>Ga0214172_1000290_pt1 | contig 25257 bp, 33 predicted proteins | sample TroBogEpilimnion_29_FD_153010 | JGI IMG/M metagenome (GOLD analysis project Ga0214172, IMG submission 153010) | Freshwater microbial communities from Trout Bog Lake, WI - 12JUL2007 epilimnion | ecosystem: Environmental > Aquatic > Freshwater > Lake > Epilimnion/Euphotic zone | place: Trout Bog...
ACGGCGGGCGCTTCTTCGGCAGCGGCGGCCTTCTTCTTAGCGGGTTTGGTCACTTCCGGCGCGGTGGCGTCGGCAGCAACAGGCTTCACTTCTTTTTCCTTCTTCGGCGCGGCTGGTTTCTTTTTTTCTTCGGACATATCGAAATTTAGTTATTAGTGAATACCCGCTTTGGCACTCGGATTGCGTTGGACGCCGACCGTTTTGCGCGGGCCCTTGCGAGTACGGGCGTTGGTCTGGGTGCGCTGACCGCGAACCGGCAGGCTGCGCATGTGGCGGATGCCACGGTAGCACTTGATGCCCTGCAGGCGCTTGAGGTTCATGCCCAGTTCGCGGCGCAGATCGCCCTCGATGACATATTTGCCCTCCTGGATCGCGTGCACGATCTGCGAGAGCTGGGCCTCGGTGAGGTCCTTGGCGCGAATGGACGGGTCGATGTTCGCGCGTTCGAGAACCTCTTTCGCGTTGACAGGACCGATGCCGTAAATGTATCGGAGCGCGATATCAATGCGCTTGCCGGGCGGAATTTCTACACCAATGATGCGTGCCATAAATTTTTAATTAACCTTGACGTTGCTTGTGGCGTTTGTTCGTGCAGATGACGCGGATCACGCCGCGACGCTTCACGATTTTGCAGTGCTCACACAATTTTTTAACTGACGCTCTAACTTTCATGCTTAAATTAGTTTTTTTTCAACCGTTATCTGCCCCACACTCAAATCGTAGGGCGTCAACTGTAATTTCACTTCGTCACCGGCCTTCAAGCCGGCAAAAATCTTTTCGTCCCGCCGGCTCACAAACGCCGTCAGGCGGTGGCCGTTGGTCAACTCCGCGCAGTACGTGCCATTCGGCAGCACTTCAATCACGCGGGCTTTAACGCGGAAGGCATCTTCGCCCATGTCAAAATCTCCGGCTCACCCTCCGTTACCAGGACGGTATGCTCAAAATGGGCAGATAGTGAACCATCTTGCGTCACCACTGTCCAGCCGTCTTTAAGGATTTTTACGTCGGCCCGGCCCACGTTCACCATCGGCTCAATTGCGATTGTCATGCCCGGCCGCAGCTTCGGGGAGGCTTTTTTGCCCTCATCAAAATTCGGCACCTGCGGCTCTTCATGCATCGTCCGTCCGACCCCGTGGCCGACAAACTCCCGCACGACACTAAATCCGTTCTGTTCGACGTAGCGCTGAACCGCCAGCGACACATCCAGCACCCGGTTGCCCGGCCGCGCCTGCGCGATGCCCAGATAGAGGGACTGCTCCGTCACGTCCAGCAACCGTTGCGCCGCGACACTGCATCCGCCCACTGCCACCGTCCGCGCCGTATCACCGATAAAACCTTTGAGGGTCACGCCCACGTCCACACTCACGATGTCGCCGAATTTCACTTCGCGATCGGTGGCCATGCCGTGCACGACTTCGTCGTTCACCGACAGACACGTGTGACACGGAAATTTGTGATACCCGAGAAACGCGCTCTTGCCGCCGTAACTCTTGATCCGCTCCGCCGCAAACTGGTCGATCTGCCGCGTGGTGACTCCGGGCTGAATGAACGCACAAACTTCATCCAAAACCTTACCCGCCACCCAACCTGCCGGACGCATCAACTGTAAATCGTCCTCTGACTTAAGCTTTATTCCGGCCACAAAATCTTAGAACCGGCCGCGAATCTTCCCCTTTTTCAGGAAGCCGTCGTAGTGGCGCATCATCAAATGCGATTCCACCTGCCGCATCGTGTCGAGCAAAACGCCGACCGCGATCAAAATACTCGTGCCACCGAAGAACTGGGCGACGTCCGGCGGAATCGCCAGCTTGCGGCCGAGAATGATCGGGATGGTCGCAATGACCGTCAGGAAAATCGCACCGGCCAACGTAATGCGGCTCATGGCGTGATGCAGATAGTCGCTCGTGCCCTGCCCCGGGCGCACGCCTGGGATATATCCGCCGTTCTTCTTCAGGTCATCGGCAATCTGGATCTCGTTGAACTGCGTGGCCACCCAGAAGTACGAGAAGAACAAAATCATCGCCGAGTACGTGGCCATGTACAGCCAGGAACCGTAATTCAAGGTCTGCGCCAAACTGCGGAAAAAGTCCTGCAGCACCGGGGCCTTGCTAAAGGTATTGGCCAGCCAACTGCACACCGGCTGCGGAAACATCAGGATGGACTGGGCGAAAATGATCGGCATCACACCGGCGTAATTGACGCGCAACGGCATGAAGGACGTTCCGCCCGCATACATCTTGCGACCCACGGCGCGCTGAGCGTATTGGACCGGAATCTTCCGCTGGGCCTGCGTGATGGCGATAACTCCGCCGACCACCATGACCAGAAGCAACAGGAGCAGCACACCCGTGCCGGCAAAGTGATAATTGGATTCCACGCCGCCGGCCGGATGAAACATATCGATCAGGGCGCGCACCGCGCGGGGCAACCGGGCCAGAATGCCGATCGTAATGATCAGGGAGACGCCGTTACCAATCCCGCGTTCCGTAATCTGTTCACCGAGCCACATCAACAACATCGTACCGGCCGTCATGACGGTCACGGCCACCACATAGTAGGCGAGATGATTATCAATCAGAACGAGCTGGCTGATGCCCGGAAACTGCGCCTCGGGATGGAGCCAGCTGCCGGCAAAATAGATACCCTGTCCGATGCACAACAGCACCGTGAGGTAGCGGCCGTACTTGATAATCTGAGTCCGTCCGCCTTCTTCGCGCACCAGTTTGCTCAAGCGCGGCACAACCGCCGTCAGCAGCTGGATGATAATCGTCGCGCTGATGTAGGGCATGATGCCCAACGAACCGATGGCGCAATGTTCAAAAGCGCCGCCGGCAAAGGTATTGTACATCCCCAACAAACCGCCGTCGCCGCCCTTGCTCGCAAAGAAATGCGAGAGTGCGTCGCCGTTCAAGCCGGGAATGCGGATGACTGCCAGCAAGCGGCAGACTGCCAGCAAACCAAGCGTGAACCAGATTCGGGATTTGAGTTCCGGAATCTTGAAACAATTGCTGAGGGTGCTGGCAATGGAGCGAAACATTCGTCAGCTCGATTATTTCTTGGCCGGAGCCGGAGAATTTTTCTTGGCCGTGGCCGAAGATTTTTTGACGATGAGCTCAACCGAGCCGCCTTTGGCTTCGATCTTGGTCTTCGCCGCGGCACTGATGGCTGTGACCACTACGACCAACTTCTTGGTCAGGTCGCCGGTGCCGAGAATCTTCACGCCGAGTTTGGGTCCATTGGCCAGGCCAATCGAACGCAATGCCGTTTCGTCCACGCGCGCGCCGTCTTCAAACACATTCAAGTCACCGACATTCACCGGGCTATAAGCCACCGTGAACTGGGTGTTATTGAAACCGCGTTTGGGGATGCGACGAATGAGCGGCATCTGGCCGCCTTCGAAACCGATACGAACCGAGCTGCCGGAACGTGCGGTCTGGCCCTTGCCACCGCGACCGGACGTTTTGCCGTGTCCGCTGGATTCGCCCTGACCGAGCCGTTTGCGGCGGTGTTTCGAGCCGGGACGGGGTTTAAGATTGTGCAGTCGCATAAAAATAATTTATCAGGCAGCCACAGGCGCTTTCGGGGTGGAAACTTTTTTGAAGTCCAAGCCGCGGGCAGTATAAATCTGCTCGCGGGTGCGGAGGCTCAGGAGGCCATTCAAGGTCGCTTTCACGACGTTGGCAGCATTCTTGGAGCCGAGCGATTTGGTCAAAATATCCTTCACGCCGGCGGATTCGAGAACGGAACGAACCGTTTTGCCGGCGATGATGCCGGTACCAGGCGACGCCGGGCGGAGCAAAATTTTGGCACCACCGTAGCAGGAGTAAACTTCGTGCGGGATCGTCACGTCTTTCAACGAGACCGCCTGCATCTTGCTGCGGGCCTGTTCGCCGCCGCGTTTGATCGCGTCCGCGACTTCCGAGGCTTTGCCGAGCGCAATGCCGACTTTGCCCTTTTTGTCGCCCACGACAACGAGCGCGCTGAACTTGAAGCGGCGTCCGCCTTTGACGACCTTGGACGAGCGGTTGATGAAGACCACCTTTTCCACCATGTCATCGCCACCCTTGTCGTTGTTATCCGGACGACGGCCACGGCCACCGGGACCGCCACGGCCACCACCGCCGCCACGGCCGCCAAATCCACCGCGGGGACCGCGGGATTCTGACTGCGGTTTCGGCGCTTCGGGAGCGACAGGAGCTACTGGAATGTTTTCGTTTTCAGCCACAATAAATTCTCCGGTTCAGGTTAAAATTTCAATCCGGCTTCGCGTGCGGCATCGGCCAGGGCCTTGATCTTGCCATGATAACGCGTGCCACCACGGTCGAACACCACTGCCGAGATGCCTTTATCAATCGCCGCTTTCGCCGCGATGACGCCGACTTTTTTGGCGCCGTCCATGTTGGCGGCCAGGGTCTTGGCCTCGCCCTTGGTCACCGTCGAGGTAGCGGCAATGGTGTTGCCAGCGACGTCGTCAATGAACTGAACATGGATGTTTTCGTTCGTGAAGCGGACGCTCATGCGCGGACGTTCCGACGTCCCGCTAACCCGCTTACGAATGCGCCAGTGGCGCAACTGCTTCAACTTTAATTTTTTTTCGGTTCTCATCTCAGTGGGTACACGGTTTAGGCCGTGAACTTAAATTGTTTATTGGACGGTCTTACCTTCCTTGCGCACGACGTGTTCGCCGGCGTAACGGACACCCTTGCCCTTGTACGGTTCCGGCGGGTAATAAGCGCGGATTTCGGAGGCAACTTTGCCGACAATCATTTTGTCCGGCCCTTCAATCGTGATCTTGGTGTTTTCCTCGACCGTGACTTTGATCTGGTCGGGGATGTTGTAATTGATCGGATGGGAATAGCCGAGCGAGAGGTTCACGACCTTGCCGGTGACGGCGGCCTTGAAACCGACGCCCTGGATCTCCAGCTTCTTGACGAAACCTTCGGAGACGCCCTTGACCATGTTGTTGAGGAGCGCGCGGCTCAAGCCGTGCAACGCCCTGGCCTGCGCATCTTCACCGGCGCGGCTCACCACAATCTTGTCGCCTTCCACCTTGAGGCTGGTGCGGCCGGGCAATTCCCAGTTCAGCTTGCCTTTCGGGCCTTCGACATTCACTTTCTGCCCCTTCACTTCCACCTTCACTTTGGCGGGAATGGCAATCGGTTGTTTTCCAATACGAGACATAAAAAATAATTACCAGATGTAGGCGAGAAGTTCTCCGCCGAGGTTTTTCTTGCGCGCCTGCTGGTCGGTCAACAGACCTTCCGAGGTGGAAACAATGGCCACGCCGAGTCCGCCGCGAACGCGGGGGATTTCGGTGGCGCCCACATAGCGGCGCAAACCGGGTTTGCTGACGCGCTTGAGGCCTTCAATGACGCTTTTCTTGCCGTTGTACTTCAGGCGCATCTTCAGCTTCTTCTTGGTGTCGCCTTCGACGGCCACATCGGTGATGTACCCCTGCTGCTGGAGCAGTTTGGCCACGCTTTCCTTGATGCGGGAGTGCGGCAGTTCAATGGCAGGCAATTGCGCGTTCCCCGCATTGCGGATACGCGTCAACATGTCAGAAATCGGATCGCTCATATTTACGTTTCTACTTTCGTCCTGCGTTTCGGCACCCGCGTCATTGCGGAACCGACAGCCAGCACGAATAAATTTTTACCAACTGGCCTTCGTCACACCGGGAATCAAACCGTTCAACGCCGCTTCGCGGAAAGTCAATCGGGAGACGCCGAACTTGCGCCAGAAACCGCGGCGGCGGCCGCTGAACGCGCAGCGGTTGACGACGCGCGTCGGGCTCGCATCACGCGGGAGACTCGCCAGGCCGGCGTAGTCGCGCTTGAGCTTCATTTCGGCGCGGATGGCGGCGAATTTCTTCACCGTCTCTTTTTTGCGGTTATTCCGCTCAATCCAGGATTTCTTGGCCATAACAAATTATTTTTCTGCGAACGGAAAACCCATCATCTTCAACAGATCGAGCGCCAGGTCATTCCGGCCGGCCGTCGTCACGATCGTGATATCCATGCCCTGCTGGCGTTTGATCTTTTCCAGTTCAATTTCCGGAAAAATGGTCTGGTCCGGCACGCCGAACGTGTAGTTGCCGCGGCCGTCGAACTTGCGGGGCGACAACCCGCGGAAATCGCGGATGCGCGGCAGCGCGGTGGCGACCAGGCGGTCAAAAAATTCATACATCGTGTCGCCCCGGAGGGTGACGCGGCAGCCGATGGCCTGGTTTTTGCGCAACTTGAAGTTGGCGACGTCCTTCTTGGATCGGCTGATGATCGCCTTGCGGCCGGTCAACTGCGTCAAATCCTTGGAGGCGTCTTCCAGTGCGCCCTTTTCGAGCGAGGCATTGATGCCCATGTTGACGACGATCTTCACGAACTTCGGGATCTGGTGAATGTTCGCGAAGTTGTGCTTGGCCTTCAGGGCCGGCACGACGACGTCGGTGTATTTGGTGTAAAGTCGGGATTTCATGTTTCAGGTCACGGATTTGGCCGTGGAAATTATTACGCGGCCGCCGCCTCCGCCTTTTTCACATTCGAGATGTGAATGGAGCCTTCGCGGTCGAGAATCGCGCCGTTCGGATTCTGCTGGCTCTTCTTGACGTGCTTTTTGATCATCTGCAGGCCTTCGACGACGACGCGCTGCTTCTCGGACAACACGGCGATGATTTTGCCGCTCTTGCCTTTTTCTTTACCGGCGATGACAGTGACCTGGTCGCCTTTTTTAACGTGAAATTTTGACATAACCTTCAAATGACTTCCGGCGCGAGTGAGATGATCTTCATGAACTTCTTTTCGCGAAGTTCGCGGGCGACCGGGCCGAAGATGCGGGTACCCTTGGGGTTCATTTCCTTGTCGATGATGACGCAGGCGTTGCTATCGAAGCGCAGGACCGAACCGTCGTTGCGGGTGATGATGTGGCGCGTACGGACCACGACGGCATCATGCACTTCGCCTTTTTTCACCGAGCCATCCGGCGCGGCTTCTTTGATGTGAACCTTGATGACGTCGCCGATGCCGGCATAACGCTGGTTGCGCCCGAGGACGCCGATGTTCCAAGCAATCTTGGCACCGGTGTTATCCGCCACATCCAAACTGGATCGAATTTGCAACATACAATTAAAATCAGGCTTTGACTGCAGTTAGGGCTTCGCCGCGTTCCACCACTTCAATCAGGGTCCAGCGCTTGAGCTTGGAGAGCGGGCGGGATTCCTCGATGCGAACGGTGTCGCCCGGCTTGGCCAGGGCTTTTTCGTCGTGCGCGTAAAACTTCTTGAACGACGTGACAATTTTCTTGAATTTCGGGTGCGGGAAACGGCGTTCCACGCGGACCACGATCGTCTTGGTCATCTTGTTCGAGACGACCTCGCCGACGCGCTGTTTGCGCTTGCCGGTCCCCACCACAATGTTCGTTGCTTCAGCCATACAAAATTATTTCGCTACCGGTTTCGCCGCCTGGATCCGCAATACCGACATGCGGGTTTCAACGCGCGCAATATCCTTGCGCAGCGTGCGCAGGCGCGCGGGTTTTTCCAACTGCGCGCTCGCCTGTTGCAGGCGCAGGTTGAAGATCTCGTGCCGCAGGTCGCGCCCGAGCGCGGCCAGCTCCACCAACGTGGCGTCTTTGATTTTAGAATCGGAAAATTTCATATAACTCAGCTCACGTGATGATGGCGCGAAATAAATTTGGTTTTGATCGGCAGCTTGGTGGCAGCGAGGCGCATGGATTCGCGCGCATCCGCTTCCGTGATCCCGTCCACTTCAAACAAAATGTTCGCCGGGCGGATGACCGCGACCCAGCCTTCGAGGGGCGCTTTGCCCTTGCCCATTCGGGTTTCGAGCGGCTTCTTGGTGTAGGACTTCTGCGGAAACACGCGGATCCACATCTTGCCCTTGCGCTTCATGTGGCGGGTAATCGCCACGCGGCAGGCTTCCAGTTGCTTGCCGTCCATCCAGCAACGCTCCAGCGCCATCAGGCCGAATTCGCCAAATGCGATGGTGTTGCCAGTCATCGCCAGCCCCGTGCGACTGCCACGGTGCATTTTGCGAAACTTTACTTTTGCCGGTTGCATTGCCATAACAAAAAATCTTCTAAAAAATTAACCAACGACCGGGGCGGCCGCTTTCACTTCCTTTTTCTGCGGCTTGTTTTCACCCTTGCAAATCCAGCATTTGATGCCGAGCTTGCCGTAAACTGTGCGGGCTTCTGCGAAACCGTAATCAATGTTCGCGCGGAGCGTGTGCAGCGGCACCCGGCCCCAGTGATACATTTCAACGCGTGCCAACTCGGCGCCACCAAGGCGGCCGCCGGCACGGATCTTGATCCCTTCCGCACCGAAATCCTTGGCGGTCTGCAGCGCTTTTTTCATCGCGCGGCGGAACGAGACGCGGCGCTCGAGCTGCAGGGCGATGTTCTCCGCGCACAACTGCGCGTCGAGCTCGGGCTGCTTTACCTCGACGATGTCGACGTAAACTTCCTTGCCGGTCTTTTTGCTCAGCTCTTCCTTGAGCTTGTCGATTTCCGAGCCCTTGCGGCCGATCACGACGCCCGGACGGGCGGTTAGAATCGTCACGCGGCAACGGTTCGTGGCGCGCTCAATCAGAATCTTGGGCACCGAGGCGCCTTCGAGCTTCTTCTTGAGCAGGTCGCGAATGACGCGGTCTTCCGTGAGCAGCTTGCTAAATTCTTTTTTGTCGGCATACCACTTCGAGCGCCAGTCTTTGTTGACCGCGACGCGTAAGCCGATAGGATTGGTTTTTTGACCCATATTATTCGTCGGACAAAGTGATTTTGATGTGGCAACGGCGTTTCAAGATCGGGCCGGCCGAGCCGCGCGCCTTCGGTTGAAAACGCTTGATAGTGGTGGCAGTCCCCGCGACCGCTTCCTTGATGCGCAAGGTTTCGGGGCGGAGCTTGTTGTTGTTCTCGGCATTGGCGATGGCCGAATGGAGCGTCTTGGCGACGAAGCGCGCACCCTTGCGCGGCACGACGGCCAGAATCTGCTCGGCTTGCAACGCAGGCAACCCCTGGATTTGCCGCACGACTTCGCGCATTTTCTGCGCGGACATCGGGATATTCTTGGTGATGGCGAAAACTTCCATAAAAACTATTTGGCTTCCGCCTTCGCGGTGTGGGCGCCGTGTTTCTTGAACGTGCGTGTCAGGGAGAATTCCCCGAGCTTGTGACCAACCATGTTTTCGGTGACGAAAACCGGGTTGAAAATTTTGCCGTTGTGCACGGCGAAGGTGACGCCGACGAATTCCGGCGTGATCGTCGAGCGACGCGACCAGGTCTTAATCGGGGTCTTCTGATTGGCCGCCTTCGCCTTGAGGATTTTCTCCATCAGGCTGGCTTCCACAAACGGGCCTTTTTTAATCGAGCGTCCCATAAATTATTTATTTTTCATCGGCAGGCCGTTGCGTTGAACCACAATGAAACGATTGGAAGCCTTGTACTTCGCGCGCGTTTTGCCGCCCTTGGCGACTTTGCCCCACGGAGACACCAGCTGCTGCCAGCCGCCGCCGCCCTTGGATTTGCCCTGACCGCCGCCGTTCGGATGGTCCACCGGGTTACGCGCCACACCACGGGTGATACCGCGATGACCGCGATGGCGCGTGCGCCCCGCCTTGCCGAGAATTACGTTTTCGTGTTCCGTGTTACCGACCTGGCCGATGGTCGCATAGCACTCTTCGTTGATCTTGCGAATTTCGCCTGAGGGCAGGCGGATCTGCGCATAACCCTCGTCACGCGACATGAGCGTCGCGGAACCACCCGCCGAGCGGACCATCTGGCCGCCGCGACCGGGCATGAGTTCCAAATTGTGAATCGCGGTGCTGACCGGGATCGCCTTGAGCGGCAGAGAATTGCCAACTTCCGGGGGCGCCGTCGGACCGCTGGAGATGATGCGGCCCACCGTCACGCCGACCGGCGCGATGATATAACGCTTCTCGCCATCTTTGTATTCGAGGAGCGCCAGACGCGCAGAGCGCATCGGATCGTATTCAATCGCGGACACCGTGGCTTCGACGCCATGCTTGTTGCGCTTGAAATCGACGAGGCGGATTTTCTGCTTGTGACCGCCGCCGATGCCGCGCGCAGTGACGCGCCCGTACATGTTGCGGCCGCCAGTCTTCTTGCGGATTTCCACAAGCGACTTTTCCGGCTTCGTCTTCGTAATGTCGCTAAAGTCCGCGATCGTGATGTATCGCGTGGACGGCGTTAGCGGTCTAAATGATTTTACGGGCATAATACTAAAGTTTTTGTATCAGCAACTTTTTGAAGTTAGCGAGCCATCAATCCTGTCCCTGCTGGGATTCAGTTATCGGTTCACAAACAATGCTGTCCTGCCTACCTTACGGGCGGCGAGGAGCGAGGAACTTATCAAACGGCGAAATCATTGCAATACTTTTTTAAATTTATTTTGAAACCCTGCCCCGCGATGTTGAAATTACCCCGTAAAACAGACGGTTTCAGATTTATTTATTTTTCCCTGTGATACCCCAGCCCCTGATTTTAAAGGCTGCAGTGACCGGACACCGCAGCGGAGCGGGAGCCGGAATTTACACATTTAAAATTAAAAGTCTCCTCGTCTGTTGTCCTTCGCTGAGGCTTCCGGAAGTTATCCCGTGCCTGGCGGCAATCCCCAGCCTCGCACGTGCCTGCGTTGTTAAAAATTGATTTCGAATCAATGATATCAGGGAGATTCACCCTTCGCGACCTTCGCAATGGAGCTCCCCCTGGCGGCTGCGCCGTATCAATGAAAGGAAAGATCACTCTGCCAGATGCGCATACGGCGCCACCGTTCGCAGCCGCACGTCATCGATCGGTTTCCCCACGGTGAAATGATACAGGCTCTGCCACGTGTGGGTGGTCAGGCCCAGAACGCTGTGCAGCACATCATCGAAGTAACACCCAATGCCCGTGCCCCGCATCCCGGCCGCCTCGGCCGCCAGATACAGCGCCTGACCGATCATGCCCGCTTCCCAAAACAATTCCCGATACGCCGCCGCCCCGCGCGCACGCAAAACCGGTTCAAACTGCGCCAGCATCCCCAGGCTGAACGCCCCGTCGGCGGCGATATCCTGCTGACAGGACAGCGTCCGGGCGAACGCCTGCAAATCGCCGCCGCCCAGCCGGTACAGGGGCGCGGTCGAGACCGAATCCGTGGCCGCCTCCCATTTTAAATTCGGATCGAACACCGCGCGCAACGCCGTCGCATCGGCCGGAGCGCGCAACCAGAGATACAGGCCCGGCTCCAGCCCGGTCACGCGATGGACGAACAGCACCAGATGCAAGCGCGGCGGCCATGGCCAGGCATCAAAGGGCGGGGCCGACCGGCGCGGCAGCGTTGTGTCGAGAATCGCCAGAAAGGTTTCCTTCGACAGGCTCGTCGCCCCGTCAAAATCCACGGCACTCCGCCGTTGCCGGATCAATTGTCCCGCCGAATGGCCGCACAACGGCGGGTTGGGCGGCGCCCACGTGACCTCCGGTCCGGATGGCGCCGCCGGCGCCGCCAGGCGTTCCGAGGCCGCAATGGCCGTCGCAATCACGGGCCAGGCCACATGTGTGGCACTCAACCGATTGGCGCGGCCGAACCATTCGCTGGCGGCCGGCGACGGCCCCCCGGCGGCTGGCCCGGCTCCTGCATTTACCATTACCTGCACCATTAATTCGGGCGTTTCCCGTTCGGCGTCGGCAAAATCCTCCGCTCGGTCCAGACCCAGCAATCGGGCGATCCGGGGGCTGTCCCACTCCGGCAGCAGTTCCACACGCCAGCCCAGTGCGGCGGCCGCGTAGCGCAGCGCCGCCAGCGCATGCCCCACATCGTGCTGACAATAGCGGAACGCGCGTTCCCCGTATTTCCACGCCTCGCGCCAGACCACTGAGGTCAGCGCCACCTGGAACCCGTCGTCCGCCGCAGGGGGGCTCAACCGGCAGCGTTGTTCCAGCGCCTGCAGCAGCGGCGCGTAGTGATAGACCCCTGCCCCGCCCGCCATCCCGTCGGGCAGGATGGCATAGGCTTCGGTGGGATGCAGGTTGCCGCTGGATGGGTTCACGCGCAGATACCAGCTGGACCCCGCGATTTCCTTGCGCGCGGAAAGGCCCAGCGACAATTCAAAGAACAGGCCCAGGGCTGCCAGGGTGAACGGGCGCGGAACCACCACCTGCGCCCCGAACAAGGCGGCGGCCGGGGGCGTGGTATCCGAACCGGCCAAGGGTAAGCGAAAGAGGGGAGCGCCGGTGAAACTGCGAAATGGGTTCGGCTGGGTTGACCAATCCAGACCGTGCGGCCCGTTGGCGTAACGCTGGGGGTGATGCTTCGTCTGGTCGTGATAGGCCAGGATCTCGGTTACAGGGTCCGGCGCGGGTGCAGGGTTGCTGGAGGTGGCGTTCACGTGAGAGAGTAGACAGGGCAAAGGGGAAAGCGGAAAGGACAAACCTGAAACTTGACCAGAAGCCAGAAGCCAGAAGTCAGATTTTTTGCCGCAAAAAGGCGCAAAAGGCAAAAAAGGACCGGCGGACATGGACTGGGAGATGACATCTGATGACATCTGATGACATCCCGTGACATCTGATGACACATTTTTGGTTTGGCCGCCAAGCCGCCATGGACGCCAAGGAGGGAGACGTGGCGGGTTTTGGCGCATTTTTCACCCCGTTTGAGGTGCGCGCCACAATGCGCCATGAGTCAATTACGCAGTTTCAAGCTCCGGACCAGACCAAACCGGACCCAAACCGGACCAAACCAGACCAAAAAATGAAATATTTTGAGTAAGGGGCGAATGGACAAATTTAAAGCGGAAACGTTTTAGCCGCGAAAAGGCACAAAAAGCGCAAAGGGAGCGGGATGGGGTAAAAGCGGAAAGCCCATCCGGCATTCCTTTGCTTGACCGGGTTTGAGGGCAACTTCTGTAAGTCGTTGATAGAGGATCCAAAACTGACCTTTTCTGACCGCCAGAGGGTGTTTTTTTTCTGGTCAGTTTCTTAAACTGAACGAAAAACAGGACGGGTTGAACAACAAAGTAACCAAGGCACAAAGGAACACTGACTAGGGATCGGAGCACAGCAGATCGGTTTTTGGGGAAATGCGGGAACTTATTGACCGCCATGACGCCAAGACGCCAAAAGACAAACCTGAACACTTTAAAACCACGAAACTGGCTACCCAAGCCCGCCATCAGTTGGGTGCCCTCAATAACGTTTTTCGCTAGCGCGAACTTTGGTCACCAAACACACGAAATCATTTGGCCGCCAATAGGCGCAAAGAAACAGGGGCAAGGGGACAACCCATACCGGACCGGTTTAATGAAAAAAACAGAACCGGCCGCGGGCGGTGGAAACATTCTGAGTTCAATCACAAGCGAAAGCGTGGGCCCGGGCGGAGGGGGCGGCTCCGTCTGGGCAGGGTTCAACGCTGAACCGCAGAACGGTTTTACACAACATTGGCATGTCAAAGATCGGCCACAAACCGCTTGGCTCAAATTAACCATTCGCTGCTACTTATCCTACTCGCATTGGCTGCTATACTTCGCCAACGGACTGATGTCGGCTGATTCAGTTTCAAACGACTACACCTACGGTTTCTTTTTTAAGCCAGGTCCAAAAGAAATTCCACACATCTTTTGTCATTTTTTGGAGCAAGAAAGGGGAAGTCCAAAAGCGAAACCTGAATGAACCGCCAAGGCGTCCTGGACGCTGAAAACAAACTTGCAATTTTAAAACTAAATAATAAGAACAGAGAAACTTTTTAACCACGAATCGCACGGAATCAACTCCATTTACTCTATCAAGCCGGTCTTTGGCGTGACGCTTACGTTTTACCAGGCTGAAGGGGGCTCATTAACCGGATGACTCTTACAAAACCACTTTTATTAAAAGGTCATTTTTGAAAGCGAGGGTCGGAATCGAACGAGGTCTGGTCCGGTCACCTGCCTGCATACCCTGATTTACAAGGGTATTTTAAGCCCGTCTTTGTTTGGTTTCAAGGGGTATTTATCACTATCCGACTTAACCCGCCGCACACACCCCGCATACACGGTTACTACTCGGTTATTGAAGAATTCGTTGAAGGTTTCGTTGAAGGTTTTTGAGCGGGCTTGGATAACCACAAACAAGCTGGAGAGCTTCGTCGGCTGACCGCTCAACGGAAAAACAGCCATGCCAGCCGCGAGGCATTGTTTCGTTTGAGGTACCGAGCTTAAAAGGGGTCATTCGAGACGCCTCAGTGTCACTACGTCTGATACTTTCGCCTGGATGTGCTTGCTAGACACATAATGAACCATTTCGTGCTCATCAATTCGAATCAATTTACATTTCTCCCAATTACTTCCGTGCGAGCCCGCCTTTAGGTCTGCAATATTTGTATTGGCCGCTATCAGGATGCCATTATTGATGTGCCAAATTCCTCCATGCGTCTCGGCCTTTGTTTTACCATAAAGAAAAACTTTCGCCTGCACGACAAAACAATCATTCGAGTAATAAGTTTCTGTCCCTCTTGCCCAAAAGGCCTCGTTTGTTCGCCCCACCTCGATAATCCAAGTCCCAACGATCTTCTGGCGAAAGACAGCATCGCTTTGGGTCAGTGGAAAATCACTCCCTACGGCAAGAATAACCGAGGAGAAGAAAATAGTTTTGGCGATGAGCGTGCGCATGACACCGAACAGTAATATTAAGCTACTTCGGGCGACGCTTTTTTTATGGCTGGCATGCGTTTTTCCTTTTGTTCTATCAGGCTTGAGTGGGGTGAAGCGGCAGGCTCTCTCATACAAGTCCTAATCCCATAAGCAAAAGACTCAAACCTAGCCCGAAGCCCAACGCAAAATATAAAAGTGCCATGTGGCGGCTGCGTGGGCGCGAGCAACTGGTGCAGACGAACTGCAAGAACGTGAAAATATAACACGCTCGGCAAAAGAAATAGCTCAATAGAAACAGCACGCCAAGATAGACGATATAAAGGCCGCCATAAACTGCGGCGGCTCCTTTGGTGGCTGGATGTCCGGCTTCCAGTCCAAAACGCGAAGCCAAAACCAACAGTGCTGCTGCTACGATCACGATGACGAAATCGAGCACCAGATTTGGTTGGTTGTGTCTGACCTGTGACATAGGTGCGTAGTGGCCTAACATTGTTCTTCCGCCGCACTGGGCGGCACGATTTTTCCCATGGCAGGGACGATAGTTTGTTGCTTTCCCATGTTCAAGCGGGATTTAGTCCGGGCGCGAAGGGTGGCAATGAGTTCTGGTAAAACCGCAGACCCGCCGGTGCCCACCCGCCGATCACTCGGTGCTACAACCATTCCGCCGGGCATTCTTACGCTTCCAATATAAACCGATTGTTTTGGTGGCCTCATCCAGCCAGTCGCGATCGGCCAGCAGCGCGATCAGTTCCACGGTACTGAAGAATTTCACGGCGTTCGGGCCGAACCGGCCCGGTGTCAAATCGATTCTCATAGGTGGCAGGAATCACAGCGACATCGGATTGTCTTTTCCAATTAGAAGTAACAACGGTGTTTTAGGGATGGAAATGCTCGTATTACCAAGCAAAGAGGTCATGTGTCGCTGGTTCAGTTGTCAGGGCTGGCGGAGGTCTTGCCTAATCGCAAAGCCGCTGCTCGTATGGCCGAGTCCCGGTTGGTTGTGGCCGCAAATGGATCAAAGGGTAAAATGGATTTGCTGTTGGCGAGCGCCATGGCAATCCAATCGCACCACCGAATATCAGCCTTCGCACCATTGGTCGCCGTCGATTTCTCCGGCAGAGTGATGCCGAAACTTCCAGACTGATTTAAATCCACAATATTGTATCGGACATAGCCGGGGCGCTCCAATGTGATCGTTCCGCAGGGATTGGTTCGTTCCAGCTCCCGGCAGAGCAGCACCCGGTAGGCCGGCACGGCGACGAGCTCGGATTCCATCGTGCCGCGTCCATAATTATTCTTCCATGGTAACCGGCCCCACGCTGAGTTGGTCTGGCTGAAAAGCTTTTCCGCAGCGGCTTGAAGCATGGCATTTGTCGGAAATTTTCTGAACGGCTCAAGGCATTCCAAATTTAACTGCTCAAATTGTCCGGGGGTTGTGGTCACAATCCATTCCGCATAATCGTCGAAGGCCGTCTGGTCTCCCGCGCGGGCGCGGGCCAGTGAAAGTTGGGTCACAAAAGTCCCAAGTTGTTGCCCGGAGTATTTCATCACCGTACGCGCGCGTTTGGACAAGGTCTTCGCGACCGGCAAGGCCGCCTGGACATCCCAACGGGCGAGGTATTCAGCCATTTGGCAGCACGAGGACAAATCGTAGGTGCCGACATTGTTGGTCGGAACCTCCAGCGCGTGCCGGGTCAGTAGTTCCGTGACCGACGGATGGGTTTTTGCGCGCAGACATTCACCACGCAATGCCACCGGTGTATTTGTGGGCGCGGGTTTTTCCATGCTGAAACCGCCCGGAAAACGCGTGATGTTGACCGGTTGAACGAGGTTCGCCGCCGCTTCCTGCCACCGGCCCCGCGCGCTGTCGTCGTTCAGGATGGCATACCAGCGATCTTCCAGTTTCAGGTTTTTATATTTGCTCCAATAGGCGCGCATCTCCGCTGCGTTGGAGAATCCGGCTTGCAGGATGGATTTCAAAGCAACGTCAGCTGCGCTGCTGACGGCAATCACGGTGCGACCGCGGTGAAAATCCCGGCCAAAGCCAACCGAGCGCGTCAGCCGCTGGTCATGTTCCAGACAATCCAATAACGGCTCAACGGCCGCGTCACCTACCGCGATCAAAGCGGATATGATGGGGTCTTCCGGGAGATTAACCCATCCCGGCTGGCCCCATTGACGTGCCTGAACCAGATCCAAATCGTGAACCAGCGCCGCAACCCGTTGGGTCGCGTCGGTGATGTTGGTCGCGCCGGTGGTGAAAACGGAAACGCGAATACCTTCCTTGTCACGGCGTTCCAAATCGGCCAGCAACGCCGGCAATTGATCGAGGAAAGTCAGATACGGTTGCAGCTCTTTCTGCCGGCGCGAGTCCCAATATGGTTGGCGCTTAAATCCCCGCCGGGCGCATTCCGCCTCGATCCGGGGCTGCGCAGCAAAGAGCAATCGAGCATCGGCCAGCGCGAGCTTTTCATCGCCGCGCATGTGGGCGCCAATCATCCGGTCGAACAACGACCAGGCCCAGTCACCGGCCCACGTCAAATACGGATCGGCGTCCGACAGTTTAATTGTATTGGTGGAGGCCAGCTCGTTGGTCGGGGAGAACCGGCGCGCCAGCTCGTTTCTGAAATCCATTCCGCGATGCTCCAGTGCCAGCCAATAGGCCGTTGCCAAATCCGCTCTCCCCAAGCGTAACAGCAGGCAGCCTTTGACGCCTTGCAAAGTGTTTGCGAAAACGTTGGCTCCTTCGGGCAAGGCGGATTGCCAGGAGGTAAATCCATTGGTCGCCAGCGTCATCACATCGGCGTCCAAATCCACATTCGTGCCGACGCTCACGGCGGGATAGATGAGGCCGTTCCAGCCGATGGCAAATGGCTGTTTACCTCGGGCCGGTAAAAACCAGCCGTGGGTTTTTACGACGCCACCATCCCCGCTCCAGGCATTGCCCGTTCCGATCTCCATTTCGCGGTACTCACAGCCGCGCGGGTCCGCCAAGCCTTGCGCAAACAACAATTCAGTGGCCGTGACATAATTGGTCGGCAGGTTTGCGTCCGGTGGCGACCATGCCGATTTCTGCTTCGGTGGGCGGGGCAATTGTGTGCCGGTAAACAAGGGGGAGACTTTGCGTTCCGGAGAGGTGACGATTCCGCCCATGGTCAGCATGGATCGCGCAGGAAGAACCTTCGTCGGCGCGGAATTGGTTTCTGCCGTCCAGCCGCAACATGTCACCGTGGCGCAGATCATGCCGACGACAAGCGTGAGGGCGGCGTGTTTCACTTGCCAAGTTCTAATGTTGCCAAGCCAGTCTGGCAATGAAATTAATGCTGGCGTGGAAGGCGTGTGAACTTATGATGCGGGCATGAACTCAACTAGGATAGGTGACATTGACAGGTTCAAAATCTCCCGCATCTTCATTCTTCTGCTATTGGCACATGGTTTCGTCAGCCAGGCGCAGCCCCTAGTCGACCAACAAACCGCGCAGAGCCTGTTTCAAGCAATTGATGACAATGACACGAATCTCCTACAATCCCTTTACCTCAAGAACACGAACTGTGCGACCGATGAATATTACGGATCATACTACTCAAGGCATTATCCGTTGCTGCAAGCGGCTGCAGATGGCCGGACTGCTGTTGTCGCTCTCCTTCTAAAATATGGGACGAGCCCGAATGTTGCCGGAGACACGCGCAACAGCGGGAATGCACAAACGACGCCACTTGATCTGGCGGCACAACGTGGACATCTCGAAATATGCGAGTTATTGCTAAAAGCCGGTGCAGATCCGAACCATCAAAGTTTTTCGCAAGATACCGCATTGCATTTTGTGTTCAGCGATTTTTACGGACTTCATCCCGACCAAAATGAAATTGCGGGATTGTTGTTGGATTATGGTGCCAGTCCATTTGGCGAGGCCGGCTATTACAAACACACCCCCATCGAGTTGGATGTCAACAAGGGCGATGGCAAATTGGTTTCTCGGATGCTGGGACAGGATTCGCAACATCCCTTGGGGGCAAAAGCATTTCAAAAACCCAGACACACCAAACAGCCGCGCCGTAGCGTCATGACCAGTGATGTATACTTGGCCCAACACGGGGTTGAATTGATGACTGCGGCAGCTCAACGTGGTGAGTTGGAGGCGGTGACGGCCCTGCTTCATGCCGGCGTGAACGTCAAGGACGCCAACACCAATTGCCCGACGATTCTCCAATCGTATTCGCTGGCGGCCTGTGTTAACGCCAGAAATCTGCCTTCGGCCACCAACCAGTGGCATCGGCTCCAGGACCAGTTGAAAGCCGATTACATTCCGAAAGCCGACGCCAATTTTGTCGCCTCGCTGCGTTCCCAAGAAGCCAGCCAGGCCGAAAAGGTGGCGATGATGGCCGCCGAACGCTGGCATAAACTTCTTGAGATTCTGATCAAAAACGGGGCGGATTATGATGCGTTTGCCGCAACGGCCTTGGGAGATACGAATCAAGCCAATCGTCTGCTGGCTGCCGACAAAGGCGTGGCGCAAACGCGGGATTGCAACGGCCAAACCCCATTGCATTGGGCAATTCAAACTGACCAGTCGCTGATGGTAGCCTTTTGGATCAACGCGGGAACGCCTCTGGCCACAACGAACGCTGCGGGACAAACCGCGCTGCACCTGGCCGCCGCAAATGGAAAGACGGAATTTGTAAGGGCTCTCTTGTCGGCCCACGCGCCGACCGACCTCCATGACACCAACGGCTGGACGCCTTTGGATGCCGCCATTCAGAACAAGCAATCTGATTGTATTCATCTGCTTCTGTCGGAGAATCCGGTCGCGACGAATCCGGAGCGTGGACTGTCCATGTCATTGCATGAAGCAGCGGCAGCCGGAAATGTGGCAACGCTGGTCGCCATTCTGGAAACGGAAACGAACTTGGAAGCGCGCAACGAACTCGGTCTTACCCCGCTCCAAGTTGCGGTGACAAAAGGTCATCTTGCCGCGGCCGCACTGTTGGTGGACAAGGGTGCCCATGTGAATGTGTGTGACCCGGCAGGCAACGGTTTGCTGCATCAAATCCTGTTGCAGGAGCAGTTGACCATTTACGACCGTCCGCCAACCAACTGGCTGGAGCGGGTCGGACAAGATCCAAACAAGAAATTATTCGTGCAATACCTGACGGTTGGGCAATACGAGCAAGGGCCCAATCCGCTTTTGCAAGCCGCCAGTCTTTTGCTTGCCTGTGGAGCCAATGCCACAGCCAAAAACAAGGCCGGCGACACCCCCATGCAGTTGATCGTGGATCAAAAAAACGGACGTGGCGTGTTTTTCTTTGATAACGACCGTGAAAAACTGTTGCAACTGTTGAGCGTGCATGGCGGCAACGTGGATGAACATGACGCCGACGGCAACACGGCGCTACATCGATTGTGCACCGGTTTTTACGACGTCAACAAAGTTGAGAGCATGGCCAGCCTAATTGCCAGCGGTGCGAATGTGAATGCCACCAATAATTTAGGTCAAACGCCACTGCATGTGGCTTCGGAAAAAATTACGATGTGGGATAACAATGATCCCCCCATCAACAATCCATTTCAATTGCTGATTTACAAGAAGGCTGATGTCAACGCCCGGGATAATGAAGGGCGGACACCCATGGATGTTGTCGCTGCTTCGGACTCTTCGTTCAAAAGTGAAGCCATGGCATTGCTCATCAAGGCCGGGGCCAAATCCAACGAGACGGACAAGAAAGGCCTGACTCCGGTGCATCTGGCTTTGACCGGTAAATGGCCGTGGCAATCGGCCGGCGAGAATCTCCAACAACTGGCCAAGGCTGGTGCTGATTTTTCCGCCAAAGATAACAATGGAAAAACGCCGCTGCATTATCTGGCTTCACTAGGTGATCAAAGCCCGCTTTTCTTTATCCACGGTGTTGATCAGATATTTATCAACGCCAAGGTGGATTTCAACGCCCGGGACAACGATGGCAACACCCCGTTGCATATCGCCGCCAAAACCGGGACGCGGGATGTTTTTAATTGGTTGATCAAGCAAGGGGCGGGATTGGATGAAACCAACAACGCCGGAGAGACGCCGCGCCTGCTTTCCGCGCGAACTTCAAAAGGATTTTCACGATTCGGTCCGCCAGATGCAGATACCGACATCTTTGTCGCCGCGCGCGAGGGTAAACTCGATTCCCTGTCCGCTTTGATCAAAGCCGACCCCGCGCTCGTGAACGCGACCAATCAATTTAACCAGACGCCTTTGAGAGTCGCTGTCATGACCCACCGCACCAATGTCGTGGAATTTTTGGAACAGCATGGTGCTCAGTGGGACATTGTCTCGGCGGTGATGGGCGGCCGGCCGCAGGTCGTGCGTGAAATTCTAACCCGGCAGCCGGAGGCGATTGCCACGAAAAACTTCGGCAGTTCGCTGTTGCATCTGGCCGCCGCCAATGGAGACGTGGCGACGACTAAACTTCTTTTGGATGCCAAAGCGGATTGGCGCGCGCAGGATCGCCGCGGGCTGTCTCCTTTGGGCGTAGCCCGTTTGCGAAATCAGCCAGACGTGGTTCAGACGTTGCGCGAACGGGGTGCGACCGAGAATATTTTCGACATCGCTTATATGGGTGGAGAAGCCATGGCCATCCAGCTGCTTAAACAGGGCAAATCACTAGCGGTCGCCACCAATGCCATGGGCTTATCGGTGGCGGACATTGCCGCTGGAACGGGACAGGTTGAGGTTCTCAAGCGATTGCTCGACAGTGGAGCCTCTTTGGAACGCGCTGGTGGCTTTGAGGGTCGAACGCCCTTGCACTTGGCGGCGATTTACAATCAGACCAACACAGCGAGACTGCTGATCCGACGAGGGGCAAAGGTGAATGCTGACGACCGGGCTGGATTTACTCCTTTGCATCTCGCTGCCCTCCGCGGAGCCACCGAGGTAGCGGGCATTTTGCTCAAAGCTAAAGCGGATCCCAACCAACCGATGTCCGAACCGTCTGGAGATGGCATGCCGAGAATGCCAATGATGGGTGGCCCGAACGCCATCAGATTTTCCCAAGAGTCGGCGCTGCATCTGGCCGCCATCATGTGCCGGACCAATATGATCCGGCTGCTGTTAGCATCTGGCGCTTCGGTCAACGCCACTGATGGGATGGGACGCACCCCGTTGGATCTGGCCAAACTGGCAGGTTTTCCACCCAACGTTTTTGGGATTCAACGCAGCTTGGGGGGAATGGATCCCCTCGGCGGGGCTGAACTGCCTTCATTCCCCCACCGGATCATAATGCTAGATCAACAACAGGCGGCGACCGCCCTCCTTGAGCATGCGGGTGGCAAAAGCCGAAAATTGAGCCAACATTACGGGCCGCCTCCGGGCTTTTCGCAGTGAAACCAGAGGCCAGGTGATTTTGTAAATTTTTTGAGGGCCGAGAAACCTTTAAACTGCCGGGCGGCACCTCGCAGGAGCGGCAGGACTTTCGATTCCCCCTATTGCCGGCCGGGATTCACACGAATGATCAACATATGACTGAGGCAACCGCCTGCCGCGATCTCACGCCAGCTCATTTGCCCGCAAGCTAGAAGTCTCGTTCCTCCATATTCAGCCATTGCTAAGCGAGGATTTCACCAGACACACCGCAAATGATTTGTGGGCGTGGGTGATAAACCCAGCGTGAGCTACTTTCTGGCGCCCTTCCAGGGCTTTCATTTGAGCCTCCTTACGTCGGCTTCTACAAAATAATGTTAACTCGCCGGTGGGACGCCGGTGCTACCGGGTGGGACTGAATACTTGAATGAGGACTCGTAGCTCTCGTCCCTCTGAATCCCGAAAACAAATTCGAAAGCGGCGTCGGGGTGAGCGGGCGCCTGTCACAATCGACCCGACTCAGCGACACCGGCGGGCGGTGGTGATGATTGCCTCCTGCTCCAGCGGGGCAGCCGGGTAACCCACGCTCAGACATTCGTATAAGTATTGATGGAGAAATTCACGGAACCCGCCCATCCGCTCATACTGCAGCGTGTGGACCAGTTCGTGGAACACCAGGTCGCGCTCGCCCCAGCAGTCGGCCCGGATGAAAATCCCGTACCGCAAGGTTAACCCCTTGGTGACGGCGTATTCCGTTTGAACCCGCCGGATGGCGGCGACCACCAGCGGATTGGTGGGGGTGGGCACTTCGGCCACTTTCAGCAGCCGGACCTTTTCCGGGGAGGCCACGCCGATGGTCCGGGCATCGGTCAGCTGGGCGGGCGTCAGGGCCACCCCGTCGCGGAGAATCACCTGCTCCTGCTCCTCGCACCACGACCGGACGAGCGGCAGGAGGATTTTGACCAGGGCGCGGTTTATCATCATGGGAGAGTCGAATAATAAGGGGAAATTGGAAACTTTAAACCTGATTTAAAAAACAGAAAATGAACCACGGATGAACACAGATAAACACGGATGGGCAGCAAAAAGTGGACAGCGGAAACAAATTGGCCGCAAAAAGGCACAAAAGGCGCAAAAAAATCAACCCTGAACCCTGAAACCTGAAATAAAAAAAGCCGGCGGCGCCCCCAGGGCGACCACGGCTTGACGCGGGGACCGGTCGCAGATTAGGCTCCGTCCATTATGGATAGGAAGGAACCGCATCTGCATCGGGAAACGGCACATCAGCTCGCGCGCCTGGCCTTGTTCAGCTTTCTTTTCACGTTCATCCTCGCACGGGTCTTTGTCTTCCTCATCATGGCCGACCTGATGCCGAATATGTATTGCTTTGTGTCGGGGACGCACGTGCATCATCTGAACTACGGCATTTTCCTCCTGGCGGCGGTGGCGGGTTATAGCGTGTTCCGGCGGCCCACCCAACGCGCGGCGGAAGTCACGGCCCTCCTGTATGGCCTGGCGATGGGGTTGACCTTTGATGAGTTCGGGATGTGGCTGCACCTGGGCGGCAGCTATTGGCAACGGGCGAGCGTGGATGCCGTCATTGTGGTGTCGGCGCTGTTCGGTCTGGTGGCGTTTGCGCGGACGGTGAAACGGTTTGAAAAGCATCACTTCTGGCTCTTCCTGATCTTGCTGGGGGCGGTGCTGGGCTTTGGCGCGGTCATCTACATCGCGGGCAACCGGCTGGGTGACATGGTGGGAGTGCCACTGCGGGAATTGGAATCCGCCTCCTCGCCGTAAAAAAACGGAAAGCGGAAACAAAATGAGGCAAACCGCCTGTGGCCCGGCCAAAAGGTTTGCCGCCCGTTTGTTCCGTTGTATGCTGTGAGGGTGCGCGGGAAACAACTGATCAGGAAAATTAAAAGTTTCATCCGTGGGGCTAAGACTCCGGGGAAAATCATGGAGGAGCGCATTGCCGCCCTGCGGCGGCGCGGGGTACGCATCGGAGAAGGTTGCCAGTTGTTCACCACGTCGTTCAGCACCGAACCTTATCTGGTGGACATCGGAAACCGGGTCGGCATTTCCGGCGGCACCCAATTCATCACGCATGACGCCTCGGTCTGGCTTATCCGGCCGGAAAGGCCCCAGGCGCAGGTGCTCGGCCGGATTCAGGTGGGCGACAATACTTTCATTGGTGAGAATTGTCTGATTCTTCCCGCCACCACCATCGGCGCCGGCTGTGTGATTGGCGCCGGCAGCGTGGTGCGCGGCATCATCCCGGATAATTCGATCGTGATCGGAAATCCCTGTCGGGTGGTGGGCCGGGCCAGCCTGCTCAAAGGATGCCATGCGGGGTCCGGCAGAATGGTGGATACGCTGCATTTGCCGGAAGCGGAGCGCGAGGCGGCCATCCGCCGCCACTTTGGGCTTTGAGGTCGCCTATTCAGTGACACCCGCCGCCAGGTCGGGGTTATTTAGCCGGGCGACCAACCGTTTTTCCCGGAGGTAATTCGTCAGGTCACACAGCTTCCCAATTTTTTCCAGATCGTTATCCTCAATTTTCACTTGAAATTCCGTTTCCAAAGCCAGCACCAGCTCGACAATGTCGAGGGAATCCTTGGCAAGGGTGAAGAACGAGGTCTCGGGCAGGACGGTCTCGACTGCCCGGCCAAACCGTCTGGCCACGATCTCACGAACTTTTGCAGCAAGCTGTGTGTCATTCATAAAGGATCCAAAGATTCAACCGGGGGAGCTACCATTGTGTTTTTACGCACGATCAAGCCCCTATTGGTTATTTTGGGCAGGCTCGCTTAACCGTGCGGCACTACCCTCTAGTATAAAGAGGGAAGTGGCAAAACCAAAACCTGAAAACTGAATAAGAAAAAAACACTTAAACCGCCGCGGCGTCAAGGACGCCCGAAGACAAACCGGCACCGGGTAATAAGGAACGTGGAAATATCCGAAATTAAAATTATGGATTAGCCTTCTTACGTCGGCTTCTACAAAAGATAATAATTAACCGCCGGCGGGACGCCGACGCTTCCGGGGGGGGACTGAACACTTGCATGGGGACTCGTCCCGCCGAACCGCAAAGGCAAATCGAAGGCGACGGCGAGGTAAGCATCTGGAGGTGGTCTGACTGGCGATTGATCGGGGAGAATTGGGATGTGGCATTTCATCTGCTATAGAAATTAACAATAACATAGGCACATATTGGCGATAAAAAGGAAGGGGTTGGCGGCGGTGGGCAGGTCTTTGCGGAGGCGGGTTTTGAAGGTGGCCCAGAGG
>Ga0214172_1000291_pt1 | contig 25219 bp, 36 predicted proteins | sample TroBogEpilimnion_29_FD_153010 | JGI IMG/M metagenome (GOLD analysis project Ga0214172, IMG submission 153010) | Freshwater microbial communities from Trout Bog Lake, WI - 12JUL2007 epilimnion | ecosystem: Environmental > Aquatic > Freshwater > Lake > Epilimnion/Euphotic zone | place: Trout Bog...
TCCGCCGGGCCCAGGGGGCCCTTACACGGGGTCGGCGAACTCCATTCGCCTCCTTTTCGTCGACTCGACAAACCGTGACCAGACGTTATTTCCGAATGGAAATAACTACGTCTTACACCTTACACGTCCTATCAGAAATATTGAACGTGTTGACCTCGTGAGTGCACGTGTCCCAAACAGCATGTATAACGTCTCGTCGGGCGCGAACGTCTTGCAGATCCCGTCCGCGTCACAGACGGTTTCGATTCCCCCAGGCTTTTACTCCGTCTATGACTTGGCCACGGCTCTGACCACGGCCGCCGCACCTCTGACCGTCACGTACCTCGCCTGGGCCGGAAAATTCATTTTCAGTTCCCAGACGTCGGCCTTTACGCTCGTATTCTCAAGCACGTTCGGGTCTCTCATGGGGTTCCCGACTGGAAAGACGCTCGCGAGTGCCTTGGCACCAGCGACCCTCCCGACCTTTGCCGGACAACAGGTACTCATGGCCACGAGCCTTCCTCACATGAATCCGAACGACCAGATCTTTCTAGACATCGATGAATTGAAAACGCCGGCGCACGTGTACACGGGCGGGCTCACGACGGTCCAGAACCAGGTCGGGTCCCAGAGTCTTACACAGGTGACTGTCACGGGAGCAAATACCGAAAGGACATTTGCGCCCATCACGATGGATGTTGGTACGGGGTGTATGAAACACTTTAGTGAGAACAGGGACTATAGCATATCGGCCTTTTACCCTGAACCGATCAATTCTCTCCAGCGCCTGACGATCCGGTGGTTGGATGCATCAGGCACGCCCCTGAACTTTAACGGGGCCGACTGGAACTCGTTTATTCTCCGACTCCACCTCCGCGAGACTGTCGTGGAGGACCATGACCCTGAGGACCATGACCCGCTCGAAAAGAGGGTCGCGCAACTCGAGATTATGAGGATGGTTGAAGATGCTCAACAAAAGGAGCGTGAGAAACGGTCTGCGAAGCAGACCGGGGGCCGAACCCCTTTCGGTAAATGGACTGTGATTCTTCTGGCACTCCTTAGTGTCCTGGGGTACGTCCTATACAAGAACTTTAGGCCGCCCGAGTAACCGCGAAGATCTGTCCTGGTTTCTGGACCGTAATGTTCCGGGCCGTGTACTTGACAATCATATACACGAGAACAGACAGGAGGGTCGTCAGGAGGGCGGCAATCAGGGAGTGACTCAGGGTATCCTGAGGAACCTTTATGACCTGCGCGATCAAGGTCCGAACAACATCGAGCCAAGTCAGGGCCGCCACGAGTCCTGATGCACCCACGATGCTGTTCAGAGCAACACTCTCGACCTCAACAATAAGGGACGTCATTTACTCTTAAGAAAGAAAATTCCAAAGACGGCCAGGGCTGACGTGACCAGCAGGACCTTCTCGCGCCAGTCCTGTGCGCACTTACACTTCTGACGCTCCACAGTCCACAGGGAGCTCAGGAGCGTACCGAACGCAAAGAGGCTCAGGAACCCGAGGGGCCCCACCAGGCTCTTGGGGAGGTCCTTGGCGACCAGGGTGAGCAGGATGGCAAGCACGTACCAAAACTTGAGGAAGGACCGGCGCCAATCCTGGACACACGGACAGTGGCGCGTCTCGAGGCTCATGGCCCATGAGAGACCGACGGCATTCACCAAGAGGGCCGGAATCTCGGGAGTCATTTTTTACTCTTTACAAATAATTTATTCACTATCGTATTCGGACTCGTCGCTCTGGATCAGGGCCCACTTACCAAACACGTCTTCGTCCTCGTCCTCAGAGTCACTCACCCTGAAGACGCTGAATTGAGTCTTTTTTTCAAACGGTCTTGGGACGGAAATTTTAGAATAAAAAACGCTGAACGTGTGATCGTCTGGGACCCAGGGCTCGGGCTCCGTTGTCATGATGGAGTCGGCCCTCTCTACAAATTACAGGCCTTTTCAACTGCCGACTTGAGCGCACGTTCCGCGGGCGAGTCTGGTTCCCATGCGTCCCACGTATCTGCACACTCATTCACTTGGACAAGTTGAGGGTCCGAGCCCTCGTACCGGGTCCAAAGAGATTCATCGGCGTCAGCCGATGAAGACCCGTCAGCGTCAGCTGACGAAGACCCGTCGGACCCCTCACTTCCCTCAGACTCCTCATAGACCTCGGGGAACAAAGACCCTACGTGTTTCCCCGTGACGTTCCGGGCCGCAAACATCATGCCCATGTGCATGTCCTTGGCCAGGACCACGTCGCGCCCACACCCCTTGGCATAGTGACCTGCTATGACCATAGCCGACTCCATAACGGGCAAAAATATGTCCATAGCAGCCTCTTCCATTAGGTGTCCAGAGTCTCGTGCCCTTAAGGCAAGTTCAGGATGTACCCGTCGTCGCCCGAATTATCAAATTGGTTCTTGATCGACTCGAACCCGTTGACTTCAAGGAATGTATAGTGTCTGGCCCATATGGTCAGGATCCTTGGCTGCAGATTCCATGCCGGCAAAGGTTTTAAAAAGAAATCAAAATATTGATTTTTGAGTCGGCCAAAATTCACGGACCCCGCGGGCCGGGACCCTTCTGGGTCGAGAGAGAATGAGTACATGTAGTACGGCCTGAGAGGGACGCGCGTGTGGTAATCCAAGAACTGGGCCGTACCCAGGTACAGGTACGTCCCCCATGTCGGGTCTATCCGGAGCGCTTCGTTAAAATACATGGCCATGGAATTCAACTGATTCACGTTTGCAAAGGCGGCCGAGAACCCTAGGGTCGTCGTGGACACGGCGCTACTGTTCGAATAGTCGTACCAGTAGTCGTAGCCCTGCGCACTCACCTGATTCTTCACCGTAAAGAAAAGTTCCTTGATGGGGTGCAGAAAGTTTGTGACGCACCGAACGTTTGCGGTCGTCGTGGGCACGGTGTACTCGGCCCTCTGTATGCTTTCACACACGTACGTGATTGGTCCGCGCTTACGGATCCAATCCCTTTCCTTTTCACTCAGGACGACATACTCGACCAAAAAGTGGAATTGCATATTCAGGGTCGAGTTGATGCTTGGAGACGTGAATGCCGAACTGGGCCTGAGGACCACGCGGAAGCGCATATCGGGCACGACGGGCAGACCTTTGGCCAAACACGAAAAGGGTAAAGGGACCGTGTACCGCGTGGACGGGATATACACAGCCCCGGGAATGTTCGGGCCCGTGATATTCGTCAGGCCGGACTGTTGAGCCGTGGGAACTTCACACCCGTTCAAAAGACTTATGTATTCGCCCCAGAGCCTCTCCACGAGTTGCGTACCCGAATACAATTCGACAAAATCAACCATGAGGAGACCAGCCTGTGGTAAAAAGTCCGTTAGACCCTGAGGCACATTCAGGTCGAACCGGAGAAACATGGCGGTCATGAGGTCCCCGTTCAGGGGCAAGGTTGTGAATGTGTCTGTTCCGTACTGGGGCGCGTTTTCAAAAGACACGTCGATGACCCGGGACGCAAAGAGTCCTTGGGCCACGTACTTTTCTTTAAAAAACGTAATTTCAGGTTCTCCTGAAAGAATAATGTCCGCTTGGCCTAATTGAGCCAGAACCTGACGGCCGGCCATTCCTACCATCCAGGGGGAAAAGAAACCGGGGCGCGCCAGCGCCCCCCTTTTCCACGTGAATGTGCGGGACCTTCAAGAGGCTCAATACATTTTCACGAAGTGAGACTTGATGGAGTCTCAGGAGTCTCAGAGGGCTCAGTGCCGGGGCGCTCCGCGCCCCCCTCACTGGTACAAGATCCCCGCAAGTCCATTCTCGACCCGGAGGACGTTGTATGACGTGGCCATGATCCGTAGCTGTTTCGTGGCAAGGCTCGACATGGTCGGGAGATTCAATTGGAACTTCTTTTGGTACACGCGACTCATATTCAGGGACCCGGACGGTCGCGGGTCTTGGGGGTTCCGGGCAAAGGCCAAGAGGTGGAGCACGCGGTTGGGCTGGCGCGAATGATACATCAAAGGCCCTATAAATCTCAAAAAGTCGTATTCGAGTGTGGACCCGTCCAGGTAGTCCTCGCCATTCAGGGTCAACGTCAGGCTAATCCCCGAGTCCGTGACATATACGTAAGGCGTGGCGCTCGCATCCTGGATAACGAAGAAAATCTCACGGACCGGACCTGAAAAGTCAAGGTCAAAGGTCGTATCCGTGCCAAGCTGGAACGTATCATACTGGACCTGCTGAATCACATAGTCCAACCTGTGACTCGAAAACCAATTGACTTCGGGATCGGACAAGTACGCATACTCTATAATCATGGACGTGACGACAAACGAGGGCGGGGTGTACCAGTTGGTCGCGTTGACAAGCAAGGGCGTAAAGGTCCCGAACGTGACCCAAACTTCCACGTCATGGCGCCCGAGTGCACACACGGGCAAAGCAACCTCTGTATGACCATAAAAAAAGAACGGAAGATTCATGTAATACGTTCGACCGAGCGTCCCTTGGAGCTGGTACGCCGTACTCGTGTCGAGCTTGCCCGTGAGGAGGGTCAGACCCGGCTGATTCTCTTGGGGCACGTACAAGTCATTCATAATCTCAATCATCTCGCCCGTGAGTGTCTGAACAGACTGACCACCTATACGGAGCTCGGCCGATTGGATCAAGAAGGTCCCGACCGAGTCGACATACGAGTAGGAATTTGGCGACACGCCCGTCGATCCCACCACGGACAGGAACGTGTTTGCCGTCACGTTGGTCGTCACCTGGCCCGGCACGGACCCTACGAGACCCACCTGGATCTGATACACGTTGGTCGTAAGACTTGAACAGTTGGCCAAGAGGTCCAGAGCGTACGGGCCGACCGTACCGAGTGTCAAGGGCGTGCTCGCCACGAGATTCCATGGACCCGCGTCAGTCCCACTCGCAGACTGGTACAGAATCACATTCGACACGTAGGCATTACTCGTCTCGAAGTAACTCGTCAGACGATACTGTGAAGTGTTTGAAAACGTGAGGTTCCCTCCGGCCGTCACGTGAATGTGTCGAGACGACGCCCCAAACGCCCCGTAGGTCGAAAAATTCAGGGTCTTGAGACCGAGTGAAGTGTTCAGGGCCGCGGGTGCCGTGAAAAAGACTCCGTTTTGTTTGAAATCGTTTTGTTGTGTTGTGGTCCCATTCAGGGACCCTATACCCTCGACCATAAAGTACGAAGGGCTCACAAGCGACGTGGCACCCACGTCCGTAGTTCGCACGACCAGGGCATAGACGTTTGTGACCGGGTTCGAGACGTACACGGGCAAAGTGAACATGACTGTCGGTGACCTGTACTGATCCGTGGACCACTCCGAGACGATCGTCCCTTGATCCACGGACAAGATGGTCACCGAGCTCACATTCCCCGTTGTGGCCAAGAATCCGTGAAACAAAAAGGGACCTCCGGCCGTCATGTGAAACGTGTTGGATGTAGGGCTCGGCACAATCTGAGACGAAAAGTAATTCTGGGTCCAATTTGCAGCCAAATTGATCGTCTGGTTCACGAGAGTCAAGGGGGCTACCAAGGTCCAGGTCTCGCTCATGTCCGTGATCAAGAGTTGGCCCGTCGTTCCGAGTACCAAGGGCGTGTTCGATTGTGTCTCGAGGTCTATGAAATAGTACTGGGTCGTGTCCGTCACGGTCAAGGGCACGACGACCCGTGGAGAGTTCTGGAGCGTCACGACATCGTATGTATACACGGCCGAGTTCCAGGTCCAGCTCGAGCCTATAGGGTGTCCGTCACTTCCCCAGTAGCCTATACCCACGCGCGTCACGGGACCAGACAAAGGGGCAGAGAAAATGACTGCATACGTTCCAGGATAAGTAAACTTGAGAGCACCTCCGGGCGTCACGTTAAAATAATTCGTGTAGCCTTGTTGGGACGCAAAGAGACCCAGGTTTACAAACTGGGCCGTGAGACCGTTTGGTGACGTGTATGTCAAGGGTCCAAGAGACGCCCCGCCCGCAAACAAGAGGGTCGTGGTCTGGTTGAACGTGGCGCTCGGGTTGTACTGGAGCCAGCCCGACTGAACGAGCGTGAAATTCACGTACGAGTTGGACCCCGTGTTCGGAAATGTCCACGTCTGCGTGTTGCTCGTGTAGCTCGTAAAGGCGTGAGGGTCCAGGCCGAAAAACACCCCTACAGTCTGTGCATCTGCAATATTCAACGTGACGCTCGTGACACTCGGAACAAAGTAAAACTGTTCGGCACTCGGATCGTACCCAAGGACTGATGAAAGACCCCCGGCCCACGAAGGCGTCCCAAGGACCGTCGTCGTGAAATAGTAGTCGAGTGTACCAGGCGAGACGGACAGGGCCGTGCTCGATCCATTCACGTACAGGTACGGGACGGGCCTTTGGACGTTTGCAGGTACGGGCCACTCGTACTGCGTCGAGTACGGAAAGAGCCCCGGGAGCGTCACGGCGAGCGTCATGGACTGAATCGCATCCCCTTTGTACGGAACTCGACAGATTCCCTGACCGCCCCAAATAATCTGTTGATTTTCGAATGGAATATTGAAAGCCTGAATACTGAATGGCGTGTGGCGCCTGTACACGCCCCGGAAGTACGTCACGGAGGGTTTCCCCGAGAGGTACACATCTTGCATACCCAGAGCCGCGAGTTGGATACCACTCGCGCTCATCCTAATAAGTCGCCATGAAAAAAAGAAGGGGCCCCGGACGGCGCGTAGCGCCGGACGTCTCTGAAAAAAGGAAGGAGAGACTTCAGACGTCCGGCGCTACGCGCCGTCTGGAGCCCCGCGCTCACAGAGAATTCATAAAGTCTACACAAGTCCTAGAATGAATATCCAGCTCAGGAAATTCGACCCGTCGAAAATGGCCGATGATAAGGTGTGTGTTTTCATCGGAAAGCGTGGAACGGGCAAGTCAACACTCGTTACAGACATTCTGTGGAACAAGCGTCACTTGCCAGCCGGTATCGCCATGTCGGGCACGGAGGAGGGCAATGGACACTACAAACAGTTTATTCCGGACCTTTTCGTCTACTCGGACTATAACAAGGCGGCTATAGAGAAAATCATAGAGCGCCAAAAGAGGAACCTTGCGCTCGGAAAAGCCAGTCCAGTTTTTATACTTATGGACGACTGTATGTATGATAGGTCTTTCATGCGCGACACGGCCATCCGCCAGCTCTTTATGAATGGGCGCCACTGGAAGATTTTCTTTATGATGACGACCCAGTACTGTATGGATATGACCCCTATGATTCGGACCAACGTGGACTATGTCTTTGTACTTCGAGACAACGTTCGGCAGAATCGTGAGAACCTCTACAAGGCTTTTTTTGGAGTCTTCCCGACCTTTGATCAGTTTTGCCAGGTCATGGACGCCTGTACAGAAAACTACGAGTGTCTGGTCCTTGACAATACCTCCAAGAGTAATGAAGTTTCAAATTGTGTTTTTTGGTACAAGGCGGCTATTCGGAAGAACTTTCGAGTCGGGTCACCGTCACTTTGGCAGTACCATCAGAGATACTACAACCCGAAGCATGCACAGACGGCCCCGGGCCAGACACTCGCGAGAAAGCCAGGTTCAGGGACGGTAGAAGTGAAGAAGTTGAGGTGAAATTTCGGCGCCGGAGGTGCCGAGTGTTCGGATCCCGCGCAGCACCCCGGTGTGTGATCGGGGCGCTTCGCACCCCGCCCTTGCTTTCGTGCGCCCCGCCACCCTAAAAAAACTCACGAGCCCTAACAGAAAATGGAGTCTTTTGACGCGAGTGGATCGACCGAAATTGCTTCAGTTATTCCACAGGGCCTTATCGAAGCGCCTCAGCAGGCCGAAAAAAACGTTGGTCAATCTCAAATGGCCGAGTTCTCCTCGTCTCTGGATGAGGTCATGCCTATGATGAGCGGTCCGGCGATGGCGCAGCAGGCGGCGTCTGCACCGGCCCCCGCGCCTCCTCCTTCCCAGCACCAGCACCAGACCCAGGGCCCGAAGAAGATCCCTTTCGGAATGACTGTCCAGCAGTACATGGCGGCCCTCGCAGGTCTCGCGGCCGTCGTCGCCACGTCCAAGCAGGTCCAAGAGCGCATCGCTCAAATGTTCCCGAACGTCGAGCCCGGCTCCATGACCGCCATGCTCGTGACGGCCCTCGTGGCTGCCCTCGTGTTTTACGCCGCCGAGAAGTTCCTCTAGGGCTTTATGTTTTCGCCACAGTACGGGCCCACGTAACCAGGCTTGTATAGGTCGTGCCCGGCACAGTACTTTTTGAGATCTTTGAAATTTTTCCAAAAATTATCAGAGTGTTCATATTCCCGAACTGTTGAATGACTCAATTCGTGAATCAGAACATGCATGGACGTGTTGAGCGCCTTGGGGCCGATGTTGTCCATGCACACGTAAATTTCGTACCCCTTGTTGACATTATAGGCTATGGCCCCCTTGGCCTTGGACCATCCATTCATGGCCGTGAGAATAACGCGCTTCTTCAGGGGTTCCCACCGCGGATCGAGGTTCGGGTCGTCGCGGATCACCTGCAGAAGTTTGGCGTACCTTTGCTTGAGTTGGGCCAGGAGCGGGGGGTCCCGACATCCGTACATGAGGATGGCACACACGAGGACCAGACCGAGTGTGACCACCGTCCAGTCCATCTCTACTTGGGACCTCTATTTTTTTTGAAAACAAATTTAGAATACAGATCCGAAATGAGCCCCGTGGGTCTAGGCACCATGGGTTCCCACACGACCAGATCGAGCCCGCGTGTATCCAGGTCTTGGATCAGGCGCGTCGCGTCGAGCAAAGGTTCCGAGCGCCCTCCAGCCGCATAGAACGGACCGTCCACGAGCCTGACGTGGAGACGGTCACCCTGGAGCGCGAATGAGTTCCCCAAGGAATCCTTGAAGTTCCCCGAGGGATCTGCAAGCACTTGGGCCCTGGCCTTTTCGGGCACGATCCCTATCAAAAGTCCCCCCGGGTTCAGGGACTGTGTCAGGGCCTTGATAGATGCCCTGTATGTGACCGGGTCCTCAAAAATGTAATGGAGCGAAAAGTTGTAACAGATGACATCATAGGGCCCCGAGGCCTGTGCCTCGAGGATCGTCCCGGGTCCTAGGAACCACACGCCCGTGTCTGAATCATGGGCCCTCTGTTCTGCTTCACGCAAAGACTCTTCGTCAGGATCTATAGCAAAGACGTGTGCTCGCGTCGATTTCCACTTGAGAATGTCCCCGCCTCGGCCGCACCCGCAATCAAGCACCTTGGCTCCGGGTTTTGTGACCCAGCGACGAATAAGCTCTCTTTTGTAGTCGTTGTGTTGCTTTCTGAGTGCATCCATTTTGGCCACTTAAAAGAAAAGCACGTTTACCTTTTAAATGGGCGAGCTCACAAACGACTACCTGACGATCCCTGGTCAGCTCTTTGCGTGCGTGTCTTTCGTGGGTCCTGACCAGCCCCAGAAGAATGACCTCTTGGGAATGAAGATTCGTGGATGTTTCCCGACACGTGACGAGGCCTCCTCCCACGCAAAGCGCCTGCAGAAGGAGGATGGACTTGTTGATATTTACGTGGTCGACATGTACAAGTGGCTTTTGATCCCGCCTGATCGGGACAAGATCCAGGATGTTCACTACGCGAATGAGAAACTCGAGGAGATTATGGTCAAGTATCGCGAGAATCAGTCACAGGCGGCCGCCATGTTTGAGAAGCGCAAGCGGGACATGACCGCCAAGCCGCTCGATGGTCCGTACCCGTACATCGACCCTTCGGACGAGAACTCCAAGTTTTATAACCGTCCGGACGTTCCGCCGATTCCGCACCCTTCTGAGATTTTCGAGAAGCTCAAGGAGGAGTTTCCGACCAAGGATGAGGATGTCCTGCGTCGCATGGCCGATGCAGAGGTCGCCACGGAGATTGCCCGGCGCAAGAAGGAGGAGGAGGACCGGCGCGCGGCCGCCGTCGCCACGGAGCCCGCGGCTCTCGAGCCAGTCAGCGAGGAGTCCGAGGTTGTTCCCGTTGCTTGAAAAAAATATACGTACCTAAAAGATGTGGCTGACGATCATAGGTCTTTTAATCATTCTTTGGCTTCTCATGACGGCCTATAACGTTTTGCCCCGCGCGGTCCCCCCGCCCTCTATAGGGGACACGAGCGAAGCACGCCCGCCCTACTACGATACTGATTTTTTGCTTAAAGAAACTGATACGCAAAGACGCGAAGGTGCGTGGGTCGGATTCCTCCAAGAGGATGTGTACAAAGACCGAACAGGTCCGATCGGTGATTTCGTAGGAAACGATTCACCGAGCGGGAAAGCCCCACTCTATTTTATTTCGTAGTGCCGCTTACTTGGCATGAATTACCACAGGTCTCATTGACATGAGCATCCCCATGATGATGATACCTATGGCGACACCGATCAAAATCTTATTATCAACAAAAAATTCACTTTTTCTTTGTGACGGCTGCGGGAGCTCCACGCCGAGAGACGGGAACCTTGGCGGGGGCGGGGGTCCCTCGAGCCACTGGGGCTCGTACTCCTCCTGCTGCTGAGTCTGAGTCTGATTCGCTTCCATTATTGTCCTCGCCACTCTCGCTTTTATCTTCGACTATAAAGTCATCCAGATCCGAGTCGTCCTCATCGTCCTCTATCTCCGACTCGCTAAACGCCACGTGAGAACTCACGTCCGACTCGGCCTCGTCATACTCGTCACTTGCATAGTCGTCCTCGACTTGCTCCACGGGCTCGTAGCGAACAGGGGGCTTGGAGACACGCCCGGACCGCGTGCGCAGCCCTGCAGGCTCAGGAGCGGGTCCGGCCGACAAATCCGTTGCCGACGGCAATTCCAGTTGGGTTGACATATATTGTATCCATAGGTTTTGAATCGTTTAAGTAATACGTGAATGGCTGATCTGGAATAACTTCGTTCAAGAATTTAGGTCTCTTGGGCCCCACGACGAGCTCCCCTTCGTAACCGAGCCTATCTGCCAGCGAATTGAGCTCATCCGTGAAGTTTGTATTCATGAGCCCCAGGTTCCTGACGTGCTCGACCGCCTGATACAAGTGCTCGACCTGGAGCCCCTTGTCAAACTCACGAATCTCCGTCAGGAACAACGTCCATTCGTTCGGATCCAGTCCCGAGTACGTGTGGACCTTTTCCTCGAAGGCTCGGAAACGACCCGCGCCAGGACGAGGGAAGAAGGTCCACAGCACGAGGACGAGGAGAAGCATCCACACGAGGATGTTCATTACTGATACTTGGCGGGAGAAAATGCTCACGGCCCTGGAACTCAAGGCACTCTTCGTTGAGACACTTTTGCTGGATCGTTCCGTTGAGTATATAGAACCATACGTGATTCGATTTGTGTTCGGCCTGGATCCTTTCACACCATTTCGAGTCCGTCTCGACATAGAGCCCCTTGCCCTCTCCCCTCTTTGTACGTCTGACCGCCTTGACTCGAGCCCCGGCCTGACCATCCATGTTCTGACGTATGAAACGCTCGAGGCCCGACTCGTTCAGGCCCGGAGAGGCTTTCGCACGCGTCTGCGCACCGCCTAGGGTCCTGACTGAAAACATCTTGAGCGTCTCGAGCCTGGGTGTTGCGTCGAGGCGTTCGCCCGAGGGCACGGACTTCCAAGGAACGTACGGTCGGCCCTCGGGTTTCTTGTGTGACCAGAGACACCGAAGTCCAGACCCTCCATAGACGCTCTGGTCTATCGTCTGGTCCCAGTGTGCCCCGGAGCCAAGTCCGAGCAAGATGCGTGTTCGAAGCGCCAAAGCCTGGTTTTTGTCCGTGACGAGATCTGGCCAGTGCAAGTGCAGGCCCGACTTGATGAGACCCTCCTTGTCCCTTCGGACCGGGGCTCGGGCCGACACACACCGACCCGGGTCACCCACGGATTCCCATATACGTCGACACAGATCCATGGCGTCCTCATCTTCAAGGATTCTGTCCGACTTGAAATCCACATCAACAAAAAATTTAAAAAATTCTGTTTTTTGTTCAACGACATACAACTTCTTCCCTGACGAGAGGTCCATGAGGTACGCGGACCAAAAGGCATCGAGATCTGCGTCAGGAACATGGAGTTGGCCCCCATTCATGAGAACGTGTGTAGGGCTCTCACCCGATTTGAGGTTCCATCGTTCTATCATCGTGAAGATCAGGTGCCCCTACTCTCTAACCTCGACCGAAAAAATAATCAAAGGCTGATTTGGGCGCCACGGGCTCGGGCTCTGCAGCAGCCGGTTGCTCCTCGGCCACGCGCTTCTTCTCCTCCTCAATCTCTATCCAGTGATGGATCTGCTGAATAGAGTACTTGAAAAGGTCCGAGGGGGACGTGGAGTCATCGTTGCGCAGATTCAAAAGTCGGACGATAAGCTGTTCCTTCTTTTGAGTCATTTATAACGTTTCAGGAATTTAAAATAGAAACCGGGCCGCATTCCCGAGTCTGCGGGACTCGGCTCCGCCTCGGCGCTCTAGGCCCTCAAGAAAAACGTCTGTTTCTCGGGCGTCCTGAGAACCTTGTGAAACTGGGGGTTCTTGAGCACATGGGTCCTGATCATTTCCCATAGGTCGCGACGCCCCGTGATTCCTTCGAGCGTATCGAAATCACAAGAATCATTCTCGTCGTAATTTTTGCGAAAGGGAACCTCGTGTCCCTCCATTTTCTCTCTTTCTTGATTGAATTTCGTGACAATCTGACTCTGTTCTGCTGACGTCATCGGGACGTCAAGGACGTATACGTGATACACGTTATTTACGCCATCAGAATCCTTGAAGGAAAAACTGAAATAGGAATACGTTCCCTTTTTCAGATTTATGATCCCCCGAGTCTCTTCTTCAAGTTCACGAATTGCGCATCGCAAAGGATTGAATATCTCACGACGGCGGCACCCGCCCGTGACAAATGTCCATTCCTTGTAGCGCCTATCGTGGACCAAGAGAAACTTGGGCGGACCGCCATCACTACTGTAGCTTACCGGAACTGCTATGCTCTTGTGTCGTTCCGTCGGGAAGTGGTCCTTCTGAGACTGCTGCATTTCTGGCGTCTCCTAATCTTGGCCCATCAAAATATTTCGAGAGGTTCTGCGTGCTCGGATCGTACGTGACCAAAAACACGAGACCCAAAAGCAGGACCCAAGGCCAGTACTGCATCCTGTAGTAAAGTACCCATAAAATTTACGAGGCATACAATACGCTCCCCATTCCCTTCTGCACGCGCAACACGTTATAGTTTACGCTATAAATGTAAGGGTAGCTCACAGACGGGTTCGCGAGGGCCGCCAGACCGCCCGAGAGCATGGTCGGCACCACGAGGCGGTACGTGTCCAGCCGAGAGAAGTTGAGGGTTCCGGTCGGCTGCAGCTTGCTCGTGTCCAGGCAGTAAGGGATGACCAGGACTGGGGTCTGGCTGTGCGCCCCGAGGTAGCCGTACTGGGTATGGTAGTACTGATTAGCATCGGTGAAGGCGGGCAGAGGCCGAGACTCCCCGACATCCACACCGTTAATCTGCACCTTGAGCTGGTAGTTGGCGGCGTTGGCCGAGCCCAGACCAGTCTGGTAAATGGAGCCGTACTGCTGAGACTGGAAGGCCAGGAACTTGACCGGGTGGGCCAGAGCCAACTCCTGAACAGCCTGGGAACTCAGAGGCACGCGCTGGACCTGGGTAATCAGCAAGTCATGGGAGTTCTGGGCAAAGTACTCGCGCTCGGCCTGGTCCAGGTACACAAAGTTGGCCCAGAGTTGGAAGGTCAGGCCCGCGTAGGTCAGGTTCTGAGAGCTCGTCGAGCTCACGAAAGACACGAGCGTCTGAGGCAGGATGGTCGTGGTGCTGGTCGTGGCCGGGAAGGCCACCGTGAAGGTCGTTGAGGTGACATTCGTCACGTAGACGGGACCGGGCAGGGGCAGACCCACCACGATGTTCCCGACAGTGATGCCCGAAGAGCGGAGCTGGCTCACGTACGACAGGGTTGCCGTGGTGCCGGTCGGGATGGTCGCGGTGGTCACGAGGGCCGAAGCGTTCGGGAGCCAGAACCCGAGATTCGTGCCAGTCTGGTAATCGCTCGTGATGTTCGCCGAAGCGGTATTCGCAAAAGACACAACGGCGTTGGACAGACCCGTGGAGCTGACGTTAGACAGGGACTGCACGACAGACAGGCCGTTCGCGCTCAGAATGTCCGAGGTCGCCGCCACGTTGCCGACCACGAGTCCTGAAGACAGGGGACCGACAAAGGTGTTGCTGGTCAGGACCAGGTTGGCCGTGTTGCTCGAGGCGGCGAACCCGGCGCCGTTACCCGTGACAACAGACGCCGCCACGTTAGCACTCGCGTACGGGTTGCCCATGTTGGTCGCGGTAGGGGCGCCAAAGTTCACCTGGCTGCTGAGGCCGCTCGACCACGTGATGCGGAGCTCAACATCGTGGTACTGCAGGGCCACGAGGGGCAGGCTCACGGACCAGTCTTTACAGAAGAAGAACTTGAGAGGGAAGAAATTGTTCGCCTTGTTGGTCGGGCCCGTCGGGGTCAGGGTCTCGTTGTTCAGGTAGCGCTGGTTGAAGGTCTGGGCGCCGGTGCACGGCTCGATGTCCGTCATGTAGTTGAAGTCCTGCAGATCAATCACCTGGCCACCAATCAGGAGCTCCACACGATCAATCACCTTGGACCAGTCCAGATTCTGGACCTGAGCACCGTTCTGATCACGAGCAGTAAGATACAAGTAAGACAGAAGATCACCCTTCTTCTCGAACCGAACCATGGAAATGGACCCCGGGGTCGGCTGGCCCTGGATAATCTGACGCTCGATGGACGAGGCGTAGTGGGTATACCGCTTGTAGTTGGAACGAAAAAAGGAAACCTCCGGTTGACCCGTCAGCCACGTGTCCTGGGCACCAGTCGCGACGAGCTGGACAATTCCTCCACTCATTTTACTAGAAGACACAGAGTTTTTTCAGGGCTCACGACGCAGCCCAGATGGGTGATGCCAGCGGGTTCCCTGTAATCTGGTCCCGGGCAAGGTTCAGATTTTGGTTGGAGGCTAACGGATTCTTATTGGACTTGGCGTTATTGAGACTCCAGTTCTCGGGCGCCTTGTACGGTCCGCCACCTCCTGCGGCGTACAAATTCATGGGGCCTGGCTGGAGCGGGATGGACTCTTCGCGGACCTGGGTCGCTGCGCCCACCTGGCCCTGAGGGTCCGCGCGGACATTCATGCGTTGACCGTTTCCGGGCCGGTCTGGGTTCACGCGGTTTCCGGTCGAGTGGGGAAGGCTCGTGTCGGTGAGACCCCGTGAATACGGCTGGTAGACCTGAGCGTACTGACCCGGGCCGAGTCCGAGCGTGTCGAATCGCGGGCCCGTCTCTTGACGAATGGTCGTCGCGCGCGTCTTGATGTTGTCCGGACGACCCTCGGGTGCCCGAATGATACCCTGGCCCTGACCGCTGTTCTGGGCCGGAGGGCGGTACCATGACTTGGTCGTCTTGGCCTGGTGGCTCATGGACCCGTTGATGAGCCCAGAACCAGTCGGGAACTCTGTGCCGCCGCTCTTCACGAAGTAGCTGGCCGGTCCCTTTTCGCCTGGCAAGGTCACGAGCTTCTCCTCGTTCACGTTGTTCGGCAAGGCCCGGAAGAACTGCTGGAACCCACCGATGGCCGGAACGTTCGGGGCGACACCCAGACCTGGGCCGACATTCTTGCGCTCGATGGGTGCGAGGTTGTTCTGCTTATTCGTGACGTTCTCACGGTTATACAGGTCGTACACGGGCTCTCCGTGCGGGTACCTGTTCGCCATCGGGGACCAGTCCTGGAGGCTCGACACCGCCTCCTTCGGCGGGAGGTAATCATCGCCGATACGCCGACCGAACGAAGGGTTTATGGGCCGAAGACCGTACGCATCCGCCTGGTGCGTGTGAGAATCTCCGGCGAGTTCTGTATCAAATTTCGTCAGTTGACGAGGAGGAGGAGGGGCCTGCATGATCACGGTGGTTGGCGGGGGCGCAGGAGACTCGGAGTCACTGAATCTCTGACCGGCAAACACAAGACCAACGACGGCCGCAAGGGCCAACGGATCCATATTACTTTTAGTTTTTATTAATTTCCTAGCCCGTGTACGGAAACGGACCCCGGCCCGTCTTGGCGGCCCACGGTGTCGGCTTGAGAGTCAGATACGGCACGACAGAAGGGTTGCGCTGATCGAAGCGGTTGTTCTGGTCATTGCTGTACGTGCTGATGGGGTTGAAAATGAGAGTCGGGAAAGGGTCACGGAGGTACAGATTCGGGAAATCGTACGGGCGCTCAGTGTACCCTGCGTTCCACTGGCTCGTGGTCTGGGACCTGAGGGCGTCATCGACACGCACAACGTCATCGAGCAGAATTGTCGCCGGTCCTTGCCAGATTTTCGGCTGGAGCGTGAGTCCGTCTGTGCGGAGATTGCGCCCCATCGTTACTTTGTATCTAGTTTTTTTTCTAGTGTCCGCCTCCGTAGCCACCTCCGTTTCCGGCACGCATCTGCGTCTGCTCTGGGAAGTGGAACCGGTCGCTATCAATATTAGCGACTCCTGAACCATCCTTGGCAAAGGGAGCAAACTTGGCACCAAAGGCCCCCTCGGCAAAGGCGGTCTGGTCGTTCGGAATGGTACTCGAGGCCGGGGTATAAAAGTTGCGCTCGGCATCACGTTTCTTTTCGAAAGGGTGAATAAAGTCCCAGACCTTGGCCGTCTCTTCACGTACGCTGGGGGCCCACGCTGCTGGAGGACGGTCCGGGTTGTCCCTGTAGTCGGTCATGAGCACGTTCCCCATGGGGTTATCAATCGTCGGGAGTGTGACGGCGTCCCGGCCCCAATACGTTGCCCGGTCGGCTTCGGGCTGTGTCGGCCGGAGCTTCCCGTCTGGAATCTGATTATTCACGTACAAAAAGTAAAGGACGCCCAGAACAAGCAGACCGAGAGCCAGGATACGGGAATCACGCTTTATGAGATACAGGATACACATGGCATACACGATAAAGCGAGTCGTGGCACTCACGCGATCCTTGGCAGACTGTCCCGCCGTGGGCCAAAACTGCAAAAGTTTGTCCTTTCGAAATATTTCTTTAGGATCCATCTACTACTTACTTGGTAGTTTTTTTCGGCCTGGCGCCAGAGGGGGGACGGCCACGGCCGCGCGCAGGTCCGGGGGCGCCCATGGCTCCGGGCCCCATCATACCAGCAAGCAAACTGCTCATAATGGACGGGTCGAACGCTCCACTCTCTGCGCACCTCTTTGCGGCCCCCTCGATAGCCTCGAGCGTCTCGGGAGGGAACATGGTGAGGGTCATGGCAATCATGTAGAGACCGTTCAGGTGCTGCCATATGGCCTCCTTCGTCCGCGGACTCGCTGAGGCCCACACGGGCCCGAACGAAAACTGCTGAATGAACGAGGGATCCCGGGTCGTGAGAGCCTGGGCCTTGGCGCCCGCCAGCTTCATGAATGTCGTCATAGGACCCTTGGGGTCTGCCGCCTTGAGCTCATCAAACTCGGACTTGAATTGAAGGACGTTCGGGTCATCCGGAAACGCAAGTCCGAGATCTTTTATGAAATCGCTGTACATCTCGTTAAAAGCATCCAGGGAACTCATTATCCACAGGGTGTTTTATCTTTTTAACTTAAAATGGTTCAAGACTTACAGATTCTCTGTGGGCCGACCCTTGAGAGACTATAAGGTACACGAGGATCGCCACGAGGAATGCAGGCTTGGCGTACTCTGAATTGGGCACTTGGGCCCGTCCATTCATTTTGTTTTTGCCATAGATGTACACCATGGTGACGGCTGCAGATATAACGGCAGCGCTCAAGGGCTGGCGAAAGTAATGATCCATCTATGAGATTTGCACATCTTTTTTCCCCGTCTCGGGCGCATCCGGGAACAATTCCTCCTTGTGAGTGGGCGCGACGGGCGTGACGCTCACAGTCTTTGTGCCCCCGGGAGTCTCTGAAACTTCTGGGAACTCGGGGATCACGGGGGTCTGAGCAGCCTCTGCAGCATCAAACGCCTGGTCGAGATCGGGTCCCGCCTCGGGCTCGGGTTCAGCCTCTGGCGCGGGCTCCTCGTGCTCCATCTCAAACTCTTCAGACTCTGAAGGCATCGTGAGGTAAGCGTTCAGAATCTCCTCGGTCGGCACGAGATTCTCAATAGTCTCGCGAATACACTTTGTAAAGCGCCTATTGAGGTCATCTCGGCGCTCGCTCACGGGTTTCTCCTCTGTGATGACCCAGGGCTCCTCGTAGAGGTCCCGAGCGCACTCTATGAAACACGTATGAACAAACACATCATTACTCGGCAGTTTCAAAGAGATTTTCTTTGATGTCCTGTCGATACGGATCGCACTCAGGATCTTTACGTGAATCACAAAGACGGCGGCTATGAGGCGCGGAAAGAGCGGACACTCCTTCATGATGTTTGCCACGTGCTCCTTGACCTTGACATTTGACCATTCGCCCTTAATCTTGCGAAGGTTCTGACGGTAATTGTCCACAAGTTTACGATCCTTATTTTCTTTTTTCGTGTCTTCCCAGATCAGCCAAAAGGTATCCACGAGTTCTGGGAGCATGGCCGCGACGAGTTTGCTTGAAAAGCGACGTTCGGCATCATTCAGAACCTCCATTACTACGCTCCAAGTAAATTAATTATTGAACAAAACGCTCGTCAAAATACGCCTTCCAGTATTCGACGGTATCTTCAAGTTCCTGAATACGTTTCAGGAGGACGGACTCGAGAGCCTCCTTCTGAGCCAAGCGGCGCTGGAGACGCTCGACCTCATTCTCGAAAGTCTTTGAAGAGGCTCGGACGTCACGAATCTCCTGAAGACCCTCCCAGGTCTTGTGCATCTTTGAACGCTTGTGTATTGTGAGAGATTCAGGGGACTTGTATGTAAAGCCCGGTCTGCACGGACACGAGAGAATGAGAGACAGATCCATTAATTATTTTTCAAAAATAATTTTTAAGTTCCTCTACTGCGCAACCGCGCCGCCGTCTTTTGAAGGTTCGCCAAGCCAGAAAACAAGTCGTCACCGGGCAAAGACTCTTGGACGCGTGCCACGGCTCTCGGTGCCGCTTGGGCCCACGAGACCATAAAGTGCCCATAGTCCGTTCCACGGGTCACCTTGTACCCCGCCCTTTTCAGCTGGCGCTCTATGTACCCTACGGCCTCTGGAAAGGGATACATGGGAAAGCCGAGAATCAGAGGGGGCACGACGAGACTTGCGGACGTCTCGCGGCGGTCCGCAGCCGCCTGGACCTTTCGAGAAAACTGTTCGAGAATAGTCTGATACGTCTGTTTTCGAACACTCCGTCGTTGGTGCTCACGCTCAGCGAGTTCCCTCGCACTTATCATCCCTAGAAAAGTCCGGATACTTTCTCACGTGCGCACGTACGCATCGAGGCCGGGCAAGTTCTTGGTCTGGGCCAGAGCTTGCTGGACCTGGGCCGCCAGGGAATCCTCAACATCCTTGTACGATTGATACCGATCGGGCGCGAAAGCCTGGAAGGGCCCGCGAGCATCGGGAGAGCTTGACGTGACCTGCTTGAGAATCTGGACCGTCCCATCCTGGGCCACAGTCGCCGTCACGTCGTACTGATTCCCGAAAAACCCACGAGTATCAAGGAACAGGAAGCGCCCGTTGTACTCGGCACCACCCTGTGACGTGCTCGAGGGCGTAATGAAAATCGTATCCACGGGCTGGAGCCACGGAGCCCCCGCCTGTATCTTTTCTATGATGGCCTGAATGATACTCCGGGGCACGACAGGCGCTCCGGGCGGCGGGGAGGGGGCGACCTCATACAGGGAACTGGAGTTCCAGAAGAGAAATGCCGTTGTGGCGGCCACGAGACCCAAGATGAGTACGTCGACTTTTCCAGGCATTTGCTGTGTTAATACAGGCCCTCAAAAAAATTACGAAAGTATATGGCGCTGCTCATCTTTAGCGACAAGTGTCAATTTTGTTTTGAAATTTTAAATTTTGTCAAGAGCAACCCCAGCCTCGGGCAGATGCTTCGGTACCATAACGTCTCGACGCACGGACGCCCGGAGAATCCCAACGTCACGCGCGTCCCTTCACTCGTGACGACTGAGGGACAGATCCTGGTCGGGTCCGAGGTTCGCAGTTGGCTCGAGTCTATGATTCCTGTAGAGATTGAGACATGGGGAGGGTCCGGGGGGATCTTGACCGCTTCTCTCGATGGTGACGAGGGCGGTCCAGACTTGTTCGCGCTCGATTCGTATGGCCAATCCATGCAGCCCATGCTCACCCCAGAACTCAAGGAGAAGATTGGAAAGAGCGTCACAGATGCTTACCAACAGAAGAAATCGAGTTAAAAGGGACGGGCCCAGACACTCTAATGCACTTTCGGACCGTTCAGGCGAATGCCATTAAAGGAATATTCGAAGTCCTCAAGGACATTATCAACGATGTGAATGTCATTTTCGACTCGACGGGCATGAAAATTCTGACACTCGACACGGCCCGGGTCACCTTGGTCCACATGACGCTCGCCGCAGAGAATTTCGAGGAGTACTCGTGTCCTCAGCCCATCTCGGCCGGTCTGAATATGGGCAACACGTTCAAGTTACTCAAGTCAGTCTCCACGGCTGATACACTCGAGATGAGCATCTCGGGCACGGAGCACCTCGAGTGCATCATCGAGAATGTGGCCAAAAAGTCCAAGACGAGTTTCAAACTAAAACTTTTGGACATTAATGAGGACATACTCGAGGTTCCCGATATTTCCATGGATATCATCACGACCATGCCAAGTATAGACTTTCAGCGCATAGCCCGCGACATGGGGAATCTGTCCCGGGACATGGAGATTATTCGCGATGGCCAGATGCTCATATTCTCTTGCCGCGGGGACTTTGCTGATCAGCAGACAGTTCTCGAGTTTCCCGAGGTGGTGCCAAACCGTACGGGATCTTCATATAACCTCAAGTACATCAATATGTTTACAAAGGCGACGGGTCTTTGCTCGTCCGTCCAACTCATGCAGGATTCGTCTGACCAAGACATGCCTATCGTCTTCAGGTACGGGATTGCCAACCTTGGTGACGTCAAGTTTTACCTTGCTCCGAAAATAGAAGAGTCTTAAAAGGAAAAAGTTTTAAAAAAGAAAATGGAAGCTCGCTTCAACGAAAAGGTGCGTGAGTTTCAGACCCGTATAGAAGAGGCCCGGGACCCCGGGAGCCGAAGTGCCCTCGAAGCCGAGATGTATGAGTACATGATTCTTTCGGCCCCCTTTATCCGAGAGTACCATGAGGAGACTGAGGCCACGGTCACGAGCACGAAAAAGGTGGCCGGGGTCCAGATCCAGTCTCGAAAGGGCGTTCAGCGCCAAGACATATTCAAGTCGTACCTCGAGAATGTCGAGGGCCAGGACATACCTGCGGCCCGGCGCCGAGACGATACACACTCGACCCCGTGCAGGGCGTGCGGGGCCCTCTTTTCAAAAGTACTCGACGAAGTTGCGTCCGAGGAAATTTGTAAAGAGTGTGGTGTTTCTGAATTCTTTTTGGGCGAAGAGGTGGGATTCAAGGAGGAACAGGAAATGGAGAAGAATGTTGTTTATTCTTACAAGCGCGAAAACCACTTTAATGAATGGGTCAGTCAATTCCAGGCCAAGGAATCGACGAGCGTACCCAAGGAGGTCATAGAACAACTTCGGGCCGAGTTCCGGAAACAAAGAATCAAAGACCTTTCAGACATTACGCACGAAAAGGTCAAGGCTCTCCTCAAAAAGTTGAACCACTCGAGGTTCTATGAGCACGTACCATATATAACGACGATTCTCAACGGGATACAGCCCCCGACCATGAGTCAAGCTCTCGAAGAGCGTCTCAGACTCATGTTTTATCAGATTCAAGAACCCTTTGAGAAACATCGGCCAAAGGACCGAAAGAATTTTTTGTCTTACTCTTTTGTCCTTTACAAAATGTGTGAATTACTTGGGGAAGATGATTACCTCCCGTGCTTTCCCCTTCTCAAGTCCAAGGAGAAATTGTACAAGCAAGACGAAATCTGGAAGGGAATATGCAAGGAACTCAAATGGGCCTTTTACAAGACGATCTAGGTCGCCTTGAGCCGCCGACTCCGGCCCCGACTCGTGTTCTTCTTTTTGACCAGGGCCATGGCGCCTACAGTTCCTATGATCGCAGACTCCACGGGGTGCCGAACTGCCGTTCGACCCACCTTTTTGAGTACGAAACCGAGACCGCTCCCGAGAGTACCCGTCATGTCAGCCGCAAAGGCTCGGGAAAATGAATTGGCGCTCTGGAGAGTCGGGGCCGTCCCCTTGTACTGCATGTATGCATACACAAAGTGACCTATGATCTGAGCAATCTTGTACCGGATGGTACTACTATTCGCGGCTCCCCGAATACTCTTATCAACAGCATTCCCTATCATTCGCGTCGCTTGTGCGAAGTACGTCGAATTTGTTGATATGAGGACGCTCTGCACGACACCAGACAGGGCCGTGAACGTCACAAACCATCCTATGGTCATCACGGGGGTCGCCATGGCCAAATTCATACGGCCCTGACGCACGGCCCGGAAGGTCTGAGGGAGACCAAAAACGAGCTGGATCGTGAACCTCGGGTCGGCCCACGCCGCTGGAAAGAAGCGCTGAATGCCATGAACGGCGCCGTACGCGATGAAAGATTGCGTCGCTGTACGGAGCACGTGCTTTGTTTTCACGAAGCGAATGACGGGCCGAGGGGCGCTCGGTTCAATCTCCCCGGCCGCAACAGTCGCAAGCATATCAAGTGCCTGTTTGTTCGGACTCCTCCGACCACCATACAAGTTTGGGGGGCTCATTATTACTCTATGTGGCGAGTTTATTTCTTCCGACCAAAGACCTTCCGGTACTTGGAGTGGATCCAGCGCGCATCTTGCTTGTAGATGCGACTGGCCCGGGGGAGCGTACGCTTGGTCAGGGTGCTGATGGCCACGAGGCGCTTCACAACAGCGTGCGGGTCCTCGTGACCCTTAACGACCGCTTTGGTCAGAGCCTTGTGACGGTTGGTCATCGCCTCGACGGGGTGGTACCCGTAAGAGGTCAACATGCCCTTCTTCAGCCGGCCGATAATCTTGGGCCCCTTGCCGATCGCCCCCACGTCCTTGGTCGGAACTGGACGCACCCGGGACGTCCCCGCCTTGCGCAGGTACGAGTACGGCTTGCGCTTTGTCGTCCCCTTCACGAAAATGCGCTTCTGCTTCCGGTGCATGATGTACCCGGACCGAATGATATGAGTCATTTACTAAGGGCCAAGATTTTTGTCCCCTACAAAAGATTCTTAGACGGTCCGCCCCAAAGTCAAAGAGATCAAGGTCTGATGGGTTCACAAGAAGGGTCGGGACGTTGTACGTGTGACGCATCCGAAGCGCCCCCTGAAAAATATTCATAATGAATGTCTGAAGATTTCTCGTCGGGCTCGGGAGACCCCGGTCAGTCCTGAGTGCGAGTGTCCTGGCCGGGTCCTCACCCATGAATGGCGCGCCCGGAATCTCCTCTTGGAAAGCACCATCTATGTATCTCCACGGACCTATGAGCACGGATGAAAACACGAGGGGCACGGCAATTGTGGCACATATGACATCAAGCACGGACTGTGACGGGTGGGACCTCCATGAGAAATAGACTGTCCGCCCGAGGTCCACACAAAAGGCCGGCACGTGCAAGTCCACTGGTCTCGCGTCCCACAGTTCCTTGAAGGTCAAATCATTTTTTTTAAAATATTTTTTAAAAATTTCTGAAATGAGTTTGCGAACACGAGTGACGGGCACGAGCCCATAGTCGGTCATGAAATTCTTGAGGCTCGGACGCATCAAGGTTTTGATAGGAACGTGAAGTGCAAAGTCGAGCATCTCTGGAATGTCACCCCGTGCGGCAACCCAGAGAAGCGCGAGGAGCCCGCCCGCGCTCGCCCCACTCACAGCCTTGACGCACGTGAGATCGAGACGGGACATTTGGCCCAAGAATAAAAAAAATGCCATGGCGCCCGGACCTATGATGAGGTTCCGTGGCTGCATCTAGTAGTACTGGGGGAACGTAATTCTTAACTGCGAAAAGATAAAGAGGAACGCGAGACCCTTGATGACGATGATGGCGGCCGGGTCAACTGATACAGGCCCGGGGATCATCATCAAAAGACCGGCCAGGACACCCGGAACAACCACGTCCGCCCGAGTCATATTCATCTTGAGCCCGAACCGGATCACGAGCCACGAAAACAGGGGCACGATCAGGAATATGTATGGACGGACCTGGGCCGCCACGAGCCCGATCATGAAAATTGTCGCCGGGACGACCACCTTGGGCGCAGCCAAATCAATCATCATTTCTGTTTAGTAAAAGTCTACATAATATTCGAGCCAGACTTGAAACGCCTGGGGGTCCACGACGCTCTTGGTCAGGAGCCGGCGCCACAGCTGACACACGGGCATCTTGAGATCCACGTTTTGCCACCACTTGGCGGGCTCGCGAATCAGTTCGCAAAAGTCTTCGACGCCGTACCGAAATCGCACGCGACCACAGTTGTCATAGACAAACTCCTGGATTTTGTCGACATCAGAGTACAACTCGTCGCTGTACATGATTTCCCAGTCCTCTTGGCTCAGGGGCTCCTTTTCAGGGCTCTCTTCACGGTCCGGATCTCCTGGAATGTCCTGGTCCGGACGCCTAAACAGAGCGTCTCTCGAGTACTCGTCTCCGAGTCCCATCTATTTTACTTGGTTTTCAAGAGCCCCCACGCTTTAGACCAGTGACACTCACGGTCGAGACATCTTTCAAGGGCTGGGCCGCCTCGATTGCCTGTATGGCACCATCGACCCGTCCAGCATCTCCCTGGAAATAGTTCAAGAGACCCGTGCGAATCACCTGCTTCGTGATGCCCCCCTTGGCCTTTTTCTTCTTGAGGTTCACCTTGACCTGATCCTTGACCTTGACTGTGTCTATGTCATTTGTGGCCATGTGACGCGTCACGAAAGACTTGAGCTCCTTTTCGCGTTTATTCAGAACAGCGAGATCTTTGCGGGCCTCGCTCAACTGGACCTTGAGTGCTATCCATTCTTTCATAGCCTCGGAAAACTCCATTACTTTTTATCACGATTTATTTAGACCTGCTGGAGCGCAATCAATCACTGATACTCGGGACTTATCTCAAACTTGGGCCGCATGGTATCCGGAGGAATCGTGCTGAGGTTGAAGATGCTCACGGGCGTACGGGGGTTGATGGGCTCACT
>Ga0214172_1000295_pt1 | contig 24889 bp, 18 predicted proteins | sample TroBogEpilimnion_29_FD_153010 | JGI IMG/M metagenome (GOLD analysis project Ga0214172, IMG submission 153010) | Freshwater microbial communities from Trout Bog Lake, WI - 12JUL2007 epilimnion | ecosystem: Environmental > Aquatic > Freshwater > Lake > Epilimnion/Euphotic zone | place: Trout Bog...
TCGCCGCCGGAACGCCGATTCCTTCGGAATCTCACCGCTTTCGCTCAAGGTCCATGCACTACTGGGACGGGACTGAATTCTTTTAGCGATTGAAGTCCCTTCTCACAATCCCACCGGCCAAGAGTCAACTCCATATACTTGCTATAGAGTTCCGGCAAATTGGACGGTAAATCTTGAGCGTTCTGGTTAATAATATCGGCCAGGAGAATTGCCGCAATAGGACTCCTAGGCATATCCTTAAACAATGGCGACCGCCGAATATCGGAATAAATACGGTCTGATATATTAGTTTTCAGACAAATCTGCTTTACAAAGTCGAGCAGTTTTGCAGGTGTCAACGCTAGCAATTCAAGACGGGTTAATTTGCCCGACAATTGTTTTCTATCAATTGAACCAAGATAGCGGGTTGTGAGTATGAGCTTAATGTCACTTCTTCCGTCGCCTCTTTCCACCAAGCCGTTTAACATTTCCAAGTGCTTCTCCGTCGAAATGTTCTTTTCATCAATTCCGTCTATGATGATTAGATACTTTGCCTCCTTTGGAAGTTCTTGCTTTGCTTTTTCTCCAACTGTATTTGCAATTAACTTATCATAGTCGCCGTTGTATTTATCAAGCAAATCCTTATATGACACAATTATCGGAACGAGAAAGCGTTCAAGATATACTTCCGGCGATGTGAAATGACCAACCAGTCTTCTGGTCAATTTTGACTTTCCTGCCCCCATTTCACCTTCGATTAAAATGAAGTTTTCTCGCGTGACAAGGTCGAATATATCTACGCGGTGCTTTGTTTTGTCCTTTTTCTTTTTTATTTCGTATGAATCTTGTTTTGCGCGAACAATGTCTTGTTCAATATAAATCCCGCGCGCCATGTTTGTTAAGCAAACGCTTTGTTCAATTTCTTCATTGCGAACGCGTAGGGCATAAAGATACTGACCCAGTTCAAGGGATATATCTGTCCAATAGCTCGCAAAATACTTATCAATTAGTTTTACAAGTGAATCACCTGTAATAAATTCAATCTTTCTGCCAGAAAACTCATTTCTTATCGCAACCTTTGCGCCATGTGAAATGTGCAGGTTTGTAATCACCCATATTTCAGAGACAGTAATCTCCTGCTTTCCAGATTGCACCAATTTTGGATAAAATGCTTCCGTTATCTGTCGCTTTAACTCTGGCACGTCACCTTGCTCTAGTCGTCCAACCTTTGCAACAACCGCGCCGTAATATAGTGTATCTAAAACAGTATCTAGCTTAGAATAAATAAAGTCTGCCCCCATTTCATTTACTCCGTGCGTGTATTCCACTGTTTTTACATCCGGCAGATTCCGTAGCAACATATTCAAAAGCGGATGCAGCTCCTTTTTTTCATCCTTCATCGCCGCAATTCGATTTTTTTTCTGAATATCGAGTGACATAAGGTTTAAGTAGTTTTCTGAGTTTAATTTGTTAGGAGGTATTTTTATCGTTTAACCCACCGTTACCGGCATAAGCGTCATGGTGTCGTTGCCGAAAATGTCAATCACCTTGACGGCGACGATGTAGCGGCCTGGCTTCGTGTAGGTGTGCTGGGCGCTCTTCAATTCCAGTTCGCGGCTCTGGCGCGTGCGGAAGCTCTGCCATTCGTTTTCAAAAATGTAAGCGCCCGTCCAGCGTTCCTCAAAATCAACAAACTCACCCGAATCGCCCTTCACCACGCCGGGCAGTTCGCCCTCAACGCCCATGCGCTTCGGCACTTTGATGATTTCCTGACGGCTCTCGTAATCGAAGTCCACCGCCCAGTAGTCCACCCAGTCCGTCCATTTCTTCGTCAGCACGTCGCGCGTGATGACGCCATCCTTGCTCTTGTTCAACTTGATGAGCTTGCCTTGCTCGCAAACGACTTCGCTCTTGCCTTCCTTTAGCTCGGCGGCGATGGAATCAGCCACGCCCTGCGAGTAATAGACGGAAAAATCTGTCAACTCCACCGCCAGCGTCAACTTGTCTTTCTTATCGGTTCGCGGCGTGACTTCAATGTAGGCTACGTCGTGGAAACGAACTTGTCCCTTTTCCACCGCCCGCTTGTCGAACACTTCTGGCGGGATGGTCTTGGGCGCAATATCAATGCCTTTTTGCTTCGCCTCGTCCAGCACGGCGGGGAACAATCCCATTTCAAATTCAAACGCCAGAACATCTACGCGCGTTGCGCCGCGCTTACGACATTCGGTGATGACTTCTTCGACGAACAAGCGGCCAACGGGCAAATTGATTGGGCCGACTACCACGAGCCGACTGCCATTCTTGCCGTGAAAGAATCCGGCGTCTGGCAAAGGTTCGGCGCGATAGGCTTTCAAAATCAAATCGCGGAAATCCCGCTCCTTCTTGGCTAGTGCCTCGGCTTTTTTCTTCGCGCTCAAGCGCCCGCTGATGTTCAAGTAAGCCTGCCGTTCGTAACGGCCTAAATTCAAAACCTCAAAAGCGCGGAATGATTTTCCGTCCGCTTTCAATTCACGTTGCACCTGAATAAGACGTTTGCGCGTGCTGTGGACGCCGAATTTCCCAAGGTCAGCCGCTATCCACTTTCGCCCTAATTTCTCCGCCACAGCGGCGGTGATTCCACCGCCACAAAAGAAGTCTGCTACTAAATCGCCTTCATCGCTACTTGCTTTGATAATACGTTCTAGTAATGCCCAAGGCTTTTCCGTTGGATAACCACAGCGTTTTACTCCATCAACTGGGAATCTTTGGGCAATCGCCATTTCCCACCATGACTCTGGAATCTTTCCATCGGGTAACGCGTAGGTATCACTGCGAAATCCTGAACCTTCCAAGCCGCCTTTGAAGTTCCCAGCGGTCTTTTCGTCGTGTTCAACGCGAATAGCCTTGTCGTTAAAAATCCATTTGTCCTTTGAACGGCTAAACCAATAAATCGTATTATGCTTACGGTTGAATTGTTGCATACCCGGCGAACCCGGCCCTGTAAAAGTCCAAATGATTTCGTTTCGGATGTTGTCTTTACCAAATACTTCATCCAATGCCAGCCGGATATATCCAGTTACGCGCCAATCGCAGTGAACATAAATACTTCCCTCGCTGTGTAACAGGTCGCGCATGAGGATGAGGCGTTCGTAAATCATGGCGATGAACGAATCCGCTCCACGTCCCCATGTGTCGCGGTAGGCGATTTGTTCAAGCATATTCGGCTCTTTATGAAAAGTTTCACCGCCGATTTCAATGTCCATGCTGAAATTTGCGCCTACGTCAAACGGTGGGTCAATATAGATGAGTTTCAAACCGCCTGCGTCTTCAATCTGTCGGCGCAGTGCGCCAGATTTAAGTGATGAGAGAATGAGCTTGTTGTCGCCCCAGATGAGTTTATTAGTCCAGCCTTTCAGTTGTCGTCCGCGCGTATCAAAGGATAATTCCTCGTCGTCGTGCTTTTCCTTGCGCGGCTCGTCAATGTGTTCAAGTGTTTGAAATGGTAGAATGGCGGTGGCGACTTCGCGGGTCTTGCCATTCCAGACAAGTTCCACCTCGCGCTTATCGTCGAATAGAATGAAACGGTATTTTTCCGGGATGGTCTTGCCAGCCTCAATGAGCTTGATGAGGTCGCGCTTCTCGGCGTCGGTCAGTTCGTAGGCGGATGTTATCGGGCGTGCCATAGTCAGGATTTGTATTCGGTAAAGCTCGCGGCAAGCGCGGCAAATGTTTTCGGCGCGTGTTTGTGGAAACCAGTCTGGTCAACGAACACAAAGTCATATCGCTGGCCGTTGTCCTCGGCGGCGGTGGCGTCGGCGCACCACTGTTTTAACCGCGCCATTTTCTGCGGCAGGTCGATTTCCTCACGGCCTTTGGTTTCTGCGAGCCAAATCACGTTGTCGGTGGTGCGGATGATAAAATCCGGCGTGTAGTTGGACAGGTCGCCATTGGCTTTGACGTAATCGAGTTTGAAGCCGACAGCCAAATAGTTCTTGGCGAACGCTGACACGTCCGGCGCGGCTTCAAGGAACACGGCAAACGTCAATTCAAAGCCGCCAGAGTGGGGTTCACCCACGATGCGGGTGAAAATGGATTTGCTGGCGTTCAAGTAAGGCCGATGCTCGGTGCGGAACGGTCGCATTTCGCGCAACCGAATCCGGTCTTCAATGCGCGTCGTGCCGGTTTCTTGAACGGTAAGCGCATTGATGGCGGATTTGAATGAGTCGTAAAGGATTTTACCGGCGTCTGGTTCGGAAAAATTCCTTAATACCATCGGGTCTTCCAAGTTCACCGGCGATGGCGTGAAAAGATAATCACGCATGAAGGTTTTCACCTTCCCGTAAAGAACATCGTAGCCGCCAACGAGCCGCAAATCTTTTAGCAACTGGCGGGCGAAGAACGCGACGACAGAGCGGTAGTCTGCCGCTCCTGTGCCGTCTAGCTGAATGGCATGATGAACCTCGGCGTCGAGCATCAGCTTAAATATAATTTCGCGCGCCTGTTCTTCGGTGAATGATTTAAGCGGAAGTAGTTGGTTGCCGAATTTGGACGGGTCAAGCTCGTCGAGGTTTTTGAAATCGCGCTGATAGCGTCGGGTGAGACGCGGTAGCGGAATGTCCAACTCGTCGAGGTTCTTTTCTTTGTCCTGGGTGTCCACCTCAACGACAAGTGAATCTTCGCGCTTCGCGCCTGCTCCCATTGGTCTGCGCTCAAAGGTCACGCCTTCGTTCTGGATGGATTCAACGAAATCCATGAATGCCGGTGTTCCCATGACGGAAACAGTTTCCGGCGTGTCCGTGCCGAAATACATCCGGCGTAAACCACGGCCAAGCGTTTGTTCAGGCAGGATGTTGGATTTCGCGACATAGGCGCGCAAGCCGACGATGGTGGTGACGTTGCGAACATCCCAGCCTTCTTTCAACATCAACACGGAAACGATGGCCTTGTAGGGCGACTGCCACGAATCAATTTCGTTGGACTGTTTCCGCAGAAGCGTTAGCTCCTCGTTGTTTTTTCCAGAGGCGGCTTCGGAAATCTCGCCGTTGTTCTTGGTGTGAATCACCAGAACCGCGCCTTGCAATTCAGGGCAAATCTTTTCGAGATAAGCGCCGACTTCATCGCAGTTACGCGTGTCGTCCACCATGACGAACAACACGGCTTTCTTGCCAAGCGGCTGGTGTTCGGCGTAGCTCTTTTTCCATTCCTCTACGCCAAGCTTCAAATAGTCATCGTATTTCTCGGTGAAGATGGCGCTTTTCTTTTCCACCAGCTTCGTCTGGCTGGCGGCGTCGGGTAGAATCGGATGCTTGACGACGTTCTGATAAATCGCTTCGACAAGCGGATAATCGGAAACCGTCTGGACGAAAATTGCGCCGCTGTCATGGCGTGGCGTGGCGGTCACGTCAACCTGCAACGCGAGACGACAATCTTTCTGAAGCATCTTGTGGTGGATGTCCTGAATGGACATGAACCACGCCATGCGGCTGTCGTGGATGTGGTGCGCCTCGTCATTGAACACGGCCAATTCTTCAATCTCGCGGACGATTTCGCCAAGGTCGGTTTTGCTGTCGGTAGTCTTGCCGACGGGCTTTGCGCCGAAAGCATCCGCCAAAAAATAATCGCGCAAGTCATCATCATCGAGCGACGGGTCAACCTCGTCGCCTAAGAAAACACGATGGATGTTTGTTAGGAAAATGTTGCCGGCCTTTTGTAGCAAGCGAACATCGTCTTGGATGTGAAGGGTGATTTGAAAATCATCCCGCCAGTTGCGTCCGTCGCTTCCGTTGGGCGGTAGAATCGGGTCATTGAAAAAGATTTTCAATCCATCAAAGTCCGTGCGGAGCCGGTCTAGGACAATGATGTTTGGTGCAATGACTAGAAAGTTTCGCGACAGCGCGGAGTCCGGTTCGTAGAGTTTGTGGAAGAAGCTCCATGCGATGAGCAAGGAAATCACTTTGGTCTTGCCAGCCCCGGTCGCCATTTTCAAAACATAGCGCGGCCATTCTTCATCAAACATCGCCGGTGAAATCTCCGTAAGCGACGTGAACCGAATCAGGTCAAATTTATCCCGCGCCTTTTTTGTTTCGTAAAGCCAGATGACGGTCTCGACTGCTTCGCGTTGGGAAAAATAATACTTGAACGTGGAAAGTGAACCGTCGGCGTTCTCGGTCAGATGCTCCGTTTCAAACCAGTGACGGAGCAAGGCGAGCGAAGTTGCGGAGGCGCCGGGATAGCCATTGTCACGCCAAGCGTGAACCTCCTGCCGAATCTTGGCGACGAGCGGCGGCAACAATTTATCGTAGGCCGTCGCCCGCATTGTTTCATCCGCCGGAAACCAGCGCTGCTCTGGAATCAGCGGCGCGTATGGCGAAGTCGGAAAATTCGGGTGGAGTCCCATAAAAATTTTAAGAAGCGTAGCAACCGATGCGGCGTCACAAAAGGAGAAAACTTTTTCAACGCTGACAGGGTTTCACGCCTTTGGAAACTCGCGCGGGAATGATGAGCGCATTGATTCTCAAGCGTTTAGGAAAAACGGCGGAATTAAGCGGTTTCGGAAAATAAGGGGTTTCCACGTTTCGGACAACTTTTTCCAAAAAGAGGACGCGCCACGATTTGTTTTAAGGCGCGTTTGGGCGGCTGAACGGGTATTTACACCGGCCATTTCGACCGCCAACCGGCTGAAATTTAGAAAAATCCGCTCAGCGAACTTGAAAAATAACGCGGTCAACCGTCCTAAACTCTGGAAATAAAAAACCCCGGATAGCCGATTTTGCCATCAGGGGTTTTGTTGAAAGACTGATTATTTCACCTTGTAGAAAACTTTTGACCTGGGGTTCTTGGGGTTCTCGCTCCGCTTGGAAAACTTCTTGTTGCCGTCCAGCCACTTCTTCACGGTCTGCGGATTCTTACCAAGTTCCTTGGCTATTTCTGCATAGCCTAGTTCCTTACCATCTAAAATCTTAACCACGGCAGCTTCATCAATTGGCGTGTTTGTGCGCGTCCCTTTAGCTTTACGAGTCTTCTTGCTCGTATCGTCCAAGCTCATGCCATATTCCTTCAGGTCTGCTTCAATTGCCTTCAACTCCTTTTGAAGCTCGGCTCCCTTAGTCATCTTTGCCATCAAGGATTTCAGGAGTTTTTTTATTTCCGGCTTTTGTTCTTCTTTCTTTGATTCGCTCATAATTTACTTTGTTGTTGTGTTGTTAAGTTTAGCGCATTTGTGCAAGCAAAAACGATGCCACCGCCGAACAAATACGCTTAATGTTTAGATGCAACCTATTTCTATATCAGAATTGCCCGATTCTGCACAGCAAATAAATGAGCAACGATACCCACACGGTAATATAATTACCTAGGAATGAGAAACGAACACGAACACGCAATAAGGCAACGGCTGGTTGCTTGTGGATTATCAAAGCTCCCTGCACCTGTATTGCTGGCTTTATCGAATGATGTTGAAGCGGATTTATCCTCTGCCATGCACAAGATTATTGCCAAGCGGACAGCGCCAAAAGCAATCGCAAGATTGTTTGCGCGGTGCGTCTTGGACAAAGCAAGGGATTCAAAAGGGGATGCAATCCCTTTTTGCCAATTAGGTTCGGCGAACGCAAGTGAGCCACGAACCATAATTGGCGAGTGTGAGGGGAGTAATAAAGAAGATATATCTGAATGAAGAATAGCGTCCAACTGCGAATTCGGATGCCACGCCAAGAAGCAACGCGATGGCTGGCACTCCCGCCTTCATCACGGTCGAAGGCCGTGTCGTTAGTGCTATCGGCGGCTGGAACCTGTGACCTAAACGAACTGGCGGCAATGCGCCGTGAGCTTTCAAGTCTCGGAACTTTATTAAATCAATCATTACGCACCTCGCTCGGCAAAAGCGTGAACATAAACGCACTAAATGAGTGCGTGTCAGTGCTGAAACATTTAACCAGATGAAAGCCTGTGTCTATATCAAGACCGCTAAACGGGGTCGTTCTCGTGGTGCGTGTTTGTCGCTCATTAAACACTGTTTAAGCGAGGGACGAAGCGAACCGGAGTATGATGACGGGAACAGTCGTGTCGTCGTTCTGGATGCGTATGGGATGGCAGGACAGCCAGACGCAACAAGACCCGCAGACATTCGCGACAACCTACTCCGTAACAACCATGACTCCAAAAGTAAAGACACTGCCAAGCACGTCGTTATTTCCGTAGAGGACATAGCAGACCTTGCTAAACGCAAGGCGGCAATGCGCGTGTTAAGGAAAATGGCGTTCCTATTTCTGAAAACCTATGCGCCTGGGTGCGCGGCCATTGCGTTCGGCCATCTTGACCGTTGCCATCCGCATATTCATCTCTGCATCGCGAATTCGGATGGCTCACGGGCTTTGAATTGGCAACCGGACACACTGCGACAAATGCAGTCAATGGTGTGGTTGTCGCGTGACCTCGCGACCATAGTTCAATCAGGCCGTAGGAAGCCGGGTAAAGCAAAGCACGAACCTTATCCCGGCGTGCGCCTGTCGCTCGCCGCTGAATTAGCCAGTCTGCCACAAGCGGAGCTTGAACAAATTCCGTGGGAGTGGCGTGGGTCAACGCGTGTATTTATTTTCAAGAAACGCCGCATACGCGAGCGAACAATTTTACGGGAAGCTGAACGGCTTCGCGTGGAAGAAACAACAAAACAAAAGGTTAAAAATGAAAATGACAATCGAAACGGTATCGGTGGCCGAGACACTATCGGCGTTATGGAACCACCTGCAACTACTGCTGCGGGAGAAATGGAGACTGTCGGACGAAGAAATCCGCCTGTTGCAACAAATCGTGCCGCTATTGCCGGCAAACTCGATGCAAGTGGAATTGCAAATCTTGCCATTGTTGCGCCGCTTGCTGGCGCGCTCGAAAGGCTCAAAAGCGAGCGAAGCGCTCGGTGCAATGAATATCCCCCTACCACGCCAGACATTTCAGGCCCAGGGGACAATTAGCCCGCAGGAAATTAAGGGGCGGCTTTACCCGCTTCGCCATATATTAAGCGACTTAACATCTAGGCAACAAGTTCAAACAAGCAAGTCTGTATCTATCGAGATTAGTTAAAATGGGTTCGTTGGCATCTGAGCCAATACAAATAGAATATGCTTACATGGATTGTGTCCACGCATAAACCATTCGCACTGGCATTTATTTAGGCTGTAATCTACAAGGTAGTCCTTATCTGATTCACCTTGCACCCATGCCGTTGTTGTGTTGGGAATCCAAAGAAGGATTTCCATTGGTTGTTTTATTTTTCTTTTCATAGATTACTTGGTGGGGTTGCTGTGGTTGGCTGATAAATATATTTACCCGGTGCCTGCTGAATAAACCTTATATCTACTCTCATTGCCCCCCATATCTTTTCTGCCTTGCGCTGCTGACATCCAAACTCACTCTTAATTACATCCAATACCTCCCGCACACTAAAAGTCACCCCCGGTTTTACCAACGCCATGGCGCGCGTCGTGTCATCAATTACATTAACCACCTTTTTCCCTGATTCGCTCGCGCATACCTTTCCATTACTGGCCGGTGGCTCGGCATCATCCCAAAAGATATATTCAGCGTTGTGCCTCGCAAAATACTTCTGCCCTTGTATGCCCGACCGTTGTCCGCGCTTTTTATAGTTAAAGCAAAATAATTCTTTATCTTCCTCGCAACGGGTTATTTCTATATCGGCGCGAACCCAATTCAACAAATCGCTAGGGCCAAAATACTTATTCCCTGCTTTATCCATGTGATGCGTGAGCCAAGCCGCGCAATGATGCTTATTAAGTATTGGAGAAATACGGTTCCTCGTAAAATCGGTAAACTCCCCTAAATCACTTAAAGCCCGCCCCCAATAACTGAATATCGGGTCAATAAATATTATATCGGGCTTTATTTTACCTAAAACATAATCAAGCGCCTGCGCGAATATATCCCCGCTCGCGTCGAGCCTAATAATTATTACTCGTTCGGCAATCGTATTTAAGATTACATCTTTAGCAATTCCATACTTCGCCGATATACCTGCAACAACGCCCTTAAATATCTCGCTCTGGTCGCCGAAATCGTTTTCGGCTTGAACCACAACTGATTTCAAACTACGCGAAGAAACCGGCGCGATACCAAACGCACATACCCCTAACGCATAACATATCGCCCTCTGCATAACTGCGGCGGTTTTTCCAATTCCCGGCGTTGATGCTTCCAATACCGTGCCGCCTCTACAAAGCCATCTGCCTCCTTCTATTCCAAGTAGCGCGTCTGTATCACGCAACGGGTCAAACGCTAACATACTTTGATGCTTAAATATCTCCAACCTCGCCTTTGAAATCGTGAGTCGGTCGTCAATAACATTAAATTCATCTACAATGACATTGGGCGTCGTGGCAGGAATATTAACATCAACTGACAAATCCGATGCGGTCACTTTTATACAAACCTTTCCATGCTCGCTATCCTCGTGGATGTTGCGCGTTAAACAGTTCTTACACCGTTCTTCGCCCCAAAGGTTTTTCTTATACCAATTAAACTTTCGTTGCCCCTCTGCCTTACTAACGCATTTCGTTTCTGTATCTTCCTCAAGTAACATCATTTCTCGTCCGCATCTGTGGCAATATGCGATTCGCATGATGTTCGTGGCGCACATATCGCCCATCTTCATCGGTTCTAACGAAACAACTTCGACCTTCGTATCATTACAACTATATTCATTCATGCCGTAATTATAAATACGATGTGAGACATTTTCGGTGGGCTTAAAGAGTGGAGCCGGTTAAGCCCCTTCATAACATTCTGCAAAGAAATCAGCCATGTCATCTTCTTTTCGTGTATTACAATCAGCACAAACCATGTTCTCGCCGTCGTTACAAAAGAAATCACCTATTTTATCTTCACCACAGATAACGCAGTATTGTGTGGTTGGTGGCTGGTGTGTTGGAAGCATCGCAATGGTGTTTTTCATATCGAATTATATTCCTGCCTCTAGGCATCTGCATTGGGCTTAAATGGGCGCGGCTTTTAAGCCCCGCATGAAGATGATAAACACGACAAAATACAAAAGCTCCGCGCACCCGCACTATACCGCACACAACAAGCCCTTTAGGGGCTTGTGTGCGGTGTGCGGGCGTGCGGAGCTTTGAGAGCCTACGGCTAGATGTCTTCGACCAACAATCTTGAAAATGTCTTTTCGTCGGGGTCTTGCAAATCAATTAGCTGTGTGGTCAGAATTCGGATAATTCTTTTGGCAAGCGTGTTGGCTTTTGACCAGTCACTACTATCGGTGTAAAGAATATCCGTTAAATTGCCTTCCTCCTTCATTTGGGAAACTAGAGCGATGGCATCTTGAATGGTCATTTTTTGCAAAAGCCGATAAACGCTTAATGCTTTTAGAAATTTCTTTATCAAGACTGGTATTCCTGCCTTGCCGGGAAAGCTCTTTGCTTTCCGTGGCCTGTTTTTTACCAGCCATTGCTTAAACGCTTTTGTCAGGTATTCGTCTGGTGCTTGCCAATTGATAAAAACGGTGTGGACATCGCTCTTGGGAACCAGCTCATTTTCTGCGAAATACTGGCCTCGCTCCTTTTCCGCATTTGCGACAAGTAAAACAGTCTGTGGTAATGCCGCCAACCTCTTTGATGGCTTTCCTGTGTCATGGTCGCCATAGGGCTTTGGGAATGTAGGCGGGATGTTCAAATACAATGAACCGACATATTCCTGCAAAACACCCATTGCGCCTCTTGGCGCTGTGTCTATCCGATATAGATGTTCCCAATTCCCAGCTTCATCAAAGTTCAACTTGCGCGCCTTATCGCTTTGATACAAGGCTTTGATGGTTTCTACTTCCCTCGCATACTCATAGCAAAAGATGAAATAAGCCTTGTCGGTGTCGCAATCGTAGATGCTCCATTCCTCAAGGCTCAACTGGCCGCTTGTGTTTTTGGTTGCCATGTTGTGTTTTAATTCAGCAATCTATTTACCGCGTCGTTTATTCCAAATGTTGCCGCCGCGCTCTTTCTTCAATCGCATCAAAAACAGCAACAATACAACCCATTTCATTAATCTGATTAGCTCTCTCATTTTGTTTCCTTCGTTTCCTGTGTTAAAAACTTCATGTTCGCCGCCTCTTCGTAGCTGTGCTGCTTGCGAAGGTGGCCGTAAATCGCCATAACCGTCCTTCCGCCGTCCTTATGCCCTAACCACGCTCCAACCACGGCAAAGTCTTTGCCAACTTCGATAGCCTTGGTGGCGAATAGGTGCCGCAAATCATGCGCGCTTAGGTGTGGTAGCTTCAATTCTTTACAAGCACTCGTTAGAACGCTCTGTAGCGAGTTTGTAGCCAGCACCCGTGCTTCCGGTGTGGCTTTGTCGCCTTGCTCCTTCTTCAGCTGCTCTAGGAACTCCCTAAGCTCAGGAAACAGCGGTATGCTGTAAGCGCCGTATTTAGCTTTGCGAAAATACACCTCGCCTTTGTCAAAATCCACATCCTGCCAATGAACATGCCTGGCTGAATCAATTCGGCAGCCTGATAGCAAAATAAAGTTAAAAAGCCAGTGCCCTTTGTCTCCACGCACACGGCACCGCTTTTCTACCTCCTGCTTCAAGCGTAACAGGTCAACATGGCACGGTAGCCTGCTGAACTGGCGCTTGCGGTCAAGGTCAACGGTCACGAAGGTCAAATCCTCTAGCAGTTCGTCCCGCTGCGCTCGTGAAACCATGTTGTCTGCAACAGCCAAGTTGAACACCTCTCGAAAAACGGTGATGGCTCCGTTCACTCTGGTTGCGCTATAATTCGCCACCATCGCCAATTTGAAGCTTCGGACGGTCGCTTTTGTAAAATCGTTAATCTGAATCGTGTCGAGGTATGACGGGCAAGTGCCATCTGTCGGGTCTGCCTTCCATGTTTTCCTAATGGCCGCGAACAGTGAAAGCTTGTATTCCTCCGTGCGGTCGCTCTTGATGTCGCCTAGCAACTTTTGCTCGGCAATCCATTTCTCATATTTTTCCTCAAGGCTCCCCAAAGAGCCGGGCTGTCTGCCGGGCTGTCCCCTCAATTCCTCAAGCCACTTGTCCTTAGCGGCTATCGAATCCCTGCGGTTTTTGCTGAACGCTTTGCGAATGGTATTGCCATCCAGCTTGATTCTGCCGTAATATGTGCCCGTCTGGATGTGCAAATCCAGATTGCTAACGCCTGACTTCTTGTATGTAGCCATGCGAGAAAGGGTAGCAGACGCCTAAAAGGGTGTCAAATCTAGGGTGTGGATGAAATTCTGCAACCGCGACGAAGATAGCATAAACATTGGTTGGAGAGATGGCCGAGTGGCTGAAGGCGCTGGTTTGCTAAACCGGTATACCCCTTAAAAGGTATCGGGGGTTCGAATCCCCCTCTCTCCGCCATATTTTACAGGGGAATTCTGAGGGTGACTCACAAAGAGACTCACAAATTCCAGTCGTCTTGGGACATGATTTGTCCCAAGTAGTCACAGCTTGGGAAAAACTTCCGGCTCCGCTCAAGGCGGCAATCCTCGCCATCATCAATTCAGCGGAGGGCCAGCCATGATCTTAAATCCGGCTACGCTGCTGAATCCCGTGTTCAACTTTCTAGACGCCCTGATCTCGGATTACGGCGTTTATTGTTACCTCGTATTCGTCTGGTTGTCCCTGGCACTGATTGCCTGGGTTTTGAGCGGCGGCTTGCCGACCGACTTGAAATCTGAAATCCCGGCGAACTTCCCTCCGCCCTGACCGTGGCGCAATTGTCCCGCGCCCATGCTTCCATCCCTCGCAATCCGCTGATCGCCGAGCCGATGTTTTTTGCCCATTACGCGGAAAAAGCTGGCAGCGGCATTCTCGACATGATTGCCCGTTGCAAACAATTCGGGTTCCCGCCAATAGCTGGCAATGGCATCACTGGCGCGGGCGAGCCATTTTTCGTCACGGCGAAATTGTTCCAATGTTTCCGTGGCAAAGAACTTCGTGCTGTTGCGGGCGGGATGGCCGAGCGGTTTCAGCAGTCCCGCCGCGATCAGCATGGGGACTTCATGCGGATCAAAGCCAAGAAACCACGCCGTCTGGGTAGCGTCGAGGCGGGCGGGAACCACCTTCCAACTGAGAAATTCGCTTTGTTGTGCGATGACATTCATAAGGCGGCGATGGTTGATGGTCAGGTTTGCGGCCGATGCCGCCGGCCATCGCCGGACGGCGGCAGGATTTGACCGGCAATCAACCCCTTGAAACTCAGGTCGGGCAGTATGTCCGAAACTTTTACCCCCAGCGAATAGGCGATAAGCTGGATGCAATAGGCGGGCACGTCGCCCCGACCGGTCTCCCAATTTGCGACAATCGAGCGCGTAATCGGCGCGCGAATGGTTTGGAGCCACAGCGCACAAGTTCATCCTGGGTAATCCGCTGCCGTTTACGAAGGTTGCGGATGCGGCGTCCGACCGGATAATGGATTTTTGGGTTCATACATGGATGGCCGCCCCGCGCGTGTGCCGGGGCGAATGTTTTTTGGTTTGGTTTTCGGAATTCTTCGGTTCGTCGTCGCCGTCTGAAACGGCTTCCGCCTGGCTCGGCGCTTGGTTCTTGGTGAGGTCGAGCTTTTCCTCAATCTCACTCTGGCGGCGGGTCAATTCCTGAAAACGATCCTCGCGCTCAAACTTTGCGCCGACTTTTTCGCCCAGTTCCTTGACGCGCTTGTGGGCGTCGGTGATGTCCAGCGTCAATCTTTCCGCGCGTTCATCAAATCCCTGCACCGTCGCCTCCAGTGAACGGATGGTCCCGAGCGCGGTGTCCGTGACCCGCGCGCCGTAGCTGTTTTGGCCGCGCACGACCATTTCCGTGGTGTCGTTAAAACTTGGGCGCAGATACAAATCAAACCCGGCAAATTTTCCCAGACGAACATCCTCGCCAAACCGTGCCTTGAGTTTTTCCGCCCGGCGCAGGATCAATTCGCCGGCGATGCCCCGGTTGTTGGTTTCCTGCCCGTCGAGTTCGATGCGAAATTTATCGCCCGATGTGTCCTGCCGGATTCCCAAATCCTGCCGCAGATTCGCAAGGCGCGTGGTAAAAATTTCCGCATCCTCGTGTGAGCGGCGGAGATTGGAGCGGATGCGGTATTGTTCCTCGGCATGGGCGGAACGCAGGCGCGTGAGTCGGATCAACTCTGCATCCACTTGCGCTTTTTCAATCACCAACGGATTGCCGGACGCGATGGCTTTGACTTCAGCGTAGGTCAGCGCCGCCGAATCCAAATCTTCCAACCGCCGGATCGTCATGTCACCACTCATCACCTGTGCGATGAACTTTGCCTTCGTTTCCAACGTCTGCCACATATAGGCATCGAATGAACCTTCCGTGACGTAGCGGAAAATCTGGATGACAGAATTCTTATTACCCTGCCGCAAAATCCGCCCCTCGCGCTGCTCCACGTCCGCCGGACGCCACGGCGCGTCGAGGTGATGCAAGGCAATCAACCGTTCCTGCACATTCGTTCCCGAACCCATTTTCTGCGTGCTGCCGAACAGCACGCGCACCTTGCCCGCGCGCACATCCCGGAACAACGCCAGCTTGGAAGCATCCGAATCGTAATCTTGAATGAAGGCGATTTCGTTGCCGGGGATGCCGAGCTTTTCCAACTTTTGCGCCATGTCGTTATACACTGAAAAGCCCTTGTCTTTCGGCGTCGAGAGGTCGCAGAACACGAGCTGGGCGGAACGCTCCGGCTTGGATTCCTGCCAGATACTAAAAATCTTTTCGACCGCCAAATTCACTTTGCCCTGAGGTTCGTCCGGCGCAGTTGGTCGCATCAGCCGAAGATCCAGTGCGGCCTTCCGCCCCTCGGAAGTAATTTTTAGCATATTGTCTTCGCTGGGATCAACGCGACCGGTCCGCAATCTTTCGGCACGAGCTGCAAGCGACTGAACGAACGCTTTCAACTCCTCGGTGGCCGGCGCGTTACGGATGGTCGGCTTTTCCCCGTCCAGCTTCGGGCGCGGCAGATTCAACATCGCGGCGCTTTGCACATCGGCGGACTGGCGGAACATCTGCATCAACTCCGGCACATTGATGAACCGCGCGAAGCGCGTGTTCAGCCGGTAGCCCGCACCATCCGGTGAAAGTTCCATCGCCGTCACCGGTTCGCCGAAAGTCGCCGCCCACGAATCGAAGTGATGCAGATTATGTTTCTTCAAGGCGTCGTGCTGGAGATACCGCTGCATCGTGAACATTTCGGCCATGCTGTTGGCGATGGGCGTGCCCGTGGCGAACACCACGCCGCCGCCGCCATTCAACGACTGGACGTGCCGCACTTTTAGGAACATATCGAACGCCCGCTCGCTGGCGGTCTGCGGCAGACCGGCGATGCGCGTCATCTTGGAAACATAAAACAGATTCTTAAAATAATGCGCCTCGTCCACGAGCAGCCGGTCCACGCCGAGTTCTTCAAACGTCAGTGTGTTGTCCTTTTTATGTTCGGCGGCCAGCGTTTGCAGCTTGGCTTCCAGCCGCTTCTTGGCTTTTTCAAGTTCTTTGACCAACCGGCGATTGGAACTGTCCGCGTGTTCGCGCCGGATCATTTCCAATTCGTGAAGCTGTTCCTTGAAAAATCGTTCCTGGGTTTCGCGTGACAGCGGGATGCGTTCAAACCCGGAGTGCGTGACGATGACGGCATCCCAATTGCCGGTGGCGATGCGGCTGAATAATTTCTTGCGGTTCTGCGACTCGAAATCTTCCTTGCCGGCGGCCAGGATGTTTGCGCCCGGATACAACGTCAGCAGTTCGGTGGAAAACTGGCCGAGCATGTGATTGGGGACGACAAACATCGGCTTGCCGGAAAGACCAAGCCGCCGCGACTCCATCGCAGCGGCGACCATCGTGTAAGTTTTGCCCGCACCAACGACGTGCGCCAACAAAGTGTTTGGCGTTTGCAGGATGCGCCAGACACCGGCTTTCTGGTGTCCATGAAGTTGAATCGCCCCGCTCGCACCGGGCAGCGTCAAGTGATCGCCGTTGAATGTGCGGACGCGCGTATGATTAAACGTGTCGTTGTAAAGACGGCAAAGCCGTTCCCGCCGCGAATCATCCGACCACACCCATTCTTTGAATTTCTCTTTGATGCGTTCCTGTTTTTCGCGCGCCGCCTCGGTGGACTGCGCGTTGACGACGGGTTTTTTATCCACCGTGTCATAGACCGTTGGCGTCTTGAGATTCAACGCATCCTCGATGAGTTCAAGCGCCGTGTAACGGTCGGTGCCCCAATCCGTCGTGTTCGCGGTCGCGGCTCGGGCTTCCCAATTAGGATTGATGCTCCAAGTGCCGAGTGCGTGGATGTGGCCGATTTGAACGCCGGACGGAATGTTGAGCAGTTCATTCGTGAACTGTTGCACGTCCTCCGGCGGCAACCAGGCTGCGCCCAGCCGAACGTCAATTTCCGTCGCCGCCAAATCCGCCGGCTGAACTGATTTCAACGCCTCGACGTTCTCGGCAAAACGCGGATCGGTCACGGCGGCGGCATCCGCCACGGACAACTTCTCCCGCACGTTGCCGGAGAGATACTGGTCGTCAGTTTCCCATTGATTTGATTGGGGATTTAGGAAGATGACGCCTTTCAAATCCGGCAGAAATTCCGCTGTAGGTTTGTTGAGCAGATCGGCCATGTGGTCGAGGTCAACACAACCGCGCTCGTTCAACGCGACGAGCAATGCTTCCTTCGGCGTGCCGACCGACTCGACCGGCTGGCGATGGTGAATTGTCCGCTCGGTGAAAATTGTCGCCTTGGCTGCCCGCTTGGTTTCGTCGTTGTAATTTTCCAGCGAGAGCAATAGCGGCAAATCCGGGTCGCCGTCGAAGGCGCGCTGGTTGGCGCGAAGATTCACCGGGCCGAACCGTCCTACAAAGCGGTCGTAAGCCAGATTGAGTTGCCGGCGCGTCTCGACGACGCGTTCATCGGCGCTGCCGTCCATCTGCGCCCGGAGACAATCCCGCACCGCATCGCGCACGGGAATCAAATGCCGGATGCGTGAACGCATCTCGCTGGGCATGTCAGTGAGCGGGCGCAGGACATTTTCCTCGCGGATGCAGACCATGCCGTCGTGCAGACAATAGGCGTTGGGCTTGATGAAATCGGGCGCGGGAATGGCTTCTTCCAAGGTCGGCTCGGCGACCTTGTGCGCCTGGGCTTGGTAAATTCCTTGCGGTAATTTTTCAATGGCTTCGGTGAGTGCGTCCGCCAGTTTGCGACCATCCGGTTCGAGCGTCGGCTCGTTGCCACGATACATTCCACCATCAAGCCGCAATCTGCCGAGCATCATTTCCGGGCGCGACGCAAAGTATTCATTGATTGTGAATGCCTCGCCGATGTCGTTAGTGAAGCTGGCAGTTTCTTTCCAGGCTGTGCCAGTCGGCGTTTCGCCAGCGCGGAGTTTGCGCAGCATCACGATGTCGGTCGTGACTTCCGTGCCGGCATTCTTTTTGAACGCATCATTCGGCAATCGTATTGCACCAAGCAACTCGGTGCGTGTGGACAACATTTCACGCAACGTCGAATCGAGTTTGTCCATCGTGCCGCGCGACGTGATGAACATCAGCAAACCGCCGGGCCGGACTTTTTCCAAGGCCGCCGCGAAGAAATAATCGTGGATTTGAAATTTGTAACTATTGAAGCGTGGATCGTGAACGGTGTAATCGCCAAATGGGACGTTGGAAACGGCAAGGTCGTAAAATCCATCGGCGAGTTTGGTCTGCTCAAACGCCTGCGGCCGAATGTCGGCATCAGGATAAAGCGCCTTCGCGATGCGTGCCGTCAGCGGATCGATTTCGATGCCAGTGACGGTCGAGCGGCGGAGCATGGCTTCGGGCATGAGGCCGACGAAGTGGCCGATGCCGCAGGCCGGTTCGAGCACGCGACCACCCTTAAAACCGAATCGTTCGGCGGCGTGATACATCGCGCCAATGACAGTCGGCGCGGTGTAGTGGGCGTTGAGGGTGGTGGCGCGGGCGGAGCGGTGTTCCTCGTCGGAAAGAATTTCCGATAACTGGATTTGCTCCTTGTGCCAGTCGGCGTTGTCCACGTCGAACACCTGGGGCAGCGCACCCCAGCCGACATATTTTACCAGTGCGGCTTTTTCTTTATCCGTCGCCGGCCGTTCCTCGGCATCGAGCGTCCGGAGCGTTTGGATCGCGGCAAGGTTCCGTTGAAATTTTTGTTTCGGCCCACCTTCACCCAGCCGGTCGGTTTCGGTGATGTGGTAGGCGTTGAGATTGCGTGGCGGTTCGTCCTGATGCTGCCGATGGCGACGCTCTTTCTTTGGTTTGACGGTATCAGGGGCGTCCGTCCGGTGGTTGTCCGCTTGGTGGCCGCCTGCTAAGGCTCGGGGGGAAGGAGGATGTATTTCTCCCGCACCATTTCCCAGGCTTGCGTGTGCGCCTGTTGTGCCGTTTTTCCCAGCTTCATCAAGTCCAGGCGCAGCGTGGCCATTTCGTCCTTCGTCTTTTCCTCCGCCTCCAGCAGCAGCTGGTGCAGCAGCCCCTTCGCCTGAAGTTCGCGCACCATTTTCGGACGGTATTCGCGCCAGTGTTTCTCGGCCATCCGGCCGTATTGGGTCAAGGGTGTCATGGGTCGGCCTTCGCGTTGAAAAAAGGTCAAGTTGCTGGTCTGAATTTGGTTGGTTGCGCCGGACGGCCATGGAAAGGTGATGGTTGAGGGTGCATTCGGCAAGACCCGTTTACTTTTTGGCCGACCGGCGTTGGCCGCGTCGTCGCGTAAAAATCCGGAGGTTTACGTCGGCGGCCTTGCCGACAAAATGCCGCTTTTTGGGAAACAAATCCTGCTCCTTGATGTCCAGCGCCTCGGCAAAGAATTCGATTTGTTTGCAGTTGGCCACACAGCGCATGTTTTCAATGTTGGCAAGAATATCCCGTGTCATGTTGATGCAGCCGAGCAGGTGCAATTTGGTGACGAAGGCATACTGCGACAATCCCCGCTGATTGCGCCACCACGCCAGCATTCGCCCGATTACATTGGCATCCTTGGGCATTAGCACCTCCGATTATCATTGGTAACATTTCAGATTTAGGCTGCAAAAATAACCTCCATCCTGAACCCACGGTTGACAACCTAGAGCAAAACGCGGTGAATTTATTAGCCGACGAAAATTCTTTCCGCCGAAAGCAAATTTCGTTTCCAAATTGCGACCCGGTTCCGGTTGTGCTTTCAATTGCGACCGGCAGCCGTTAGCTTCAACCCGGTTATATGGAAGTAACTCATGCAATATCATCGCTTTGCGTATTCGATGCCGGTTCGTTCGGGAGAGGGTCCCAATTTGGCCAAGATTCGGGATGGGGCGGCTTTTAGCGAAGTCACCGCCCCGCTGGCGAGACTCGGATATGAATACGGGCAGATGATCTACAATCCGCCCTTCAATCCGGCGCTGGGCACCGGGCTGGGCGCGGAACATTTCCATTTCATCAAGCCGAGCCATCTGATGGTTTTGACCACACGCCCGCCATTGGACGATGTGACTCACGGCGACAAAAAACTGGTGCAGCCAAGCCACACGCACCTGGAAAAACAGATTTTTACGGAATGCCGGAAATATTTTGCGGTGTCCTCCCGTTCCCATGTCCAGTTGACACCGGCGGCCGGGGCGAATTTTGAGAAGGCCGAACTTATCTTCCATCAGCACAAGAGCGCCCGGCTGAAGTTTTACAAGCGGCTGGACGAGTTCCGGGGCCGATGTGTTTCCAAAAAGGCGAACATCAGCCTGGGTTTCTTTTTGCGCACCAAAGCCATTCCGGAATACGGCTGCGGTCTGCTGGCCTCGTTCGGCATGGGCAGCCGGGAAACCCTGATCTGGAATCGCATCGTCCGGACCCGGTTTCCCGAATGGGTCAACCGTTCCGCTTTTATTGTGGCGGAAATGAACCTCACTTCGATTCCGGCAAATCCGGTGACGCTCGAATTTGTGGACCAGATCAAAACTAAAATTCTTTTGGAACATCGGATTGATTAGCCCGCCCCGGTTTGGTTCCGCCGGGAATCACAAACCGGGGACGGGCGGCTGGATTCAAACACCGACAGCCTCACCCCGGGCCTGCTGCTGGCCCTGCACGCGGGCGACCGCGCGCCGCGTGGTCCGCCCGATTTGGGCGATGACGTCCTCCTTCTGGTTGTCCGGGACGTTTTTTACCAGCAGCTCATAAGCCTGCTTCAATTCGGGGCTCCGATTGATCTGCTTCAGGACGCCTTCCCGGATGCGCTGCTGCCGGTCGAGTTCACGGACTTCATTCAGGACGACCGTGCGTTCGAGCCGTTCGCGGGGCATCGCCTGGAGGTAGTCCCAATACTTCGGATTCTCTTTGATGTGGGCGTCAATTTTGGCCTCCACTTCAGGATTGATCCGGTAGGTCGGTGGTTCAGCCGGCGCATTCGCGCTGTTGGCGCCATTTGGCGTGGTTTTCGTTTTTGTGCTCATAATGAGGTTGCTTTGTTGGTTGTTAATATTGCCGGCGTGATTGCCGACAAAGTGGTTCACGGACTCAACGGATCTGGCGGTTCGTTGGTCGTGGAAAGATTGTTCACGGGAAGCGATGGTGATTGTCCTTGTGCGGATTCGAGCGCGTCCAACCGCTGTTTAATTTCATTCACGGTCACACGCAACGCCGCCGTCTGTTGCAAATTGGTCCGGGTCTGCTGCAACGCGCTTTGAAACTGCGCCAATGCCGCCGACAAGGTATGGGCCTGCAACATGATTTGCGCGGTGGCGAGCCGCTGCGAATTCACTTCCGCCAGAATGGCATCGTTGACCGGAGCCGGGACGAATGCCGCGTCGCACGGTGGCAGCATGGGAAAATTGCCGCCAACTGAGCCGGGATGGAAGTCCCAGCGAGTGTTTTCCTCGACCCGATAGACAACATGCTGCTCGTGCATCACCAGATCATCATTTGGGTCGGTATAGCGACCGACGTGATAGGCGTTGACGATTTCAGGATAGCGAACGGCAGAAATCTCCGCTGGCGGCTGTTGCGGTCGCAACGTGAGCTTGGGGGCGGTGGAACACGCGGACAGAAACAACAAGGGAATGAGATAATATGTTTTCATGGTTTGGATTTGGCAGGTTCGTCTTTTTCTGCGGTGACGGGAATGGTGGTGCCGCCGAGCGAGGCATCGGCGGCGTCAATGGTTTGCAGGACGTAGAGATAAAATTGTTTTCCGCTCGGCACGCGGACGTAAAAACCGTTCTTCTGGATCGAATCCAGAATCTGCTGGGCATAGGTTTGCAACACGGCCTGCGCCCCCGCAAAGGGCGCGTTATTGAGCGTGGGACTGTTGACCGGGCCGAAGACGGTCTGTTGTTTTTCCGTCAAGGCGCCCGCCGCGCCAGACAGGAACGTCGCGGCGAACAATTTGATGTCGGCAAGGTTGTCAGACTTGATGACCTCGCCGCGCAGGCCGGCGCTGCCGTCGGTGATGGCCCAGCCGGACTGGTTGGTTTCATCATCAAATTCGCGGTCCAGGGCGATGGCTTTGATCTGCATTTCCATCCCGTTCTGCCAAATCAGCGTCCAACTGTTACCGCTGGCGATGCGTTCCCGTTGATGGTCGGTCTGCGCCGTCCCATGAATCTCCGTGCCCGCCGGGATCACCAGTTTGCCGCCATAATATATGTTCTCGGTGACGAGGCCGACGATGGGTGTCTGGATGGAGGCCGAGTCCACCGTGATGACCGTCTCGCAGGGAATCAGCCGTCCGAAGGGTGCAAACACCGCGCTCAACTTTTTGACCGGCGCAATTCCCGCCACACTGTCGCCAAACAAACTGATGGGCGAGAGCGTTGGTGCCTGGTTCGCGGGCACCACTGGCAGTGGCGCTGGCTTCGGAAAAGCAGATGGTGACGGAGACGATAATGTTGCCGGTTCCGGCTTGGGCGTCGGCGGATAATAAACCTGCATGGGCCGGGTGACGGACTGCACCACCTGCGGCCGGTCAGTGACATTGGTCGCCAGCGCCGTGACGCTGACCGCATCTTCGGCGGACGGGTTGTGTTTGCGGAGGACACAGAAAATAGTCAACGCGGCAGCGAACAGCGCAATAAAGGCCACGAGCTTGCCGGTCTTGGTTTTGAAAAAATTGAGAAAGTCGCGCGGTTTCATAGGTGGCCTCGGGGTGAACGGATCGGATGCACGCTGGGAACATTGGTAATAGTGATGACCGGAGCCGGCGGTGGCGGCGAAAGGCGCGTCAGCAAAACCGTGAAAGCATTGCGCAATGACAATTCGTTGCGCCCGCCGTCCGGCGTGCCGGTGACGGCGAAATAAACGATGCTCCGGCCTTTGGACGGCACCGTGCCATTGGCGTCACTGATGGATTGGGGATAAAGCCGGTTGCCCGCGCGCAACGCAAAACTGTCCGGCTGATAAATCAGCGACGCGGCGCTCTTATTGGTGATGCCGATACGAAAAACCAGCGTATCCTCGGTGTTGAAACGGAAAGCTTCCTCGATCTGGATTTCGTAGTCATTGAAATCGCTGACGAGCGGTTTGCCGTCGTAGGTGGTGAAGTCCACGTTGGCCATACACTCGGGCTGTTGCGCCTTGAGCAGCGGAAACGCCTTGGCCTTGTCGAGCAGCGCCAGCAATTTTAGCGGGCTGACTTCGGACGCATGGCCGATGCCTTCCTCCTCCGGTGTCGGCATGGCTGCCAGGTTGAGCGACAACACCGGCTGGCCGCTTTCGGTCAGTTCAAAAACGTAGGTATGGTCGTTCCAGCGGATGTTGAGATTCGCCGACGCCCTCGGGAACAGGGCGCGCACGGAAAGAAACGCCGAGCCTTTGGTGTGGGCCAGTTGAAACCGGCCCGGCGTTTTCCCGTCCACCGTGATGCCCGCACCGTCAATGGCGGTGATGGCGCTGGGAAAACTGATGGTGGTGACGCGGTTGGTGGCGACCGGCACCGAGACCGCGACGCGATCATCCAGCCAGACTTGTTGGATGGCCGACGACTGTGCCAGCGCCATGCCAGCGGTAAGTAATAACAGGCTAACGATTGATTTCATATTTGAAGTCGCCCACGGCGGTGGGGAAGCGTCCGTTCAAGGCCATGTTGGGGTTGCGGATGAGGCGGAGCCGGAGCGTGAACGGAAACGCCTCGGTGAACGCCTTGTCTTGAAAAATGCCGCTGCGGATGATCTGGCCGGTGACGGCGGCGAGCACCTCGTTGTCGCGGGTTGCCAATATATCTATCCGTCCGATTTCGGCTTTCTGGTGCAACTGCTTGGCGCGAAATTCAACCATCTCTTTGATGCGTTCATCCTGCGCCTTGGCCAAGGCGGGTTTGAGGAACAGCAATTTAAGCAGATCCGCATTGTCGAAGTCCTTGGGATTGCGTTCGAGGAAGGCCATCGTCGCCAGTTCGGCCTGCTGGATGTGCAAATCTTTCGCCTCCGAAAACTGGAGCAACGGATTCAGGTAATAGGTGCCGGCGGGATCAATGATGACAACGCGCTCGCGCTGTTTGAACTGGGAGATGATGTGATAGCGGTCAATCGCCGACAGGAGCAACACGGCGACGGTGAACGCAAACCAGAACCACGGGAGCCGGTCGCGCAAGACCAGCAGCCTGGCTAGATCAAAGCCCTTGCGGTGCTTCCGCACGGGCACCGTGGGATTGGTCGCGGTCGTATTTATTGTTTCCATAGGTCAGTAGTAATTGGGTTTGGATTTGGCGATGAGTTCGCGGACGGCCTTGTTGCCGGTGATGTCGTCGCCGGGCCGGCCGCGCGCGGAGCGCGGCGGCAGGCCGGAACCGGCGATGATGATGGCCCCCGCGCTGCCCATGTTGGCGGCGGATGACATGGTGCTCATCAACGCCGCCATGCCCGCCGCGCCGGCGGTGACCATCGGCAGGCCGGCGGTAGAAGCGGTTGCGGCAGCACCCGCC
>Ga0214172_1000296_pt1 | contig 24708 bp, 31 predicted proteins | sample TroBogEpilimnion_29_FD_153010 | JGI IMG/M metagenome (GOLD analysis project Ga0214172, IMG submission 153010) | Freshwater microbial communities from Trout Bog Lake, WI - 12JUL2007 epilimnion | ecosystem: Environmental > Aquatic > Freshwater > Lake > Epilimnion/Euphotic zone | place: Trout Bog...
GTCATTTACACGCACGCTCAAAATTCACAACTCGGACATTTGGGATAGGATTTTGATATGGGACGCCCACCTAAGCCAGCCGAAATCAAACGCGCCACAGGCCGCGCACCCGGACGCGACTCCGGTGGACGCCCGCTGCCCGAGTTGGCAGTAGTCCAAACCTTGCCGATGGCAGACCAGACACCCGAGCCACCAGCGATGCTGGGACCCGACGGTCTGCAACTCTGGAACCGAGTCTGGGATGCCGCAATCACTTGGCTATCCCCACAATCGGATTGCGACGCCATCGAGAACGCCGCCAAGCTCGCCGACGTTGTCGCAGCGGCGCGGACGAAATACATGGCCACCCTCGAGGCGGTCGACGCCCGAGCTTATGTCTCGGTCAATAAGGCCTTTACGGATTCCCTCGCTTCACTTGGGTTCGACCCAGTCAGCCGCTCCAAGCTCGGCGTTGCCGAAGTCAAGCGCGTCTCTGCCATAGATCAACTATTGGCGAAACGAGAGAAGCGAAGCTAATGGCAAAAACCAAGGGGACGCAAGGTTGGCCGCCGCGCTACATCTCGCCGCTCTCACCCGCGGAATTCAAGAGGAGTCGCGGCGACAACGTTATAGATTTTTCAGAAGCTCTCTGCTCGATTACGAAAGACTCGGTCGCTGGCGCCGCTGGCGAACCGCTGATATTTCGTGAATGGCAAAAGAATCTGACCAAGGGTTTATTCGCAGAGAAATCTGACGGAACCTTAAAACACAAAACGGCACTCATTGGATTGCCGCGAAAGAATGGAAAGTCCGCTTGGCTCTCCGCACTGGCATTGGAGCACCTCGTTCTAGGTCCCAACGGTGGCGAAACCTACTCGTGCGCTGCAGAAAAGGAACAAGCAAAAATTGTGTTCGGCACTGCCAAGCGCATGGTGGAAATGCAGCCCGAATTGTCTGAGATTCTCGACGTGTATCGAGACGCTATTTACAACCCAAAGACCGGTTCGGTCTATCGGGCTCTTTCTGCTGAAGCGTTCACGAAGGAAGGTTTATCGCCGACCTTCGTGGCCTTCGATGAATTACACGCACAACCTAATCGCGAGCTGTTCGACGTTATGTCCTTGGCGATGGGTGCTCGGCGTGAACCATTATTGGTGGCTATCACCACCGCTGGGGTCAAGGTCGACCCGACAGGCAAGGATTCGCTCTGTTATCAACTTTATGAATACGGCAAGCGAGTAGCCAGCGGAGAAATCAAGGATCCAAGTTTTTATTTTGCTTGGTGGGAAGCGAATCCAGATGCAGACTTCAGGACGGCCGAGGCGTGGGCTTCTGCTAATCCCGGTTTTGATGACATTGTGTCTGCTGATGATTTTGCGTCGGCAATACTTAGAACACCAGAAGCAGAGTTTAAGACCAAACGACTAAACGTCTGGACCTCAACATCCGACGCTTGGCTTCCCCACGGATCATGGGACGCGTGCTACCGCGAGGGAGACCTCGAAGAAGGCACCAAGGTTGTCCTCGGATTCGACGGCTCGTTCAACGGTGACTGCACTGTCATCGTGGCAGTAACGTGCGAAGAAGTTCCCCACATCGTTCCGCTGAACGTCTGGGAGAAACCCGATGAAGCTGGCGCCGATTGGCAAGTTCCGGTTTTGGAAGTCGAAGACGCCATCAGAGACGCTTGCAAGCGATTTGAGGTCGTTGAGATAGCTTGTGACCCTTATCGTTGGGCAAGAACATTTCAGGTCTTAGAAGACGAAGGATTGCCAGTGGTGACCTTCCCACAGACGGCCTCGAGAATGACACCAGCAACGACACGCTTCTATGAGGCAGTCGTGAATCACCAACTTTCCCACAACGGCGACCCTAAACTTGCCCGACACATAGGCAACGCCACACTCCGCGTCGACCAACGCGGCTCACGACTCTCCAAGGAAAAGCGCGGATCTACTCGGCGCATCGACTTGGCAGTGTCATCGGTCATGGCCTTGGAACGCGCCGTCTGGTGGCACGCACAAGGCGACTATCTACCCGCCGCATTTAATCTCTGGAATCTGGAAGGAAACGGAAATGAAGCTCAATTTGGACTTAATTACGACCGCCCTTGAAATCGCGGCTATCGGTCTCATCGTTTCCGGAATTGCAGTTCTCCTTGGAACCGGAGCTGGCTTGATTTCAGCTGGCGTCGGCCTTCTCGCTCTCTCCTATCTAGCATCGGCAGGTAACGCATGAGTCTTCTCCGTCGTGGAATTGTTGGACGTTACCCACAATTCAACAACTATGTCGCTCCGCTCTCTCAGCTCTACGGTCAGACCAACATCACATCGTCTGCAGGCGAGCGCATCGACGAATGGTCAGCGCTAGGAATCTCCGCCGTCCTCGGTTGCGTCTCATTATTGGCTGACACCGTTGCATCGTTGCCACTTCGCGCATATCGCATCAAAAACGGCAAACGCGTTTCTGTCGACCTTCCCGACATCTTGATGAACCCTGATCCAGAGTCGAATTGCTACGAGCTCATTCACCAGATCATGACTTCCATGACTCTCCACGGCAACGCGTACATCCACATCGACCGCGACCGTGCCGGCAACTCCATCGGCTTGGTTCCGTTGCACCCTTACCAGATGCAGGTTCTCCCTACTGGTGACCAGATTGGCCGTAAGTATCTCCACCTCGGCAACGACATCGACTCACAAGATTTGCTTCACCTTCGTTGGTTGACCCCACCACAATCCTTGGTCGGCGTTTCACCGATGATTCAGAACCGTAACCTCATCGGTATCGCGATGGCTATGGATCGCCACATCGCTCAATTCTACGGCGAAGGCGCAACACCATCATCGGTCATCGAAACCGACCAGAAGTTGACTCGTGAACAAGCCGCAACAATCCGCGACACCTTCATGCAGACCCACCGCCGTCACCGCTTACCTGCCGTCTTATCTGATGGATTGAAGTGGAAGGCAATTACATCTTCGGCCGCTGATCAGCAGATGATTGAAACCCGCGAGCAGTTGATTCGCGATATTGCCCGCGTCTTCCGTATTCCTAGCCACTTGATCATGGCTTCTGGCGATAACCAGACCTATGCAAACGTCGAACAGCAATCGTTGAATTTCTTGACTCACACGATTATGCCGTGGCTTCGTCGCTTGGAAGTTGGCTTGTCTCGACTATTTCCAGAGGGAACCGACGTCGTATTTGACACTTCACACCTTCTCCGCAGCGATGCGCTCTCACGCGCCAAGGTCAACGCGCTTCATATCGCGATGGGAGCTAAGACTCCAAACGAGGTTCGCGTTCAAGAAGGATACGAAGAATACGAAGGCGGCGACGTCTTCAATCAGGGACTTGCTGGCAACATCACCGCGGGCGGCGAAATGCCAAACCTCGGAGTCGATGGCAGCGAGCAGATGCCAATCATGGGAGTGGTTGAATAAATGGCTGAAACATTCCGCGCACCGAAGTCAGTCCAGAGCGAAGTCACCGAGAATCGTGGCTTGGCGGCTGCCGAAAAAATTCAGTCAGCACTGTCTCTCGAAGATGTCATCGAGATTCGTCAATCTTGGCAAGGGGAAAACGGTCGCGAATGGGCGAACCGAATTTCGGCAAGCGTGGAAGAACGCGCTGCTCAACTCACGAAAGGCTCAACAACTATGAGTGAAATCCGGGATGGAATTTACGGAGCAGATGCTTACGGAGTACCCCACAGCATTCTCGCCGCTGACGCGTCAATAGATGCAGCGCAGGATTTACTACAACAGATTATGAATGACGACCCAGTAGCGGCTCAGGCCTTCCACCTTCTCGTGGCAGCCGACCTCGCTCTGGATCCAGTCATCAAGGCCATGGGATTGTCTGACCCAGATGAAGATGAAGCAGACGGCGAAGAAAACTCAGCCGCCATCTTGGATCAAGAAATCACAGATGACCCAGCTACAAAGATGCTTCCACGCTCTGCCACCGGCGCTGCTGGACTTCCCCTCGCCCCACGCGACACCACATGGGACGCATCAGAAGCCGACAAGCGCGTTCAAGAATATGCGGGCGGCAAGGATGACATGGATTGGGCAAAGTACGGCAAGGCATTCTTCTATGTCGACGAATCCGACAAGGAAAAGCTCGGCTCTTACAAGCTCCAATTCGCTGACGTTATCGACGGAGAATTAAAGGCAGTCCCCAAGGGAATCTTCGCTGTCGCTGGCGTTCTCAACGGCGCTCGCGGTGGAGTCGACATTTCAGAGGCCGACCAAGATGCCATCAAGTCCAAGGTTGAGGATTACTACTCAGCTATGGCGAAAGAATTTGACGATGAAGACATCAAGGCGCCATTCGAGGGTCGCGCAGCCGCGGCTCGCATCGGAGAAGGCACTTACGTCTCATGGCCAACAAGCAAGGGACGCGCTCGCGGCAAAGTCGAGAAAGTTATGACTCGCGGCACGGCAACATCATCCGATGGCTACTCCATCGAGGGGACAGCTGACAACCCTGCATTCCACGTCCGCGTTTATCGCGAGCAAGGAAACGGCTGGGTGGCCAGTGATCAGGTCAACGTTCATCGTGCGAATTACTTGACCATCATCAAGCCACTTCAATCCCCAAGGAGCGCCGACATTTCTATGGTCGAAGAACGCAAGGCCGCAATCCGTACCGCTGAACGCATTACCATGACAACCGAGCTTCGTGCCGTTGGTCAGGATGATGAGAATTTCAAGATTGCTGGCTATGCCGCAACCTTCAACTCAGAGGCAACCGGACTCAACTTCCGCGAAATGATTGCACCCGGCGCATTCACCCGCACCCTGCAATCTGACAATCCTGTCTTTTTTCTTATCAACCACGACACCGAATCGCTTCCACTGGCATCAACCCAGTCGGGAACCCTTCGCCTGTCAGAAGACAGCACCGGACTTCGCATGGAAGCCGACCTCGACATGAAAAACCCACGCGCTCAAGAATTGGCATCAGCCATCGAGCGTGGAGATGTCAACAAGATGTCATTCGCCTTCTCGGTTGCCGATGGCGGCCAGACAAAAGAAGACGGATTGCGTACCCTGACGGATCTCGACTTGTTCGAGGTTTCAGCCGTCACATGGCCAGCGTATGACTCAACAACCCTGTCACCACGCAGCGCCGATGCAGCACTGGACGCCGAGGATCTTGAAATCCGCAAGCGTCAGCTCGCAGCAAAGTTCAACCAGTATTCCTTACGCCACAAGCGATAAGGCATAACCCTCGGCGCATCAGCCCCGACGGTCCTTCACCCACATCCTAGAGAAAGGGACTCAATGTCTCTATCAGATAAGCTCAAGGAGCAGCGTGATGCAGCAGTAGCAGAGGCAGACACACTCCTCGCGGCTGATGCAGCAACTCCAGAAATCTTGGACGCTGTTGCTGAAAAGCACTCAGAAATCGAATCTCTTGATGAGCGCATCGCAACTGTAGAAGCTACAGAAAAGCGTGCCGCTGCAATCAAGGAATCTCGCACAGAAAACAACGTCAAGGTCTTCGGCGGCGCAACAGTAACTCGCGAAGCTATGACCTACGACAAGGACGGCCGCAATTCATTCGTTCGCGATATGATTGGCGCACAGCTCCGCAACGACTCCTCATCATGGGAGCGCTTGAACCGTCACGCAGCAGAAGTCGCAGTTGAATCTCGCGACATCGGCTTGACCAACGGTACCGGTGGAGACTTCGTACCACCTCTCTACCTCATCAACGAATACGCAGAGTTCGCTCGTGCTGCTCGTGTAACCGCTGACTTGACAACCAACATGGCTCTGCCAGCTGGTACAGACAGCATCAACATCCCAGCAATTACTCTCGGTTCTAAGACTGCATTCCAGAACCCAGACAACTCTGCAACAACAATCCGCGACATGGTTACCTCAACAGTAACCGCACCAGTCCGCACCATCTCAGGTTACGAGAACGTTTCGATTCAGCTTGTCGAGCAGTCTCCACTTGCAGGCGGCTTGGATCGCATGGTCTTCGGCGACCTCATGGCAGATTACGCGTTGCAACTCAACGCTGCTGTCGTTGGTACCGGCGACGGAACGTCAGGCACACTCAAGGGCTTCATCACCCTTGGAACCGACACCACAAACGGAATCCCAACCACATGGACCGAGACAACACCATCAGCTGTTGGTGGACTCAAGGCCATGGCCGCTGGTATCAGCCAAGTTGTAACTAACCGTTACAAGGACGTTGAGGCCATCGTTATGCACCCATCAACTTGGTACTGGTTGTCAGCTCAGGTTGACGGACAGTCTCGTCCGCTTATTGTTCCGACCGCTGCTGGCCCATTCAACGCCAACGGTGTGAACAAGGCTCCGGGCGCATCAAAGGGTCTCGTTGGAACAATCCACGGTGTACCTGTCTACGTCGATGCAACCATCACAAAGACCTACGGCTCATCAACAAACCAGAGCCCAATCTTGATCGGTAAGTTCTCAGATTCTTACTTGTTCGAGTCAGGCGTCAAGACCCGCGTACTTCCAGACGTATTGTCAGCAAACTTGACAGTCCGTTTCCAAGTCTACGGTTATGTCGCTCTTGCACACCGTTTCGCGAAGGCTGTCACAGCCGTCACCGGAACCGGTGCTGTTGCACCTTCTGGCTACTAATAGCTAGAGTCGTGGCGCTGGCTCTGCCTTCGGGTAGAGTCGGCGCACCGACACACTTACTGGGGGAAATATGAAATCCATTTTTTTAGAAGGCTTGAAATCAGCCCGAGAAATTGTTCAGAACGATGGCATTTCCAAGCTCGATGATCTTATTTCCGAGCTAGAAGGCCAATACCGCGAAACCGCAGCGGTCACACCAATGGCGGAAACCCGATGAAGTCCAAGGACAAAGTCTGCATCGGAATGATTAACGATGGCAAAATCAACGCACAACTTGTCATCGACTTAATCCATATCGCACGCCAACGCCCCGAGCGTTTTGACGCATTCGTCCAAGTCTCGAATTCAGGACTTATCGCCCGCTCTCGCAACATCCTTGTCAAGAATTACCTCGCGCAGACTGACGCGCCGTGGCTTCTCATGATGGACGCAGATGAGCGCCTCACGGTTCCCAACTTCGACAAGCTGATTGACACCGCTCACGACAAGGAGCGTCCAGTTGTCTCAGCTCTTGTCTTCGCCGCATTCTTCAATGACGATGACCATCTTCGTCCGATACCGACCATCTACAACGAAATCGAAGGTCGTGGATTGGTCCCGCTTGACGATTATCCCGAGGATTCAGTCATCAAAATTGACGCATCGGGTACTGGTTGCCTACTGATTCACCGAAGCGTGTTGCTGAAATTGCAAGAAGAAACGACAGCCCATCAAGGCAAGGATTGGGCATGGTTCGTCGATGGAGCTATCAACGGTCAATGGTTCGGCGAGGATTTACTATTCTCCAAGCGCCTTGCATCGTTAGGAATTCCACTGCACTGCAATACTGGCGCAATCTTGGCCCACAAAAAAGATTTTTGGCTCGATAACCGCCACCACTTACCATTTCGCGAACAGGCGCTCAACCCCGAGAAGTAAAGGATTAGATCAGCGTTTCCCCCTGACGTTGATCTAATCCCCCAACAATTAAGGAGAAACCGTGACGACACAGTATCCCAACGGAATTGACACATTCGTCAACCCACAGGCAACGGATACTCTCGATTCGTCTACCGTTCCCCACGCAACGGAGCACGCTAATGCGAATGACTCAATCCATGCGATTGAAACGGAACTCGGAACGAATCCGAAAGGTTCCAAGGCATCGGTTAGAGCACGTCTTGACGCTGTTGACAGCACAATATCTACGATTTCCCTCACGACTGGGCCGACTGGTCCCACGGGTCCCACTGGCGCAGCCTCAACGGTTACGGGGCCGACGGGTGCGACGGGACCAACAGGAGCCGCCTCAACAGTAACGGGGCCGACGGGTGCGACCGGACCGACGGGAGCGACCGGGCCAACGGGTGCCACAGGCGCAGCTTCTACAGTAACGGGTCCGACGGGTGCCACTGGCCCCGCTGGTGCTGTTGGTGCGACTGGACCCACTGGTCCTGCTGGCGCTAACGGTTCGGCTGGTTCGACTGGCCCAACGGGTGCGACTGGTCCAACTGGTCCCACGGGTCCGATTGGCGATAAGTATCAAACCTCATCGACAACATCGGTCACACTTCCAGTCAGCGGATCACAGACCATCACTATTGGCACAGGCCTTCAATACTCCGTGCAACAGTCCGTCATCGTTGCTAATACGACATCGGCATATTTCATCGGTGACGTTGTCAGCTATAACTCGGCAACTGGCGCACTTGTTCTGACTGTCACTAAGACCGTCGGCACTGGCACATTCATATCATGGACAGTTAACCTCGATGGTGCTGTCGGTGCTATCGGTGCCACTGGCCCAACTGGACCAACGGGCGCAGCTTCAACTGTTACCGGACCAACTGGCCCAGCGGGTGCGATTGGTGCAACGGGACCGACTGGCCCAGCGGGTGCAGCTTCAACTGTCACTGGACCGACGGGTGCGACTGGACCGACGGGTGCGACTGGACCGACGGGTGCGACTGGTGCGGCTTCGACTGTCACTGGCCCGACGGGTCCGACGGGTGCGACGGGTTCAGCTTCAACGGTTACCGGACCAACTGGCCCAACTGGACCGACAGGCGCAGCTTCAACCGTCACCGGACCAACAGGACCAACTGGCGCTGGATATTCTGGCGTCGCTTCTCTCACTTCGGTCACGATTGCAACTGGATCTCAGACCTTCACGCTTGCTGGCTCATATCAAGGCGCTTATATCGTCGGTCAGCGAATCCGCGCCATTTATCCAGTATCGCCAACGAATTACATGGAAGGCGTCATCACTTCCATCAACACAACGACCTTGGTTCTCAATGTCGACACCATCGGCGGGTCGGGAACGCTGGCAATCTGGAATTTCGCCGTCGCTGGTCTTGTTGGTGCTACTGGTCCGACTGGTCCAACAGGCGCCGCTTCAACGGTTACTGGTCCAACTGGTGCCACTGGCCCCACTGGTGCCACAGGCGCAGCCTCAACCGTCACCGGACCGACGGGACCCACTGGTCCAACGGGCGCAGCTTCAACGGTTACTGGTCCCACTGGACCGACTGGTGCGACTGGAACGGCGGGAGCTACTGGCCCAACAGGACCCACTGGTGCATCAGGCGCAACATTCATCGTCAATTACGTCGACGGTGGAGCATCCGTTCCGAATGTAGACATTATTTACGACGCGAGTGCTAGTGGTAGCACAACGGCGTCATGGACTTATACAATCGACGCTGGCGCTTCAACGGTCAGCTTCTAAACTAGGAGAAAACACATGACAACACGTCTTCAACAACGCCGCGATACCGCCGCTAACTGGACATCTAACAATCCAACCCTAGCTGCTGGCGAAATTGGCTATGAGACTGATACAAAATATTTTAAGGTTGGAGACGGTTCTACGGCGTGGACTAGTTTGGCATACGCTTACGTGCCGCTTCCTTCACAAGCGGGCAATTCGGGCACATATTTGACAACAAATGGCTCGACATTAAGTTGGGGAACAGTAAATGCTCTACCGACACAAACCGGAAATTCAGGTAAATACCTGACCACAAACGGATCTACCGCTTCGTGGGCAACAATCACCACCGATCCAAATCCAAGCATATTCATGTTAATGGGAGCATAAATAATGGCAACAACTTACAAGGTTTTAGCGCAATCAAATCCTTCTGCAACGACCGCTACTTCGCTTTATACCTGCGGTGCAACCAACGGCGCTATAATTTCAACAATTACAATTTGCAACCAGGCAGCTACAGCGGGAACATATCAAATAGCAGTTCGTCCAGCTGGTGCAACGCTTGCTAATCAGCACTACATTGCCTATAACGTTGCTATTGCGGCCAATGATACAACCGCTTTAACACTAGGCATTACTTTAGCTAATACTGACGTCATTACTGTATATGCGTCTTCAGCTAATATGTCATTTGCAGCATTCGGTTCAGAACTTTCTTAATTAGGGCGGTATATATAATGGCAATCAGTGTATTTAAGACATCTTCTTTAGCACAGCGTTTGCCAAAGTATAAAAAAATGTGGAGCCCAAGCGTAGGCAAAGTCGGTACTTGGGGAGCTTACAGTTTCCCATCATCGGCGGACGTGCGTCAAATAGTTAGCAATGGCACAACACGCGCGGTTGGTTGTTCATATAGCGATAGCGTTTGGTGGTACACCGCCGATGGAATTACATGGACAACTATTCCCACAAAACCCCTTGGCGCGCTTTCGGTTTGCTGGACTGGTTCACAATTTGCCGCTGTAGATTACGCAAATACTACTTGGACGCAATCCGTTGATGGAACAACATGGTTGTCTGGATCATTAAGCGGAACAACTCCAGCAAGTGTTGCCGGAATTGCTTACGGAAACAGTGTTTACGTTCTTGGCGGCAGAGGCGGAACTCCGTCGTATTCAAGTGACGGCAAAGCCTGGACGGCGGCCTCCGGCGCGAGCACTTCTGATCCTCGCTTTACGTTTGGTAACGGAATATTTATGATGGTTGAAGCAAACAGTTCAACCAGTTATTGGACGTCTACAAACGGTTCAACTTGGACATCTAGAACATGTCCATCTTCGGCATCTTTGGGCTTTGCATCTTTTGCAAATGGTAAATTCTTTTTCCATAGCTCAACAGCTTCAACAACAACGTATTATTACTCAACGGATGCCATTAACTGGACTGCGGGCACACTTCCCGCATCTCAAGTATGGGTTGGAGTTGCTTACGCCAATGGTGTTTATGTTGCGGTAGGAACCGGTGGTTCTGCAACATCTTATGATGGCATTACATGGAGCTCGTTGAGCGGTCCTTCTATAAGTGCTTCAACTGGCTGGCAACCAGTGGTTTTATCAAATTCAATTCTTGCCGCTAACGGATCTGGCGGATCGACCGGCGCAAAATATTTGCCAATTACTTTAGGGTAAAGGAATATTTCATGGGAGTTAATAGCTTTTCAACATCAAATTTAGTTGCAGTTAAGAGAAACAACGCTGTTGATACAACCGGAGCATTTAAAGTCTCTGGCGGAACTCTTTATTCAGATGCTACTTATTATTATATGGTTTTTACTTCCACGGGAATATGCACTGTTTCTGGTCCTACTTCAAAAACCTTTACTGCGGACGTGCTTTCGGTTGCCGGCGGTGGTGGTGGACAAAGTGGTATTGGCGGAGGCGCTGGCGCTGGCGGAGCTTTGGCATTAACCGGTCAAACAATTAAAACAGGAACTTATATTGTGACTATTGGCGCCGGAGGCGCAGCGGATACTCCAGGAACCGGAACAAGCTTTGGTGCGATAGGTATAGCTGTCGGCGGCGGCGGCGGATCTTCGGCCATGACCGCTGCGGTGTGCCGTGGAGGATCATCCGGTGGCGGCCAAGGCGGAACAGATACGCGTTATTCAATTTCTGGTCAAGGAAATAACGGCGGAAACGCTGGTGGAAATGGTGCTCCGAATTACCCCATCGGCGGTGGTGGTGGCGCCGGTGGAAATGGCGGTAATTCTCCAAGTCAAAGTTCGGGAGGATCAGGCGGCGCAGCAAATAGCTACGCAATTTCTGGTGGCGCAACAACTGGTGCCGGAGTCAATTCTGGCGGTACGTATTATTTTTCAGGGGGTGGCGGCGGCGGATGCAACAACGGCTCAGATTCTGGCGCTGGAATTAGCGGCGGGTATGGCGCTGGATATAACCATCCGCCAGGAACTGGTTCTGTAAACTCAGGTGGTGGTGGTGGTGGCAGTGGATCTACCAGCTACTCAGCAAGCTATAGCGGCGGATCAGGCGGCAGCGGCATTGTTATTCTTCGTTGGACCAAATCGCAAGGAGGCAACTAATGGCGCACTTTGCAGAAATTGACGACAGCGGAATTGTTGGTCGAGTGCTTGTTGTGCCCGATGAATATGAGCACATGGGTCAAGAATATCTAGCCAATATTGTAGGACTTGGCGGAACGTGGATCCAAACATCATATAACAAAACCATTCGTAAAAACTACGCTGGTCCAGGAAGTAAATACGATCCCGATCTTGACGCATTTATCCCTATTAAACTTCATAAAGCATGGATTCTTAACAAAGACACAGTTCAATGGGAGCCTCCGTTTCCTCGACCAGATCTCAACAATTATTATGTTTGGTCGGATGAAACAGATAATTGGATGATATATGATGAGTGGATTGCAAACCGTCCACAACCGGCAACTGATATATTGGACGTTCCAAAAGTTGTATCTTAATTAAGTTCATACAGGGGGAACGGTTTTAATATGAACGAACAAATAATTGTTTATTGGTCGCCAGCGGTTATTGGTTGGGAAATGCTTTATGAAGAGCCAAAATCTGTTTATTCTGAATTAAAACAAAAAGCTAATAAAGCAAATACAAGCAGCAACATGTTTGCTTGTCCAGCAAGTAACGATGTTTTGCAAAATACTTATTTAATCAAAAGTACTATTGACGATCATTACGATTTACCGGTTAATTATTTAAATGAACTTGAATCAAATGAATATGTTGAAAGAACAGTACTACCGGTCAATAAAAATAAATTATCTTTTGTTGTACCGCGCAAATCAAGTCTTGATGGTTATTGGGATATTGAATACAACCTTCACTGGTTATTTTTTGCAGAAGAACCATTAAAATTAAAAATAACACCGCCATATTTTCCTCCGGTTTCTCCAACTAACGGAGCGTTTCTTACAACTGGACAAATGGATATTGGCCAATGGTTTAGAAACGTGAATGCAAATTACTACGTACCAAAGACGGCAACTTCGCTTGATTTTAAAGTTGGTGATCCTTTAATGTACTTAGAGTTTATTACAAACAAAAAGATTGTATTCAAAAGATTTCAAATGACTCCAACGCTCGAAAGTATTGCCGCAGAATCAGCGGAATCGCCTCATCGTTATGGCAAGCACATGTCATTGTCTAAGAGATATGAAATGGGAAAAAAATCTCAGTTAAAACAAAGAGTCTTAACTGAGATTAAAAAAAATATTGTTGTTGATTCTTTTTAGAATAACATCAGGGGGCATCGTTGAAAATCGCCGTTTACACCATCGCTCTGAACGAAGCCCAATTCGTCGAGCGTTGGTATCAGTCGGCGCGTGAAGCGGACCATCTCTACATCCTCGACACAGGATCCACAGATGACACCGTGGAGATTGCCAAGAAACTCGGCATCCACACAAGCATCATCACCGTCAAGCCGTGGCGATTCGACCACGCACGACAGGCATCACTCGACGCCTTGCCCGATGACATCGACTACGCCATCGCCTTAGACATGGACGAAGTCCTTCAACCGGGCTGGCGCCAAGCCCTCGAATCGGTCCCAGAAGGCACCACACGGCCTCGATATTCCTACACATGGTCATGGTTGCCCGACGGCTCGCCAGACCTCGTCTACGGCGGCGACAAGATTCACGCCCGCCATGGATACCAATGGCGACATCCAGTCCACGAAGTGCTGACGCCACTGGGTGAGGAAAAACAGGAGTGGATTAAGCTCGAGATTCACCACCACCCGGACACGACCAAGTCACGCGGTCAATACTTTCCACTTCTCAAGTTGGCTATCGAAGAAGACCCCGACGATGACCGGAATGCGTTCTATTACGCCCGCGAGTTGTATTTCCACTCTATGAACGATGAAGCCATCAAGGAATTTCGTCGACATCTTGCACTGCCTCGAGCAGTCTGGGAGCCAGAGCGTGCAGCTTCAATGCGCTACTTGGCCAAGCTCGAACCACACAATCGCGAGCGCTGGCTACTTCGGGCGATTGCAGAAGCTCCCGAGCAACGCGAAGCTCGATGCGAATTGGCGGAGTATTACTACACCCAGAAGCTATGGCCTCAATCCTATGCGGCGGCTCTCTCGGCTCTTGCAATTACCGATAAATCGTTGTCCTATCTTTGCGAGTCCGATGCGTGGAGTTGGTTGCCTCATGATCAAGTCGCAATCGCCGCGTACAACATGGGACTTCATCGGGTGGCGTTAGAGCACGGACGCCTTGCTGTCCAATTTGCCCCATATAATGAACGACTGGGGGAGAACCTGATCCATTACGAAGGAGCCGCCCAATGAGCGCAAGTAGCATGAAATCCCATGTCGGCAAAGCTCCCAGCATGACCGAACGCCAATCAACTGCGTCGGGAACGTTTCACTTTACTTATAACTCGTCAGGCGTTGGATATAACCAACACGGATTTTCTTATAACTATTCGGCCTATCGCGGCAACATGAATTCTCACGTCTCCAATGCACCTTCTATGAAAGGCAGATAATGGCCGAAACTTTTGACATCGGAAGTCAGGTTCCGCTCGGAGTCACAATTACCGACTCCAACGGTAACAACGCCAACGCCACAACTGTCGTTGCCACGATTACCTTGCCAGATGGCACCACTGTCACTCCTAGCGTTACCAACTCGGCTACCGGACTTTATGACACGGTCTATACGCCATCTCAGACTGGCCGTCACCTCGTTGCATGGTTGGCGACAGGATCTAACGCGTCCTCGTACTACGACGAATTTACTGTCCGCGATTACACCCAGCTCTCCATCATTTCTCTCGATGAAGCCAAGGACCACCTCAACATCCCGCTGACGACCACCAACAGCGACAACGAGCTTCGTCGCATGATTGACGCGGCAACTTCTCTGGCTCAGAGTTACACCGGCAACATTCTTGGTCGCGTGACTTATACGAACGAAATCTATGACGGAAATGTCGACAATATCCGTCTGCATCATCCTCGCGCTATGTCCATCACTTCGGTCTACGAGAACGGCGTCTTGCTGACTTCGGCTGATTACTCGCTGGAATACACTGGCCAACGTCTCTGGCGCATAACTACTGGTTCGCTCAATGAGCCTAACTATTACGGAATCTGGGCGCCGGGATCTCAGAACATCACCATCAGCTATGTCTCGGGCTTCGTCAATCCTGACCCAGCCGCTAAGCAAGGCGTCCTCGAAATCGTTCGTCACCTCTGGCAGACACAGCGCGGATCCATGAACGTGATTAGCCGCAATCAGAACGGCGATGACTTCTACTCTGGCGCGACTTACTCACTGCCTCGTCGTGCGATGGAATTGCTAGATCCAATCTCGTTGCCGGGTATCCTCTAAATGGCAGCGACAGCATTACCGAATTTCATCAACAACGTGATTACAGCGTTGCAGAATTCCTCAGCCTTAACTGGCGTTCAGATTTATGACGGCCCTACCGTCTCCATCGACTCCTACCCATCCAACTGGATTGCGATTGGGCATGATGGCAACGAGGACGGCGATGTCTCCGTGGGAACCTTCCGCAATAACTGGGAACTGGTCGGTAATTACAAGCGTTGGGAAGAAGGCGAGCTAAATTGCACGCTGGTTGCCCAATCAGGAGATAACACCAACCTTCCCGCCATTCGGACCACTGCTTATTCCATGCTCTCGGCGGTTGACACCATTATGCGTTCAGACCCTAGCGTTGGCGGTTCGGTGTTGTATTCTGGACTGGAATCACATGAGCCTCGCTATATGCAGACCAACGCTGGTGCGGCTTGTATCATCATTTTCACTATTGCTTACCGTGCGAGAACATAAGGAGAAATCATGGCAAAAATCAAAAACATCTCAGCTCTTGGTGATGTCGTAATCCCAGCGCTCGGATTAACAGTCAAGGCTGGTGCAACCGTGGACGTCTCCGACGAAGCCGCTGCATCACTGCTTGAGCAGACACAGAATTGGACGGCCGCTGATCAGGCAGCTGCTTCGATAACCCCATCAACCCCAGCACCGGACGCTCCGGCTGCCCCAGCTAACAACTAGGAGAAAACATGGCAATCGGCTCCGGTATTGCTTCCCAACTCGGAATCGCAGTTGAGACGACATATAACACCGCCGTCACGGTGGCTCGTTTCTACGAATTCACCTCAGAAGCTATCAACTACAACAAGAAAACAGTCGAGGGTTTAGGTCTTCGCGCTGGTGGCTTGCTTCCACGCTCTCAGCGTCGTGTTGTCACAACATTCGATGCAACTGGCGACATCATGCTCGACCTGCCTACAAACGGCCTCGGTCTGCTCTTGTCTGCCGCAACAGGTTCCATCCCATCACCAACCACACTCACCACTGGCGTCTACTCTTACGCCTTTACTCTTGGCGATGTCTATTCCAAGTCTCTGACCGTTCAAGTTGGCGTTCCAGAATACACAGGCACCGTGGTCCCTAAGACCATGACCGGAACCAAGATCTCCTCATGGGAGTTGTCGGTTGCCGCTGGTGGCTTAGCTACAGGCAAGTTCACTGTTGACGCAGCTGGATTCACCACAACACAATCCTTGGCGACTGCTTCGTACTCAGCCAACGGTTCAATCTTCCATTTCGCCGAGGGCGCTCTGACCGTTGACGGCACTTCTGTCGCTAACGTAAAGGACTTCACTCTGACCGTGGATAACGTCCTCAAGGTCGACCGTTACAACCTTGGCAATTCAGGCGCTAAGGCAGAACAGGTCATCAACGGATTCCGCAAGATCACCGGAAAGCTCACCGCTGAATTCACCGACTTGACCTTGTTCAACAAGTACCTCAACGATTCTGTCACCGCTCTTAACTTGACCTTCACTGGCGCCACAATCGCTGGAAGCTACAAGCAGAGCCTCAGCATCACCGTGTCAGCCGTCAAGTTCGATGCTGATACACCTAAGGTTCCCGGTCCCAACGTTGTTGACTTGGCGATGACTTTCACCGCTTACGACAACGGCACAGATGCACCTCTTACCATCACCTACCAGACAAGCGATTCCGCTCTCTAATATGGCCGATGACGATTTCACGGTCGATGTAGCCGAATTTAAGGCCTTCTACAAGGCTCTCGGCAACATCGACCCTGAAATCAAAAAACAGCTTCGCAAGCGTCTCATGGATGCAGCCAAGCCAATCGTTGAAGAAGTCAAACAGGCTGAAATCAACATCCCCGCAAGTCGGGAAGCACAAACAGGTCGCAAAAAGCGTGGGGAAACGATGGGGCTTCGAGCAGCTCTCGCAAACGCGACCAAGGCAGATCTCAAGGGAACAGGTCGTGGAGCAGCGGTTCACATCCGAGTCTCTACGACCAAGTTTATGTCTGCCAGCGGACGGCCTCGGACCATTCCTTACTACATGGAAGGCCGTCGCAAACGCCCATGGCGCCACCCAGTATTCGGCAATCGTGAGGTATGGGTCGCACAAAAGCCACACCCATTTCTCGCGCCGACCGTTAGCAAGCACCGTGAAGACTTCCAAAAGCAGGTAACATCTGCCGTGCTAGATGCACTCAGCGAAGTCACGAACATGAAATAAGGGGAAATCATGCCAATCATCATCAAAGGCGAATCGTACAATTTGCCAACAGAGAACGACACTCCCGGCCCAACTGGTCGGGAAATTATTGCTATTGAGGACGCCTTCGGGCTTGACGGATTGACGCTTCTGGGCGTTCTCTCCGACGACAAGCTCCACAGTAATCCTGCCTATTCCAAGCTCAAAGCTCTTTATGCTCTGGCATGGATTTGCATGACGCGTGGGGGCAAAATCGTCAGCATCGACGATGTCCTGAACAATTACGCCATCAACGACATCTCTGTGGAGGGTGACTCTGATCCAAAAAAATCGCCAACCGCCGAAAACTAATTCGAGGCGGGACCCGGCAACATATTAGAAAGCACCTTGCGCTTCTCTGTCACTTTTATCCCGGCATCACTCCATTGAATGTCTGGGACATAGAGCTTGAGATTCTCAATAGTCTTATTGCAGCAGCACAGTCCAACGATTAGGAGATAACATGGCGAACGATACCTCGTTAACGTACTCGCTCTATGGCCGCGACGTTTCAGCATCGAAGGCGCTCCAAAATGTCGGCAAAGCTGCGGATGAAACAGGGGGCCATTTTTCTAAAATTAAGGACATCGCCGCTGGCGTATTCTCTGCCAACTTGATGCAGAATGCCGCATCGGATGTCCTCAGCTTCGCCAAGTCTTCCATCAACGCATTTCAAGATGTCGGAACCGAAGTCAAGAATCTCCAACGTTACACAGGCGGTTCTGCCGAGGATATGTCCAAACTGCGTTTCGCGGCGGAAGAAGCTGGCGTCTCATCCGATACCTTGGCAACAGCTCTGGGCAAGATGGCGAAAGCCGCTGCCACAACCGCTGGCGAAAAGAAATTCGAGGCCATTGGTGTCAGCGTCAAGGACGTTAACGGTAATTTCAAGTCAGCGAGCGCCATCTTCTCCGAAGTTGCGGGCAAGATTGCGGCGATGCCAAACGGTATTGCCAAGACGAACGACATCCTGCAAATCTTCGGCAAGTCAGGAATGCAACTCGCTCCGCTCTTGAATCAAGGATCAGCGGGAATCGCCAAGTTCTCGGCAGAAGCTCAGAAGATGGGCTTGGTCCTCAGCCAAGACAACCTCGACGCCGTACAAAAGAACATCATGGCTCAGCGTGAATTCCACGCCTCAGTTCAAGGCCTTCAAGTTCAGCTTGGTCAATATCTTTATCCTGCCATCACCGCCATCACCAAGGGATTCTCCGAAGTTGTGCCGGTACTCATGGAAGTTCTCAAGCCAGCATTCAAGTTGCTTGGCGAAGCCATCAGCCCAGTCATCGGATTTATCAGCGACTTGGTCAAATACATCACCGACCTCGGTGACCATTTTGAGTCCACCGGTGGCAAGGCATCAGCGTTCGGATCCATTGGCAAATCCATTGGCACGGTCTTCAACGATGTCAAAACCTTATTCCAGTTACTTCTGCCAGTTCTCAAAGATGTCTTCGCCTTCGTCATGAATTATCTGGCGCCAGTGTTCGCCGTAGTCCTCGAAGGTGCATTCAAGGCTGTAGCAATCGCCGCAAACGTGGTCGTGGATGTCATCAAGGGCATCATCTACCTGGTCAAGGCTGAAATCAACGGAGTCATTGACGTCATCAACTTCGCCATTGACGCCATGGACAAGATTCACATCAAGTTGCCGAAATTCCTCGGTGGTTTCGAGTTCGGCATAGACATCCCCAAGATTCCGAAGCTGGCCGATGGTGCAATCGTCAACTCTCCCACGATTGCCATGATTGGCGAAGCTGGTCCCGAGGCTGTCGTTCCGCTCTCTAAGGCTGGCGCTGGCATTGGTCAGGGAATGAATGTCACGATTAACGTCCAAGGCTCAGTCATCGCTCAAAAGGACTTGGTCGCTCAAGTTCGCAACGAAATGGCTCAACTTCTGCGCCGTAAGGGTGCGCCCATCGCTGCGCTAGGATTGTAGGCATGGCAGCATTCGACGGCACAAACGCACCGGCGCTCGCCATCCAGTTTTACATTAACGGATCATGGGTGACGGTTAACTCCAACGATATGCGCCAGCTCCAAATCAAGCGCGGTCGCTCTCGTGCGGATCAGAAGAATGACCCGGGCTCTGCCACGGTTATCCTCGACAACCTCTCTGGCTATTATGACCCCGAATACACTGGCTCAGGCTCTCCCTATGTCATATCGGGCGTCAATCAGCTTCAGGCGGGCTTGCAGATGCAAGTTGTAGCTACATGGTCATCGACAAATTACACGCTGTTCGTGGGCTATTTAGAGACGAATACGGTGGACCAAGGATTCTCGCCAACGGCCACGATGATCTTCACTGACGGAATTGCGCTCTTGTCCAAGATGTATGCCGCCGCCCAATCGCCAGCCGCGTACAGTGGCGAAACCACCAGCACTCGCGTCGGGCGGATGCTGACTTATGCCAACTGGACTGGCTCAACCAATCTCTCTGGATCCGTACAAATGCAAGCCACGACTCAGTCGGGAACCTTGCAATCCATCATCGAGCAGTGCGTGGCGTGCGAGGCTGGTCGCTTTTATATTAGCCGCGACGGTGTAGCTACATTTTTGCCATTGTCCGACAAATTCAGCCGTCCGACTCGGCTTCTGCTCTCGGATTCTCGCGCCACCAATACTGTCGAATATGACACACTCGAAACGACGCCGGGAACCTACCAAGTCATCAACGAAGCCATCATTCAGCGAGACGGTGCAACACAACGCCGATTCCGCCATCTTCCATCCACCACCGCATTCGGCCTCAAGACGGTCACCATCAACGCACCGATTCTTAACGACAGCGATGCTGACCAACTGGCTAAATATCTGGCGTACAAAGACCACAATCCTCAGCCGCTTGTTCAGTCGGTGCAATTCGAGGCGCTTGCTCTCGGCACTCTGTATCCGGACTTTCTTTCATTGGAAATCGGCGACCAAGTCACCGTCGAGCGCACCACCGTTGACGGTCGCACACTCGAGCTCTACACCGTTGTCGAAGGTTATGATCACGACATCAGCCCAACAAGCTGGCGCACGAATCTCATGACCTCACCGATGAATCCATATTCGATCACAATCTAAGGGGTAAGGAATGCCACTAGCACCGCAAATTACCAACACGCCAATTCCAGATTCCACTTGGTACGTTTCGACAGATTTCCAGACTGACGCTGGCGGAATCGCTACGGTTCAGACCACGACGACATTTTTCGCTTCATCCGCACCTAACGCCACCGCTATTGGTGACATCTGGTTCGATACAAGCAACGGAAACAAGCAATATCGTTGGGATGGCTCTAGCTGGGTCGTAGTTCAAGACACGTCAATCGCTACAGCCAACTCAAATGCTTCAACAGCTCTTTCAACTGCTACAGCCGCACAAGCATCAGCCAACGGCAAGAATAAAATCACTTATTCGTCTTCTAGTCCTTCTGGCTCTGGCACAAATACCGGAGACATCTGGTGGCAATACTCTGGCGGCAATATCATCGGTCAGTGGGCATGGAATGGCTCATCATGGGTGTCCTCGCCTATCACCAACGCCGTCATCGCTAACCTAGACGCTGGAAAGATTACAACTGGAACCCTCAGCTCAATCACCATTTATTCTGGATCATCGGGCCAATTTCAAGTCAGCTCTAGTGGCTCCATGACTGCAACCTCGGGAACCATTGGCGGCTGGACAATTAGCAGCTCCCACATTTCCGATTCTGGTGGAAGTAGCACAATCCTCTCGCCAGCTACCAGCTCGACTTCATATTGCTTGACATCATCGGCGGCCGTTTCCGCTTCGGCTGGAATCTTCGGCAACGCCGTGCCATCGGGTGCGACTTATTCGCTCCAAACTGGTGGAAGCGCTGGAATTACCGGAGATCTTCACGCCTTCGGCTATATCTACAATCCCGGACGAGCAACAACTTCATCAGCCGCTAATGTCTACATGAACAGCAGCACTGGGCTGATAGCGCTTGTAACATCTTCTCTGCGGTACAAAACCGAAGTCAATCCAGTAACAATCCCCAATGATTCAATTTTAGCTCTATCTCCAAAAACGTTCTACGACAAAGGCGATGTCGAGCGGAATAATAATTCGACAACTGGACTTCCACGTATTCTAGGTATTATTGCCGAAGAAGTGGCACAGATTCCAGTGCTAAAAGATTTACTTGTCAACTATGATGATCAACAGCGACCAGATTCGATTAACTACGACAGAATAGCAATCGCCATGATTCCGCTCTTGCAAGATTTGGCGAAACGTGTTGCCACATTGGAATCTAAGTAATGCCACAAGTGAGCAGCGACGAGATTATTGCAAGTCTCAGACAACTCATAGGCGAATTGGTTCAAGAAAACATCACATTGAAGTTGTTACTTGGTAAAATAGAGGCAGGGGATAAACCTCAACAGTAAGGAACAATTAAATAACACTTAACGACTGGTCAGATTTGGCGAACGTACTTTATGGGTTCACGTTCTCAATAGGAGCAATCGGGGGCGTTATCTGGTGGATTTTTCATCGGGTAATTGCACAAATTATCAAGGCCGAAACTAAAGGCAACAGGGGCATTCGTCGAAAGCGAGGCTCTGATGTTTAAGAAGAAATTCATCCACCCAGACACCGGTGACGTTTTAACTTTTAGCGAGCAAGTCTCGTGGAAGGTTCAAGGAGTCATCCGTAACTGGTTTTTCATCATATTCTGGACCGTCCTCAGCATTGTCTGGTGGATTCGTCCGCACTGGTTCAAGGATAATTCGTCCTATGTCCACTGGCAGCTTATTGCCAGCTTCATCGCAGTCATCATCGAGCTGATTGTCGGTATTTCCATGCTCTCGCAGACTAAGCGGGACGCTCAAATCATCCGACACATCCTCAAGCTCGAGCGTAATCAGACCGATGACCTTCGTGACTTGATTGACAGCTTGGAAGACTATGAGTAACTACAAGCCCCGAATCGGGGACTACGGTTGCGTCAAGACCAACGGGCTGATGGGAAAGCTGATTCGTATTGGCACTCTCTCCCGCTGGAATCACGCCTTTATCTACATCGGCGGCGACCAGATTATCGAAGCCAACCCTAAAGGCGTCGAAATCAGCCCGCTGTCGAAATATTCTTACGTCGCTTGGAATCAGCACGAGGTCCTCAACGACCAACAGCGGTTGATTATTGTTGCCCAAGCTCGGCAGATTATCGGCAAGCCCTATGGGTTTTTCGTCATCGCTGATCTTGGATTCCGTATTCTGGGCTTGAAAATCCTTGCCAATACCAAGCTCATGAAATATCTCTCGACGAAGAATGGATACATCTGCTCTGAATTGGTGGCCGAGTGCTACCGCAAGGCAGGAATTCCACTTTTCGGCAAAGAAGATTACCTCGTTACCCCCGGCGACTTAGCCGAGCGTCTGATTTACCAATAGGAGTCACATTGTCCATTCAAGCCAACGCCGTCTTAGATATTGCCAAGAAATATGTCCAACAGGGCTACAAAGAAAGCCCCAATAACGACAGCATTTTCGGCGCATGGTATGGCGAGAACCACCAATCTTGGTGCGCCATGTTCGTTTCCTACTGCTTCAACCAAGCTGGTGCAGGAGCGCTCATCGCTGGGATCCAATCCCCGAAGGGTTTCGCCTACTGCCCAACAGCGGTCAATCATTTCACCACCACTCATCAACTCGTGCCAGTTGCATCGGCTCAAGCTGGTGACATTGTTTTCTTTAACTGGGAAGGTCAGAAGCAAGCGGAGCACGTTGGTCTGGTCGTATCTAACGACACCCAACACCGTGTCCTGACCACCTATGAAGGCAACACCGGAGCGCCGGGAGTCAACCAATCGAATGGAGACGGTTGCTATCAAAAGCAACGCCAGTATTCGTTCGTCGTTGCCGTGGCGCGTCCAAAATGGGTCAATTAACTCAATCTGTTATTCTTTCCACACCTTCGCCTAGAAAGGGCAAGCATGAAAATCTCTCCTAAAGTTACGAAAATTGCTGAACACTACGCCATCGCATTCGTCTCGACTGCCGCTGGTATCTGGTACTCAGGCGACCATCATCCTCTCGGAGTAGCTAAGGCCGCCGCCGCTTCTGTCTTCGGACCAGTAATCGGTGCAGCGCTCGCTAAGGCTCAGAAGTTTATTGCTGTTTATCAGGTCGGCAAGGCTCAAATCAAGGCCACCACACCTGCACCGGCAGCTCCAACAGCTCCAACAGCTCCGGCGGCTCCGGCGGCATAACTTGAGCCTTCGCAAAGCAATCGAGGCATTCCTCGCTGATCCACCACTTCAACAGGGTTATCCGTGCAAGGTCAACCGCCTTCTGGCTGATTTAGCCAAGGAAGACGCACAAGCCCTCGAGGAGTTGGTAGATAAACAGGACATCGCGGCGGCAGCAGTCGCTCGGCTCCTCAACGAGCACGGCTTCGACATCAAAAGCGCATCCATCATCAAGCACCGCAAACGCGGTCAACACAACGGATGTCGGTGCGTTAAAACGAAATGACTCTCCGTGCCGAGATTAAGAAACTAATCAAAGCCAGCAAGGAGCCAAAATCCACGACTCGAATTTCGTTTCCACAGACGGTTCGGTTGAGGATTTTGGCTCGTTGCGGATTTACGTGTCAACACTGCGGCGCTAGTCTTTTCGAGATTGAGCCACACATTGACCACATCGTTCCGCTCGCCAAGGGTGGCACGAATGATGAAAGCAATCTGCAAGCATTATGCGCTCCCTGCAACTTGGCCAAGGGAACGCAAGACGATCAGGGGGCAAAGCTCATGAACCGCAAGGAAATCCTCGACGAAGCCAATCGGCTGACTCATGGTGACCGTGACAAGAATTACGGCACTCCAAAAGTGAACCACGAACGCATCGCCGCTCTCTGGTCGGTTGTATTAGAGACCGAGATTAGCGCCGCGCAAGTGGCCCTCTGCATGGCTCAGGTCAAGGTTGCCCGCCTCATCGAGTCCCCGGAGCATCTCGACAGCTTCATCGACGCCGCGGCTTATATGGCCATCTCAGGCGAAATCGCCACCGAAAACCCTTAACCCTTACCTAACGAAGCCTTAAGTAAAGGCTAAGCCCCTCAACGCCACCTCGCCGGCGCTGGGGGGCTTCTTCGTCGTTTCTAGGGGCTATAATTGACCTACAGCACCCCCTACGCCTCTACTCAAAGCGCACCAAGGGGGTCACTATTATCGGCCCCAGAACCGTCCCTGAAACTCGATTCCGAGTAGACCAAACGGCTGGGGTCTTTCCACGACACGCCGAAATCGCCT
>Ga0214172_1000298_pt1 | contig 24575 bp, 30 predicted proteins | sample TroBogEpilimnion_29_FD_153010 | JGI IMG/M metagenome (GOLD analysis project Ga0214172, IMG submission 153010) | Freshwater microbial communities from Trout Bog Lake, WI - 12JUL2007 epilimnion | ecosystem: Environmental > Aquatic > Freshwater > Lake > Epilimnion/Euphotic zone | place: Trout Bog...
GTTGGCCACGGAGGCTGTCAGGTTTGTGGTCAGGGAGGCCAGATTCGCGATGCTTAGGACGTTCAGAGTCGTGACGTTGGCCACGGAGGTCTGAACACTCGAGGCCGTCAGGTTGGTCGTCAGGCTCGCCAGGTTCGCGATGCTTAGGACGTTTAGGGTCCCCACGTTCGCTGTAGTGGCCGTCAGGTTGGTCGTGAGGGAGGAGAGGTTCGCGATGCTTAGGACGTTCAGGGTCCCGACGTTCGCCTGAGTCGCCACGAGGTTTGTGGTCAGGGAGGCTAGATTCGAGACCTGCCCCACGTTGAGGACTCCTACGTTCGCTGTAGTGGCCGTGAGGTTGGTGGTCAGGGAGACGAGGTTCGCGATTTGGAGGACGTTCAGAGTCGTGACGTTGGCTGTAGTTGCCGTCAGGTTGGTGGTCAGGGAGGCTAGATTCGCGATTTGGAGGACGTTTAGGGTCCCCACGTTGGCTGTAGTGGCCGTCAGGTTGGTCGTGAGGGAGGAGAGATTCGCGATGCTTAGGACGTTTAGGGTCCCCACGTTGGCTGTAGTGGCCGTCAGGTTGGTCGTGAGGGAGGCCAGGTTCGAGATGCTTAGGACGTTCAGAGTCGTGACGTTCGCCACAGGCACTACGAGCGAAGACACGTTGGCCGTCGTGGTCACATTCAGATACGGAACTATAAAGGTATCGAAAAAGAATGTTGTATTTGTGGAATTGGCCGTAAAAGATCCAGGGACTTGCATGGTCGAAGTGTTTGACGTTCCACTCACGTTCAGACCAGTGAGTGTCCCCAGAGAGGTCACGTTCGGCTGGGCCGGCTGACTCACCACGAGAGCCACGTTCGCACTCGCAACGTTCCCCACAAGGTTCGAAGAGTTCAGGTTCGAGAGCCCCGAGGCGTTCGAGGCTACGAGAAACCCCTGTATATTCAGGCCCGTGAGTGTCCCCAGAGAGGTCACGTTCGGCTGGGCCGACTGACTCACCACGAGAGCCACATTCGCACTCGCAACGTTCCCCACAAGGTTCGAAGAGTTCAGGTTCGAGAGCCCCGAGGCGTTCCCTATATGGAGACTCGCGACGAGCCTCGTCACGTTCGCTGATAGACTCGTGAGATACGGGATATTCGCCTGATTTGCAAAAAGTAAAGGAGTCGTGAGATTTGCTATGTTTGCGAGGTTCGCCGTGAGATTCGACAAAAAGGTCGAACCCCAGACTTCGAGGTTCGCCGTCGGTCCGCTCGTACCTATACCTACGTGGAGACTGGGCGCAAAGACGGCTGCGTACGAGACGGACGGCGTCGCTCCAGGACCTATGGAGACCGTATAATTCAGGGATGATGAAAAGGGACCTGAACCAGCACCCAAAGCGGTGTTATACTGCCCGCCCGTGATGCCCTGTCCGGCCCCGGCACCCAGAGCCGTGTTGTACCCTCCCGTATCATTCTGGAGCGCTTGCCATCCTACACCCACATCGTACCCTCCACTTGGGCTCGCGCTCTGCATGGCCTCAGCGCCCAGTGCCGTGTTGTACCCCGGGCCCCGATCGTTATACATGGCGTAGTACCCCACGGCCACGTCATTCCCTCCGCCCGGGCTCGAGCTCTGCATAGAGTACGTCCCGAGGGCGGTGTTGTACCCGGCGCCCGTGTCGCCTGTCAAGGCGGAGAATCCAACGGCAACATCCTGCCCCTGTCCCGGTGATGAATTCACCATGGCGTTCACCCCAAGGGCCGTGTTGTACCCCGGGCCCATATCATTTTGAAGAGCACCCGCACCGACAGCCGTGTCATATCCAACGATGGGTCGGGCCGACTGCATGGTCTGGTACCCCACGGCCGTATCCAGGGTCCCCGAGTCGTTCTGAAGAGCTCCAGCGCCAAGGACCGTATCTGTTGCCGTGCCTGCACCCCCGAGACCCACGGTCAATCCATGGATCGACGCGTCAAAGGTCGAAACAAGGTGCGCCACGACGGCATTCGTCGCCGCGAGGTTCGAGATGGTCCCTAGGCTCGTGATGTTTGGCTGGGCAGGAGAAGTCACCGATTGGGCCGTGGGGACCGTCGAGACGTTCCCTCCGTTAATGTTGCTCAGAGTGTTTCCAAATATGAGCGTGCTTGAAACAAGTCCGAAAAAGAGGTTACTCGCATTCAGGTTCCCGAGTGTGTTCCCCAGAGGCGCAGCGTTCAGACCCACGATGTTGCTCGCCAGGATATTGCTTAGGGTATTACCCAGGATGAGCCCAGATGACACGAGTCCGAACGAGAGGTTACTTGCACTCAGATTCCCAATCGTGTTCCCTAGAGGCGCAGCGTTCAGACCCACGATGTTGCTTGCCTGTATGTTACTCAGCGTGTTGCCCAGGATCAAAGAGCTCGAGACGAGCCCGAAGGACAGGTTGCTCGCACTCAAGTTCCCGAGGGTATTTCCAAAGATCAGAGACGAATTCACAAGTCCGAAAAGGAGGTTACTGGCACTCAGGTTACCGAGCGTGTTCCCCAAGGGCGCGGCGTTCAGGCCTACGATGTTGCTCGCCTGAATATTGCTTAGGGTGTTGCCAAAGATCAAAGCACTCGAGACGAGCCCCGTGGTGAGGTTGGACGCGTTCAGGTTGCTCAGAGCGTTCCCTTGTATGAGTTCGGGGGACACGAGCCCGAAAGCCAGGTTGCTGGCACTCAAGTTCCCGATGGTGTTCCCCAAAGGCGCAGCGTTCAGACCTACGATGTTGCTAGCCAGGATATTGCTTAGGGCATTTCCCTGGATCAGAGACGGACTCACGATCCCGAAGGCCAGGTTACTCGCACTCAAGTTCCCGAGCGTGTTACCCGTCACAGAGACGTACCCGGAGATGTTGCTCGCCTGTATATTGCTTAGGGTATTGCCCTGGATCAGAGACGGACTCACGATCCCGAAGGCCAGGTTACTCGCGTTGAGGTTCCCGAGCGTGTTGCCTGCTTGAACCACATACCCGGAGATGTTTGAGGCCTGAATATTACTTAGCGTGTTTCCTTGGATCAGAGCACTGGAGACGATCCCGAAGGCCAGGTTACTCGCACTCAGGTTACTCAGAGCGTTCCCTTGTATGAGTCCCGGGGACACGAGCCCGAAGGCCAAGTTGGACGCGTTCAGGTTGCTCAACGTGTTCGGATAAAACCCCGAGACGTTCGCCAATTGAATGTTTGACAGAGTGTTTCCCAGAACGAGTCCGGAGGACACGAGACCCGTGGTGAGGTTGGACGCGTTCAGGCCCGTGAGACCAGCCCCTTTTCCAAAAAAGGCCAGGCCCGTGACGTTTGCAAGGTTCGACGTGCCTAGAACGTTCAGGGTCTGCGAGCCAAACACCACGGCCGAGTTTGCAAAGAGGCTCGTCACGTTCAAGGTGTCCATGTTGGCCGTCCCAAGGACGTACAAGTTGGACCCGGGTGGTGGATTCACAAGGGTCCCTATAGAGACCCCGTTCGAGTACGCGACATTTCCCGCGTTGCTTGTCCACTGGGACGAGGTCACGGCGACGTTCGCAGCTGCAGACACTCGTCCGTACTGGTCCACCGTGACCTGAGACACGTTTGAACTCGAGCCCCATGTTCCCTGGGCCGTGTTCAGGATCGGCAAATTCGTAGGGAGGATGGCCCCTTGGAACGCAAGACTCGTGACGTTCAGACTCGTCAGATTCGCCGACCCACTCAGGTTCGCGGCGTTCAGGTTTGAAAGTCCAGACGCGTTCCCGTAATAGGCACCCGAGACCACCGTGCCTGTATTGAGCACAGAGGCGTTCAAAGTGCTCAGAAATATGTTTCCGTAGACTTTTCCGGCCACATACAAGTTTCCTGTAAAGGTTCCGTCCCCTGAGATGATATTTCCACATAGGACGTTCCCGTTTGTACTCAGGACGTTTGATGCGATGGTGACGTTGGCCGGCGCCGAGGGCTGCACCACGATTGGTGCCGACCCGTTGGCGATGCTATCACACATCTTCTAGTAAGTGTTAATATTTATTCCAAAGCCTACGCTTGTGCCTCGGACCAGAATAGATTGACTTGAACTACGTTTGAACCACCAGACGTTGAAAGATTCTGACAGAAAATAACGAGCGTATCGGGACCGTCGGGGAAGTTTTGGTTTCCTCCTATGACCGAGTTGGACATTTCCTTGAGTGCGCTCAGATCCAGGTTGTTCTGGTTATTTGCTTGTACAATTGTGGAGAAAATGCGTTCACCTGGTTGAGGGACTCCACTGATGAGGTTTCCGGGATAGTACTGGACAAAACTCGGCTGGGTCCCGTTCAAGGGCGTGTTCACATTGACCCAATTGTTCGACAGAAACTGCACGCCTGTCGGGTTCAAGAAACCAACAGTCTGGACGTTGACGGGAGAAGTCACTTCGAGTTTCTGAAGCAGAAGCTGTGCCCTGTTCAGGAGTTCCTTTTGGCCTACGTCACCCACGAGCCCGTTGGTCACAGAGGGCGCGAGGCGAATGGCAAAAGCGCACGCATTCGACCCCGCGGCCGGATTTGTACCACCTCCGTAGGCATTCAGATTCACAGTCACATTCGAGTAATTGAAATAGTACCCGCGCTCCACGTCAAACTGACCATCCGTCAGGAAGGATGAGCCCCAGTGGGTCAGGGTCGGAGTTGCTGAGCAGCTTACAAGGTTCACAGAGGTTCCCGTTTGGTGACTCGTGTTGGCCGACCCCGTGAACGTGCGTGGAGCATCATTCACAATATACGTCAGGGGGTACGCGCGAGTCAGGCCGAAGAAACCATACGGGGCCAAGTTCGAATAGTTGATCAGCTCACTATCAATCAAGAGCGTTCCCGAGGGTGGGAAATAGGTCGTTGGGTCACTGACTGTGATGGTGTCCATAGTGGACGAGGTGCCCAAAAGATTCGACACGGGGGCGGCAAGGGAAGTCACGGCCGCACGGGTCTCGACCGTGAGCTCGTAGCGCACAGGCAAGTTACCCGAACGCATGTATGCCTCATCATTCACGTTATTATTACGAATGCGGTGTGCGTAGATCCAGTTTCCGTCTGGCCCACGCATCATATAGTCGATGAAACCGGCACCGTACCACGTATACTGGATACCGATCATTTGCATACGGGTCAGATCCACCTTGTATCCCGAAGGACCCTTTCCATCCATGGTGTCGCGGTTAAACTGACTTTGCGGGATTCGGAGCTCCTTGATTTTACACGCCTTGACGGCATGGGCCGGATCGATGATGGAAGCACCTCGGTACGGAGGGTTGAATGTTAAAACGCCTTGCCCCTGAATGGACGTCACCTGATGGGTCATGCCTCGGATCGTGAAACGATCATTCACCTTGAGCTGGTCCTGGAAACGGGTCGTCGGGAGGACAAAATTGACTGTTGTGCTTCCTGAAATATTCACGGAGGTCTGTGCGGGCAAGAAACCAATCTGGACCTGGAAAAAGTCAGGCGCACCGATGACCCAGACGGTCCCGAGACCGGGAACGGTCGAGTACATGGACTGCAGGACTGTATGTGAAGGGGCGGTGAGAATTGCAGTCGTGTCCCCTGGATTCACCGCGACTGCAGCCGTGGTGATTGAACCCGTGACAATCGAATTCGACCCTATGAGCGTCTGAGACCCTGGGCTCGTGGTCACATAGCCTGCACACTGGAAGGTGGACTGACGCCGAACAACGTACAAGGTCTGACCATCATACTCCCAGAACATACCGTTCGGATCTTCGAAAATTCCAGCGCGAACAGACGCGCCGTGCCACCCATTCACGACTAACCGGGGCTGGTCACCGTAATTGATTGCGGTTGTCGTGATGGTACTCTGGGACTGTACGTTGACTGTGTGTGAATCCGAGACGCCCGTAATCGTGTATCCCGAGCCGTTGATGTTCGAAGAACCAACATTACGTATCGTGACTGATGCACCCGTTGTCGGGATGCCGTGAATCAGATCTGTTACAATCTGAATGTTTGAGCCGGGGGGGAGGGTTGTGATGACCGTACCCGTAGGGATACCGTTCGGGGGGAACGAGCCGGTATAGCTCAACGTGACGGTGTTTCCGTTCGCAACGGCCGTCTGCGTCGTGGTTCCGACCACGGTGACGTTTCCGAGGTTCAGACCTAGATACGATGCAACAACCTGACCTGGGCTGAATATCTGACTTCCTGTGATATTCGCGGTGAAGGGCGCCGGTCCCGTGATGGTGACCGGAGAGCCCGAGACGGTCGTATATTGAGTAATAGGAGTTGAGACTGAGTTGGCAAGACCTGTATACGCAAGTCCAAGAGTCGTTGATGCATTTGAGGCGACGGTCAAAGTACCCAAGGCTGCAACGGCCGGGTTCAAGGTCACAGTCTCGCCCAGAACAAACCCGTTTGTGCTTGCGACCTGAAGGTTCAGAGGAACGAAGGATGTAGATGCGCTTGTGACGTTTGACGCCGTCCCCTGAGTCACGCGCGTCCCTGCAGGAATGGGTGCATACGGATAGGGACCGACGTTGAGACTGGACCCGACAACCGATGTAATGGTGAGTGTTCCTAGGCCCGAAAACGTCGCTGGGCCAGTAGAGAAACCTGAAGTATTCGCCATCTGGACGGCTATGGTCGAGGATATAGTTGCGGCGGTCGTCGTCACGACATTCTGAGTCACGGTCGCCGGAGTCGATCCCGGGAAGGTTCCTGCGTAGATGAAAGACACGTTGGATCCGGAAATGGATGAAACGTTTGAATTCAGGAATGAAGACTGTCCGGTGGAGAATGTAACGTTCTGGTTCAGACCAAGGAGGGCCGGCTGGGACACGGTCAAGGGCACACCCGTGAGTCCGTTTGAATTGGTCGCGAGTGATGTGGTCAACCCGTAAAGATTCATAGAGGCCACATCCAGGTTCGGACAGAACAAGGTGCCCGAAGAAAACAGGATGCCCTTGCCAGACTGGTACCGAAACGCCTTTTTGGACTGGCGAAGGACCGTCGAACCATGGGCCGGGGCCAGGGTACTCAGGAGAACACCTCCGTCGTAGGGTCGGTGTTGTGTCGATCCAAAGGGGTTCACAAACAGCTGAGTATTCACGGGGGTCGCCTGTTTCGCAGCCGTGAACGTCAGGGCATTCGAAACAATATTGAATGTATTGGACGATGTCACGTTACACACGAGATACGTCCCGTTGGCGGTCCAACCGGGCGCCGTGGCCGCAACGTACGAAGTCTGCAGGGTCATGGGTGTACCGGGCAGGACGCCATGTGCGTTCGAGGTCCACACCTGGATATTTGAAGACCCGTCTGTCCAAAGGTTCGAGAATTGAATATTCATAGAGGCGTTGTTATATATGCCGACACGCTTGGAAAAGGTCAAGTTGGTCTGGACATTTCCGGCAGGGACCCACCCCTTGGAGATGTAATTGGCCGTATTTGCCGTTGCGTTATTTGAAGTGATGATATAGTACCCCTCGGCCCTGTCCGCATTCTTGGTCGGATTCGAAAGACCGAATATGGAGATGGCGCCTCCGACCACTTGAGGCTGTGAGATGGCGTTACTGTAAAAGACCGTAATGTTGGAATACGGATAAGTACCGTCAGACACGACATTTGACAGGGTCGCATCCGTTCCTGGAATCTCAAAGAATGTTGGGGTTTTGCGGACATCATAGAAAGATTGCCATTTGGTTGCCTGGAGGCCGTACTCGAAATCGGCATCCATCATGGCCTGACCGAGGGACACGCGCTGGCGTTCGATAGCGTCTGTCCCGAAATCATAGGGACGCGTCTGGGTCAGGCCCTGGTAGGGACTCCCCTGCGTCGCGTTCAAGTTCATTACTTTAGTTGTGTATTTTTTTACGTGTCAGATTCAACCTCGAGTGTAAACGTCCAATCGAGACCGTTATTATTAAGCACGTTTCCAAACCGATCTATAACTGTTATGATGAGACGGTCAAGACGGTTCGAGCGGTCTGTCACGTCAATTTTTTGGGCCCAGTTCAGTCCCTCCGTGTACTGAATGATACTTCCAGACCCTGTCGTATTTGGAATTTTATAAGAAATTTGCTGACCATCTAGAGAAGACGTTCCTAGGTTCTGGATCCATATGTAAAAGCATGTGTCGAAGTTGGTGATGTAACTATTAGTTCCCGTGACGGTCGTGGTTGTGCCCGGAGCCGTTTGGCCGTTTGTAAAACCGAGGAATGAGCCGAGAGACAAGGGAGCCACGGTGATGATAACCTGGCCGCCCCCCGACGTGAACGTGACCTGATTTGTTGTAGAAGTTGTGGCGAAAGTACCTACGGCGTTTGTAATCTGGGAATTCAGAGCGTTAATAAGTGATGTGATGTTGTAGTTCCCAGGAGAGACGGTATATGTCGTTCCGTTGAGTACTATGGTATTGTATGGCGCCCGAATGTTATAGAACCCCACGGGGATCTGAGCATCCTTGAGGGACGCGGTGCGAATCCTCCTGTGCCGGTTCCCGAGAATAATAGTACACTGAAAAGGATTCCCTGCGATTTTCTGGACCGAAGCCTGACCGTAAACGGTCGTGCCGTTGAACGTGGTCGTACCCGTGACGTTTGACGCCGAGGCTGTATCCACGTGAATCTGATACAGATGGCTCATTGCTACTACTAAGTCCGAACAAATAAAATGGCCAAGAGACCTGCACCCAAGAGGGCCGCGGCCAAGTGAACGTTCGGTCCAGCGTCCCATGGGACTGGTGGTGGCAAGTCATTCAAAATACTTTTTTCAATTTTTACATTTTTTGTAAAGACTCTGAGAATGAAACCCGTTCCCGTGGTGTCGTTCAGACCCGAGACAGTCTGGCCCTGGTTATTGACCCAGTTCACGGTCAGCTGACTCAGACGGTCTATACGGGAAGGGTACTCTGCTTCGACTTTGTAGTCGGCGGATTCTTTGAAAACTTTTATGGACCCGGGAGTCACGTCGAGTGGTATCTGCGCAAACGAGTACACGGCTGTGTTCCCTGACACGGCCGCCTGATTACTCATCTTGCGAGCATCCTGGTGGAAGGGCGTCCTGAGTTCGGCCACGTCAAGAAACACGTACGTGTTACTCAGGCCAGATGTATTGATAAAGGCGGAGACCAGCTCGACCCGGGAAACGTTCCGGATCGGGTTGGTCAAGAAGAGTGTATACGAATTAGAATTCGGATACAGGGTAGAGTTCCTGTAGGCCGAATCTGCATAGACGAGGTGGCTCGTCATCTACTTCAAATCAACATAAGTTTTTGGTGTCCAACGCGAACCTTTGTATCCACGAAGATCTGGTGGCCCGCAGCCTGAAGAGACCGGCAGAACGCCACATCCTCCGAGTTCATGTCTACGAGGGGGCCAACCGTCTGCAAGTCCGACCAGAACCACGGGTACTTGATGTCCTCGACAACACCCTTGCGAATCATCATCCAGCCCATGCCCGTGTACGCCACGGGGAGGTACCTGGCCGCGTCCGAGGGGTCCGAGTCAACTCCGTTGACTCGTCCAATGTCCTCGGGCTTCATAAACTTGAACGTCCCATTCTTGGCGAAAAAGTCCTCGTCCCACTCCTTGACGGTCGCCAAGTGCTGCAGGTCCTCCATCATGTACATGCCGGCCGTCACGTCGTGGGGGCTCTCAAGCAGGGCGAAAAAGTCCTCGGGCCTGAAAACAACGTCCGAGTCGATCCACATCATGATATCGTACTCGACCTGGCCCTGGAACGGCTTCTGGTCTGGGCCCTTGAGCACATCGCCGCCCAGACACTTGGCCCGGGCGAAATGGACCACGGAGGAGTACTGCTGACTAATCATGCACTGATGACCCTTGGCCGTCGCCTGCATCAAGAGATCAGACCAGGCCAAGAGGAACTCGCGCGAGTACTGGCGCCCGGGCATGCAGAAGACAACTTTGACCATCTTGTGCCTGAAAAGGCCCTGATGTTTTTAAGTCCCTAATTCTCCAGAAGGGAACCACCGATTCCATTCGTAATCTTGTAGTCGCGCTGCTGAGCCTGGACCCACGCACCGTCGCCGCACAGACCTCCCGGAGTCAGGCCGACGGTATAGTACGAAGCACGAGCAGCCGGGCCCGGAACGCAGTTCAGGTCGGACTTGAAATCAAACAGGGACTTGGGGCCGACCTTGGTGCCGACGGTCGTCAGGTCGGACGGGGCCAGAACAAACGTGCTGGGCCGAGACAGCAGGGTCCACACGATGAACAGGAGCAGGGCTATGATAATGACGTGCATGACCGTCTTGGGCTTGATGGGCATCATTTACTTTGGGCCAACTTTTTTTTTGGACTCTGCGTTAAAGACACGCCTTTCCTTTCTCGAAAAGGTTTAGAAAATGCTGAAGATTGATACGGCCGACCAGGCCCAAGTAATGAACCTGGATGCGGATGAGGAGGCTCTTATGGATGAAATTTCCCTGACGGCTCCCGGAAAGCGCAAGGCTCGTGGTGTTCGGAATCTGCCCAAGTTTTCAGGACGGGCCGCCGTTGTACCGCCCCCTGAGGAGGCTGGCCTGGATGATTTCATTAATCCCGAGAAGAGGTTCGGACAACGCGCGGAGGAGTGGACACAGGAGGGTGGTGACCAAGAAGACGAGGAGGACCAGGAGGACGGCGGCGGCGGCGGTGGCGTCCCGTACCCTTCTGCAGCTCCCCAGGTTCCCTCGGCTGGATACAAGACGATCGAGGATGAGAAGGCCGACCTTTTGAACAAGATTTCCCGTCTGATCAAGAAGGGTATCCAGGGGAATTCCCGCCTGAACTCCTATAGCGACATCGAGGAGATCAGGACCGAGTACAAGCGCATGACGTACAGCATAGACGTGGACCGGTCGATCAAGTTTCAGCGCCGCATGCTGATTGCGACCATCACGGGCCTGGAGTTCCTGAACAAAAAATTCGATCCATTCGATCTCCAGCTCGATGGCTGGTCTGAGAATATGATGGAGTCTGTGGATGATTACGATGGGGTCTTTGAGGAGCTCCACAACAAGTACAAGAACAAGATTGAGGTCGCCCCAGAGGTCAAGCTCTTGATGATGGTCGGTGGGTCCGCGATGATGTTCCACCTGACGAATTCCATGTTCAAGTCGGCCGTGAATGTGACGCAGGTCATGCAGCAGAATCCGGGACTCGCTCAGGATATGGTCGCGGCTGTTCAGAGGGCCCAGGCCGAGTCGGGCAGCTTCCAGGTCCCGACATCGGCCGGCCCGCCTCAACAAGGCCTCCGCGGTGAGATGCGTGGCCCTGGTATCGATTTCGGGTCCCTGATGGGAATGATGGCGCCGCCGTCAGGACCGGCGCTTCCTCAGGTCGAGGAGCTCTCTGATATCGTGAGTGATGCGGGTGGTGACCAAGGAGACGTGAAGGACGTCCCAGTCTCCTCGGCCAGCAGGAAGGGCGGTCGGCGGGGACCGAACAAGAAGAAAGAAATTTCTATCTGAGTAATAATAGGAAATGAATCTGAGCCCCGCGCCATTCGGGCCAGGTGAAGCCGACGTCATACTCCGAGCCCCTTCTGCTCAGCAGCGGGCAGCGCCCATGGGGCCCTCGGAAAAGATGATGACGACTGGCCCAGACCGCACAGAGTGTAATTATCTCGTCATGTTTTTCGTCCTTGGCGTGTTTCTCCTCGCCCTCATGGACTCTATGTAGGCCCCTCTCACAAAAGGCACTTTCCTTTCAAGACGGGCCCGGCGGCCTCCTCCTCCTCCCCCGAGGCCCCTTCTATGCAGACCCCAAGCGAACGGTACGTCGCAAGTCTTTTGCGCCACATGGAATAAAGTACTGACCACGAATCCACCACGTCCCAAATCACCGGACGTGAAGCACCTCTCATGATCCTTCCGATCGCTTGCTTCACGTCAGAGTGCGGAGTGACTAGAAATATAGTATCGAGCGTGGGAATATCGAGGCCTTCTTGGGCCAGACTAAAAGTCCCTATGACGACCCGGGCCCGTGCAGACTCGTCAAGGGCCTCTTGTTTCATACCCCCAAGGTACAGAGCCGAAGAGCCTTTCAGTCCCTTGTGAAGCAGGACTGCGTGTTCCCGTCGGTCCGTCAGCACGAGAATGTGTCGCCCGGGGCTCTTTTTGATAATGTCCAAAAGAAGCGTGTTCCGTTCGGGTATTCGAGTCAGTACATTCACGAGTTCTGCAAAATTTAATTTTCCAAAATTCGTCACGGGCGGAGCTTCACGAAACGCGGAACATGTGAAAGGGACCCGGCGCACAGTCACTTGTTCTTGGGCCGTTCTTTGGAGACGGAAAAACTCGGGACCGAGAAACCAGTACAGAACACGCGTCAGGCCATCCTTGCGTTCAGGAGTCGCTGTGAGGCCGAGCGTGTACTTGGGCCGGAGCAAAAACATGGACTGCGAGAACGCCTCGGCCGCTATATGGTGCGCCTCATCAACGATGAGGAGTCCCACGGAATCGAACGCACCCGGGGGCCACGGGCGCACGCACAGCGTCTGAATCATGGCCAGGACAAAGTCTTTGCCGTCCACGTCAAACGTGTCTTGCTGGACTCGGCCGATGGTCGCACCCGGGCAAAACTGTTGAATACGTTCAATCCACTGATCAGCCAAGAACCCCTTGTGAACGACAATCATGGTCCGGCGCCCGAGCCGGGCCGCAAGGGCCAAGGCGCACACCGTATTGTGTGTCACCGTGAAATCACCCAAGAGAAATCTGTGATTTCCATCAATTTCAAATCCGAAATATTCACCCGGACCTATAGACTCGAGCTTTATTCCCGTCACGAGAACATTCTTTTTGTGAGTTCTCGGCTCGGCCACTTTGCGTAATACTTTACATGGAACTTCCTCGACTCCTTTTCCTGAAATTGAACACCTGAAGTATGTCCCCTTTTTTGGTCCTCCTGGGGCATTCGTGCATTTTTTCTTGTAACACGCAAATCCGAGAGATCTGCACAAGAACAAGATATCATCCAAAAGTCTTTCATTTTTTTGAGTAATTTCCCAGCCGGAACCTCCAGCGACTACAGAACCGTCCGAATCGATGAGCCCGGCCAGAATCTGCAACTGGACCCAACGCGAATTACACTTGTACACATGAGGAATGTGTTTATTCTGTACAAGATCGAGATCTCGAAGCGTTTTGAAAAAAAAGTTGGGCCTCTTGGAATCCATGATTCGATAATCGTACTTGCTCGTGTAATTCAAGTGTAGTCCGTATCGTCCCAAATTTCTATGAAAATAATGCAGGACCGTAGATTCTTGACTTGTTATGACTGCAGACCGTGATGAACCGTCTCCGAGCCAGTACCCCACCATGTACGGATCAAGAGGAACTTCTCGCTCTGGAAAGGTGACTGGCGCACGCCACCCCTTGAGATCTGCCTTCCGGCCCGTCGACAATTTCAAAAAGTCCCTGACACACACGTCCACAATCTGACCATTCTTTTCCACTTTTTTTGTGCTCGTCTTGAGCGAAAGAATATGAGATTCGTTCACCACATACGGATCCCCCTTGACGGGGACGACTCTGTACAATTCCTCATGACCAGTACATGTTGATAGGACTCGGCGCGGTGTCGAGTCATCGCCCATGAGGAGTTCACCGGGGATGATATCTTGGACCATCTTGATTGTTCCGTCAAACATCATCACGGGGGTGTCTTTTCCAAGACACTTCCCGAGCCCTACGTCCAAAGAAAGAACACCTCCTCCCACGGATTGAAAGGCCTCGAGTCCTTTCGTGACGGCCTCGACTTGGTGTGATCGCAAATCACCGCGGAAGTCAACGTGAATAGGAGCCCCAGGGGTCCCCGGGGCGGGCGGACCGGCGAGGCCGCAATAGCGTGGGATGAGTATCCGGCCCTTTTCAGAACCTTCACGCCAGATGCGAAACGACGGTGACTGTATACCCAACGCATTCTCAAGTGGCCTAACCGTGAGTACTTTTTTTATTTCGGGACTCGACTGAACTTCCATAAGAACAAGGGACCCTGAGCTCTTTAGGCCAAAGGCTTTATGGCGTCCAGAATCCAGTGCGTCTGACCTTCCCACACCTTTTGGACAAGTTCGACCTGGCACGTCTCGCCCTCCTTGAGATCTTGGATGGGTCGGATCCCCTCGACCTTCACGGACCGAGGGACCCTGTTGTATCTCCATGGGATTTTCACGATACGAAAGAGCCCTTGGCCCATGTCAAACTCGATATATTTCCGACCCCCCCAGTCATACATCGGCTTGGAAATTTTTACAAACATTAATTTAATTTTGTTTTTCTTTTTAAAGTTCAAACTCCTTGACGAGCTCGTCGAGTGAGGTATAGTACCGGGCCAGGTCCTTGCGGAACCGGGCATCCTGAGGCATTTTGTTCTTGACGATGTAGGCCAGGTTCGCCTTGCTGTACTTGGTCCTCTTCTGATTCTCCGTGGGCTTGCGCGGTGTGACCTTCTTTTTCTTGGCGGGGGCCGACTCCGCCTCCCGGGCCGCAGGCCTCCCCAAGAAACTCAGGGCCTGCATGACCGTGTCTGCAAGATCATCTTTCTTCTTGTGCTTTTCGAAAAAATCGACCCACTCGGGATTCGTCTCTTTGATAAAAGCCCGGGCGCGCTCGATAGACGCCGCCTTGCGTGCAGCGTACTTGGCCTTGCCCGGTCCGGCCACGTCAGGAACCTTGTATCGCGCGTCCCAAATGACGACTTGGCGCGCCGGGTCCTTGGCGAGTAGGTACGCGTGAAGCAAGTGCTCAACAGATTTCATACCCTTGTTCCGGTCGGGTTGTTTCTCGATGATGACTTGGCGCGAGTCGAGTATCCACGGCTTTCTATCGAGGTGCTTCACGAGACTGAGAAAGAGCCCATCCGAGTGGTTCGGTGGCACGCCGTCCACGTCCCAATTTTTAATTTTTCTCGTCTTGGGATCAATCATACACATCGCGAGATTCTTAATTCCCACGTCAATACTTAAAAGCATCCTATTATTTCCTGTCAAGGATTTCTTTAATATGGCCGTGACTTTGCTCCACTGTTGGTGGTGCTGCCACCCATGGGACGGACCAGACGTCCACTTGCCCTTTTCGTACGATCCGAAAAAGAAGAGATTCGAGACCGAGGGTCACTTTTGCTCGTTTGAATGCGCCAAGGCTTATGCACTTGACCGGGCCGGTCCCAGGTACGGGGAAGTCCTCGAGTTCTTGGCCCTCATGAGGAAACATGCACTCGGTAAGTACGTGCCTCTGTGGCCAGCTCCAAAACGCCAAGCGCTTCAGATTTTTGGTGGGACCTTGAGTATTCAGGAATTTCGAAAGAGGGCAAGCACAGCACCATGGGTCCAGAATCCTTCAGATATTCATAGATACCACTCGGTACTCGAATTGGCTCGTATGGGTCCAGCGGAACCTGCGGGTCCAGACGGGGACGGGGACCTGAAACTGAAAAGAACAAAACCCTTGAAACGAGCCGAGTCGAAACTCGAGTCCGCCCTGAAACTGAAAAAAAAGGATGTGTGTCCGTGAGGGCTTTCGGGTCCCCCACAGTCCTTCACTTTTTCGAAACATGGCGGCTGCCGAGACGCTCCGGAACCACGTACGGACATCTCTGGCTCGGCTGGTCCCTGACCGGCCATACGCCCGCAACATCGAAAAGTCCGTGTGGGAATGGGCCGTGTCTGAAACGAAAAAGCACGGGGAACCACACGCCTTTGAGAATCCTCTTTTACGGTCCCGGTACAAGCACAAGGCGCTCGGCATCCTCAAGGACCTGACTCGGGGCGAGTGGATCACGTGCTCCCTGACCCCTGACGCGGCGGGCAACATCCGTGTTGCTCTCGGTACGCAACCCCAGCTCATCCACAGGGTCCTGGCGAAGGAACTCAAGTCGACGGATCTCGTTCACATGAGTCCCCAGGCGCTCTGGCCGGATGGGCCGACAGCCGCGGCAATCACACGGGCCCGAGAAAAGGATCTCCAGAAGGAGCGTGCCAAGGCTGCAGACGAGGACTACACAGGGCTCTTCAAGTGCGGCAAGTGCAAGTCGAAGAAGACGACTTTCTATTTGCTTCAAACTCGGTCTGCTGATGAGCCAAGTGCGTACCCTCTTGTGTTGTTTGTCCGTCTGACTTTTTACTGACTCCCACTTTAGTGACTGCGTTCATCACGTGCCTAGGTTGTGGAAACAGGTGGAAGAGCTAGGAGGAAAGGCGGCGCCCGAATTTTTTCTCGTGTAATAGTACCAAACTCAAATGGCTCGTGGTCGTCCCGCCGTCCCCCATCACCCGACGAAGTTCCTGAACTCCAAGAAGCGCGTTATTCACATGACCGCCGAGGGCAAGTACGTTGCCAAGTCTGAGGACGGCAAGAAGGTCTACGCCCCCAAGGCTCACTACGTCAAGAGCCCGGGAGGCTCCATCCGCTCCATCAAGGAGTCCAGCGCCCGCGTGCCGACCGCCCTGCGCCCCAAGATGGTGCGCAAGGTCCGCAGCAACAAGTACGTGAAGCGCGGTGTCCGCGCGGGCCCGCACGCCGGTGACCTGGCCCGTCTGTTCGCCAGCCCCAAGGGCCACGGAAGCCCCATCGGCCTGGCTGCCATGAAGATCATGAAGCGCCGTGGACGCCCGGCCCGGGCCCAGATGGTCCTGGCCCGCGTTTCCCCGGGAAGCGCCATGGGCCTGGCTGGCATGAAGATCATGCACAAGCGCGGCCGCCACGCCAAGATGCGCGCTGGTGCCGGCGCTCGCATCGACGCCCTGCTGCGGTCCATGACCCCCAAGTAAATTTAATTTTCAGAGTACAGGATATATGGAGTCCACGAATTTCATATAACCCCAAGGCCAAGTTCTACAAGAACCCCGCCGGGTCCACGGTCGCCGCCAAGTACGTGAAGAACAAGGTCCCCAGCCCGATCCGCCCCAAGTTTGAGCGCGTCGAGCGCAGCAACGCGGGCAAGGCTCGCGGCCAGTACGCCCCTCGTGCCGTTGGTGTTCGCGTGCACCACGTCAAGCGTCGGGGCTATATCGGGGAGATGATGGAGGGCTACAAGCCCAAACGCGGCGTGGGCCGGCCGCGCAAGCACCTCGTGAGCCCCGGTGGGAACATGGGTCTGGCTGCCCTCTTCGGAGGAAAGCCCGTGCGCAAGCAGCGCCGGAACAAGGGGACCAAGCGCGCGTAAATTTCAGATAAAAAGATTTAAGGCAAACACCAGCAGAGAGTGATGTCCCTTGTGCGTGTATGGACGAATGTCGGCCAGCGCAAGCCCAAGGCTCTCCTTGCCAAAGTGATTGCTCGAGTTTCAGGTCCCGTGTATACAATACGGTACCTGAGTCCTGTATCGGAAGAGGACGATTTGGGTCGCCAAATCTTCCGATACGAAGATGACACGTATGAAGTGGATGACGACTCGGTGGCCGAGTGGCTAGGCTCGGATGAGGAGGAGGACATGGGCTACAAAAAGGTCGATGAGGGTGCGTGGATACGTGAAGATGATGATTCGGACTATGTCCCAAGTGAAGAGTCGGACACGTCAGAGGACGAGGACGAGGAGGACCCCGACGAGGCCACAGAGGACGAGGACGAGGACGAGGAGGAAAATAGTAGCGACTATGAGTAAAGGAAAATGAATTGGCTTTTGCTCCTCTTGATTCTCATCTTGTCCGTATTGTTTTTCCGCTCGTGCAGACGCAAGGAGGAGAAATACTGTGGGTGTGGCGCCGCCTAGGACCCGCTAATTTTCCTTGTCCAGATTAATGGGCTTCACCATAAGTTTTGGAAATTCCCCAGGGACTCAGTTTGCAAACTGGGGCTTTATTCTGTTGATCCTGGCTATTTTCCTGTTTTTTACAGGTCTCTGGAGGAACCTGGGCGCCAAGTGGAATGCTTTCTTCGGGTCCTCCGTATGGTCGAGCACGATATCAAATATCAAGACGACCTGGTCCACCCCGCCTCAGCCAGCCCCGCCTCTTCAGGTCCCGGGCGTGAATCAGATAAAAACAATTTGAATAAAGAGACTAGATCATGTCCCTGTCACAAAAGTTCCTGAGCGTCTTTAACCCGCTCACAGAGTCGCATGTTCTTTGGCTCAAGAAGATGATGGACGTGGCCGGGAATATGCACCCCGAGAAGAACTCGGATCTCATCAACGAGATTAACCTGAATCCCATGGGCCTGAAAATCAAGCCCCAGGATGCCCTGGATTGGCCCCATGTGCACTTTGTCCTGAGTGCTACATATGCTCGAGCAGTCCTGTCTGACCGGGCATTCATTCCAGTTCCAGAATCTCCTGGAGCCGAGCCACGTAAAACTCCGTAGGTGCTTCGAAACTAAGCACCTTTCCGTTGAATGAAAACCCTCCTCTCGAGTTTACAATTTCGTCCACGGTGACCATATTCAAAAAGTTCTTCGTACACGCGACTTTGAGATCCTCAAAGTCCCATTTGCGACAAAACAGGAATTGAAGGGGCGAATCGATAGAAGCAGACGGAAGTACGATCTGTCCATCCGTCTCGGGCCACGCCTTCTGCTCGATATAGTGCTTTTCAATCATTTGACCGATCATCAGGGCGTCATCAATACTTTTGAATCCTACGAGGGCCGTCTGAGAATTTTCGTTGACCCGGACCGAAAATGCATGGTTCGGGTGAGTATGTATAGTCCAATAAAACTTGGGGCCCCGACGGACCTTGACTGAAGCTCTCGGCCGAATCGGAGGGGTCACCGTCAGGGACATTTACTCTTTGGGCCCGAGACTCTTTAAAAAGAGGTTCTGTGTACACCAGGGTCCGGGGACCCTTCATGGAAAATCACGAGATATAACAGGGAAAATGGCCTGCTCTGAGTGCGCCGTGTGCTTCTCCGAAGCGGGTCCCTTCCAGAAGTTGTGCTGCGGACACACATTCTGCAAGGGGTGCATTAAACAGTGGTACGCCAAGGGCGCCTCGGGGTCCTCGTGTCCCATGTGTCGCCGGCCCATGTACTGGCGGGGCTTCCACAAGGTCCGCGCCGAGTGGCAAGAGGAAGCATACGAGCACAAGTGTGCCGAGGTATTTGGCGCGGCACTTGATGAGTTGTTCGAGGATGCCCAGGACTTTGCGGACGAGTTTCCACCCGAGTGGCGCTCGAGGATATTTTGGGACCTCAAGGAGGACTTTTTGGATCTCGAAAAGACATACAGGTTTCTCAGGTGGTACGAGGCGAGCCCGGACGCCATAGAGGATGTGTTCTACTACGGCGACTACTACTCGGACCGCAAGATAGGAAAATACACGTGGAACGACGAGCCTCCCATGGACTTTGCGACGCGGTACCCCATGATGGCCAAGAGCGAGCGCAGCGGCTCAAGACGGCGAGCAGCTCAAGACGAGTGGTTTGAAATGACTGTGTACCTCCAGCTCTAGTTATATGGAATAGCCCCTGCGGGCGCGTGTAACATGAATATCCCCATGATAATCACAACAAGTCCCACGTACTGAATAGGATTTGTCAAGCGTTCCCCGAATAGGAAGTAGGCCGCGACAGACTCGAGCACGGCCGAGACCCCGTCCCACATGCCGTTCACATAAAGAACGTTCCCGACTCTCAAAGACCTGATCAGGAAATAGACGACACCCACGTATCCGAGTGTCCCCTGTGTAAAGGCTGGTGCTCCGCCGCCCCGGGCGAACGCCTTGTACCCGAAATCACCGACGATTTCCGCCAGGGACAACATGGCTATATCGAGGTTGCTCATTACTGAATCTCTTGATACCCGTGAACAATTTTATTGTTTACAATCATCGTTGGATATCCCGACACAAAGTCCGGGCAATAGTGGGAATCGCAATCGACAAAGTGGTACGGAAGGGCCATCTTGTCCATGTAGGCCACCTGTTTCTTGCACCACCCACACTTGGGAGACCCGAAAATGACCGTCTCGGTGTACGCACTTGACCGCCCAAGGCACAGGAACAGGATCACAAAGAGCGCAAGGACCGCTATGAGGAGCGGACGAGCCATTTAATAGTACTGGACTTTATTATCCACGGTCTGCCAATATTTGATCTCCGACCCCTGGAGACCCTCCTGGGCTTGTTTGACGCACGCGGGGCACGTACGGGGGCCGAGGGAGACGAAACCAGACGCGCGTGCACATCCATAGAAGAACCACACCGCCAAGATGATGAGGAGGCCCCACACGAATCCCTTGATCATTCTTGGGACGTGCACAGATAAAAAGTTGGGAGCCTGTACCTGTAGAATGGACGCTCTGGAGGCTGTGATCGATCTCGTCAAGCAGAATGATGACCTGGTGCATACTGTCGACACGTACGAGGAGTGGTTCGAGAGCCTGGTCGGCCGCGCCGTGACTATTTCGCATACACACAAGAAGAAGACGGAGTTTATTACAGGCGAGGTTGAGGAGTTCGAGCCCGGAGAGGGCTGGATCGTGCGCTGTATTGAGAATGACGAGGTCATGACCCTGACCTTTGAGGATATCCTGGATGGTCGCGCATGGATCATCAAGAAGCCGGAGCCTGTGAAGCGTCCGAAGCGCTCCGTTCAATTCCAGGAGTAGCCTCGGCGTGCAAATCTTTCGCGAATTTCAAAAGTCCGGGCCAGATGACGTTGTCCCATAGTTCCTCATCTCGCGTAATTTCAATTGTGTTTGTTTTTTGATTGTACTGTTCAATTAACTTTGCCCGGACGAGTCCGAGCATGTGCAAATAGACCTGTATCTGCACATTCTCATAGTCCCTGACGCATCGGAAAAGACCCCGAGTCCTGTTTTTGATTTCGACGAGGGTCCTGGCGCCCTCTGGACTGATTTCTAGGCGGTCGATACGCCCCGAGACGACAAAGTCGTGATCACCGAGACTCGCCACGGCAAGTGAATATGTGGCGTTGTCGCGAATGAGTGTCGCGCCCTCCTCGGACTCGACTTTGTCGGCCGTACGGTCTTCCGAGCGCGTGCCATGCGTCGTGTAACACCGTGATCGCACATGATCTATGATCTTCTGACGATCCTCGGCTCCCAGGGAGGCATCGGCCATGATTTTTGTCCGGGCCTCTTCGAAAGTTGCTTGGGCCTCGGTCGAGTCCTTGGCTTGGACATTCAGGGCGGCACTCAGGGCCTTCTGAGCCTCTTGAGACTTGGCCAGAGCTTCGTGGGCCGCATCCGTCTTGGTCTGTCCGGAGAAAGTTTCAGGAAAATATTTTTTCCAAATCTCGTCTCGGACCTCTTTCACGGGCTTGAATGGGTTCAGACCCAGGACGGCCGCAACGTCACTCGCCTTTATGACGACCCGTCGAGACATTTTGTCTTTGGGCCCTCGAAGTCTTTAGACCTAGGTGGTGAACACAGGACTCGTTTTTTTTGTGGACCCTCTAGTAAAGATGGGTCTCTTTGGTTCCAAGCCTGCCGTTCCTAAAGTCTCTGGCCCCGCCAAGGGCAAAGGCGCCAAGAAAGGGCCGCCCCCGAAGAAGGGAGCCAAGGGAGCCAAGGGAGCCAAGGGAGCCAAGGGAGCCAAGGGAGCCAAGGGAGCCAAGGGAAAGACGAGCGGCTACGAGTCTTACGATGAGGGCTACGAGTCCTACGATGAGGGCTACGAGTCCTACGATGAGGGCTACGAGTCCTACGACGAGTTCACAGAGGAGCGCGTGCCGAGCGGGTACGGGGAGGGCGAGGCGGACATGATCCCGGGCGTGTACATGACTGAGAAGTATCTTGGAAATCAGGTCCTTCAGCCTTCTGACGTGCCCAAAGGTCTTCCCGCCAAGCGTACCAAAAAGACGGCGGATCGGACGAAGATGCCCAAGGCTCCCCTCATGACCAGCGGCTACCGGGAGTCGTCCCAGGAGTCGGGCATGGGCCATGTTCGCGATCTCCTGACTCCTCAGGAGCTGTATACCGAGCTGAGTCCGGCACCTTTCGATGGTATCGAGAAGGTGACTCACCCAATTAACATGAGCGTCATTTTGCTCATCATACTGTTTATCGCTTTTGTGGTCATGCGCAAGTAAATTAGGTCGCTCGCTTGATGCCCTTGTACAGGGCCAAGGCCAGGAGCGCACCGGCAATCTGCGCCATGATGTACTGCGGAAGCTCCGTCCAGGGCAAGTCCCCCTTGAGGACCATGGCGAGGGACACGGCCGGGTTGATATGGCCGCCCGACAGGGGACCGACCATGGCTATGGCAATCAAAAAGCCGGCCGCAATAAACAGGGGTTTGCCTGTGAACAGGATGGCCGCGACCAGGACGAAGGTTCCGAGGAACTCGGCCAGAATGTGCTTGAACATTTACTAAAAGCGGAGTAAAATTTTTGAGAGTGCCCAGGCCGTTTGGCCGAACGTCAACCAGAAGAACTGGGGCGTGAGGATCCGGCCTGCACATTCGCAACTTGCGTCACGCTCCTTCTTAATGTACCACAGGGCCACGAAGCCATATGCGACAGCCAGACCCGCCATGGGCCAGTCAAGCAACGCGTCCAGACCCAAGAGCATAGCAAATTGAAACACGATTCCGGCCGAAAAATAGAATTGCATAAAGTCCCTGCTGAGTCCCTTGGCACAGTCGCACTTGGAGAGACTCCTGATCCACTTGAGTACAAAAATAAGGATCAGAATATTCAGGATTTCGAACCACATCTGACTCTACAGTTTTGCAAGAAAAGAGATACGGCGTGCTGGTCCACACCTTTTGGAATTTTTTTTAAAAATTTTGTTTTCAATTCTTCACTGACCGACTCGACTATGGCATCTTCAGACCGGTTGTACTCATCGACCAGGTCCCACCACTCGGGCCCTTTGACTACTTTGGTTCCTGATCTGAGCACTTGTATGGAACGCAGGTCAGGAACGTGTTTTTCAAGGACTTTGTTGATTTCGTCACGGGTCAGGACAGACAGGTACATGTGGACCCGGCACCGGCGGTTGAGGACTTCCATCCTACTGTATACCTGGAATAAAGAGGACGAGAGCCAATAACGTAAAATGGAGACGATCCACAAGCTCATCGACCGTGAGGACTCCCTGAAGGACAAGCTCAAGGCGACTCGTATTGCACTCAAGTCTGCTCTGATCGAGTCAGATGTATACAAGGCTGTCCTCGAGGCGACCCTAGAGGACAAGGATGGCTTCAAGGTGACGGAGAAGATGGCCAAGGCCCACGCACTCAAGGTGGCCCGTGCCACATATGATGACCTGGCGGGCGAGGGGGACGAGGGTGAAAAGTAGGTCATGTGTTCAAGAGGTCCGGGGGATCACATGTTCACCAATATGGAAAAGGAGCCTACACGCCGAGAACAGAAACGCGAATCAGCACGCAAGGCCCGTGAGCGCGCCATCTATACCAAGAAAGCCGTCCGTATTAAGGAGGCGCGGCTCGAGAAGCAAAAGGAAAATGGAGATCACACCCGGTGTCCTCTTTGAGTTGGAGTTGGCGCACCAAGAGCCCTCTTCGAAACTCGGGCGTACACCCTCTACGTACGAGTACGGTTCCAGCTTGGAGACTCGACCCGTGAAGGGTGAGGCATACGTCATGTGCTCAGATGGGAGTATCCAGTCCAAGTGGTTCCCCGAAAAGCCTATTGGGTGGGAACTTGTCAAGATGCCTTGGACTCTTTTCGGGGTGGGGTGGCGGGTCACACAAATGGGCTTCGAGCCCGAGGAGTGTTGTGTTCGGATCCTCGGGCGGGCCGAGGAGACCCCCAAGGGTACGGGCAAGATTGGGACGCAGATTTTTCGGGCATACGCCACCTAAAGACAAGTGACATATTGTAACCATGCCAGACGCCCTTTGGGACGCACTTTTAATCACACTGACCATCCCCGTCGCTTACATTCTCACGTCCAATTTTCCCCTTCTGAGTGCATTCATAATTTCGAGCGTTTTACATAAAAATTAAACCCTCGTCCATAGTAGGTATGATATCAGCGCCGTGCCGGACAGTCCGCGTGGCTGTTCGCAAAGTCCAGCGTCACCCTTTGACCCAGAAGACTTTGCGAGCAACTTTTAAAATACAAAAACACGTGGTGAGGGGTGCGACCCTCGGTGTGATCCCAAGTGGTATCAACGACCTCATGTTTCATCATGCCCAACTCTCACTCGATGAGGCCATACACATCGTCGTTGACCAGGCAAGCGTGAGTTCCATGTCTGCCATTCTGACCATTATTCTTCTGGCGGCTCGGTCCGCGTCAGATTGAACCGAGCCTTGGCGTGAGGATAAATCACATTAAACTGGACCCGGAGTCTCCCTTGGTCCTTGAACCCCTTGAATGGTATGATATAGTCCTCTCGAGGATCAAGAACCCCCCAATCCGCCGTGTTTATTTCTATAGGCCCGTCGAAGTGTGGGACGATGAGTTTCACTCCTCGGACTGAATCTTCAAACGAAATACGCGTCTGATATATGAGATCTTGGCCCTGGCGCATAAACTCTGGGTGCTGATCGACCCTGATACGGAAAAACACGTCACCTGGTTCTTCACCGGGGTTCCGAGGCTGTTCCCCGAGCCCGTGTGCCGTGATGACATTCCCCTCCTCTATACCGGCCGGAATCTTGAGTTCGAGATTGAGAGCCTCCTTTTTGCGTCCACCTTGGCACTTTTGATCACACGTACCACGTGCCACGTTCCCTTCGCCGCGGCACGAG
>Ga0214172_1000304_pt1 | contig 24294 bp, 26 predicted proteins | sample TroBogEpilimnion_29_FD_153010 | JGI IMG/M metagenome (GOLD analysis project Ga0214172, IMG submission 153010) | Freshwater microbial communities from Trout Bog Lake, WI - 12JUL2007 epilimnion | ecosystem: Environmental > Aquatic > Freshwater > Lake > Epilimnion/Euphotic zone | place: Trout Bog...
GGGAAAGGAGGTTCGAACTCCCGACCTATACCTTGGCAAGGTATCGCTCTACCAGCTGAGCTATTCCCGCATAACAGGGCAGTAGTTTAACAAACAATCTCTAAGAAAGCATTATTCCTTGTAAAACCTCGAATGCAAAGGAATTGAGCCGCCCTATAAGTCTTACCTGGCTGGGCTTTATAACACCTAGTCAATTTTTCCAGCTAGCTGCGGCAAGGCCTTTTTCATGTAATAGAACATTGACCAAAGCGTTAAAAATGAAGCAATCCAAATTAACCATGTTCCCAATTGAGCACAATTTAGCCAGCCAAATAAGGTGTCATTGAGCAGCAAAAACGGAATGGCCACCAACTGAGCAGTCGTTTTGAGCTTACCTACCATATGCACTGCCACACTTTTACCTGCACCCAACAAAGCCATCCACTCCCTTAAAGCGGAGATGGTAATTTCACGGCCAATGATGATAAGTGCCACCCAAACCTGCACGCGATCCATATTTAGGAGCACCAACAAGGCAGCGGCAACAATGAGTTTGTCTGCGACAGGATCTAAGAACTGACCAAATGCAGATTCTTGTTTCAATCGACGTGCTAGAAAACCATCTAGCCAATCAGTAATTGCAGCAAAGATAAAGATGATTGCTGCAATTAAATTCTTGTCAAACGGGGTAAGCCAAGAATTTGGAAGGTAGAAGACTGCCACCAATAGCGGAATCGCTGCAACACGCAACCAGGTTAAGGCGATTGGTAAATTAAAAGGCATCCGATAAGCATAAACCAAGAACGGTCAATGCTCCTAGTGAAGCTGACGATATATCTGCTCAGCCAGGGTTAGAGAGACGCCCTCTACGCTAGCAATCTCATCAATACTGGCATTGGCGACGCCTTTTAAGCCACCAAAACGAGCAAGTAACTTTTGACGGCGCTTAGCGCCAATTCCCTCAATCTCTTCCAGGCGCGAGATTGTCCTTGCTTTAGCACGCTTAGCCCGCATACCAGTAATAGCAAAGCGATGTGCCTCATCCCGTATCTGCGCTACTAAAAGTAAGGCTGCGCTATCAATGCCCAACTCTAATGATTCACGACCATCGGCAAAAATGAGAGTCTCCAGTCCAACCTTGCGCCCCTCCCCTTTGGCAACGCCAACAATTAATCCAACATCCATCCCGAATTCAGAAAGAACTTGTCTTGCCATTTCAACCTGTCCTTTACCGCCATCAATCAAGATGACTTGAGGAATTTTTTCTACGGGCAGTTCTTGAAAATTAGCGTAACGTCTTTGCAAGACTTGGCGCATTGCTGCGTAATCATCGCCTGGTGTAATGTCATTAATATTGAAGCGTCGATACTCACTCGACTGCATTGCATTCTTGGCATACACCACACAAGATGCTTGCGTTGCTTCACCAGAGGTATGACTTATATCAAAGCATTCAATGCGTAACTGTTCAAGGCTTTCTAATTCAAGACTTAAAATATCAGCCAAAGCCCTGGCTCTAGCAAGCTGCCCACCTGTCTCTACCAAACGCTTAGTGAGCGCGATCTTCGCATTACCTTCTGCCATCGCAAGCCAGTGACGTCTCTGGCCCTGCGGTTGATGTAAGAAAGTAATTTTCCTGCCGGCCTGTGCATTCAGCAGCTCATGCAAATCCTCTGGGGGAGATTCATTCAACTGAGTAAGGTCATCACTTGCTGATTGCAATGCATGATTTAAAACTAATACCGGTGGAATTAAATTAGCAGCAGTTTCATCAGCATGTTCTTCTAAATAATGCTGAGTAATAAAGGCCTCTAATATCTCTGCAGGGGCTGGCAACTCCCCAGACGTAGTGCGCAATCCTTTTGGAAAATACGCCCTATCACCCAAATGACGGCCGCCACGAATCATTGCCAAGTTCACACAAACCATGCCTTCCATTTGCGCTACAGCAATAACATCTACATCACCCTCACCTTCAGCAACTGTATCCATTGACTGCTGCTGCAAAACACTAGAGAGGTCTGCAATGCGATCGCGCAATACCGCTGCCATCTCAAACTCCATTGCCTCACTATGCTTATGCATTTCTCTTTCAAGCTCGGATAAGACCTGGCTGTGATCACCCTCTAAAAAACGGGTTGCCTGCGCGACATCTTGGCCATACTGCTTCTCACTGAGACGGCCAACGCATGGAGCACTGCAGCGATGAATCTGATGCAAGAGACAAGGACGGCTACGATTCTTAAAAACAGAATCTTCACAAGTTCGCAGACGAAATACCTTTTGCAGAATCTGCACGCTATTACGTACTGCCCAACTATTAGGGAATGGTCCAAAGTAATGATTGCGCTTATCGACCTTGCCGCGATATGAAGCTAGCCTTGGAAACTGATGCCCCGTCAACATTACGTAGGGATAAGACTTATCATCACGGAATAGAATATTGAATGGCGGAGCCAACTCTTTAATGAGATTGTTCTCTAAAATAAGAGCTTCGGTTTCAGTCCGTGTTACCGTTGTTTCATAGCGGGCAATTTTGCCCACCATCAGCTGGATACGCGGTGATAACTGGGTACGCTGAAAATAACTAGAGACACGCTTTTTGAGGTTGCGAGCTTTGCCTACATACAGAATATGTCCCGCTTCATCAAAAAAGCGATATACCCCCGGCAATCCGGGTAGCCGTTTAACATCCTGCTGAAGGGTTTCGAAAAGCGAATTACTCATGCGTTGGGATATTTTCTGCCAAATCGTCGATAACTATGGTGATGCCGGTGTTTGTTGGCGTCTAGCCCGAAGCTTATCAAGCATTCATGGGCAAGAGGTCCGTATTTTTTGCGATGATCTGCCAACCCTTAATTTACTCGCTTCGGGCGTGGACCGCTCTATTAAAGACAAAATTGATCTGCAGCCATGGGAGGCTAGTTACGCCAATGCTAGGCATTCTATTGATATGCCTGATGTGGTGATTGAAGCTTTTGGCTGTGAGTTGCCAGAACGTTACTTGGCTGGCCTCTTCATTGCCCCCATCAAACCCCTCATTATTAATTTGGAATACTTAAGTGCAGAGCCTTGGGTGATTGAATTTCATGGCAAAGCTTCACCCCAGTCGCATGGCATTCCGAAGTACTTCTTCTTCCCTGGCTTTCAAGATGAGGTTGGCGGACTCTTGCTTGATCCTATTCCAGCAGAAGGTCATCTCGTTACAAACAAGATTCCTAATGATCTAAAAGAGACGTGGCTAAAGCTAAGGCCAGATGCGAAAAGAATCAGTGTGTTTTGTTACCCCGGTGCTCCACTCAAAAAATGGCTAGAGGACCTAGGGAAATTGGGCGAGAATATTGATGTCTTACTTGCTCATGGTCATGCTGAACAATTAAACCTATATGGAGAGCAGCCAATCTCCTTACCCAAAAATCTTCAACTACTCTCGATGCCATTTGTATCTCAGGATGATTATGATTGGCTACTATCGCAATGCGACTTCAACATTGTGCGTGGCGAAGATTCTTTTGTAAGAGCCCAACTTGCGGGGAAACCATTTATTTGGCATATTTACCCACAAGAAGATCGCGTCCATGAGATGAAATTAGCGGCTTTTCTGGACTTATATCTAGAAGATGCTAGCCAAGAATTAAGGCTTGCCACTATTGCAGCAATGACCTGGGCGATGCCAAGTAAATGGTTTAATAGCTTGGGAGCTTGGAATACGCATGCCAAGTACTGGCATACCCGTTTACTGGAAAAACAAGCAGATGGCGGCTTGCCAGCGCGTTTAATCCGCTTTGTCGCCTAATCCCAAGCAATAAAGGCTTGCGGGCGGTTACAATCTTGTTTTTGATAAAAACCGCAGAAAAATAGCTCTGCCCCCAGGAACAGCAAGATGAAAACAGCACAAGAACTCCGCGTTGGTAACGTAGTAATGATCGGCACCGATGCCCAGGTCGTCTTAAAGGCCGAATACAGCCGCTCTGGCCGTAACTCCTCTGTCGTAAAAATGAAATTTAAGAATTTGTTAACTGGCGCGCCAAACGAAGGTGTTTATAAAGCGGATGACAAGTTTGATGTTGTGATTCTCGACAAAAAAGAGTGCACTTACTCTTATTTTGCAGATCCAATGTATGTGTTCATGGATAGTGACTACAACCAATACGAAGTTGAAGCTGAATTCATGGGTGATGCATTAAATTACCTCGAAGAAAGTATGCCATGCGAAGTAGTATTCTACGAAGGTAAAGCACTCTCAGTAGCAATGCCTAACTCATTGGTTCGTGAAATCATTTATACAGAGCCAGCAGTTAAAGGCGATACCAGCTCAGGCAAAGTATTAAAGAACGCAAAATTAGCTACTGGCTATGAATTGCAAGTTCCTTTGTTCTGCAACACTGGCGATAAGATCGAGATAGATACTCGCACTGGTGAATACCGTAGCCGCGCTAACTAATTTACTAGCTACAGCTGTTAAAAAGCCCGGCATGCCGGGCTTTTTTATTATCACAACAAATGTTTAAGCGATCAGATTTAACTGCTCAAGCAGGCCCTTAGCGTGCTGGTACTCAGCCTCACCCTGAAGAGTCTCCCAATCTGGGCTTACTGCTGTTGGCATTAAGCGATTTAATCGGATGGCAGATTCGTTGAGCTTGGCTTTGGATACCTTTAATTTAGATAGCAATTGATCTGCAAGATCAGGACGATTACAAATCAACACCGCATCACAGCCGGCATCCAACGCCATTTCGGCGCCCTTCACAACAGAACCCGCAACACTAGCGCCTTCCATAGATAGGTCATCACTAAAAATCACGCCTTCAAAACCTAACTCTTGACGCAGGATGGAGTGGAGCCAAACCTTGGAGAATCCTGCTGGGTTCTTATCCACCTTTGGATAAATTACATGTGCTGGCATTACTGAAGCCAAGCTCAGATCAAGCCACTCATACGGCTTAGCATCATCGTTCAATATTTCTTTTAAGCCACGTTCATCCACTGGAATAGCTACGTGTGAATCTGCCTCAGCCCAGCCATGGCCCGGAAAGTGTTTGCCACAGTTAGCCATCCCCACAAGACGCAAACCTTCATTCAAACTCTTTGCTAGAGCAAACACAATTTGTGGGTCGCGATTAAAGGATCGATCGCCGATTACACCGCTGCGACCAAAATCTAAATCCAGCACCGGTGTAAAACTGAAGTCCACCCCACATGCTCGTAACTCAGCTGCGAGCACATAACCACAAGCAGTAGCTGCAGCCATGGCAATCGCAGCAGATTCTGCAGGATGGTTCGAATTGTTCTCTGCACTCCAAAGTTCACCGAGCTTACGCATGGCAGGTAGATGGGTAAAGCCATCTGTCTTAGCACGCTGCACTCTCCCGCCCTCATGATCAATCGATATCAATACATCAGGACGAAGCTTTTTAATTGCAGCAGTCAATTTAGCAAGCTGTTGGCGGTTGGAAAAATTTCTGCCAAACAAAATCACGCCACCAGTCAAGGGGTGCAAGATGCGACGTCGATCTTCAGCATTGAGTTCTAAACCAACCACATCTAAAGTAATAGGGCCTGGGTTCATAGTCGCCATCGTTAACTTGCTCATATCTTCCTCTATATCAACTTTATTTTTTATTTACTTTTGAGTGACGATGACATGCGCAATTGCCATATCTTGCTCATCACTCACGGTGACGTGAGCTTCCCAGTTTTTTTCCTGCATAAATTGAGCTAAAGCTCCTAAGTACGAAGTGACCGGCTTACCACTGGGCTCATTTAAAGTTTGGAGTGAGCGCCAGGTCATGGGCATTCTCATACCAAGGCCAATCGCTTTTGAAAAAGCCTCTTTAGCGGCAAAACGCGTAGCCAAGAATGCGATACCCCGCTTACGATTTCTGGCAAGGCGATGCTGAAATACCAACATCTCATCGGGTCCCAGAATTTTTTCCGCCAGGCGCCCCTTAGTGCGATCGTAAGCTGCTTGTAAGCGCTCAATCTGCAGAATGTCAGTACCGATGCCGATAATCATCTTTATGAACCAGCTCTACCCTGAACCATCAAGGCTTTCATGTCGATAATCGCTTTTTGCCAGCCTTTAAATAAAGCTTCAGCAACGATCGCGTGACCAATATTAAGTTCAGATAGTTCCGCTATGGCAGCAATAGGCTTGACATTGCCTTCATGCAGTCCGTGGCCAGCATTCACTCTCAGGCCGATACTCTTTCCAAAGATAGCAGCCTTACGAATACGCTCTAGTTCCTTGACTTGATCAGAACCCGATAAATCTGCATAACGTCCAGTATGTAACTCCACTACTGTGGCGCCAACATCTTTAGCCGCCTGAATTTGCTGCTCTTCTGGGTCGATAAACAAAGATACTCGAATACCAGAGTTAACTAGTTTCTGAGTTGCCTCTTTTACTGCCTCGTAATGACCTAATACGTCCAGACCACCTTCGGTCGTCACCTCTGCACGCTTCTCGGGTACCAAGCAGACATCATGCGGCTTTACCTTACATGCAATATCAATCATCTCGGGTGTTACTGCACACTCTAAATTCATACGCGTTTTAATGAGTGGGCGTAGAGCCAATAAATCGGCATCTTTAATATGACGACGATCTTCCCGCAAATGTAGGGTGATGAGATCTGCGCCAGCTTCTTCCGCTAAAGCTGCCGCCCTTAATGGATCGGGATAAATAGTACCTCTTGCATTACGCAAAGTGGCAACGTGATCAATATTGATCCCGAGTTCAAGGACTTCAGGCTTATTCATCTGTGTAGATTACTAGATTTTCTTCAGATCAATCAAAATTTGCCGAGTAGTCAAAACCTGATCCTGTAAGTGCAGGCCAAGCAGAAAGCGCATTAACTGCTTACTCTCCGAGAGCGTCTCAGGATCAGAAAAATCACCCACCGCAATTGCTAAAAGCGATTTACCCGTAAGAACGGGCCAGTGCCCAGGATCATCTACTTGGACTGGGCGAACCCCACGCTCAGGCTGATACACATATTGTTCCCCTACTAAAGGGGCTTGATTGGTTTCAACACAGCGATCCAAGGCCGCCGCATAACCCGTCTCTTGCAAGAGCGCTAACTCAAAGGGACGCAAAATTTCTTCTAAGCCCTTGGATTCAAATTCTAGATTAGACAAAGCATTAATCGTTTCAGCATAGCGATCGTAGAGTTTTTCGTAATCATCTTCACGAGCGAGGAACTTTACCAATAACTCATTGAGATAAAAACCGCAGAGCAAAGCATCGCCCACTAAAGAGGGCATGCCACCTACCCACTCTGATTTTGTTAAGGTGCGTAACTCAGATTTACCGCTCCAAGAAACCAATAATGGCTGAAAGCGCTGTAGAACAGGGCGTAATGTTGAGTGTGGGCGCTTAGCGCCCTTGGCAATTAAAGCCATGCGACCATATTGCCGGGTAAAGACATCCAGAATTAAGCTGGTTTCTTTATAGGGGATGCTGTGCAATACAAAAGCAGGCTCGTCAGCAATGCGAATCGAAGCCATCAGAACTTATTCCAACCCTTGCGCCCGTAGTTCGGCACGATCATCCGCCCAGCCACGTTTAACCTTAACCCAGGTCTCCAAAAATACTTTGCCATCAAAGAGCTTTTCCATATCGATGCGGGCATCAGTTGAGATCTTCTTGAGACGCTCACCCTTTTGGCCAATGATCATTGCCTTATGGCTATCGCGATCCACCAAAATGGTTGCTGCAATCCGACGCATCTTGCCATCCATCTTGAACTGATCAATAACTACAGTGCTGGTATATGGCAATTCTTCACCAGTAAAGCGGAATACTTTTTCTCGCAGAATTTCAGCAGCCAAGAAACGCTCACTACGATCCGTGATGGTATCGCCATCGTAGACTGCTGGAGCCTCAGGGAGATAGCCCTCGAGCACGTCTAACAATCTTTCAATATCACCTGGACTCTTAGCACTCATCGGTACGATCTCAGCAAACTCAGACTTCTGATCTTCGTGACCACCTAATTCGCACCAAGGGCGAGCCATATCCTTAATAAAATTGAGTAATGCCTGATCACGTTCTGATGGAGTTTGAAAGCGGCTATTAAATAAATCTAACTTATTCAGAACCAAAACTATTGGCAAATCGTCTGGAAGCAACTTCAAGACTTTCTTGTCATCCTCACCAAAGTAACCTGCCTCAACCACAAAGCACGCGACATTCACATCTTGCAAAGCTGTAGTAACGGTGCGGTTTAAGGCTTTGTTCAGAGTATTCATTAAGCGCGTCTGAAAACCCGGCGTATCAATAAAGATGAATTGTGCTTCTTCACGATTCTGAACGCCCAATATACGGTGACGCGTTGTTTGTGCCTTACGAGAGGTGATGCTGATCTTCTGTCCAACCAATGCATTCAGAAGGGTTGATTTACCCATATTAGGACGCCCAACAATAGCGATAGTGCCGCATCTAAACACGATTAGCCTTTCAGCTTAAGATTGAACTGCTCTTCGGTTGCTTCTTTTTTTGCTGCCTTCTTTTTAGCTGACCGAGTCTTCTTAGGTTTGCGAGATTCTTGTGGCAGCGCCTTGAGCATGGCAATTAAGGCTAGCTTGGCTGCCGCTTGCTCAGCGGCACGACGTGACGCACCCTCACCCTTTACCGCTACCTTGTGACTCGGAATTAAGCACTCAACCTCAAACTGCTGGTTATGCGCAGCACCAGTAGTGCCGGTAACGTTATAGGTTGGCAAAGGCAATTGGTAACCCTGTAAACACTCTTGCAAGAGCGTCTTGTCGTCTTTACCCAAGGTTTTGGGATCAACGTTCACTAGGATAATAGAGTACAGCTTACGGAGGGTTGCTTTAGCCGCCTCAAAGCCACCATCCAAGAAGATGGCACCAGTGACTGCTTCTAAAGTGTCAGCAAGAATTGAGGGGCGACGAAAGCCACCGCTCTTGAGCTCGCCTTCACCTAAGCGCAGATAGTCTGATAGCGATAAAGCTTGGGCGATTTCATATAAAGCTTGTTGCTTTACTAGGTTTGCCCGTACACGTGAGAGATCACCTTCATCCAAATCTGAATAGCGCTCATAGAGCATTTCAGCAACAACGCAATTGAGAATGGAGTCACCTAAAAATTCAAGTCGTTCATTGTTTTTCTTACTATGACTACGATGAGTGAGAGCTTGATTCAGAAGTTCTGGCTTCTTAAAGTTATAACCAAGTCGCTCTTGCAGCGGTCCAGTTTCGATAACGGCGCGCGCGTTCATGATATTTACTCGAATCCGCCTATACGACCAAGGTTGCCGAGGTTCAGCCAAACGAAGAAGGCTTTACCAACAATGTTTTTATCAGGCACAAAACCCCAGTAACGTGAGTCAGCACTATTGTCGCGGTTATCACCCATTGCAAAGTAATGTCCCACAGGCACCTTACAAGTGATGCCAGTCTGTTGGTACTGGCAGAATTCAGAACCAGGAAAACGCTCAGTCGGAAATATGGTGGCCGGACGGTCTGGATCATTCAGGATGTCATGACGATTACCACCCAAGTCTGCTGGGAAAGTTTCTGTAAAACGTTTGGCGTAGCGCATATTCTCTGGATCGAGATAAGGCTCACCACCGCTATATTGCAAAGGCTGACCATTGATCATCAAACGTTTGTTTTCGTAAGTGATTTCATCCCCAGGAAGCGCTACTATACGTTTGATGTAATCTACTGACTCATCACGTGGATAACGAAATACCACCACATCGCCACGCTTGGGTGAACCCAAATCAACCACCTTTTGATTGATGACTGGCAAACGAATTCCATAAGTAAATTTATTTACCAAAATGAAGTCGCCAATTTGCAATGTTGGGATCATCGAGCCAGAAGGAATCTTGAAGGGCTCAGCAATAAAGGATCGCAGTACAAATACTGCACAAATCACCGGGAAGAAACCGGCGGTGTACTCGAGCCACAAAGGCATGCGGTCATTACCAGCCAAACGTCTTTGCGGAGCAAAGTAAAGTTTGTCAGCAAGCCAAGCAATTCCAGAAACGATTACCAGGATGAATAAGACTAGAGCAAAGTTCATCAATCCTCCACCTGCAAAATAGCCAAGAAAGCTTCTTGTGGAATCTCCACGTTACCCACCTGCTTCATACGTTTCTTACCTTCTTTTTGCTTCTCTAATAACTTACGCTTACGAGAAATATCACCCCCGTAGCACTTAGCTAAGACGTTCTTGCGTAATGCCTTCACGTTCTCGCGGGCAACAATATTGCTACCAATTGCTGCCTGAATGGCGACATCAAACATTTGCCGAGGAATAATCCCACGCATCTTGGCGACCACTTCGCGCCCACGATGTTGACTATTGCTTCTGTGAACAATGACGGAGAGCGCATCTACGCGCTCGCCATTAATCAGAATATCGACCTTCACTACGTCTGCTGGACGATATTCCTTAAACTCATAATCCATTGAAGCGTAGCCACGTGAGATAGATTTCATCTTGTCAAAGAAATCCAAAACAATTTCAGCCATCGGTAACTCATACGTGAGCTTGACCTGACGACCGAGGTAATTCATATCCATCTGTATACCGCGCTTACCCACGCACAGGGTAATGATTGCGCCCACGTACTCTTGGGGCATATATAAATTCACTGTCACGATCGGCTCAAGAATCGTATTGATCTTACTGGCCTCAGGCATCTTCGATGGATTATCTACAGACACAATGGTGCCGTCTGACTGCTCTACCTGATAGACCACGGTTGGGGCGGTAGTGATGAGATTCATACCGTACTGGCGTTCTAAGCGCTCTTGCACAATCTCCATGTGCAGCAGACCTAAGAAACCACAGCGAAATCCAAAACCAAGAGCTTGTGACACCTCTGGCTCATATAAGAGTGAAGCGTCATTGAGTTGTAACTTCTCTAATGATTCACGCAACTGATCGTATTCACTAGACTCAACAGGATATAAACCAGCAAACACTTGCGGCTTAACCTCTTTGAAGCCAGGAAGAGGCTCAGAAGCAGGAACTCGCCCTTGCTGGCCAGGGGAATGCGTGACAGTATCGCCAACCTTGGCTGCTTTTAATTCTTTAATACCAGCAATCACAAAGCCCACTTGACCGGCAGATAGCTCTGGACGATCAACTGACTTCGGACTAAATACCCCAACATGCTCAACCAAATGGCTTGAACCATTGGCCATTAAAGTGATTTTATCTTTCGGCTTTAAGGTGCCATTCACAACACGAATCAGCATCACAACGCCAACGTAGTTATCAAACCAAGAATCAATAATTAAAGCCTGCAAAGGCTCTGTGGCACTACCTGTCGGTGGCGGCACCTTAGCAATCATTTCCTCGATCACATCGGCAACACCTAAGCCAGTTTTAGCTGAGCAGGTCACGGCCTCAGATGCATCAATACCAATAACATCTTCAATTTCTTTTTTAGCGCGGTCCGGATCAGCCTGCGGTAAGTCAATCTTATTGAGCACAGGCACCACCTCAACACCCAATTCAAGCGCCATGTAACAGTTAGCAACTGTTTGGGCTTCAACACCCTGACTTGCATCTACTACCAGTAATGCGCCTTCACAAGCAGACAAAGAGCGACTAACTTCGTATGAGAAGTCGACGTGTCCGGGGGTATCAATCAAATTGAGGTTATAAATCTTGCCGTCTTTGGCTTTGTAATTTAAGGCGGCAGTTTGTGCCTTAATGGTGATGCCACGCTCACGCTCAATATCCATTGAGTCGAGAACTTGGGCTTCCATTTCGCGATCAGTGAGGCCCCCACATAGCTGAATAATGCGATCAGCAAGCGTCGATTTGCCGTGATCGATATGGGCGATGATAGAAAAATTGCGGATTAAATCCATAGCGTCTTCGTTGGTCATTCAAAAAACGCCTTGTCAGAACGCACCACAATGATGCGCTGCAAAAAGTCGTCTTAAAGTGATTGTAATGGGTGGCGCCCAAAAGGCGCCAAACCGCATTTTTAGACCCAAAATGGGCTTATTTAGGCCTTACAGGGACTATCAAAGTACTATCGGCGCGGCGTATAAAGACCGGAACAGCCTTGTTGGCATCCAAACCCTTCACGAGAGCCTCAAACTGCTTAACGCCCGAAATATCGACATCGGCAACCCGAATAATGACGTCTCCCGGCCGAATTCCTGCTCTGGCCAATGGACCATCCCCTAGGCCGGTAACTTCAACTCCGCCTTTGATATTCAATTCCTTCTTTTTAGAGTCCGATAGTTCGCTGATAGAAACTCCCAGGGTATTTGCACCATCTCCTTTTAGGGCTGGCGCATCAGGCTTTTTAGCTACCTGAGGCGATTCAGTATCCGTAACGGTAACCGTTAATTCACGAGTCCCACCCTTGCGCCAAACTTGCACTGGTACGGAGCTACCGGGTTTAGTTTCACCAACTACTCTTGGTAAGTCGGTTGATTTAGAAATATCGTGGCCATTAAAACTCAGAATGACATCACCCGGCTCAATTCCACCCGTAGCTGCAGGGCCGCCTGGCTCAACATTACGAACATAGGCGCCACGAGGTTTGCCTAAACCCAAACTCTCAGCCACCTCTTTGGTCATCTCACCCAAAGCAACACCAATACGACCACGTGTCATTTTCCCATTGGTACGTAACTGCTCTGCAACGCGCATTGCCTCATCAATTGGAATGGCAAATGAGATGCCCATGTAACCGCCGGAGCGACTAAAGATTTGGGAATTAATACCAATGACTTGGCCAGCGGTATTCAAAAGTGGTCCGCCAGAATTGCCTGGATTGACCGCAACGTCAGTTTGAATGAAGGGTAAGTAGTCACCGGTATCGCGACTCTTCGCCGACACAATACCTGCAGTGACAGTGTTTTCAAGGCCAAACGGCGAGCCAATCGCCAGCACCCACTCACCCACCCTCACCTTAGATGAATCGCCTAAAGGGAGCTTGGGTAAATCTCGTGCATCAATTTTGACAACTGCTACATCAGTACGTTTATCCATGCCAAGTAATTTTGCTTTGAACTCACGCTTGTCCGTCAGGGTTACGTAAATAGTAGTAGCACCTTCAACTACGTGGGCGTTTGTCAAAATCAATCCATTAGATTCAATAATGAAACCAGAACCAACACCACGATCTGCTTCTTGTGGCTTGCCAGGATTTGGTTGTACTTGCTTAGGCAGATTCGGCATACCAGGAATTGGTACACCAAAGAAACGACGGAAGAATTCTGCTTGATCTTCAGGCATCCCAGGAATGCCGCCCTGGGCCTGCTGCACCATTACCTTTTCGGTGGTGCGAATATTGACAACCGCTGGGCTGGCACGCTCAACCAAATCGGCAAAATCTGGAATCGTCACCCGAGGATTTTGCGCAGAAGCCGAAGGAATAAACGCGAGCTGCCCAAGACTAAAAATAACCAAGAGCGCAATTAAGTACTTTTTCATAATGCTATAGACCTACTTGGTGAAAACCAACAATGGAGATATGAAGAATATTAGGTCAATTTACCGAAAATCAAGGTACCGTTAGTACCCCCAAAGCCAAAGTTGTTTTTGACTGCATGGTCAATCTTCACATCCCTAGCGATATTGGCACAGTAGTCCAAGTCACACTCAGGGTCTTGATTGAAGATATTGATCGTCGGTGGGGATTTTTGCTTATGGATAGCCAAAATTGTGAATACAGACTCTAAGCCACCGGCACCGCCTAAAAGGTGACCAGTCATAGACTTGGTGGAGTTAATTAAAGTCTTCTTAGCATGATCGCCTAAGGCAGCTTTGATAGCTTCAGTTTCGTTCTTGTCACCCAAAGGCGTAGAAGTACCATGGGCATTTAAATACTGAATTTGGTCTGGATTGAGTTTGGCATCCCGCATAGCGTTAACCATACAACGACGTGGGCCATCCATATTTGGCGCAGTCATGTGATACGCATCACCGCTCATGCCAAAACCAAGCAACTCACAATAAATTTTTGCGCCGCGAGCTTTAGCATGTTCGTACTCCTCGAGCACTATAACGCCAGCACCCTCACCCAGTACAAAACCATCGCGGTCTTTATCCCATGGACGTGATGCAGTTGCAGGATCATCATTGCGAGTAGAGAGAGCTCTTGCGGAAGCAAAGCCGCCAACACCCAATGCAGAGATGGTGGATTCAGCACCACCAGCCACCATGACATCAGCATCACCATACTGAATTAAGCGAGCAGCCAAACCAATGCTGTGCAATCCCGTTGTACACGCAGTGACCGCAGCAACGTTCGGCCCTTTAAGACCAAACAAAATACTGAGGTGGCCAGAGATCATATTGATGATGGAGCCTGGAACAAAGAATGGTGAAATACGACGTGGGCCGCGAGCCAATAGCTCAGCGCCTGTTTCCTCAATCATTGGCAGGCCGCCAATACCAGAGCCAACCATGACGCCAACGCGCTCGGCGTTTTGCTCGGTAATTTCTAGACCGCTGTCACGAATCGCTTGTGTGCCCGCAGCGATACCGAAATGGATAAAGGTATCCATGTGGCGCGCTTCTTTGGCAGAAACATATTCTTCGACATTGAAATCTTTGACCTCACCAGCGAAATGAACGCTCAGCGGAGTGTGGTCAAACTTTGTGATGGTAGCGATGCCGGATTTGCCCGCGAGCAAATTGGACCAAGCTACATCAACTGAATTACCAACAGGTGAGATGAGACCAAGGCCGGTAACTACAACCCGGCGTCGGCCATTTGATGCTGACACAGTAATACCTAAGTTAGGGAATTAACCCTGAGCTTTTGATTTAGCGAAGTCGATCGCGAGTTGAACTGTGGTGATCTTTTCAGCTTCCTCATCAGGAATTTCGATACCGAATTCATCTTCCAAAGCCATAACCAGTTCAACAGTGTCAAGAGAGTCAGCGCCCAGGTCGTTCACAAAAGAAGACTCATTCTTGATATCTCCTTCAGCGACGCCCAATTGCTCAGCGACGATTTTCTTAACGCGTTGTTCGATGTTGTCCATTAATTTCCCCAGGGGTTGTAAAAACGATGAAAGGATTTTATCAGTATGGCGGACTGAATTAGCAAATTCGCCTAAAAATGGCCAAATCCTCGCTTTGCCGTTAGGCTAGATATAGCCCGCCGTTGACGTGTAGGGTATTCCCCGTAATATAAGCTGCCGCTGGAGAGGCCAAAAAGGCCACTGCCTGGGCTACATCTTCAGGGCTACCTAAGCGCGCTAAAGGAATGTTCACTTTTAGGGCATTTTGTTGCTCCTCGCTTAAGGCGCGAGTCATATCAGTATCGATAAATCCAGGGGCTACGCAGTTGACAGTGATGTTACGACTACCGATTTCGCGTGCCAGCGCACGGGTCATACCAGAAACACCCGCTTTTGCGGCGGCATAGTTTGCCTGACCAGGATTGCCCATATGACCAACGATGGAGGTGATATTAATAATGCGGCCACCACGTGCCTTCATCATCGGACGCATCACTGCTTGTGAGAGCCGGAAAACAGAGCTGAGGTTTGTATCAATCACATCGGTCCACTCTTCGGATTTCATACGCATCGCCAAGTTATCGCGGGTGATACCAGCGTTATTTACCAGAATATTGATGCCGCCATATTCCTTAACGATCAAGTCAATAATTTCTTCACAAGCGTTAGGCCCAGTCACATTCAACACTTTGCCAGTACCACCTGAAGCCTTAAGGCGATCATCAATTGCCTTTGCGCCGCTCTCTGATGTCGCTGTACCAATAACCTTGGCACCACACTTTACTAACTCATCTGCAATTGCCTGACCAATACCGCGTGAGGCGCCAGTTACCAAGGCAATTTGTCCGCTTAAGTCGAGATTCATATTGATCTTTCGCTAGTTCGATTATTTTATTTAAGGCTTGCTAGTACTTCATTCAAACTAGCTTCGTCAAATACTGGCATACCAGTCAATTGTTCGTTAATACGCTTGGTCAGGCCGGCTAATACTTTGCCAGGACCACACTCTACTACTTGAGTAATACCTTGAGACCCTATAGCGTTGATTGTTTCCTGCCAACGCACAGGCTTAGCAGCTTGACGCACTAAAGCATCTTTAATTGCTGCTGGGTCATTCAAGATTTCGACATCGACGTTATTAATCACAGGAATAGCAGGTATCTTGAATTCGATATTTGCTAAGTAGCTTTTTAGTTTTTCAGAGGCTGGTTGCAATAAAGAAGAATGGAATGGTGCAGATACTGGCAATGGCAATGCACGTTTTGCACCAGCGGCTTTTAAGAGCTCACAAGCTTTAGTAACGGCATCACTTGTACCAGCAATCACCACTTGACCAGGGGCATTGAAATTCACAGCCTCAACGACGCTGCCAGACGCTGCACTTGCTTCAGCGCAAACCTGAATAACCGCTACATCATCTAAACCCAGAATGGCAGCCATGCCGCCCGTACCAACAGGTACTGCATTTTGCATTGCTTCAGCACGAAAACGTACCAATGGCACTGCATCTTTAAAAGAAATGACGCCAGCGGCTACTAATGCTGAATACTCACCAAGGCTGTGACCAGCCATTACGCTAGGGGGAGGACCACCAGCAGCGAGCCAAGTGCGATAAAAAGCAACGGCAGCGGTCAACATCACAGGCTGGGTATTCGTAGTGAGCGATAGCGCTTCCGCAGGGCCTTCAGCAATCAGCTTAGCAACATCCTCGCCCAATGCCTCTGAAGCCTCTTGTAATGTAGCACGCACTTCTGAACGCTCAGCAATAGAGTTCAGCATACCAACTGATTGAGAACCTTGACCTGGGAATACAAATGCAAATGTCATGTGATGAGTTCGCTAAATAAATTAATTAGAAAATAGAGTTAGTGAATTAGTGAATTAGTGAATTAGTTAAGTGACTTGTAACCGATCGGCTGTTAATACTTAATAGCTACTGCACCCCAAGCAAATCCGCCACCAACACCTTCTAATAAAAGATGCTGTCCGCGCTTGATCTGCCCAGAGCGCACACCTACGTCAAGCGCCAATGGAATTGATGCGGCCGAAGTATTGCCATGCTCGTGCACGGTCACGATGACCTTATCCATAGACATGCCCATCTTTTTGGCTGTACCTTCCATGATGCGAATGTTTGCCTGATGTGGCACCAACCAGTCAATCTGCTCTGGCTTGAGATTGGCTTTATCAAGGGCTTCGTGAGCTACTTGCTCCAAAACCTTCACTGCCAATTTAAATACTGCTGGACCGTCCATTGTCATAAATGGAGAACCATGAACTTCACCATTACTGGAACGACCAGGCACACACAAAATATCGCGTTGACTTCCATCGGAGTGCAATGCAGTCGACAGAATGCCAGCCTCCTTGGAGGCTTCAAGGACAACTGCCCCAGCGCCGTCACCGAATAAGACGCAAGTTCCGCGATCCTGGAAATTGAGAATGCGTGAGAAAGTTTCAGCACCGATTACCAGCACCTTCTTATAACTTCCTGAACGAATAAAGGCATCAGCAATAGCGAGTGCGTAAGCAAAGCCTGCGCAAACTGCCTGCACATCAAAAGCCGCACAAGAATTATGCGCACCCAATTTATCCTGCACCACACATGCTGTGCTTGGGAAACCACCTAAATGATCTGGTGTAGAGGTGGCTAAGATGATGAGATCTAAATCCGAGGAGGTGGCGCCTGCGCTCTCAAGAGCAGCCTGTGCCGCCTTTACTGCTAGGTCACTGGTAAGTTCATTCTCCGCCGCAAAATGACGCGCAGAAATACCGCTACGCGTTTTAATCCATTCATCACTAGTCTCTATGCCAGCTTTGGCCAGACGCTCAACTAGATCTTGATTGCTTAGGCGTAACTCAGGAAGATAGCTTCCAGTACCAGCTACTCTTGCAAAAATACTCATACTTTTGTCTCCACCACAAAGGCTGCAGCAATACGCTCCACCATGCGGTTCTTCGCCGCTTCATAAGCGCGATCCAAGGCAAAGCCAAATGCAAAACGATCGGCAGAACCATGGCTCTTAATGACGCAACCGCGTAAACCCAACAATACTGCACCGTTGTAACGACGATGATCAACCCGCTTGCGCACTCTCAGCAATGGCACCATTGCACAGATTGCCATCAGCTTAGTAAGCCACGAGCGATTAAATTCAGAACGAATCAAACCACTCATCATCTTTGCCAAACCTTCACTAGCCTTCAGAACGACATTGCCAACAAAACCGTCACAGACCACAATATCAGTTGTACCCTTAAAGATGTCATTTCCTTCTACGTTGCCATAAAAGTTTAAAGAAGTTTGACGCAGCAATTCACCGGTTTGCTTCACCACCTCATTGCCTTTAATCACTTCCTCGCCGATATTGAGAAGGCCAATTGAAGGATTCTGCTTGCCATCGACTACCTGCACCATCACATTTGCCATCTGGGCAAACTGCACCAAGTGCATGGGCTCACAGTCTGCATTGGCACCAAGGTCCAGCATAGTTGTGCCGCGGCCTAGTTCATTGGGGATAGCGGTAGCAATCGCAGGACGATCAACGCCATCCAGCGTTTTGAGTATGTAGCGAGAAATTGCCATCAGGGCGCCAGTATTGCCAGAAGAGATGACTGCATCAGCAGCGCCCTCTTTCACTTGCTCAATCGCAACGCGCATGGAAGAATCTTTTTTACGACGCAAAGCAACCTCAATGGGGTCATCCATTAAGACAACTTCGCTAGCAGAAATTATTTGAATACGCTCCAGCGGCGCCGTAGGAGATTTACTCAAAACTTGTTTGATTAAATCGGGGTCACCAACTAAGGTGATCTTCACATCAGCGTGTTTTTCTAAAAAATCACAGGCGGCTGGAACCGTCACGACGACTCCATGATCTCCGCCCATGGCATCAATAGCGAGAGTAACGCTCATAAGCTCATTGATTGCTGCAAGTGATTTATCCAAGAAAAAAGCGGCTTTTAGTGGAGCCGCTTCTCTCTGTTTAGACTAAAAAATTAGTCGTTTTTAGTTTTAACAACTTTACGACCACGATAGTAGCCGTTTGGTGAAATGTGGTGGCGCAAATGAGCCTCACCAGTTGTGGCTTCAACAGCCGTAGCAGGTGCGGTCAAAAAGTCGTGCGCACGGTGCATGCCACGTTTGGAAGGTGATTTTTTGTTTTGTTGAACGGCCATATTGAACTCCTAAGCAAGGCGACATTCTAGCATGGAAAAGCACCTAAATGCTTGATTTATTGACAAAACATTCCTAAAACAACAGCTGAAATAAAGTTGCTAATTTCAGTTTTTCTTCATATTTTTCAATATGTTAAAGGGATTTTCACGCTCATCTATAGCCTCTTCTGCACCCTCCTCGCCAAAGGTAGAGGCATGGGGCTCGCAAAATCCATCGGGATGCTTAGGAATCAGGGGTAAAGACAGCAAAATTTCGTCTTCAATGGTTTCTAAGAGGTTGAAATGCTGATTTACCACTAGAGGCTCCACCTCCTCATCCTCAATTGGGTAGGCATCTGCCTCCTCATCAGTCAAAACTAGGATAAATCGACGTTTTTCATCCAAATTAACCGCGCAATCTTGCAAACAACGCTGACAGATGAGGTTCAAACGCCCATTTAGACCTAAATCGAGAACTTGATGGGGCTCACTGCCAGGAGAATCTTCAAAATAGGTCTGAACCGACCAATCAAATCCATCGCCTGAATTGATGGTGGAAGCCTCCTCGGCTACTCTGGGCATATCGGAGATGCCCAAAAAACCAGCACCTCGATAAGACTGGGGGGCGCAAAAATCTACCCTCTTTAGAGCACTAGGCTCAGAAGAGAGTTCGACTTGAGGTAAAACTTGATTACGATTCATAGCATCAGTCTAAATGAAGCAGTACCAGAAAGCGTAGAAGAATATGAGTAGTCTGCAAAATCCGCCCCTAATCTTGGCATCCACATCGAAGTATCGACGTGAACTTTTGGAGCGTCTGCGCATTCCTTTTGAAGTTGTCTCACCGAAAGTGGATGAGACGCCGCTCACCGGAGAAAGCACACTCGATTTAGCATTACGACTCGCGCACGCTAAAGCAGCCGCAGTTGCTAAAAAATATCCGCATGCTTGGGTCATTGGCTCAGACCAAGTTGCCGATCTTTGTGGAGCAGCAATTGGCAAGCCAGGTAATTTTGAAAGAGCGCTGGCGCAGCTACAACTGATGCGTGGTCAAACAGTCACTTTCCAAACTGCCCTGTGTTTAATGAAGGGTGATAGCCAAACCACTGTATGCGTTCCTACTGAAGTAAGCTTTCGCAAGCTACCAGACAGCGTTTTGGAAGCCTACTTGCTTGCCGAAGAACCTTATGATTGTGCTGGTAGCGCCAAGTCTGAAGGCTTAGGCATCAGTTTGTTAGAGTCCATTAAGAGTGATGACCCAACTGCTTTAATTGGTTTGCCGCTAATTGCATTAACTGGCTTATTGCGTGATGCTGGTTTTGCAATTCCATTCAAGACATAAAGAAAAAATCATTGATGACTAAGCTCGGCACTCTGTATTTGGTTCCCAACACATTAGGTGACGACGGCCGTATAGAGCAATTACCTTGGGTGCTTCCATCTGAAACAATTACCCAATCAGCCAAACTCAAACACTGGATTGTGGAGGATGCAAAAACAGCGCGGGCTCTATTAAAAGCAGTTGATGCTATTGCTCCCTTAGCGTGCGCCATCCAAGAAATGCAGATGAGTGAGTGGCGTGGCGCCGCTCGTAATGCCAAGTATGGTGACGCAGTAAAGCCTGTGGATTTACTAAAGCCCTTGCTCGCCGGTAACGATATGGGCCTCATGTCTGAAGCAGGAGTACCAGGCGTTGCAGACCCTGGAGCAGAGTTGGTTCTGGCAGCACATAAGCTAGGCGCCAAAGTCAAACCACTTGTTGGGCCTAGCTCTATATTACTGGGGCTCATGGCCAGTGGACTTAATGGTCAGCGCTTTTCGTTTCAAGGCTATCTGCCTCATGACGCACATGAGCGCTCAAGCAAACTTAAACAGCTCGAAGTGGAATCTCGTAAATTACAACAAACCCAAATTTGGATTGAGACACCCTACCGCAATACCGCGATGTTGATGGCTTGCATTCATTCATTGGCACCGCAAAGCTTACTGTGTCTTGGTGTGGACCTGAGTCTGCCATCAGAAATGATTACGACGCTATCGATTGCTGATTGGCACAAAAAATATCCGAATGAAGCTGCATGTGCCTCACTACAAAATAGGCCAACAGTATTTCTACTATTGGCCTAGGGCATTACTGTCTTAGTTAAATTTTTTCTGTTCTTTACTTAAGATCAGGCGTTTTCACTAAAGCCTTACCAGCAGCCGCGCCAGCCTCAGCACCAAAGCGCTTAGCCACACGCTCGGCAAAGTTTTCTTTCATGGTGTAGTCCAGAATATCAGGTGCTTTAAAGATATCGCGAGCAACTGTATCTACTGTGCCATAACCATCCGCCAAGCCAATCTTCACAGCTTGCTCGCCATTCCAAATACGCCCAGAAAATAAATCAGGCACATCTTTTAAGCGGTCGCCGCGCCCTTCTTTTACCACCGCAATAAATTGCTGGTGAATCTCATCAATCATGGTCTTCACCATCTCCACTTGCTTGGGATTCTCTTTGCTAAATGGATCCATCATGCCTTTATTAGAGCCCGAAGTAATCATGCGACGAGTCACGCCCAGCTTATCCATTAAGCCAGTAAAGCCAAAGCCCTCCATGATCACACCGATCGATCCGACCAAGCTAGCTTTATCAACCAAGATTTGATCAGCAGCTACTGCAACGTAGTAACCACCTGAAGCGCAAATATCTTCCACTACAACATAAAACGGTTTCTTTGGATAAAGCTTACGCAATCGATGAATCTCATCATTAATCATGCCTGCTTGGACTGGAGATCCTCCAGGGCTATTGATGCGCAGTACAACACCAACACTGCTTTCGCTCTCAAATGCGGACAACAATGAGGAATTAATATCCATCGCATTGGCCATCGAGCTAGAAGAGATCTCTCCCTCAAGTGTTACTAGCGCAGTATGTTTTTCTGCGCCCATCCCTTTACCCGGAAGATGGAAATCAAATATAGACAGCAAAGCGCCCACAATTACCAACAAGGTTAGAACTCGCAGCACAGCTCTCCAGCGACGTGCTTTGCGGGTCTCTTTTAAATTCTCCAATAAGAGATGCTCTAGCGCTTGACGCTCCCAATTTGGATTTGGACTATTTTCCATCTGTTAATTCCTCTGTATTTCTAATTTACTTGTTATGTACTTACAAATTCGTTTTAAGCCACTGCGAGAGTTGCGCAACATCATCAACGTGTGCCAATGATGGTGATTCCTTTAAGGTGCTTGGGGGATGGGCGCCATAGGTAACAGCTACCGCGTCGACACCAGCATTGGCTGCCATATCTAAGTCATGAGTTGTATCGCCGATCATTAGCATACGGCGAGTCGGTACTTGAGTCACATCTGATAACTCCAACAACATTCCTGGATGGGGTTTAGAGAAGGATTGGTCGGCAGTTCGGGTCTCATGAAAGAGATGCCCAATCTCGTGATGCTGAAGGGAGCGGTCTAATCCCACCCGGGATTTACCTGTGGCTACAGCGAGTAAATACTGTTGATCGTGCAATTCTTGCAAGAGCTCACGAATGCCAACGAACAAATCAAGTTCATGATCTTTCGCTAAATAGTGATAACGAAAACGATCTGTCAATTTTGGAAAATGAATCGGCTCGATCCAAGGAACTGCCCTGCGCAATGAATCCTGAATTCCTAAGCCAATTACTGAGCTTGCCAAAGTATCATCTGGCGCCTTGAAACCTAAATCGCGACAAGCTTGCTGAATGCAATGCACGATGGTCGGCGTGGAATCCATAATGGTTCCATCCCAATCCCACACAATCAGGTCATAGGTTCTATTCGATTTACTTGTTTGAGGCATTCTTTTTAATTCTTATTGATTCTTATTTTTTCTTTTGCTTATTATTTACTACTCAAAGGTTTTCATCATGGTAGTGAATTCTGCAGGCAATGGCGATTCAATACGCATCTTTTCACCAGTGCGCGGGTGTATAAAGCCTGCTAGATGGGCATGCAGATAAAGACGCTTTGGTTTAATTAACTTATCCAAATCTTCAAAGCCGTACTTATCATCACCCAAAATTGCGTGGCCTAGCTTTTGTAAATGCACCCGAATCTGATGGGTACGGCCCGTCTTGAGTTGGGCTTCAGCCAAAGTGATCGTAGCGTTTTCACGCTTAAGTGTTTTAGTGACTCGTAAAGCGGTATGACTTGGCAAACCATCAGGGTCAACACGAACGCGACGCTCGCCATTCGGCAAAAGATATTTATGCAGGGGATATTTGAGCTGCATGGTTTGTGCGCCCTGGACAATTTCGCCATGCGCAAGCAAGAAGTAACGTTTATCCGTTTGCCCCTCACGAATTTGGCGATGCAACTCTACCAAGGCGCTACGCTTTTTAGCCAAGAGTAAAACACCAGATGTGTCACGATCTAAACGGTGGACTAATTCCAAAAACTTGAGTTCTGGACGAGTAATGCGCAAGGTCTCAATGACGCCGAGCGCAATACCAGAGCCTCCATGTACAGCTAAACCAGAAGGTTTATTCACTATCAATAGAGCCTCATCCTCAAAAAGGATAGGCATTTTGTCTGAATAGCCATGGGCACGAGATTTGGTTTGGGCAGAATTTACCGCGGCCATTTGGGCAGGCTCGGCAATCCTGACCGGAGGAACGCGCACCACATCACCCTCAATTAGGCGAGTCGTTGGTTCTGCCCGCTTTTTATTTACCCGAACCTCTCCAGATCGAATAATTCGGTAAACGTGGCTTTTGGGAACCCCTTTTGCCCAGCGTAATAAATAGTTATCCAAGCGTTGGCCCGCCTCCTCCGGACCAATGGTCTGAAGATGCACTGTAGCAGACGCTGGAGTAGAGGGCGTTTTTACCTTTAAAGGCTTGGAAATTGGCTCGGATTTCATGATTTATCTCTCTTGTGACCCCACCCAGGGATGACAAGGGACTCAACAATACCCCATTGTCACGCAACTTGTGCCGTATAATCAACGCTCTAGCCAATTTATTGGCCCGATCCCAACCTGAAGTCAGGTTTGAATCGTGGAGTTTGGAGTCGCCCTTTAAAAGACTCCCGGGGTTGCCCCTCCCCCGTTGTAATGAGGCGCAGGGTTGGTGTGCCGTATGCCGCGACCCGCGATTAGAAGACAGTTTTCAGGCGCGCGCCTGCATTGATGACCTAAAGGAGGTCTCTGC
>Ga0214172_1000311_pt1 | contig 23790 bp, 37 predicted proteins | sample TroBogEpilimnion_29_FD_153010 | JGI IMG/M metagenome (GOLD analysis project Ga0214172, IMG submission 153010) | Freshwater microbial communities from Trout Bog Lake, WI - 12JUL2007 epilimnion | ecosystem: Environmental > Aquatic > Freshwater > Lake > Epilimnion/Euphotic zone | place: Trout Bog...
GCTTTGAAACGTTTGGTCGATGGGTCTTTGAAGCGACTCGATTCGTCGATGATCAGATTGTCGAATGGCTTCTCTAAATTCTCCAACAGCCATACCAAGTTCTCTAAGTTCACTACATAAATGTTCCCACTGCTCTTGAGTGCCGCCAATCTCTGAGCTGGTGTCCCCATTACTTTGTTGATCTTCAGATGTTTTAGATGTTCCCATTTACTTGCCTCGGTTGTCCAAACTGTTTCAGCCACACGCTTGGGTGCAACGACCAGTGTTGTACCTTTAAACTGCTCCGCCAGTATCGTCAATGATATCGTTGTCTTCCCTAAACCTGGTTCCAAGAATAGACCCATATTGGGGATGGATTTCGCCTTTCCAATTATCGTCGTCTGATATGGGTGCAGCTGGCTCTTCTTTAACATGTGTACTATTCCAAATCCAATCTGCTATTGCGTAGTGTTCATGCATTGTTCCGTCACCTTTGATGCGGTTTGCTCTGTGGGATATAAATGCCACATTGCCTTCAACATAACCTAGATCTGGAACTATTCTATCTAACTGTGGCCCATCTGGTTTAAATTTACCAACTCCTAAACCAGACGATCCCCATTCAAAATGAGTTTTAAATACTGGACATTCATCTGTTGCGATGCTTCTTAAATACTCTCTTGTAATTGTAAAAGGTACATTGTTATCTTTTGCTCTTCGCTTTGCCCATTCATATGCTCTTCCAATATGAACATCTTTAACACTCATCTTTTGTCGCGCCACGGATAAATTCCTCAATATCTTCATATGATCTTAAAATATGGACTGGGAAACCAGCCTCTCCGAGTTCATCAAATACTAGGATCTGTCTTGGGCTTAGGACTCCGTTTTCTGTTTTCAACTCCACCAGAAATAACTTCTGGTTTAAAATTACTATTCGATCTGGTACTCCCGTCACGCTGCTCAGCCATTTGTAGCAAAGCCCCGATGACTGCTTGATTCTTTTGATCAAGTACTTTTCTATTTCTTTCTCCAGCACGCTCACGCTTGTCTTCCTCCGTTGCATAGGCAGCAAAAACTTGTTTGAATAAATGTTCGCCTAAATACGAACGGGACTCATCACCAATTTTTGTTTCATCTTCACCAATATGTTGGAAGATATGCGTAACCGTATGGGATACCTCATGGTAGATTGTGCCCATACGCTCTAGTGCATCTTCCTTAGCCATGTCTTCAAAATTAAACACAATCGCTAATATGGAATAGTGTGTGCCTTCTTGCTGAATGTAATGAGATTCAGCAATGCCTTCATCTAAAGCACTATGCCGAGTTGTTATTTTGCTATCCCTTAACGCTTGCTGAAACGAAGCATCAGAAAAACAAATAAATACTTTAGCTCCAAAGAACCCGGTGTCCGCAACATAATACGGTTTTGCCTTTTTGGTTGCCATTAGAAAATTTCCTCTTCTTCAAAGAATACTTGCTTATCAATATATGCTTGGGCTTTGTCTGTTAGCTTCACACCCAAGTACTTGTGTTGTCTTTTCCCATCTACTCTTACTGCACAAGACTGCACACCTTTATCTTGCGTTGCGGCTAAAAATCTACGCTTAAATGATAAATCATTACCTGGATTTAGTCCATGCTTAGTTGCCCATCGTTTGTAGCAAATGAACGCATGATCTTTATCTACTTCACCATCAGCATCATATTCCATGACTTGTTCAATAAACGCACCAATTGGATTACTCATCTCTTCCATGGTTTCTAATAACTCTTTACCGCTCTCTGGTTGAATGAAGTATCCACCGCGCTCTAATCTTCTACGCAAGCCAGTCATTGCCCAATTAAAAATACCGGACAACTCTTCCATCAGTTTGTTTGACAGTCCAGTGTCTTCCTTGCCGTAAAAACTATTAGTCATCTTGAGCACAACCATACGGCCAGTAAGAGCGTTGGAGTTCTCAGTTAGTTGTAGCACTTCGTTACTATAAATGACAATACGAGTAGGGAGATAACCATTCCAAGACTCTTTGTTTTTGCGGTTGACAGTAATGGTATCGCCCCCCACAATACGAAGGAGCTGAGATACAACGGCAGATCTATTGCGCTCAGGTGCTCTTGCGTCAGTAAAAGAAGCGAGGAGCTTACCCAGCCAAGGCTGCAAACCAAAAGTATCACAGAGTTCCTCCAGTTGTGGTGCTACGGTGTTATGCTGACCAAGTAAGGCTACCAAGATTTTATTGATGGTTCCCTTACCCGATCTGCGTGGGCCAATGATATTAAAGAACTTCTGCTGGGCAGTATCGCCCGATAGAATATAACCAAAGATTTCTTGCAAGCACTCAATCGATTGCTGATCTTTGCCCCACACATCGTTTAAGAACTTCTCCCATTGTGGGCATTGTGCGGCTGGATCATATGCAAACGGCAATGAGTTCTGTGTATACAAACCCAATGAGTGTGGTAGCAAGATGTTATCTTCTAAATGAAACAGTCCATTTTTGAGACTCACCAACTTACTGGCTTCTGGTCGATTAGAACCGTAGCCATCAAGCCAAACTGGTGGGCGTGTATTGGCTTGGTTTTGCAAGTGAACAAGAGCCTTGATACCATCTAACGCACCACTCACGCTGGCTGGGTTTGGGGCGAACGCAACAATATTGCCTTTGCGGTCTTGCTTCTTACACTTGTCTAAAAACTTGTACAACTCCGAGCGAATGGTGGACTCCTCCACTTCGGAATAGTGCGTGCCCTGGTAACTATAAAAGTCACCAGAGTAGTGAACCAGCTTGATGCCTTCCTCAGATGAGAACTTGCTATCCAAAAAGGTTTGTGCGTTCTCAAGGGGCGCGGCAGTAAGGATCACATCGCCTTTTGCTAGTGCTTCGTTGCGTTTGTTCTGCGATACCTTGTAAGTCAAACTGCGTAGGGTTGCACCACCGCTCTTTTGACTAAATGTTTTCCACTTGTTTTCGCATGCGTTAGTGGTATAACTATCTACGCTACCGTCACCGTATGACCAGCGATCCCAAGCCTCGCATGCTTCCAAATCCCCCTGAAATTGATGATGTAAACACATCCCTACTTGCAACCAATCGGTGTAGTAAGTTGGGTCAAAGTTAGGCAGCAACTCGGTTTCAACTTGAGCAATATCCCAACCATCGACTGGTGGGTTGTAATCTGCAAATGCATCACCAGTGATCCGAACTGTACGCTCCGGAATTAAGTGTGCGATGCTTTGCAACTCGGTTGGTACATCACCGCTAATCTTGTGGCCAGTAACAGTAAAGTACCGACCTTTGGGGTAAATCTCTAAGCCTTTATCGTGGTCAACATGAGCCCCTTGGATATCGGCTAGGGTAAATATCTTTACGCCAGTTCCCGAGGGACTAACTTCCATGTAGCCACTAATCCCATTGGCAATCTTTTCCAATTCATGATTAGTGAATTGATTTTTTGAGTCATCGTAACAGTCATCTAGATCTACTCCAATAATGTGGTCATCGTCCGTAAAAACGAAGCCTACGCCGTCAAATCGTCCAGTTAGGTATGCAGCCTCAACCGAGTGAAAATCGCTCCATGTAGAGCCGTTTGTGGAGCTTGCTGCCTTACCGCTAGGTTGTACTGGTAACTTTGACCAGCGTTTTGTGTCACCCTCACCAACTTCTACATAATTCCACAATGTCCAGCGAGGTATTGTTCTTAATGCTAATGGTATGTTTTGAAATAAAACTGGTAGTACTTTCGGTTTCATCTATTTTCCTCTGTGCCTTTCTACTTATGCAAACTTTACCACAGTTCTATATACCTTCTAGTTATATAGCTTATTACTTTTAGTTATCATTATCCACAGAAGCCATAGAAGACACGGTATAACTCGTATTGGTTCATATTATTTTATTTTATTTTTTTAAATTAAAGAATAAATTCAAAAATACTATGGCTTCTATGGATACCCTGTCTTTGCAGTAGGTTTGCACCCCATCAACCACTACATCTAGTATGTTTTGCTCCAATTTTAGTAAAATGGTGCGCCGCAATATGGGCAGGGAAGACAGGATGTAGCGCAACATTATGCCAAAACAGACTCTGCTTTCTTGATAAACCGCTCAATGTTCTCATTTTCACGAACTTGAAACAGATGATAGGTTGCATCATCGTAGGTCGTACCAATCCCGTAAGATTGTGGCCGACCTGGCAAATCCCACTTAGCTACTTCAAAGTCTGTGACTGGTAGCATTTGTACCGGAACCTTGCGGTATTGCCATGTATCGGTCAGCATCTGAGCCACATCGCCATCGTAATGAGCTTTGCAAGAGGGCTTACCCAGCATCTTCCACAGCCTACGGTTAACACATAAGAACGAAGGAGCAGCGAATAGTCGGGATGCATCCAAATGGTTTGATGCTTGCTCGTTCCCAATTAGGGTACCACCAATCGAGATAGCAATATACTTAGACACTTTTTCTGAGTTAAGTGGAATGCAATCAATATCAAAAAACACAACAGAATCTAAGTCTTCGTGCCGTTCCAGCACCCAGTCCATCCATTCACCATGGTCAATCCCATCAATACAATGTTGGGACATAGGGTATTTGAAGTGATCCATTACTTTCTTTTGGTAATAGGGCACCCGCTTGTCAATGTTCTGCCAGTGCAGTGAGAATATTCCAGCGTTCATACTTGCACCTCGTATCCCAATTGATCCATCATTTTGTATGACCACTTACGAAAGAAGTCACGATGCTCAGCATCTTGTGGATCCTGGTCATCCCATACTGACTCGATAACAAAATTACCGGCATGGTCATAAAACTCAATCTTAACCATGTTGCCATCTTTATCATAAATATCTGTAGGTATTAATTTCATTGTCTATCGCTCCGCATTAAACCACCACTAAAAATATAAGTACCAGTATGGGTTAACTGAGCCCAAGGTGCGGCCCAGATACGAAAGCCGTTTGCTCGTGCCAAATCACAGAAGTGATAGTCTTCTGACAGATAGCGGTTATCTTCTGGTGATATGGATGTATCAAAAATGTTAGCAATCTGTGTGCCAACATTTTTAGGATTGACAACAGTAAACATATCGTTAGAATACTTTGGTGCTACTTCAGATAACTTCTCAATCACTTCACGTTTAATCAACATAAAGCCCGTGCCACCCTTACCAATCTCAATTGGTTCATTGATCTTGCCAGTTGCGTCTTTACTATCAATTGTATTGACCACGAATGAGCCAGTGTATTCATGAAGATTTTCCGCTGGAACACCACGCAACACCGCAGCATGAACATCATGCCAGTTAATTTCTTTCTTTGGATAGATGCCACAGATTACATCTACATCAGCACGCACCATCTCCACGATGTCGTATGGTTGCCAGCTAATATCAGCATCAATAAACATCATATGGGTTGCATCAGTTTGTAAGAAATCATATGCAAAACGGTTGCGGGCTCGGGTAATCAAACTCTCATTTAACATCAATGAGAATGTCATACCAATACCATTTTGGTTTAACACTGATGGGGTTGTGGTTAGATTTAATGCATAAGTTCCAGTACACATACCACCATACATTGGTGTTGCTATGAAGATTTTCGGTTTTTTGTCCATGGGTAATTTCCTTTGTAATGTTCTAAAGTTGCTTGATTGCCTTGCAAATGCATTGCTTCGTGATGCGGTCTGACTCGATAGTTGATGGTATGTTCCCCGTTGCAATCAAACTCTGGTAACAATTTTACCATCTCACCATAAAACAATCTATCCATATAAAAGTGTGAACCAAAGAAATGATACGAATGGCGCATCAAGTATTTGCGTTTAAAGCAATAGCAATTGGTGTCCACAAAATGATGGTTAGGTGGGAAGATGGACGGCCAGATACCTAAACTCTCGCAGTTGTCTGGAATAACAAACTTACCAGTCTGACTGACTATGTTGCGTAGACTATAAGCCCATTGCAAATCACGCTCTTGGATAAAGTTCACCAGCTTTTCAACATGATCCGGCTCAAACCAGTTGTCTTCATCCAAAAACAAAATGTAATCTGCATCAGTCAACATAGGGAACGCTGCATAGATGCGGTGTCCATTGTAACCATCATGTCCAGTATTCTCAGTAAGCATAACTACGCTACCGTTGTCATGGATTTGAAACTCATTATCTACTCGACCATCGCAGACAATTAAATGCTCAGTTGGAATAGTTTGGTTCTTGACGCTATCAATGGCTTGTTGCAAATGCTTTGTGCCAATTGTTGGTGTAATTACTTGGATGCGCATGATACCTCCTCAATTCGTTTTCCAATCCAGCGCATAACTGGTACTGCCATACTGTTACCCATCGCTTTGTAGCGTGGCCCATCGGGACACTTTGGTTTGATGTTGGTGTAGTCATCTGGAAAGCCTTGCAAACGCTCGCACTCAACGGGTGTCAATCTGCGTACTGCCATCTGTTGCATTAGCTTGGGACCACTGGTATTTGTACCACCACAAGCTTGGGTTAAGGTTGCAGTTACATTGCCATCGATTGCTTGGTTATATACATCGACTGCGTATGCGGTTGCGGTTTGATTGTCGCCCATGTTGGCACGAAGCGTAGGTGTACCATCCTCAACAAACCGAGCTGGGCTACCTTCACGCTTGGCAATTCCAGGTTCAAAACCATAAGCCACACCATGCACACCAGTAGCGTTCAAAGTGTACATCGGACCATCTTCAGTAAATCCATCTCCGTTACCACCATTCTCGGGTTTACGGCCGATAGTATTTTCAGCTAGGGCAATTGGCACATTACCACCACCAGTACCCCAGCGTGCCAGTACAGTCGTGCAAGTATCGCCCATCTCCTTGACTCGTGAATCAGTAGGATGGTTCTCGTACACTTGAGTACGGCTGACAATATGGTAATCACCAGTAAATGCCTCTTGATTACCTAACCATTGTTTATCAGCAGCAGAAGCTTGCAATGTACCAAAAACATTTTTGCCCGAACCAGTTGTAACTAAAGTTTCTGATCCGCCTCCAAGGTCTCCTCCAGAAGCTCGGATTGTCCCGACTCCTTCACCGTAGCCTCCAAAGCTTGAAGAAGTAAAGGCGGGAGAGTTTTGTTTCTTACCTTTGCTCTTCGGATTATTCCGGCGCAAGCTTTCGGACTCAAAAAGAACCTTTGCGGGACTGACCCAGTCTCCAAGACATCCAACAACGAAGACTCTTCTGCGTCTTTGTGGTACTCCAAAGTATTGAGCATCAAGCACCCGATAGCTGAACCCATACCCGAGTTCGACCAACGCCCCGAGGAAGGAACCAAAATCCCGTCCTCGGTTTGAACTGAGGACACCTGGCACGTTTTCCCATACGCACCACTTGGGTCTAAACTTGTCAAGAATTCCAACATAGGTAAGCATGAGATTGCCTCTGGGGTCTTCAAGCCCTTTACGCAATCCAGCGACACTGAAAGATTGGCAAGGGGTTCCTCCAACGAGAAGGTCAATTGATCCATTTAAATTCCACTCCTTATATTTAGTCATATCCCCAAGATTGGGTACATTTGGATAATGGTATGCCAGTACTTCACTCGGGAATTTCTCAATATCCGAGAATGCGACTGGCGACCAGCCAAGGCCATGCCATGCTACTGTGGCAGCCTCGACTCCGCTACAAACCGATAAGTATTTCATTGTTCTCCCTTAAAAAATACATCTAAACTTTCTACTTCATTAGGATCTTCCCAGTTGTCCGAATCACCATAATCGCCTCTCGTTGCACGAAGACGCTCATCGTGTCGGTATCTTGGTTCGATTGCCCACCATGCACTACTTGCCTCTCTGTATTCCACCCAGTCATCATTGACTACAAACAATGGATGGTTCAAATCTGTAATATGAATGCTATCTAAAAAATCTCGGTGCGGTATGTATTTACTTCTAAAATTGCCATCGGTTTTAACTAGTTTGACTCTGTCTCTTGCGCGTATAAATCTTTTGTACGCTTTGATCTGTTCTTCAGTCATCTTGCCCTTCTTGTTCTAAATGTTCGGAATTAAATATTTCTAAGCTTACTGGCTCTTTACTGATGATGGAATTAATGTACGCAATACGCTTGATGTCGACCCCCAGTTTATTGGCTAACTCACCCTCGCTCGGATCACGGCCCAGTTCTTGGGATAGCATACGCTCGGTATATTTTACCCGCCTAATCTCTTCTGTAATATTTACTGGTAAACGGATTAAGTTCTTGGTATTGGCAACACCCCGATTGACATCGTAGTGTATGAATTTTTTGGCATAAGAGGCAAACCGGATTTTTCCCATCGGTTTCCAGGCTCGGGCTGCGTTGATCAATGCCTCATTCCCAAAAGACAGTAAGTCTTCCATCGGCATATTGGAATGCGCCCAGTTGGGCATCTTTTTAATGACGGATACTACAAATCGTAAGTTATGGGTTACCAGTTTTTCCAAGGCACGCTCATCACCTTGGGCAATTTTATCGGCAAGCTCTGCCTCTTGTTCTCTGGTTAATGTGGGAATTCCATAAAGTGATTGTAGATAATCAGTTAACGCATTCTTGCGGTTTTTCAAAATGGGCTATCTCCAAACTGCTCTACCAGCCCATTAAATATTTGGGAAGGTGTGGGGTTTTTTATTTTTGGCAATACAGTCAAGGTGCATCCCGATTGAATGTAAGGTTCACACTCAACTCGGGACGCAAATTTCCGTATCAGTATACCACAATCATACACTAAATAACGCAACATATCAAATGATATTCTTGATCAATACAAAATCTTTTTTAGGTAAAAAACGCACAATACTATCAGTCGGTTCAAAGTAAATAATGTCCTTACCAAACCAATAACAGGCTAGGGTTTTATTACCCTTGGCATCCGTAGTGTATGCCTCGGGCAAACTCTTATCAAACTTGCATGGTTGATCGGTTAGGACAGTTACACCACCGATATGGTTCGGTGCTTGAGCATAATCGGTAGCATAAGCTGGTACGGCCGTGGTTAGGCTGAACGCAACAATAAGGGTAGATAGTCGCATTAGTAATCTCTTTCCACGCAATGGGTTGCACACTCAAACCAATACTGCTCTACCTTATCACGCAATTCTATGGGTGCAGTTTTGGGGTCGATGTCTTGCAATTCTTCCTCCATGCCCATCTGAGAAATTGCCTCTGCCCAGTTACCTTGTTCAAAAGGGTAAAACTCCTCGCCCTCTTTCATTACCTCTTCGACCTTCCAAGCAATGTACTCAGAACGCTCTTCGTACTCATCGTACATATCTTGGATGCCAGACTCTAACCATCCATCGTATCCATTACCCATGATTACACCTTCCTAATATGAAAATACTCAATGTTGTCACAAACTTCTTCCCAGTTATCAGCTAGATCTTGCTGATTGTAATCTTCCCATTCGCTAGAGCGATCCCGATTGACTTCTTCGAGGATTTGTTTGGCATCCCAAATATGGGCAACACCACTATTCAAATCAGTCACAATAAACTTCATTGGCGGGTTGATCAGCTTGTCAATAAACTCTTCAACGAATTGCTCTTCCCAGTTAATCATTCTTGCTCTCCTAAATGAATGGTTAATGTTACTGGAGTATTATCCACATCGTTTTCGATTAACCATAATACCATCGAGTCAACATCGTCAAATCGGATTTTATGCTCAAGGCTGCGAGGTAACCGGAATTCCGACCCGCAAACCAGGCAAGTCGATCCCTCGTGTGGAGTACGCATCTCACATGGAATGCAGTCTCTAAAACTGTCTGCTTTGAGTCTACCACTCTCGACTGCATCAAAGACGGCACTATAGCCACCTTGTTCGTAGATTTTTACTGCCTTTTCGTAGTTAGTCTGTTTCATTTTTGTTTTCCTCTTCTGTAAAATGGTTGCATACTCTGGTCAAAATTGCTACTGCCTCTCCATAATCAATACTACCTTCATCCCATTGGGTATAAATATCGTTAACTGAAAAAAATAAGTCATCTAATTTATTGGTAATCATATTACGCTCCGATCTCTGTAAGCTTGGTTTAATTGGCATTCCATTACGCATACATCGTCTTTGTACCACCATCTGGGTTCGCAATTGTATTGCTTACCATGTAGTCGCAAACCCTTAATAAGAGAGGCCTTAGCCCCTCTCTCTGTCAAACCATATGCCTCAAAAGAGAAATTGCGAGAGTCATACCACGCTCTGTAGATTTTCATGCTGGGTATCCCCCAATGTTAAATCGACCTAAGTAATCAACAATTGACTGCCAGTCGTTGCTTTCGTGGCAAAACAAGCTCCAGTCATATTCACTATTAGCTAAATAAATAGTAAAACGACAATAACAATCATCATCCATATCAGCAAAGTCACCTTGGGATTTATCCTTATAGTCACAATAGATTTGAATGAATGTACCCTTATCGTCAATATGTTTAGTGATCGATGGGCAAGCATCGTTATGCCATGATGAGTCACTAAATCCTTCTAATGTAGGCAATTCGTCATCGTATCTTGGGAATTCTATTTTATAGTGCTGGAACATTATATTTTCTCCACATAAGTTTCTGAAGGTCCAAAACCAAACTGTCGTTCAATAATGGCATTAGTACAATCTAAACCTAAATAACAAGCATTATTAATTTGACCCAATAATTCTTTAAGAGTCATATTGGGATGCTCTTCCATGTATTCACATAGATACTGCTCATCAATATCTACCACTAAATTAAATTTCATAACTACCTCCCTTGTAAAATTATGATCCTACTGGCACTACACTAAAAACATATTAGGATAAACCCTAGTGTTGTGCTGCAACAACAAAACCAGGATTTACCCTACTAGGTTTTATGCCTCTTCCTTCTGTAAATCGATTTCAAACGAGTCAATCATATTGCCCCACATTAACTCATCTTCCGATCCATCATAAATACCAATTAAAATATCTTTATCAAAATTGTGATCACATCCACCCCCGCAAGTGATCACAATGTATTGTCCAGTAGGTAATTTTTTAACCCAAGCACTACAATTGCCTCCAGTCCAATCTACATAAAAACCTTGATCTTTAAGAGTTTTCATGACATCCTCCGCACCCAATGCTCACCAGTAACGCATGAGAGATTAATATATTGACCTACTTCTAATTGCTTGATGTCTTCAATATCGTGGGGTTCATATCCACGATCTTCATTAAAAAAATCAACATCATGGTACGCAAGAATAGATTTATTCTCTTCACCACGATACCCATCACCCCAAAAACATTCAAACTGTTTCATAATGTCAATTCCTCGCTTTCAATATCTAAATCATCGGTTGAATATTCAAAATCTAGTTTGCCATCGTAATACATTTTCATGGCAATTTCTTCCGCTTGCTCCCAGTCTTCAGCCTCAATTTCTTCGACTGCATGGCGGATGCAACGCTCTTTAATACGCACCTCAAATGTTGGCATAATGCCCTCCCTAGTTAAAATTAAACTACTGACTCCAACAAAAACCACTCTATAGAATGGTTTTTAATAGGTCAATAGGGGTTTACCCTAAGGCCTTGGTTAGACACGATCCCAGCAAAAACTCATACCACCTACTGAATAAAATTTATTGCCATCGATATCTAATGACTCATAAATTTCTGTATCTTCGGGGTTCATATGAACTGGATCTAAATACTTGAATGCATCTTGATCAACATCATAGGATAAATACCCTTCAAAAATTGGTATTAGTTTTTGAGCATTCTCGAAAGTAAAATAGGGAATTGCCCATCCATTCCATCTACCCCCATTGGTATACCCCTCGATCTCTACATCATCGGGGAAAAAATCCATTTTGAATTTTGCTTTTATGAGTTCCATAAATTTAGTTCCTTGTTAGTTAGTTTGCTGATAATGCAGTTATATACTTCTTGCTTACTTTTATAGTATGAATAATTTTGATCACCTTCACGAAAATTATTCCATTGGTTTTGACTGGCATTTTTTAAAATATCCGTTGTCAAATCTCTATAAGAATAATGATCAATAAATCCATGCAAGTTATAGTGTGCAATAAATCCACTTGCTAAATATAAAAAGTTATATCCAGTTTTATTAAGCTTTCTAATATCTTGGCAAGCTTTGACTACATTGTTAACAATCAAGCTTTTTTGACGATCTGTTAATGGTTCTATCATAGTAAAATTTTCCTTCCGTAAAATAGGCATAATTGCCCTATCACTATAATAGCGAGTCAAGGGCATAATTACATCGGTGAAAACCCTAATATTTAAAAAATCAATCAATTCCAGGCTTTGATAGATTTTTGCTAAATGCTCCAAAACACGCTAAAACGATCATAGAGCGGTTTTTACTGGTTTGCTTACAAGTGCATTGGGAGGGTTGCAATCGTTCAATATGGCACGATCTGATCGTTAGGGTTTACCCTTAGCCCGGTGTTGTTTCGCTGCAACACTTTTGCTTGTCAATAGGGGTTTACCCTGTGTGTTGTTTTTATACCACGGCCAGAAAAATAGTCAAAAAAAAATCCCCCAATATTGGGGGATCTAGGGTTATTACTGATTGATTAAATGGTATCTATTACAAACCCGCTTTTATCGGTTTTTGCTTTACCCTTTGCGTATAACGCAACGATATGCCCTTGTGGATCAAGATGACGGATATCTGAATTATCCCCGCTTACTACTGGTAAACCTAAAAAATTATCGGGAATATGCTTTACTGATCTGAAAACTGTTGCAATTCTCATATTATTACTAATTGCTTTTTTGGCATATTTTTGATACTCAATAACACCACTATACGAAAATGTTAGATCATAATTTTTTGGGATATCGGATCTATTGGGTATTTTGGTATAGTCATAAAATTGTATTTCGGGGAATAGATCAAAAATAGTAATAGATCTAATTTTCCCATGCATGAATTCATAATTAAAATGGATATTTTCCCATTTAATATCACTAGTACCATTCAATCTAATTAAGAGAGTTAAACCCGCTTTACTTGCTTGCTTAATTCCCTTTTCAATATCCTTAACTAAGTTAAGCATAAAATCTTGACGATCATTAAAAAAGTATTGGGTTTTTGCAATTCTCGCATTTTGAATACTGGTGAATGCTCCACGCCCAGCAGTATACAAACAAGGATTTTCGCATTTTGCTAATTTTGCCATTGGGCAAACATTAAACCCGCTTATATCACTAGGTGCTAAATACAAAATACCAGTTAGAAAACCTAATTGCTCTCCCTTGACTGTTTTTGCATTGGTATCAAACCCTAATAATGGTTTGCGTATTTTTGGTTTATTAATCATATATTCCCCTATAGTTAACTGATTAAAAAGTACTGCTCTATCACAATTTTAAAACAGATGTACAGTAAAAAACAGAAATAAAAACCCTAATAGGGTAAACCCTAATCTGGTTGCTTAAAAAATAGGCAATTGATTTTAAGGGCATTTATAGAGCATTGGAGCGGTTTTCCATTGGGTTGATCCGTATGCATTGGGAGGGTTGCGATCGTGGAATGTAGAGCGTTTTGATCGTTAGGGTTTACCCTAAGGCCATGCACCATACCGGTGCAGCGTAGTTTGTCAATAGGTATTTACCCTTAGTTGCGGATATACAACACTTGATTGTTGCATTGCAACATTGTCCATGTTGGTGATTACTAACTTAGCCCACTCTGCCCATCTCGCGCACGCTTATGGTGCATATTGTGCAATGCAACAAGTTAGTAAGCACTCACATTGGCCAGCGCACCAATATGGTGCATTAGCATTATGTTGCGTTGCACCAAGTTAGTAAGCACTCACATTGCCTGGATGTAAGTAAGCGCTCACTTACTTAGCAGATTGTTGCGTTGCACCAAGTTAGTAAGTACTCACTTCAGCTAGGTTAGTAAGCACTCACTCACTTGTCATGTTGCTGCGTTGTTATCTTGCAACATGATAGGGCGGTGTTGTTTTTGCGCCACACCCCTCCTTTTTGACTCCCTGACATCCGGCCGCGGGAGGCTCCAACCAAAAGCAAGCTTTTTCAATTTGCTCTGTAATTTTTTATTTTTTTTGCAAAAAACACTATGACTTGTATAGAGCTAGAATGAAACGCACCCTGTCTTCTATGGCTACCCTGTCTTCTGTGTCTTTTGGAGGAGCTTGTAACCTATTGATTTAATTAAATATTTTTTTGTATAGAAAAATACTATGGATAGTTCTATACATACCCTGTCACGCTGTAAGTCCTTGATTCTAAAAAGGAAAAGAGCGTTTTTTGAGTTTTGGAGACAGGGTATCCATAGTAATTCTCTTTTTTATTCTTTTTTAAAAAAATAAAAAAATAAATTTATATGGAGGGTAATATGTGATTTGACCCTGTCTTCTATGGCTTCCCTGTCTTTTAAAAATGGAATTCGTTTAAAATCAATGGCATACAGAGGCAACTAAAAATTCAAGTTCTATACACTCCCTGTCTTTCGAGCCATAGTATGTATAGAAGTACGATGAACGCAACAATAAGGGCGGATGTTGTATAGAGTTTGCATAAGTAGATGTATGAAAAGACTTAACCCCCAAACCAATGCACCATTCCGAATGGGCGATACCCATAACGGCATGGTCTTCTACAATTACCGCACTGATGTGCTTGCGAGCGGTTTTCGTGGCGAACGCTGGCTAAGTCCAGATGCATTCAAAAAAGCAGTCGAGCGAGACTTGGCAGCGAAGCGCAAAAAACGACGGCAAGCTGGCAAGCAGGTGCGTGTATTTAAATCGGCGCCTGTGTATGCCTAGACTGTATGTCTACCAAATTAAAGGCATCCTTGAAAGAGAAGATAAGCAAATCGGTGGGTTAAGAGTCATGGTTTGCTCAAAAGACTATTTTGATACGGTGGATGTGCCACCTAATATTTTTGATAAAGAGACTTTGCAATATCTGCGTTATCGATTGGCAGTAAATGATTATGTGGATATTCGTAAATTACCCGATTCAGTGATTAATAAAATCCGTGCCCCACTAAATCAGTGGTTAGATAATTGGGTATTAACTTCATGGCAATAGCCAGCGATACCCCAGTTCCGATTATGGGGGGTTGGAAATTAGCACACCAATTAACCCAGGATGATTATGTCTATTCTTGGGATGGTTATCCCGTACCTATTAAATCGGTACAGCATTATGTTGCCAAAGAAATGTTTGAGGTGCAGTTAAAGGATGGCATTTATGTGAATGTCGATAAGCATGCTACCTTCCCCGCATTTACTACCCGCAACCGGCAAAGAGAATCTCGGCATAAAGGCAAATATAAACGCCATTATATCCAACGCTATTACACCCCAGAGCAGTTAATTGAAAAAGGCTTAAAAGACAAACGAGGCTGGAATGTGTTCTCGATTGAGAATGCTAAACCATTACACTTCCCGTTTGAAGACCACCCAGTGCCACCGTTTATCGCTGGGTTATGGGCTGGCAAAAAGGGAGCCAAGGTGAAGTTTACATTCGAGCCAGATTGGGTTGACTATGTGCAAAAGAAAATTAGGGCACATGGTTGGCATGTTGATCGGATTAAGAACAGTTTAATTTTTAAGCAATCGATCAACACCACCTTTCTGACTCGCTATATGACAGTACCGACCAAGCTACCAATTGAGTACACCTTTGGAAGTATTGATCAGCGCATTGAGTTTCTTAGAGGATTGGTTGCGACCAAACCAGGATGTTACAATCCACAGTTGGATCGCTTTTTAATTTTTAGCCGTAACATTAAGTTTTTGATTACCTTGCAGTCGATTTGTGAATCGCTGGGAATGAAAACGCAAGTGTTTCATAATCGCACCTCGCTCACCCATCAACTGACATTTGCAACGGACATCCCGCTACATTTGCATCAAAACCCCATCAAGCGTACTAAAGGCGATCGTCGCCGTATGATAACAAAAGTGGAGAAGATTGAATCTGCGCCCGTAGTGCACATCGTAACAGATGCGCCATTTGTAGTAGGGCAAGGCTTCTTACCAATATGGCATTAAACAAAATACAAGAAAAGATCCTTGCATCTTTTGCACTAAGAAACGCACACTGGCCAAAAGACCAACTGGCCCTAGCACTGTGGCGGGTACGGTGGGAGTTGCAAGCATTACCCCATCAAAGAGAACCCGAGGACGGTGAATATGACATCATGCTTATGCTTGCTGGTCGTGGCGCAGGTAAGACTTACACAGCTTCCAACTGGATTGGACAGCGTGCGGCTGTTTACAATGGAACGCGCTGGTTGGTCACAGCCCCTACCTCCAACGATATCCGGGCAACTTGTTTTGAGGGCGACTCTGGTCTTTTAAACATCATCCCTAACGAGCTAATCGAAACCTACAACAAATCGCTGTTTGAGATTACGCTCAAGAACGGCTCGATCATCCAAGGCATCCCAGCATCAGAACCAGAGCGTTATCGTGGTAAGCAGTTCCACGGTGGCTGGTATGACGAGCTTGCCGCGTTTGACTACTTGGATGATGCATGGGATCAAGCACAGTTCACCATGCGTCTGCGTGATCCGCGCATACCACGAGTTCAGCAGATTGTTACCACCACACCGAAGCCACGAGAGTTGATCGTAGATTTGAACGAAGGCAAGATTGGTGGTGATGTGTATGTGGTTAATGCCAGCTCGTATGAAAACAGACAGAACTTATCCTCATCGTTCTTCAAAGCGTTAGAAACCTATGAAGGCACCGACCTTGGTAAGCAAGAGATTTATGGTGCGATCCTTGACCCCGAAGATGCGGGTATTGTCAAGCGTAAGTGGTTTAAACTCTGGCCATCTAAAAAACCATCTCCCGCTTTAGAGTATGTGATTGCCAGCTACGACCCCGCTACCTCGGAAAAGACAGCGAACGACCCGACTGCGTGCGGTGTGTTTGGGATCTTTGAAAACCCCGATGTGGGAACTTGCGTAATCTTGCTCGATGCATGGGATGGGCATCTTGGTTACCCAGAGTTGCGTCGTAAAGTCATCGATGATTACAAAGAAGTGGTGTATGGAGCAGACAACGACTTTGCTAAGGGACGAAAGGCAGACTTAATTTTGATGGAAGATAAGTCCGCTGGTATTTCGCTTATCCAAGAGCTGCAAGGGTCGGGCACCCCAGTGCGAGGATACAACCCTGGGCGTGCTGACAAAGTGCAGCGATTAAACATTGTGGCACCGCTAATTGCTAAAGGTAAAGTCTACATCCCAGAAGATCCTAAGAAACCTGGTGAAGTAGCAGAGTGGGCTAAACGCTTCATACGGCAGGTGTGTTCGTTTCCAGAAAGTGGTGGGCATGATGACTATGTGGATGTGCTTTCGCAAGCCTTGCGTGTTCTAAGGGATTCTGGATGGATCCAGCTTGATTACCTACCCGATCGTGGTTATGAGTATGTGGATGACGAGCTAAGAAAGAAAAGATATAACCCCTATGCAGTTTAGGGCGAACACCCCGTTATTTTTGCATAAGTAGTTATAGATATGGCGATAAACCCAATTAAAACCCCACAAGAGATGCTTCTTCAGTCCGCTGGTATCCCAGCGCTGGCTAGTGGAGGAAAGCCACCTACTAAAGCACAAATGCAAGCAGCTATAGCATCGAATGCTTTGAAGGGTGGAATGCCATCAACCAGATACAAACCCGAAAATCCGATCATTGGATATCGTGCTGCGTCCAACCCTAAGCATGCGGATAAGAATGGCATGGAAACCATGCCCACCACATTTGACAAGGATAAGATTACCAAATATGTCAATGCCTACGCAGATGCCAAAGATCAGTTTGGATTGCCAGCACTCACACCCCAAGACCTTCTCAATCAATTACTGGTTGAGGGTCGTTCTGATTTTGGTTTTAACAACCTTGATAAAAACGACAAACAAGCCAACAAAATTGCGGGTCAATTAGTTGACTGGGGTCACGAGGATTTACCCGCTGGCTTTGCTGGTGCAATTTACAACAAACAGCGGATTGCTAATGCCCATAATGTTCCATACTATGTTGCATGGAATGGTGAGGGCAGAAGTAAAGATACGGGTTTGACTGGTTGGGATTATAATGATCGTATTAACCAAAGTCGTTTTGCAGTAGAAGACCCACGCAACAAACCTTTATTGGATCACATTAGCACTTTAATGCAACCCCCACAAGCAAGCGATTCGGATCCTAACGCAATGAATGCAACTAACCTCCTTGGTAACACCAACATGCCACAACCTACAGTAGGTTCTGCTATGTTTAAAAAAGGTGGTAAAGTAAAACCCTTTCGTGACATGAGCAAAGTGCTCATTCAAAAACATCTTGGAAAATAATTAATGGCACGAGCACCAAAACTTCCTATTCAAGCTGGAGCTAATTTAGCATCACTCAATCATGATGAAGATGTTCAGCAAGCTATGGTTAATGAAGATGAAGTAGATACCTACGAAGATGCAATTGGCTTGGATGACAACGAAGATAATTTAGAAAGTGATGTCATCGAATTAGATGATGGCTCAGTCATTGTTAATTACAAGCCAACTCAAGGCCCGCTTAAAGATCCAGAGTTTTATGCTAACTTAGCAGAAGAGTTTGATGAAGGTGACTTAGATGCACTAGCAATTGAATTTTTAGATTTGATTGATGTGGATCGTGAAGCTCGTAAAGAGCGTGACAAACAATACGAAGACGGTTTACGCCGTACTGGTTTAGGTAAGGACGCACCTGGAGGCGCAACCTTTGATGGTGCCTCCAAAGTCGTTCACCCTGTTATGGCAGAGTCTTGTGTGGACTTTGCTGCATCGGCGGCTCGTGAACTCTTACCATCGGAAGGCATTGTAAAAGCCTACATCCGTGGCGAAGATAATGATAGCCGTTCTGAGATTGCCGATCGTAAAGCAAACTTTATGAACTGGCAGTTAACTGAGCAGATTCAAGAGTACCGTGATGAGATGGAGCAGATGCTCACTCAGTTACCATTAGGTGGTTCACAGTATTTGAAGTGGCGTTATGACTACGAACAAAAACGTCCAATGACAGAATGGGTTCCAATTGATAACATTCTGCTTCCATACGCAACAACCAACTTCTACACCTCTGCTCGTGTTACTGAAGTTCAAGATATTACCGAAGATATTTTTAAACAACGCATAGATCAAGGTATCTATCGTGATGTAGATCAGATTTATGCTCCAGCAATGGACACCACCGAAAAGACTCGTTCCAAGAAAGCGAACGACAAGATTGAAGGTATTGAACGACCACAGAAAAACGTGGATGGTGTTCGTCGGGTTTACGAAATTACTTGTTTCTTACGTTTAGAAAACGATCCAGAAACCGAAGGTAAACGTGCTCCTTACATCCTAACCATTGATGAGACTACAAGCAATGTATTATCTCTCTATAGGAACTGGGCATATGGCGATGAAAAGATGGAAAAACTCGACTGGTACGTTGAGTTCAAATTTATTCCTTGGCGTGGTGCTTACGCCATTGGATTGCCTCACCTTATTGGTGGCTTGTCTGCTGCTCTTACCGGTGCTTTGCGTGCTCTTATGGACGCTGCGCATATCAACAACAGCCAGACAATGCTTAAACTCAAAGGTGGACGCATTGGAGGACAGTCTGACCGAATTGAGCCAACCCAAGTTATAGAAATTGAAGGCGCTCCTGGCGTTGATGATGTGCGTAAATTGGCAATGCCATTGCCATTTAACCAACCATCGTCTGTTTTAATGCAACTTTTGGGCTGGTTAACTGATGCAGCTAAGGGTGTTGTTACCACAGCTGAAGAAAAAATCGGTGATGTTAACTCCAATTCACCCGTTGGTACCACACAAGCATTGATTGAACAGGGTGCTAAGGTATTTTCAAGCATTCACGCACGGTTGCACCGCTCACAAGCTAAGTCTTTGGCTATTTTGTCACGTATCAATCATTGGTACTTGGAAGAAATGGACAACAACTCTGGTGAAGAGATTGAAATTCGTGATTTTGCGAACAACAATGACATTCGTCCAGTATCCGATCCCAATATTTTCTCGGAAACACAGCGTCTTGCTCAAGCACAAGCCATTTTACAGTTGGCAAACAGTGCACCACAACTCTATGACTTGCGCCAAGCCCATTTGCGTGTGTTAAAACAGCTTAAAATACCTAATATCCAAGAAATTCTACCAAATCCAACGGGCGTTAAAGAATCTAACCCCGCTTTGGAGAACGTTTCAATGGTTATGGGTCATATGGCTGCCGCTTTCCCCGACCAAGATCATTTAGCACATATCAAAGTGCATTTAATGTTTGCACTTGACCCCAATTACGGTGGTAGCCCAATCATTGGCGCTGCTTTTGCTCCTCATTTACTCGAGCACATCAAGCAACACATGACATTGCACTATTTGCAGTCCATGCGTAACCATGTTGCAGCGGTTTCTGATGGTGAAGACATTCTTAAGCTTAATGAAGAGCGCCCATTGGATCAAACCAGTGAGCAAGTGCTTGGATTAGCATCCCAATTGGTTGCGCAAGACAGTGCAAAAGACTTCCAGTCATTCATGCCTGTGATTCAGAAGTTAGCACAGCAAGTTCAGCAGATGCAACAGCAACAAATGGAGCAAGCAGCTCTTGCTGACCCAACTGCACAAGTATTAATGAAGACTCAGATGGCAGAAACTCAGCGTAAAGCCCAAGAAGCTCAAGCTAAGTTGCAAGCAGATAATCAAGCTCAACAACAAGACTTCCAAATCAAGTTGGCTGAGTTACAAGCTAAAGTTCAAGAGTTACAAACCAAGTATACAACTCAAACCAATATCGACAATCAGCGTAATGCTACCGATATTGCTATGGCAAACATTAACAACTCTGCTAAAGAGCGGATTGCAATGATTACAGCTCAAGCACAGATGAGTCAGCAACAAGTTGCCTTGGATGCTCAGCAAAATATGTCTGCTATGGATGCAATCAATGCAGCTGACCAAGATATTCGTCAGCATGGTTTACAAGTACAACAGCAAGCGTTTGATCAGCAAGCTCAGATGGTTCAACATCAGATTGAAGCCCAGCAAGCCCAGCAACAACACGCTCAAGAGTTACAACAATCAGCAGAACAGCATCAACAACAAATGGCTCAAGCACAACAGCAACAAGCTATGCAACAACCACAACAACCACCCACTGAGGAACAACAATAATGGCAAAAGATGAATTAGGTTTTCGTCAAACCTACAAACAAACTGGTATCCAAAGCTCTGGCGGCGGCCCTGGCGAAACCACAATCGATAAAGGCAATTCTGGCTCACATCGTGACAACAACTGGAAGATCGGCGCTAAGCAAGCTAAGATGGCTAAAGACTCCAAAGTTGGTCCAGATAAAAACCTAAACGAAATTGGCGGCGGCAACTTTTATTAAGATTTGGGGCGGATTTTTCGCCCTTTATGCATAAGTAGTAGTATGAGGGACTTAATTTCAGAATACATTAGCCGCTTGAAAGAAGCGGACAAAGATACAACCGAAGTCCTAGCTTCTGGTTCCAATATCCATAACTTTGATTCCTATCAAAGAGTATTGGGTACTCGGGATGGCTTAAAGCAAGCCATGTCGATCCTAGAAGCCCTCTTAACCGAGGATGATGAACAAGAGTAAGCCGTAACGGCTTTAAGGAGCACTGAACAGTGTTTGATGTAAAACAAAAAGATGAACCAGATTTGCGTTCGGAAGCAGAATGCTTTCCAAATGTGGATCCAGGTGTTGAAGTAGCTGGAGATCGAGTATTGGTGCAACTGCGCCGAGAAAAGACCACCAGTAAAGGCGGAATCATCCTAGTGGATGAAACCAAACAAACCCTACGTTTCAATGAGACTGTAGCCAAGGTAATCCAAATTGGTCCCCTTGCATATAAGTCGCCAGATAACCTAGAGCCTTGGATTGAAGGCCCATGGTGTCAAGTTGGCGATTTGGTAAGGACAATTAAATACGGTGGCGATCGTTTTGTTGTTCAGCCCGATGATGATGGAGCCCCAGTGGTGTTCATTACCATTCAAGCACGTGAAATCATCTCTCGCATTAAGTCGTTTGAGTATGCGCAGAAGATGAAGGCGTTTGTGGACTAATTTTGAAAGAAAATTATGGCAGAAAATGAATTGAAAGATGTTCCCATTAAGGAACAAGAAGATGGCTCTGTCTTAGCCAACATTGAACTTCCAGAAAATCTTGATGTTGAGATTGAAAAAGAAGATAAACCAAAGAAAAAAGACGAAGATCACGATGACGAAGAAGCTGAACACGAAGCTGGCGATGATGAAGCTGCTGCTGAGGGTGAAACTGACGAAGAGCGTGAACAGATTCGTGAAGCTCGTAGAGAAGAACGCAAGCTAAAGAAAGAATTAAAGCGCCAGCGTGAAATCTCTGCAAAAAACAAGATTAGCGCACTTGAGAAGCGTAATGAAGAATTAGCAAGACGTTTAGCTGCGGTAGAAAACACAGCGGTTTCTTATCAATTTGCCCAAATTGATAAATCCATTGAGGATGAAGCCACTAAGGTTGAATACGCAAAGATGAAGCTAATTCAAGCATCCCAAACTGGGGATGCTACGGCTCAAGTGGAGTATTTAGAGCAATTAACAGAGGCTAAACAGCGTCTGCAACAAGCTCAACAGTACAAAAAACAACAGCTCGAGCAAGCTAAGGCACCTAAGCAAAATGTGCCAAATCCGATCAGCACAGAAGTTCAAGCCAATGCAACAAAATGGCTTAAAAAGAACTCTTGGTATGATCCGCAAGCTCGAGATACCGATAGTAGAATTGCCAAAGTAATTGACCAAGAACTCGTAGCCGATGGTTGGGATCCATCTGATCCAGAATATTGGGAAGAGTTAGATAGTCGTTTATCATCTCGCTTACCACACCGTTACACCAGTAAAGGTGGTTCAAATAAGCGTGCTAACCCAACGCAGTCAAGTCGGGTTGCAAATACCACCAGTGCAAAAGCTGGCACCATCATGCTAAGTCGTGACAGAGTGCAAGCAATTAAAGATGCTGGTGCATGGGATGATGTAGAACGTCGAAACAAAATGATCCGTGCTTATGCACAGTATGATCGTGAAAATAAAGGTTAATTAAAATGGCAAATAACAGAATTAAACGTGACTTAGATGATCGCTTAGCTGATCGAGTCCAAGAAGTATTGGAACGTAGTACAACTGCGGATCCAGATGACATTGCACGTCGTGAACGCCTTGATGCGTTTAGAGACAAGTGGGCAAATAGTGCGTTGCCCGAAATTCCAGCGGGTACTATCCCTGGGATGCACTTGTGTTGGTTATCAACAACCAATACTTACGACAGTATCGACAAACGTATGGCGTTGGGTTATGAGCCAGTTAAAGCTAGTGAATTAGGAGTTAGCTTTGAAGGACTAGGCAAGATGAGCTCGGGCAAGTTTGAAGGCTGTGTTAGTTGTAACGAAATGGTTCTCTTTAAGTTACCAGAGGACATCTACCAAGAAGTAATGCGCATGCTTCACCTCGAGGAACCTCTCGAGCACCAACGCAACATCACCGCACAAGTGCGTGGTGCTGCCGAAGGAAGCAAAGGTGGGCGTTCAGTCTTGGAAGGTGGACTTTTGGAAATGGAAAAGGAAACCGCAAAAGCGAATAATAAAAACATTCGTTTCTCTTAACATTCTTCAAAAACAAAGGAAAATAGACTATGTCTACAGTATTTCAACCCTTTGGTCTGAAGCCAGCTTACCACCCAAGTGGTTTAGATCGTTCGGTTCCATTCGTTGGCACCAACAA
>Ga0214172_1000313_pt1 | contig 23646 bp, 25 predicted proteins | sample TroBogEpilimnion_29_FD_153010 | JGI IMG/M metagenome (GOLD analysis project Ga0214172, IMG submission 153010) | Freshwater microbial communities from Trout Bog Lake, WI - 12JUL2007 epilimnion | ecosystem: Environmental > Aquatic > Freshwater > Lake > Epilimnion/Euphotic zone | place: Trout Bog...
TCTCACCCTGAAAGAAAACGTGCGGGGCCGGTTCCTGCGGATCACCGAAGAGGTCGGCGGCAAGCGCAACACCATCATTATTCCCTCCACCGGATTGGAGGATTTTCAGCGGGTGATGACCGCCATGGTACAAACCGCCGAAGCCACGCCGCCCCCGGCCCCCCGAACTGCGACCGAGGAGGATCCGGATTCCATCGGTAACCGGTAATGCGTGGCCACAAAAAAAATTCGCTGGTCAATTTCCTGGGGAAAATCCTGTTTTCGAAGTCGGCCCCGTGGCAACGCCGGCAGAAAACCCTTACGGTGTTGTGGACCCTCGCGGTAGGCGTGTCCGCGGGAGGCATCCTACTGGTGGTGGCTTATTTGATGAACACCAAGCGGTGACGCCGAAGCCGGCGCGTTTTTTTATGCTGCGTTCCAGCACCCATGCGGCGGCGGGCTTGGGAATGCTGTCCGTTGGGAATCTGGCACATTTCATTTGCCGATGCCGCCAAGCTATAATAAGCTAGAATGATTAACAGGCGACTATGATTAAGCAACGACAATCGCCGGGTCTGCCAGAAAAACCGGAAACGTTTCCGGACACCCGGACCTGTCAGGTGCGGCGGATGAGGGGCTGGGACGACTTTGTGGAATGTTTAAGCCTGTGGGGTGCCTCTTGTCCCCACCTGCTTTTATTCGAACAGAAACGGTTTTGTCGCCGCCCCCGTACCGGTTTGGGTTCCGAGGCCATCGGCACCTAGCTCGCAAGCGGACGCTTCAGGAACTGGATGAAGGCGGTCATGGTGGGGGTCAATCGCTGGTGCTGCGCATACACGATGGCCCAAGGCACGATTAAACCGCGCTCGGTTAAAGTCACCTCCACTAATTTCTTTTCGGCCAGCTCTGACCGGACCAGAGGTTCCGGCAGAAAGGCGCAGGCCTGCTCCACCAAAACCACGGCTTTGACCATGTCCACCTCATCAAACATCCAATGCGGGGCAAATTCTTGCCGGAACGCTACAGGCAACGGTAAAAGGGATCGTCGGGGCGGGATAGCCGACCAGCCGACAAAACGCTGGCCCTTCAGCTTGATCGGGTTGACGTTGGAACGGGCGGCCAGGGGATGCCGGGGGCTGCACACGAGCACGAGTCGCGAGGTTTGAACCACCTCCACTTTGATCCCCGCGTGCGTGTCCGGGTATAGGACCAGGCCCAAATCCAGCTTAAATTGCTTGAGCGCCGCATAAACCGACTCAGTTCGGCCATAGCGCAGCTGGATGCAGGCGGCCGGAAACTGGCTTTGAAATGATTTCAGCCAGACCGGCATGAGGTACAGCACCAGACTGGGCGGGGCCATCAAACTAAACGTGGTGGCCGCCGTTTCCCGGGCTACTTTCATTTGCTGCGCCAACTGCTCGATGAGTTGATTGATTTCTTGGCCATATTCCCAATAGACCTTGCCCTCCGGGGTGAGCTTAAAGACATGGCGGCCGCGCTCGACCAGTTTATATCCGAGTTTCGTTTCCCAGCCGGCGAGCATCTGGCTGACGGCCGATTGGGAAACCCCTAAATCGTCCCCCGCTTTGCGGAAAGATTTCCTTTGTCCCAATGCGGCGAACATCCTTAAGACATCCAAGTTCACACTGCAGCTGTAATGGCATTAGAAATAATCGTCAAATGATATCTCGGCGGTTAATCCAGTGAATGCCGGGGATGGGGAAAAGGAATGGCCGGCATGGGCGTCTTTACTCCTGACTGTCTTCCCGTTGGACTGACGGTCTCACGGGTTTCGCGCCGTCTGGGGACCGTCAACTGCACCCACGTCCATACCAGCCAGTGCACCTTCGTCCTTTTTTGAAATCCGTCAACCCCTCTTTTTTGCGTCCGCGGCCAGCGCGGTGGCGAGCGCCCATTCTAAAAATGGTGTCACGGCATCAGGCGGGCGTTTTCCCTTTTGACAGGTCAATTGGGTTGAGCCCATAATCGACCTTCTCAATCGCGCCGGGTTGGCATTCAGAAAATGATATGACTATGGGTTCGTTGGAAAAACGAAGTGGCTGGGCTGGAATTTGCCGGACAGGGGTCTGGCTAATGGTCTTAGGCTTTGTCTGGGCGGCGGCCAGTGTTCTGGCACAAACCAGCCTCCCGGAGCCCGCGCTCGAACCCGCAGAGACCAGCGGCCCCGCGTGGGGCTTCCTCTTGCAACGCTGGGGCGTCTGCCTGCTGGCCTTGTTCCTGTTGGGGCGCACGCTCTGGCGCTTTTTTATGGAGGCCGAAGAGGAGGATGACTTTTCCAATTATCTGGCCACGTTGGCGACGGCCTATCGCTGGGTGTTTCCGGTTTACCTGGCCTTGCTGACGTCCGTGGTCGTGCTGGAATTTCGCCACGTGGGAAACTGTTTTTTCTCCCTCTCCCTGCTGGCTCTGGCGCTTTCCCTGCGCCGTTATTATTGCGAGGGCGATTTTGTCAACAACCCCCGGGCGCAAAAAGTCCATCTGGCCCTGCGGGGTGCCTTGATCTGGCTGGGCTGGATCCAGGTGCCGGGCCATTATCTCGCCAGCCTCGCCAACTGGTTTCAGCTGCCGGTGATGGCCTGGGTGCTGCTGGCCTTGGCCACCATCGCGTTCAGTCAATTTTACAACTGCGCGGATCTGGCGGAACATCGCAAGGCCCTGTATTTCTTTCTGCAGGGATTCCTCGTCTCCGGCCTGCTGGGCGGCGGGGCCGGCTATCGGGCCTGGATCCAGAGCGGAGGCACCAGCCATGCCAGCCATTATATTCTTCCCGCCGCGCTGGTCGCCTGCCTGCCGATGCTGTTCTTGTTTTACCGATGGAACCTGCGCGTCTCGGGCGAGTTTTTCGGCCGGCTGGTTTTCGACATGATCTTTTCGGAGGGCGCGTTTGCAGAAAAAAGCAAGCGGCTCAAACATCTTCCCGAAATCCTGCTGCTGCAGCACTGGCGGGATGGCGGCGATGTGAATAAGGCCTGGCGGACGGCCAGCAACCATCTTTTAAAAGAGGCGCGGGCGTTGCCGGTGTGGCTGTTTGCTCTGGAGACGGCAGTGCTCTACCGGCGCAAGCCCCATGACGCGTTGAAACTATTGCGGCGGCTCTGCGACGCTGAAGTGTTCCCCCATGATCATCGCCTGGCAGCGGTGCAACAAACGCGGAGTTGGATGGAGTCGGCGGGTTTCCCCTTTGACGAGCGCCCGTTTCAGATCCAGAAGCCGGTGTTAGACCCCTCCGGCTTGACGGGAACTGTGGAGGCGAAAATCCGGGAAGGCCGGTTTGGCCAGGCGGAAGCCCTCCTGCGGCAAGTGTTAGCGGAGGATTCACTGAATGAAGGGGCGTTCACCCAGCTGGTGCGGCTCTACGCTCAGGACCTGAAAAAACGGGGCGCGGCGGCGAGCCTGATCGCCGAGGCGCGCGATACGTTTAGTCCGAAGGTGTTGGATTACCTGAGTGCCTCACTGGACGAGTGGATGCGCCTGCCGCTGCGCAGCACGGCCAAACCCAGAACCATTCTGGGCTGGCTTTTGCGCCGCAAACACACGGACCCCACTGCCCGGAAGTTCTCCCTGCCCAACCAGCACGAGGCGGTCGCGGCAAAATCCACCGATCCGGTGGAACTCTATCTGGAACGGGTTAAAAAAAATCAACCGCCGGCCCCCGATACCTCCGGGGTGCAAGACCGGGTCCAGAAGCTATTACTGGAACGGCGGCTCGGAACCGCCATTGATTTGTTAAAGGAGCAGGCTGAGGCCGCGCCGGAAAACTTTGACCTGTGGCTGCGCTATGCCGAGGCCCACGGCAATCACTGCGGCAACCCCATGTCTGCTGAAAAAATCATTCAACGGATGGACCGCTCCGGCCATTTCAAAAAAGTGCAGATGAAAAAGGCCCATAACCATCTGGGCAAATGGCGGAAGAAACATCCTTCGCGCCAGTCCGGATGGTGAACCTCCGTGATTAAAGGAAAATAACTCCCAGACAGCGCAGGAGCGCTAACCCCGTCCCCTGGCTTAGGGTATTGGGGCGTTGTTGACGGCCGGTCCCACGGGAAAGTTGAAGGATTCGCCCGCCTTGGCGCGACGGACAAAATCCCGGAGGCTGGCAATGTAGGCTTCGTATTGGGGGTCTTTCTGGCGCTCCGGCTGATATTCGTCAGCCTGTTTGAGGATGGCTTCCGCTTTGATGCGCAATTGGTTCACCTCCATCTGGCCGCCCATGACCTTGCTCATGTCGCCCTGATACGATTTGACGGCGTTGGTATAGCCGGGATCGCTGCTGAATTTGTCCAGAATCGCCAGGCCCGGATCGCCGCCGCCCGGACTGCTGCCGCTGAAACTGGCAGTGCCCGGCATTAAAGCCGCAGCGGCGGAGGGCGTTGCCCGGGGTGGCGTCGGGGCGGCCCCGCCATCGTCCGGCAACAGCGGGATAATCACCACATTGGTCTTATTGAACGTATAAGACTCGAACCGGGCGGCGACAGTGATGTTGGAGAGCGTGATATCCGTGACTTGGGCTTTGCCCAGTACGACGAGGGGATTCTGGGATGAAATCCTGACCAGGTCGCCGACCTTGGGGTCGGCGCCCGCCGCCGTTAAGGTGACGATGACCGGGAACACTAATTTCAGGAATGTCTTCATTTGTAAAAATCGCCCGCTAGTTCACCACCCCAGCCAACTGGCACAACCCGAGCCGAAACCGGCTGAATCAAGCTGGCCATCGATAAAATCAGCCTAACTCATTCCCCAGGACCCGCCTACTGTTTTTTGAAAATAGTAAATTACGTCAATCGCATGAATATGTGGGTTGAGGTTCGGGTTCATGGAACGTATAATGCATCTTACGTAAGTTCCTTAATTAATTTCCCCGCCCGCAGAAAATGCGTCCGGGCCGGTGGTAAAATCCACCGGAGGAAATTGCGCTATTTTTTAACTGAATTTTGCCAAACCGATTGATGCCGTTGCCCCATGCCCACGCTTGAATATCAGAAGATTATCACGACCGATCCGCAGGTAAAAAATGGTGAGCCCTGCATTCGCGGGTTGCCAATCACCGTTGACGAGGTGTTAAAGAGTGTGTCCAGCCAGACCCCCATAAAGCAGGTCCTGCTCCAGTATCCCCAGCTGACGGTTGAAGACATTCGGGCGTGTCTGGAATTTATTGCCAATAAACCGACGGGGACGTATCTCCCTTGGGCATGACAACGCCTTAACCGTTGGTCCCTAAATCGAAACGCTCCCCGGTTTCCGGCACCTGCTGAATCCCCCCCGACACCGCATCGGGATGATGGCAAAAACGTTTCTGCTCGAACAAAATCAGGTGCGGGCACTCTGCCGCCCACCGGCCCAAACATTCATGAATGGCGTAGGTGCCGCATTGCCGCACCTGACAGGTACCGGCATCCGGAAACATTTTTGGTTTTTCAAAAAAAAACGGTGGTTTAAGCGGTCGATTCATAATCACTCCCAGTCATTCGTCCTACCAAAGACTTGCCGGCTTCGCCCAACCTGGTTCAGGCAGCCCCTTGCAGTTTGGCTCCGGCACGGTCCTAGGCACAGTATCAGGGCTGGGGCGGGGTTTGCCAAAAGGTCAGTTCCTTAGCTTGGGCTAGAGAATGATTTAGACCAACTGTGACATTCCCCTACCCTCAAATAAAACCGCGGAGGGACCGGACAAACCCGGATCCGGGCGACGAGGAGACAGGGCAGCCTGAAGGTCGTTTACTTCCACTTCGACGATTAGTTCTAATCATTAAGTCCACCATGGGGGTAAGCCTCAACCCCACGGCGGGTAATCGTGCTGGTTCGAAGTTGACCCAGGTTTGTTGTTGCGGTCTGCGGCTCCGCTGGGACTGCGTTCGGTCCGATCTCAGTCAGCGACCGTGGCCGGGTGGCCACCGCCACGATGGGTTTCGACCGGGGGCGGCCATGCCTGCAATTCTGGTGGTAAGCGGCCAGCTGGAGAATCACATGGTAGTCGTCCTGCGCCGCAAACCACTGCAGTCGTTGGGCGGGATTCATTTTACGCAGGAAAGAAACAGGGCAGTCGCTGGGATTTCCCTGGCCTGCGGGGCAGATGTCCTGAAGCATCTCCCACAGTTTATAGTAAACGTGGTGATAGAGATTCATCGGCATATTTCCAATCAAATAGCTAAACAACGGAGTCGCTGTTCGATCATGCGCCGCGACCGGTTATTGTCAAGCAGGGTCATTCCGTGGAGTCCCCACCGAACGGGAAGGCTAACTGAGGGCAACACCAACACTATTAGTGGGAGTCGGTCGGTAAATGACTAAGCCGAATTTTGAACCCGGGTTTCCCTAATAAGTCAGGACTTGGAATAAAAAATTAACCTCAAATTGTTATTGTTACCTTGTAAAATCGGCATATGTTCAATGTGTCATGGAAAAACCGCCTAACCTCCCGGATTTTCCGCTAAAACCGAAACTGTTTCCGGATGCCGCCACCTGCAAGGTGCGGCGATTTATCACCTTTGGAGCCGATGAGCTCCAGGAGTGTTTGAGCTGCTGGGGTGCTGAATGTCCGCACGTGCTCTTTTTTGGCGGGGCCCGATTTTGTCTGCGGCCCGAGGCGGTGCCGTAGGGGATGCCCTAAGGCGGCAGTCGCAAAAAAATTGGCAACATGAAGGTGACGCAAGGGTACGGCGCTAGACCGGGCGGCGGTGGAAAAATCCGTTTTTGGTGGGTTTGCCCTCCCGCCGCGAGTGGGGCCCCTCGCACTCTGGCCCTGGCTATAGCCCCAGCACCTGGATCGCCTCGGGGAGGTTCTGGCAGGTGACCACTTGGAGCTGTTGCGGATAATGAAATATGGTCAGGATGTTCATCCCGATATCCTTGCTCGGATCCGGAATGACCCGCACCACCAGCCCCACGCCCGCCTGACCGATCACTTCCATCATCCGCCCCAACTCCGTCAGGCAATCTGGACTCATGGATTCCAGATGGGTCAAATCCACCAGGTAATGAAAACCCGGCGCCAGCCCGGCCAATTGCAGGGCGACATCCTCCCGGCCCGTTGTAAAATTCTCCGGCCGCACGGCGCCAATGAAACTGATATACAACAACTGTCTGGCCTTATTCGAGGTGATGAGGAACACAGGAGCTGACCCTAGTCGGCCCGCAACCGGAATACGAGCGAATAAAGGGTCGCCGGCATGGGGTCTAACCCGAACCGGAAATCATTTCCTGCCAGCAGCCCGAAGCTGGGCGGATGCAGATGGCGCTGGACAGGCTGGTCAAATCAGTTGAGCACCCCTTTCATGAACCCGGCTAAATCACAACCCTATGGCTTAACTCCTGACCAAGGTCGTCTGAATCGTATCCGCGCAGCGCAGGCTTTCCGGCCTGCGGGTTCACGGAGTTTTCCAACTCCGTGTTCCGCCCACAAATTTGCCGGCATGCTCACAGGCGTATGCGTTACCCTGCTGGAAGCCTGAGTTGCACGCGCCGGTAGAATCCCGGCCAGCGTCAGATACCACAGACCGACCACGATGCCCAGAACCCAGACCCAGCGCGGATTTCCCGGTCCCCAAATAGTCATGGACCAGCCAATGAACGGGCACAGTTCTTGCCTATGGACACTCCTGAACGTGCCTGTTCTTGACGATGCGCCGCCCCGCCGAAATTCCGGTGCAAGTTCTCTGCTTTAAAAAATTCCGATTTTATGTGGTTCGTAGCGTTCGCGGTTAAAAATTCCGGATGCTAGCTTTGCCCCCCGCCCCCTTTGTGCCTTCGCTACCTGGTTGTTAAACCCCGTTTTTTGATACAGTTTTAGCTTTGGTTTTTTGCGCCTTTTTGCGGTCGCCAAGTCTTTGCTTTCCGGCCATCAACCTTCTGTCTCCTGAATTCAGTTTTCTGCATTCTTTTTTAAGCGTTTCAGCGTTTTAGTTTTATTAGTTTGTGCCTTTTGCGCCTTTTTGTGGCTAAATATTCTGGTTCGTGTATTTCGGGTGGTTCGCGGTTAAAAATTCAGGTTCCGCTTTCCGCTTTTGCCCGGTAAGACTGGGAGGGCAATATCAGGTCAAAATGAACCCGCCTAACGGCATCCCTCCGGCCATAAAACCCTGGGGCCGATTTGGAGAAACTCATCTAATCCTTGAACCGGTCCATTTAAGTGATAATATTTTCATGGAGATTGCAGCGAAACCATGAAAATGCGCTTAACCAGTTTAGCCGCGGTTTTTCTGACGCTGTTTGGATTTCGTGCGCCGGCCTCGGTGCTGTATGTCGATTTGAATTCCACCAGCCCCGCGCCACCTTTTGCCGATCGCTCCACCGCCGCAGTTTCCATTCAGGATGCCGTGGACGCCGCCACCAACGGTGATTTAATTCTGGTGAATGATGGGGTTTATCAGGACGGATTCGGGATGTCCAAGGAGCCTGTGGGAACCGGCATTCAACTGAAAACACTTTCTGTTACCAACCGTATCGCAGTGAACAAAGCTCTGACGGTTCAAAGTATCAACGGGTCAAGTTCAGCGTTTATCAGCGGCAGCGCCATTTATCGCTGCGCGTATCTAACCAACGGGGCCGTCTTGAGTGGTTTCACTTTGATCAATGGGACAGCCGGTTGGCTTTCCACCACTCAATCATTCCACGGCAGCGTCACCGTGACCAATGCCATCAATGGGGGTGGCGTGGCCGGAGCAAATTATTATGGCAGCAGTCCGGCCTGGGTTTCCAATTGTGTCCTCACCGCGAACGTGGCTTATGGTAATGGTGGCGGTGCCGCTGGCGTCAATATGGTGAATTGCACGTTGACCGGAAACACCGCAACCAGCGGCGGTGGCGTTTTTGAATCGGTCTTGCTCAATTGTGTGGTCACCGGGAACGGTGCACAGACTTCCCAAAACCCGTCCAATCCATTCTATTCCAGCACCCAGTCAGGTGTTGGCGGTGGCCTCTATGGCGGTTCCGCTTTCAACTGCCTCATCGCTAACAATGCCGCGTTTGAAGGCGGTGGTGCGTATGGCGTGAGCAAAATGGTTAACTGCACAATTGCCAACAATTCCGCCGCGTATTCCGGCGGGGTTGGGGTGTATAACTCCAGCCCTTATGGCAGCAGTGCTTTGATGAATTGCCTCCTTTATTTTAACACGGCGGGCACCAACGCCAATTATGACACCAGCAATGTTTCCCTGGATCACTGCTGCACTGTCCCGTTGCCGGCCAGCGGAATGGGCAATATCACGAATGACCCGAATGGGGTAAACGGCGCTGGCGGAGATTTTCATCTGCAAGCCAACTCGCCCTGCATCAATTCGGGAAACAACTCTGCCATTACAAACACCACCGATCTCGACGGCAATCCGCGCCTCGCCGGCGGCACGGTGGACATCGGCGCCTACGAATTCCCATCGCCGGCTTCTATTATCTCGTATGCGTGGCTGCAACAATTTGGCTTCCCCACGGACGGCACGGCGGACTTCGCCGACCCGGATGGCGATGACCTGAACAACTGGCAGGAATTCATCGCCGGCACCAACCCCACCAATGCCGCCTCATTTTTAACCGTGACATCCATTCATCCGGTGGTGAGTCAGAATCGGGCCGTCATCCAGTGGCAAAGCGTGAACACCCGAACCTATTATCTCCAGCGCGCCGCCGACCTGACCGCACAACCTGCGTTCACTTCCATTCAAAGCAACCTCGTGGGTCAGACCGGCAACACGAGCTATATAGACACCACAGCGACCAACGGCGGGCCCTATTTCTATCGCGTCGGCGTGCAATAGCATCGCTGCCGTTTTCAACCCGAGCTGCTGCTGTCCCGTCGGCTCGTAAACGTTTTGTAGCAGCCGACGTAAGGAGGCTCATTCATGGTCTTTGTTTTCCGGCTCTTCAACCTTCTTTTTTAAGTTTCCGCTTTCCGCTTTCCGCTTTTAACTTTTGCCCTCCCCCCTTTTCTTCCGCCAACGCTTGCCTTGCCCGCAGTTTGCCTTCAATTTATCTGCCCGTGCAGGACTTGCTCACCAAAATCGCGGCCGCCGCCGAGGCGCGCCTTTGCTTTTCCCCCAGCGCCACCGCGCCCGAAAAACTCGCGCGCTATAAAACGTTTCTCAAGGTCGAATCCCACCGGCTCAAGCTCCTCCATCGCGCCGGCGCCGACGGCGTGGAAATCTGCCAGGCCCGCGCCACCATTCTCGACGCCCTCATCCGGCATCTCTGGGACACGGCCAGAGCCGGCCTCCACGCCCCGGCTCCCCGGGAGTTCCCGCCCATCGCCCTCGTCGCCATCGGCGGCTTCGGCCGCGCGGAACTCAATCCCCACAGCGACATTGATTTCATGTTCCTACACGAGGGGCAGGTCGCGGGCACCAAGCCCCTGCCGCATCTCGCCCGGCTCATTGACGGCGTCCTCTATCCGCTCTGGGACATCGGCCTCAAAATCGGCTACTCCGTGCGCGACCTCGACGATTGCGTCAAGGTGGCCAATGCCGACATGCAGTCCAAGACCTCCCTCATCGAGTCGCGGCTCATCGCCGGCAACGAACTCCTGTTCGCCAAATTTCAGAAGGTGGTCGTCCAGAAATGCGTGGTCGGCTACGAGGAGAAATACATTGCCGCCCGCCTTGAGGATCAGGCCACCCGCCGCGCCAAGTTCGGCAACTCCGCCTGCATGCAGGAGCCCAACGTCAAGAACGGCTGCGGCGGCCTGCGCGATTTCCAGAACCTGCTCTGGATGTCGTTCTTCAAATACCAGACCCGGTCCCTGCACGATCTGCAGGCCCGCGAATTCGTCAGCGAAGCCGAACGCAAGCAGCTCGAGGCCGCCTACGAATTCCTCCTGCGCGTCCGCACCGAACTCCATTACAACACCAACCGCCCGCAGGATGTGCTGGGGAAAAACCTGCAGCCCGCCGTCGCCACCAGCCTCGGCTACAGCGACCGCTCCCCCAGCCTGCGCATTGAGAAATTCATGCGCGACCTCTACGTCCACATGCGCAACGTGTATCTTATCACGCGCACCCTGGAACAGCGCATGGCCCTGCTCTCGCCCCTCCAGACCAGCCGGCTCACCAAGCTCCGCCGCCTGCTCCCCGGCGGCGCCGCGCGCAAAACGCCCGAGCCCGTGGATGGCTTTATCTTTGAAAACGGCGAAATCCGCGCCGTCAACAACCGCGTCTTCCGCGATGCGCCCCGCCGCCTCATGCGCGTCTTCCTGCACGCCCAGCAGCGCCGCCTCACGCTCCACCCCGACCTGGCCCAGCTCATCCGCAACCAACTCGCCCTCGTGGACCGCGAATTCCTGAACGACGAGCACGTCCGCGAAACTTTTCTCACCCTGCTCGACCGGCGCGGCGAGGTCGCCCACATCCTGCGCACCATGCACGAGGTGAATTTCCTCGGCAAATACCTGCCCGAATTCGGCAAGCTCACCTGCCTCGTCCAGCACGAGTTTTATCATCAGTACGCGGCGGATGAGCACACGCTCGTCTGCCTGGAACAGCTCGATAAAATCTGGGAAGCCCAGGAACCGCCCTACAAAAACTACGAGCCGATGTTCCAGAGTCTGGAACGGCCCGGCCTGCTCTATCTCGCCCTGCTGCTGCACGATGTCGGCAAGGCCGCCGTGCATGAGAAAGGCAAGCACGCGTCCGCCGGCGCCACGCTGGCCATGCGCGCCGCCAAACGCCTGCAGCTCGATCCGCCCGCCGCGGACATCGTGGAGTTCCTCGTCGAAAACCATCTGCTGCTGGCCACCGTCTCGCAGCGGCGCGACCTGGACGACCCCACCGTCATCCGCAACGTCGCCCGGCAGGTCGGCACGCCGGAGAAATTAAACCTCCTGACCCTGCTCACCTTCGCCGATTCCCAGGGCACCAGCGACAAACTCTGGAGCGGGTTCAAGGACTCCCTCCTCTGGCAGATCCATTCCCGCACCCTGGCCCAGCTCTCCGGCGGCACGGAATTCCGCCGCGCCACCGAACAGGCGCGGGAGGAGGTGCGCGACTTCGTCCGCGAACTCACTCCGGGCCGCATCACCGATGAGGAACTGGACGCCCATTTCCGCCACCTGCCCCAGCGGTATTTCGAGATCTACACCCCCGCGCAGATTCAGGACGACGTGGAGCTGGCCCACCGCTTCATGCACCGGCTGATCATGGAAAACTCGCGGGCGCTGGCCCCCGTCACCGCCTGGATTGACGAGCGCGACCGCGGCTACAGTCTCGTCAAGATCTGCACCTGGGATCGCGCCGGCCTCTTCGGCAAAATCGCCGGCTCCCTCAGCGCCGCCGGCCTGAACATCCTCGGCGCCCAGATCTTCACCCGCGCCGATGGCATCGCCTTGGACACCTTTTTCGTCAACGACGCCCGCACGGGCAATCTGGCCGAGCGCGCCCAGCGGGAACAATTTTCCGACCTGCTCGAAAAAGTGCTCACGGGCGAGACCGTGGATTTTCAAACCCTCATCGCCCGGCAGACCGCGTCCCGCTCCAGCTATGCCGCGTATCTCGGCGAACGCATGGAGACCCAGATCCGGTTCGACAACGAGGCCTCGGAAGACCGGACCCTCATCGAAGTCGAGACCGAAGACCGGCTGGGGTTGCTGTACACCATCTCGCAGACCTTTGCCGAACTGCATTTGGACATTGCCGCCGCGCGCATCGTCACCGAGCGGGGCGCCGCCATCGACAGTTTTTACATCAGCGACATCGACAAAGGCAAAATTGTGTCCCCCGAGCGGCTTCAGGGCATCGCCGCCCGCCTGCGCGAAGCCATCGGCAAACTCGAAACCCCGGTCTAGGCCGAGTGCCCCGCGTCCCCAATCCCGTCCTGCTGTGAGTTGGGATTTTCCGCTTCTTCCCGTGCCCAACCCTCCCCATTGGTGTGAGGGAGGTCGTGGTCGTTTTTCGCTCAAAACGCAGGTTTTCAGTATTTCCGTGAGAGCGCCGGCGTCTCACCGGCCCGTAAATTGGTTTATGTTTTGTAGCAGCCGACGTAAGGAGGCTCATTCATGGGCTTTGCGTTCCGGCCCTTCTGTCTCCAGAATTCAGTTTTCTGCATTCCTTTTTCAGCGTTTCAGCGTTTTAGTTTTTTGAGGTTGCGCCTTTTGCGCCTTTTTGGGGCCAATCATTCAGCCGTCAGGTTGGCGTCCTTGGCGCCTTGGCGGCTGGTTATTTCCCCTTCCGTTTTTCGCTTTGACCAAAGCAGTTGCTCGGCGGACCGGACTCTGGTAAAACTAAAAGGGTCAGCGCGGATCGGCCGTGTGAACGCGAGCGCGGGTGTGGTTCAATGGTAGAATGTGGCCTTCCCAAGGCTGAGACGAGGGTTCGATTCCCTTCACCCGCTCCATTGATAATCAAACACTTACGAAGAAGTGCAAGTAGAATTGCAGTAAACAACACTGGCGCTTTCTGCGTTGGGTTGACTCCAAATTCCCGACTCGTTTGATGAATTGGATCTTTCGGTTGGGCGTTTTCCCCATTAAGTGGCATTGCATGTTTATACAAGTTATTTGTATATTTGTGCAATGGTTGGTCGCGCCAAAAAAAACGTTCCGGCTGCACTCTTCGATAGCGTTGAGGGGCAGCAAGGCTATTTCACCGCCAAACAGGCGGCCGCTGCCGGCTACCAGCTGGGAAGCCAAGCCCATCACGTCAAATCTGGGAATTGGGTGCGAGTCGAGCGGGGTATCTACCGGCTGGCGCGTTTTCCTCAGTCGAACGAAGAGCAACTAGTCATCTACCACCTGTGGTCACGCAACCGAGCCGGCGTGCCAGAAGGCGTTTATTCGCACCAAACCGCACTCAGCATCCATGAACTTTCAGACGTCAATCCGTCCAAACTGCACATGACAGTTCCACCCACATTCCGACGGAATGCAAAAACACCGAAGATACTGGTGCTACATCGCTCGATTCTGGATGAGAAAGACGTTGTGCAGCGGCATGGCTTCGCTGTGACAAGACCGCTCCGTGCCATCACCGATCTGGCAGTGGCTGAATCGGTCTCCCGCGACATCATCGAACAGGCGCTGAGGGAAGGGCGGCAACGCGGGCTGATTCTCGCGCGTGAAATCTCGGAACTGCGCCAGCGGGGACAAATTCCAAAATGGTTTGGCGAACTGCTCGTAGAGGGCCAGCGATGAAGGCACCACAAAAATATGATTCCGCCACCGCGTTTCGCACCGCGCTGGAAGACCGTCTGAAAAAATTGGCACAATCAGAAAGTCTCGACCTTCAGCGGGTTCGTCGGCAGGCGGCATTTGACCGACTGCTTTGCCGACTGTTTGCAAAGCCAAACGCCCCGTGGCTGCTGAAAGGTGGTTACGCCATGGAATTGCGGCTAAAGACAGCTCGCACCACGCGCGACATAGACTTGGCGGTAACAAAGCTTCCGATGCCGGCGGCGGATTGGGATGCGAACGCGGCAAATATTCTCGAATCACTACGCGAAGCGGGCAAGCTGGACTTGCTGGATTTTTTCACCTTTGAGTTTGGCAATGCGATGCAAGACTTGGATGCCGCACCCTACGGCGGCGCACGTTTTTCAGTTGATGCGCGATTGGCGGGACGTTCATTTGTGAAGTTTCACTTGGACGTGAGCGCGGGCGATGTTTTGCGCCAGCCATACGAATCACTTTCCGGCCGGGACTGGCTCGGTTTTGCTGGCATTGCCAGAATGAACTTCCCGGCGGTTTCACCGGAAGAGCAATTCGCCGAAAAGCTCCACGCTTACACCTTGCCGCGAGTGAGTCGGGAGAACACCCGCGTCAAAGATTTGGTGGATTTGATTCTTTTGATCGAACAAACCAAACTGGATGCCGCCCGCCTGCCGAAGTCCATCCGTGAAACTTTTCAACGGCGGAAGACTCATGAAATTCCGGACGACCTCGCTTCACCGCCGGCCTCTTGGTCCAAGCCATTTGCGGCGATGGCGACTGAATGCGGACTGGAGCCGGACATCGGGAAACATTTCAGTGTGGTCAGCCAGTTTTTCCGCAAGCTGAGGCTATGACGCCGACAGGCGAACTCAACCATGAGCGCATCCGACCCCACTGATTCCAAGCTTGCTCAAGCGCTGTCGGAATGTGAGCGGCTACGGGTGGAAAATCGACAGTTGCGGGAACGGTTGGGCATTCCCCCGGTTGAGACCGCCGTCCAAATTGTCTCTGAGTCCAGCACACAGGTCACGGTTACAGCCAAATCTAGCCCGGCTATTCTCCTGCCTATCAAAAAACATGGAGTAATTCGTTCCAGAAGAAGCCTGATACGCCAAAAGAATACTTTCCGTTGACGGATCAAGTGATTCACGATCACCTCACCGGCAAACTGACGGCTGGAGTTTATGCCTTGCGCGCTGATGAAACATGTTGGTTCCTCGCTGCCGATTTCGATAAGGCGACATGGCAAGAGGACGTGCGGGGATTCCTTCATTCCTGCGGCGAATGGCAAGTGCCCGCTGTTCTCGAACGATCACGATCTGGAAAGGGCGGGCATGTCTGGATTTTCTTTGAAGCACCGCTGCCCGCCCGCCTCGCCCGGGAACTCGGCACGGCAATCCTCACCCAGACAATGGAGCGGCGACATCAACTCGGCCTGGATTCCTATGACCGCTTTTTTCCGAGTCAGGACACCATGCCGAAAGGCGGTTTTGGCAATCTAATCGCACTACCGTTGCAGCACCTACCTCGAGGTAACGGGAATAGCGTTTTTCTCGATCCCAATTTCAATCCGCACTCGGATCAATGGGCATTTCTATCGAGCATCCGCCGGATGACGTTCATAGAAGTCGAAAATACTGTCCGGGAATTCGCCCGCAGCGGTGACATCATCGGTGTGCGGCGCAGTCTTTCCGACGACGAGCAAACTGAAGATCCTTGGACGCTGCCGCCATCGCGGAAGAAAAAGGATGAAATAATATCCGGCCCGCTGCCGCCGAAGGTGCGCGTAGTTCGCAGTAATTTGATTTATGTCGAAAAGGATGGATTGCCGTCCGCGATCCTGAATCGCCTCCACCGGCTTGCCGCATTTCAAAATCCGGAATTTTATCGCGCACAGGCTATGCGATTGTTCACTTTCGGCAAACCGCGCGTCATCCGCTGTGCGGAGGAATTTCCAAAACAAGTGGCCTTGCCTCGCGGTTGTCTTGGTGAAATCACCGGCCTACTAGAATCACACAAGGTTTGCGTGGAACTTGATGACCAGCGATTCGCCGGACAACCAATTGATGTGAAGTTCCACGGGCAACTTCGCCCAGACCAGCAAGCCGCAGCGAACGCAATGCTTACCCACGATGACGGCATTTTGAGCGCAACGACCGCTTTCGGTAAAACCGTTGTCGCCGCATGGTTGATTGCGGCACGAAAAACCAACACGCTCGTGCTCGTTCACCGCCGCCAACTACTTGACCAATGGCGTGAGCGGTTGGCTACATTTCTGAATCTGCCCATCAAGGATATTGGGCAAATCGGCGGCGGCCGGCGCCGTCCAACGGGGATCATTGACGTGGCGGTCATCCAAAGTCTGAATCGCAAACAAGTCGTGGACGATGTTGTAGCCAACTACGGTCACGTCATTGTAGACGAATGCCATCATCTTTCGGCGGTCAGTTTTGAACAAGTGCTGCGGCAGGTGAAAGCGCGTTACATCACCGGCTTGACCGCTACGCCGCAGCGAAAAGATGGACATCACCCGATCATTATCATGCAGTGTGGGCCGATTCGTTACCGGGTGGATGCAAAAGCACAGGCGCTCGCGCGACCATTCAACCACATTGTCATTCCGCGACCGACAAATTTTCGATTACCGCCCTCAACCGAGAAACCTGAGATGCATGAGTTGTATGCTGCGCTGGCCGATAACAAATCTCGCAATGATCTGATCTGCGTTGATCTGTTGCGCGCCATCAAGGCCGGCCGGTCGCCCATACTTCTGACTGAGCGCACCAGTCAAGTGGATGAATTTGCCACAAGATTAGCCGGCTTGGTGAAAAACATAGTGGTGCTGAAAGGCGGCATGGGCGTAAAGCAACGGCGTGCCATCGCGGAACATCTGATGGCGATTCCTGACGGGGAAGAAAGACTGCTGCTGGCGACGGGTCGTTACATCGGCGAAGGATTTGATGATGCGCGCCTCGACACACTTTTCCTAGCCATGCCAATTTCCTGGCGCGGCACCTTGCAACAATATGTTGGCCGCCTGCATCGTCTGCACGCCAACAAACGCGAAGTCATCGTTTACGATTATGTGGATGGCTGTGTGCCGGTATTTTCGGCCATGTATTCCAAGCGAGTGCGTGGCTATCAGGCTGTGGGATATCAAATTCAAGATCAGGACTAGGCGAGCAACCGGAAGCTCAAAAATCGTTTTGTCAGTGAGCGTAAAAATCGGCCATTTTATACCACTTTACACCACATAGACACGAGGGTTCGATTCCCTTCACCCGCTCCATTGATAATCAGGCACTTACGACGAAGTGCAAGTGGATTGACTCTCGAAAATTCCCCAATCAACTTGCTAGAGGGCGCCTACATTTTCTTCCCGTCTTTTGGTTCGAGGTAAGATTTCATTCCCCCGCCGCATCCAACCAGCAAGCTGAATTAACGGCGATCAACATGAATCAATAACAACGAAAGAAATATCCAAAATGAAAAACATCAAAAACCTCATCGCACTCACCCTTACCACCGCAGCATTGACCTTTTCGGCCAAAGCCGGAGACCTCGTCAATGTCTCAGGAGCAAGCAACATAGCCGTCGGCGGCTTCGACACCGTGGCTTTCTTTACTGACCACAAGCCGGTCAACGGCGACCCTGGCATCACCGCCGCCTATCAGGGCGCGACCTATCTTTTCGCAACCAAAGAGCACAAGGAACTCCTTGAGGCCGCGCCCGAAAAATACGTCCCGCAGTGCGGCGGCTTCTGCGCCTTCGGCGTCTCCGTCAATGCGTTATTTCCCGTGGACATCGTGAATACCTGGCAGGTTCGCAACGGGAAGCTGTATTTCAACCTCAACAAATCCATCCTCAAATCCTTCAACAAAGATTTCGATGGCAACGTTGCGAAGGCCGAAAAGAACTGGCCCGCGCTTGTCGAGAAGAACGGCAAGTAATTGGCTCAATAGTGGCGGGGTGAGAGATTATCCCGCCATCACATCTACTATTTGAAAAGCACTAAAATCAAAAATAACAATTAACACAAAACAAAATTATGCCCCGCATCCACACCATCAGCGCTGAACACGCTTCAGCCGAACAGCAACAAATCCTCACCAACGTGAAGAAAGCGCTCGGGCTTGTGCCGAACCTTGTTTCCACGCTCGCGCATTCGCCCGCCGCCGCCAACGCTTACCTCGCCTCCAGCGGCGCGCTGGCGAAAGGCTCGCTTTCCCGCAAATTGCAGGAGCAAATCGCGCTGGTCGTCGGCGAAACCAATTCCTGTGATTACTGCGTGGCCGCACACACATTGCTCGGCGGCAAGGCGGGTTTGACCCCGGACGAAACGCTCGCGGCCCGTGCCGCCGAATCCGCCGATCTGAAAACGGAAGCCGCCTTGGTCTTCGCCCAAAAGATTGTGACAGAACGCGGTCATGTGACTGACGACGATGTGGCTGGTCTGCGGCAGCATGGGTACACCGACGGTGACATCGCTGAAATCGTTGCCAACACGGCGCTGAACATCTTCACCAACTATTTCAACCACGTGGCTGGAACGGTGGTGGATTTCCCCGCCGCGCCGAAACTGGAAGCCTGCGGTTGCTCTTGCGAGCATTGAGTTCTTGGCGAGTCAGTTTGGTTTCGTTAATTTGCCGCAGTGACGCAAAACGAAATCAACTGCCCCGCCGCGTTGCGCGCCTCGGACAGGAATGCCTGAAGGCGGGTGAGGAAGTCGAAGTCAACTTCATAGGAACCGGCACCCGCTGGCCCGGTGAAATGTCAAAGGTAGGTCATCCGCTCAACGCACTGTATAATTCGGTGCGCGAGATGGTCAAGGCCGGTTCGTGCGGTTGCGCGGCGGCGTTCGGAGCGACGGAAAGCCTCAAAGCCTGCGGCATTCCCGAAGCGAAAGACAACGCGGTCGCCGGCACGCCGGGAGTCTTGAGCATTCGGAAATATCTGAAAGAAGGCTGGAACACACTCGTATTTTAATTCGCAAAGCTCCTGAATCAATCTTCACAACCCTCTCCCCGGCTGCCGGGGCGAGGAAAACCTTAAACCAGACAAACCATCATGGCAGGTCGTTATCTTGAACTGCTCTTCACTCCAAAGGTATTGGCGCAGCAGTTTAAATATTATGGAGCAGTGCAGCGTGTCCCGCCACAGCCGGAAGTGGACGCGCTGACGGCGGAGGAGGTCGAATTCATCGGACGGCGCGATAGTTTTTACATGGCCTCCGTGACCTCCACCGGTTGGCCTTATGTTCAGCATCGCGGAGGCAAACCGGGATTCCTCCAAGTCGTCAACCCGAACACCTTGGCGTTTGCCGATTACAAAGGCAACCGCCAGTTGCTGTCCACCGGCAATCTCCAGAGTGACCACCGGGTTTCGCTGTTCCTCATGGACTATCCGCAGCGCACCCGGCTGAAAATTCTCGGCCATGCGCGCGTTGAAGATGCTCGGCAGCATCCCGAACTCGTCGCCAAATTTGCCGCGCCGGATGTGCAGCGCATTGTCGAGCGCGTATTTTTGATTGATGTCGTTTCCTTCGATTGGAACTGTCCTAAATACATCACCCCGCGTTATACAGCCGCCGAGGTGGAAGAAGTCGTTTCGCCTTTGTGGAAGCGCATCGCCGAACTGGAAACCGAACTAAAAGCCAAAAATTGAAATGGTCCTGTTCTTGCCGTTGCACCCGTTAATTTTTCAAAACCAATGACCGCCACCGCCTTTGCCGAATTACAGCGAGATATTCGCGCTTGTGCGCTGTGCTCGGAACATTTACCGCTTGGACCTCGTCCGGTTCTGCAAATCTCCCGCACCGCGCGAATCCTCATCGCCGGCCAAGCGCCGGGCAGCAAGGTTCACGCATCGGGTATTCCCTTCGACGACGCCAGCGGCGACCGTCTGCGCGATTGGCTGGGCTTGGATCGCGAAACGTTTTACGACGCGAGCAGCGTGGCCATTTTGCCGATGGGTTTTTGTTATCCCGGCACGGGCAAATCCGGCGACCTGCCGCCGCGACCCGAATGCGCCACCATGTGGCGTGAGAAAATTCTCAGCGAACTTCGCGCCATAAAACTCACGCTCGTCATTGGTCAATATGCGATGGCCGGGCATCTCGGCCCGCGCGCGAAATCGACACTCACCGAAACGGTTCAGGCATGGCACGAATATCAGCCAAAGCACTGGCCGATGCCGCATCCCAGCCCGCGCAATAACATCTGGCTGAAAAAGAATCCGTGGTTCGCGCGCGACGTGCTGCCGGAATTGCGGAGGCAAGTCAAAGCGGCTCTCGGAGATTAACGCGCCAATTTCTTTGCCGCTGCGCGGAGTTTCGCGCAGAATTTTTCTCCCGCTGGGGTTACGTCGCCTTTGAGGGCACGGACGATGCCGACTTCCTGCGGTGGGGGTTCGGGCGTAAGCGGTCGCAACTTGAGCCGTGTGCCGACGATTTCCTCAAAGACTTGAGAAAGAATGGCCACACCGCGTCCGGCGGCGATTTCCGTGAACAGACTGCTTGAACCGTCGCACTCCACGGCGATGGGAGGACGCGGGTGCACATCTTTTAAGACGCGCGCCAGCAGCGCATGATAATCGGCGTATTCACGCTGGCGGAAGGTCACAAGTTTCTCATTCGCCAGTCGCCCCAGGGGAACGGTCTTCATTTTTGCGAACGGATGCTCCGGCGCAACGGCCACGCAAATGGGATAACTGTGCAGAGGCTCAAAATGCAGTCCGACGCCGTTGGCATCGATTGGGCGTTGCATCACGGCGAGTTCCAGCCTGCCGCTGCGAACACCATCGGCCAGTTCATTCCCGGCGAGGTCGTGCAAGCGCACGATCACGCGGGGGACCGCTTTTTGAAAAGCGCCGAGCGCCGGCGGCAACAGTTCGACCGTGGGTGAAGGCGAGTAGCCGATTGGCAATTCGCCGAATTCGCCACGCGCGAGGGCGCGAGTCTTTTCCACGGCTTCGTCGGCACGGTTGAGTAATTCACGCGCTTCCTCCAGAAACAATTTTCCCTCCGCCGTGAGCGCCACTCCGCGCGGGCTGCGGCTCATCAAATCCACACCGATTTCGTCTTCCAGATCCTGCACCTGCCGACTCAGGGCGGGTTGCGCCACGCGCAGGCGTGCGGCGGCCTTGGTGAAGTTCAGGGCTTCAGCCACGGCGACGTAGTAACGGAGATGCCGGAGTTCCATGCCAAAATTCATTATGCCCAAAAAGCATCACTGCGCAAGGAAGGTGGTATTGGGCAGCATGTGATTGCTCAACTAATCTTGACGCATCGAACAAAACGTTCGGACGAAACAAAATATATAAACAACAAATAACGATAAAAAATGAAAACTGCATTCCAAAACAAAGTCGCCCTCATCACCGGCTCAACCAGCGGCATCGGTGCAACCGTGGCCCACGAACTCGCTGCGCTCCGCGCCAAGGTCGTCGTCAGTGGACGCCGTACCGCTGAGGGCGAGGCGGTGGTGAAAGCCATTCAGGACGCGGGCGGCATCGCCTCATTCTTCAAGGCCGACACGAGCAAGGAGTCCGACGTGAAAGCGTTGGTGGATTTCACGGTGAAGACATACGGCGGCCTGCACTATGCGTTTAACAATGCCGGCGTCGAAGGCACACCCGGCCTGACGACCGACCAGCAAACGGAAGAAAATTACCGCCATACGTTTGACATCAACGTGCTCGGCGTGTTGTTGAGCATGAAGTATGAAATCCCCGCCATCCTCAAAAACGGGGGCGCCATTGTGAACACTTCTTCGGTTGCTGGACAAGTGGGCATGGCCGGATTCGGTTTGTATGTAGCGTCAAAGCACGCGGTTAACGGCCTGACCCGCTCGGCGGCACTGGAGGTGGCGAAGCAAAGCGTGCGCGTGAATGCGGTCGCGTTCGGTGCGATTCAGACGCCGATGCTGAACCGTTTCGTCGGCGAACACACGCAAAACAATCCCCAACGCGACTGGCTCGCGGGCGTTCATCCGGTCGGTCGCGTCGGCACGACCGAAGAAGCGGCGCAGGCCGTAGTTGCGCTACTGGAAAACCCCTTCATCACGGGCACAGTTTTGACGGTGGACGGCGGCTGGACAGCGCAGTGAACGAAAACTTCACTTCCGGCAGCCATTTCTAGATGCTTTTGAGCAAAACCGGGGGCTTTAACGAGCCCCGGTTTGTATTTTTGACAAGGTTAGATTGTTTCCCTTCACCACATCCAATCTGCCTGACCTGATTGCCAAGCACGGAAAGTGAAATAAGCGAAAGCTGGTGAGGTAAGAAATTACCCCACCGCAGCATCCAATCAATGGGCCGCTGGCAAAATGGTCAGCGGCCAGAAAGAAAACCATGAAAACACTGACATTAAACAACGAAAATTTCGAAACAACCATTATCGGCAACACCACGCCCGTCCTCGTGGATTTTTGGGCAGAATGGTGCGGGCCGTGCAAGATGATCGCGCCGGTGCTAAACGAACTTGCCGCCGAACAGGATGGCAAGGCCATCATCGCCAAGGTAAACATTGACGAAGCCCCGGAACTCGCCGCGCGTTTCGGCATCACGGCGATTCCCACGCTTATAGTTTTCAAAAACGGGCAGCCCGTGACAACCTTGCGTGGCGCTCAGTCGAAGTCCGCGATTTTGAAATCGTTGGCACTGGCGGCGTAACTTTTCCGAAACCAACACAAGACTAAATTAGAATACAAAAAATATGAACGTTGCCCAAGCCATTGAACACCGCCGCTCCGTAAAGCATTACGACCCGAACCATGCCCTGCCCGAGGTGGATTTCGCCCGGCTGATTCAACTCGCGAAGCTGTCGCCGTCGTCTTTCAACATCCAGAATTACCGCTTCGTCAACGTGAAGGACAAGGAATTGCGGAAACAAATCCGCGCCGTGGCGTGGGATCAGGCGCAGATCACGGACGCCTCCGTATTGCTCGCCGTGTGTGCCGACCTGAACGCCCACAAGGACAATCCCGCGCGGTACTGGCAGCACGTGCCGGCGGAAGTGCGCGACTTCATGGTCTCGAATGTCACGCCATTTTACGAAGGCAAACCGCAGCTCACGCGCGATGATGGCATCCGCTCCACAGCGTTTGCGGGCATGGCCATCATGCTTGCCGCTGTGGAAATGGGCTACGAAACCGGTCCGCTCATCGGCTTCGACCCGGTGGCTGTTGGGAAAATTCTCAATTTGCCGGAGAACATCATTTTGAGCTACCTGCTCGTGATCGGCAAACCGACGAAAGAGGCCTGGCCGCGTGGCGAACGACTACCCGACAGCGAGGTTGTGATTATCCATGCCGACCATCTCCACCCCTAAAAGCGCGGTTTGAAATTAACCGTGAACGGGTCGTGAAGGCCGATTCTTGCCCATGCACACTCCCGCTGAAATTCCGGTTTCACGTTTGTCTTTTTGTGTGCCTTTTGCGCCTTTTCGCGGCCAATAATTCTCGTTCGTGTGGTTCGTTCCTTTCGTGGTTAAAAATTCCGGATGCCCGTTTTGGCTTCGGCCTTCTGTCTTC
>Ga0214172_1000315_pt1 | contig 23558 bp, 32 predicted proteins | sample TroBogEpilimnion_29_FD_153010 | JGI IMG/M metagenome (GOLD analysis project Ga0214172, IMG submission 153010) | Freshwater microbial communities from Trout Bog Lake, WI - 12JUL2007 epilimnion | ecosystem: Environmental > Aquatic > Freshwater > Lake > Epilimnion/Euphotic zone | place: Trout Bog...
TTTATCTTCACTCATTGAATTTTTAATAGTACAGCAAATTGGAAATTACTAGTCACCCTTACTAGTATGTAAATAATATATGGATTTTAACTTAAAAACATTTTGCGCAGCGCCTTGGTTCCAAATAAGAAACGAACAATTTAGCGAGTATAGGCCCTGTGCTGTATTAGATATTACAAAGACTCAATTTACCGGATGTACCCAACTTAGTTGGCCCGGTAATAGTCCAGACGAATACCTCAATAGCGAATATTCTGTTTACCTAAGAAAAGAACTTACACACGGCAATCAGTTACCAGAATGCCATAACTGCTGGCAACAAGAACGCTTAGGTCAACAAAGCTCTCGTGAAGTAATTAACAACATTGTAACTGTCAATAAGAAACTTGATCAAAGCTGGGTCAAACTCTATTTGAAACAAAAAAAAGACTACACTCACGATCATCTAATAGCAGCAGATGTTAAATTGACTAATACCTGTAACTTTGCTTGTGCTATGTGCAATCCAACAGACAGCAGTCAAATATATTCATCATGGACTAAAACCTCCCATACTGTGATTAAATTACTGCTCGATCAACAGCCGGGACTATTGGATCGTGTTAAGAAAAATTATAAAGATAAAAACAATCACGAACTGCTTAAATTATTACTGACGAAATCTCCCAAATTTTTAAAGTTGCTAGGCGGAGAACCTTTATTAGATCGCGGCAGTATCAACATCTTACAAGAACTAGATCCGGCATTACAAAAAAATATTGAACTATTGTTTATTACCAATGGTAGTGTTGACCTATGTGAAACTGCTGAACTACTCAAAGGATACCAAGGTGTTAACTTTGTTATTAGCTTAGAAGCAACCAATGCTGTACAAGATTATATTAGAAAGGGTAGTAATTGGGGTCAAATTGAAAAGAACATTGATCAGTGGCTTACACGTTTTCCGCCACGGTCTCTAAATATACATGCCACTGTACAGGCATTGAATATACTACACATCAAACCTTTGCAAACATGGGCAGCATCAAGAGGAATAAAAATAGATTTAGGAATACTAGAACAGCCGGACTTTTTAAGCCTAGCTGCTGTACCTGAAAATATCAGACAACAAGTTTCGAAAGATTTGCAGAACTTGCTCGATGCCAGTCCATACGATCCTGCAATGGCTGCCCAACTTAAAAATTATATAGAGTGGTATGATCCGGATCGTAACTGGACATCTACGTTACCAGAATGGATTAACGTTTTGTAATAATTCGATCAGCAAGACCGTAGGCTACTGCTTCTTCTGCTGACATAAAGTTATCGCGTTCCATATCAGCAGCAATCATATCAAATGTTTTACCAGCTGAATTATGATTGACATATACTTGAGTCAAATACTTTTTCATTTTAAGAATTTCTTCCACTTGAATCAACATGTCAGTTGCTTGACCACGTGCACCACCAGAAGGTTGGTGAATCATATGTCGTGCGCTGGGTAATATTAATCGCTTGCCGGCAGTACCAGCTTGTGCTAGCAATGATCCCATGCTGCATGCTTGACCCATAACCACTGTTGATATATCGCATTTGATAAACTGCATAGTATCATAAATGGCCATACCTGCTGTTACTTCGCCACCAGGACTGTTGATATAAAATAAGATATCCTTTTCTGGATCTTCAGCTTCCAAGAATAACATCTGTGCTACAACCAAGCTGGCCGAGTGTTCGTTTACATCTGTGTCGAGCATGACAATACGCTCTTTGAGTAGTCGACTATAAATGTCATAACTACGTTCACCTTTGGCTGTTTGTTCTACTACGATTGGCACTAGATTTGGCATATAATTCCTTTGTTGACTAATTCTCGTTGTTTATCTACATATCTGTAGAACTGTTCTCTATTGTACATGATTTTATGATTAAGGTCAATAAGTTTCTTTTGCCAGTAAGTTTTAGGCTGTTTGCATAAAACGGCTAAGAAGGGTGCAATGTTATCAGGGTTTCTGAGATCTAAATCACTGATGTCAGAGAAATCTCTAGTATAATCCTCAAACCCTCTGTGTGTTAACCAAAAGTGTGCACCATCTGTATCATACACTAAAAATGGCCTTAATCCCAATATAGGTTTAAAAATCTTTTCGCTAACAAAACGATTAGCAGTTATACCGTATACGGTTTCAGTCACTATGTTTAAAAAAGTTCTTTGCCAATTTGACATATTACCTAAACTAACAATGTCATTGGGTAATCCATATTGCTCATTACCAGAATTAGGAGTTAAACTTGGCGGTGTTTCTTCGGCAGCAACTGAACGTATTGGTTCTCCTGTTGCACTACCCATACTTACCAGACCTTTGTCAAGTAGATTAAGATTTTCAAGTTGATTATACAATTTTCGACGATGCCAATGCGGCTTACGATTTAAACACATATAGGCGGTATCTACTAGCCCTATTCTAAATAAATTGATAGTATTTGGGCACAAGAAGTTACTGTACATATACAATGCCCAAAAGTCTATTTCGTAGGTACCGGCATAGTTTCCAATCTCAATGATTTCGCAATCAAATTCATCATACCGCCATCGATGCGTTATTGCTGGATCAATCATTGACACAAGAACAATACGATCTACTATATTAGCTCTTAGATATTCTAAAACAGTTTGATGGAATTCTTCGTTGTACCAAACGTTGTTAATAACAACTGTTTTTATTTCATCAGCGTCGAACTGTTCCATTATTGGCGTAAGCAATGTGATTTCATATTGCTTTACTGGGTACTCTGGACCCCATCCGTTATCGAATGTTTTTATTATCATGTTACACTCTTTTGTCTAACAACTGCCTATTACGCATAGCAATTTCATTTGCTTTTAGTATCATGTCTATACGATTCTCTTCGGTCATCGACATGATATTATCTATTGTGCGCTTTATTAACAACCATCGATCAACATACTCATACTCATCGTATTCTTCAGACCATAAACTACCGTAAGTTTCAAATCCCATATCTCTTAGTCTTGCTAGATATCCCTTAGGACCATAGACTATAATGGGCTTTGCTGCCATTATAGGCCTTACAGTTTTTTCTGTGGGGAAAAAAGTATTACCTAGTGTATAAGATTCTGCCACTATCTCAATATCAAATTTAGAATAGAAACTTAAAAGAGATTGATTAGTATTATGTTCGGGATTATATTGATCATGTACGCTATAGTAATCTAAACTGCCAATTGGCTCGCTTTTCCACCATTGACAAAAATCTCTATAGTCGATATAATTAGTCCAGTCTTTGATCTTTTCTAAGTTATGTCCTTGTGGTTCTTTAACCCACGGATCAGGAATACGTGTAGTTAAACAACTAAGCAGAACTTGTGTACGATATGTATGCCACAAATAATACATAATAACTGAACGAGATATAGTTCTGCGACCTATAAAGAATCCAAAAACGCAACGGTGAGTAGGTTCCTGCAATATATCGACCCAATATTGTCGACTTCGTTCAAAGAAGTGACTACGCAAATGTGTATCAGATCTAGTATAAGGTACAGACTCGGCTGTATTTGACCAATTGATTATTTGTATATTTTCTGGGAGTATTTGATATCTAGTGCAATATGCATTAACTTCCTGTGCTATTCCTAGTTTATATAAACTAGGACCTTCGGCATATAAATCTAATGTCACAGCAGAATTTCCTGCTGCTCGCCTAAGCAAACTACGCACTTCTTCAGGATTAACCCAATAATCCCCGCATACCCTAACTGGAATTGTTAACATAGTGATTACTTAGTTCAATAAATAACACATGCGTGACTTACTTAACCTCCTAGATAATTTACAAGAATCTGTTATAGACGAAGCGGCTACGCTTACACCTGGACAGATTACCAAATACCCAGAACGGTTCGATGCTTTCATTAACCACATCGAAAGTCGTCGTCCTTTCTATACAGCAGCAGGTGATACTGTAGTGCTAGACCCAGCCGAAGCTGACCGTTTCTTACAGCTAAAAGCAAACGGACAGTTTGCTGGTGGAGTAAAAGGTCGAGATCTAGACGGGCAAGAGTGGCCACTTAGCAGCTTCTTAAAGACAGCCGAGTTTGGCGGTGCTGCTGTTAAACCAGGTGAAGAAGGCGATTTATCCAAAGTTTCAAAAGAAACTGCACCCCTTAAACCCAGCAGCATTGGTATATGTGATAAGGACATTCCTGCAAATGCGTTAGGCGACGAAATTGTAAACAGCTCAGTTCTACAAAGTACACCTTACGGTCAAGCTGTAATTGAAATGGCGCAGCAAATTATGTCCGGGGAACCTGCTGTAATCCCAGAACAGTTCCGCAAAATGGAACCGATTCGAAAAGCCATTGTTGACTACGCAGGCGAGTACTTAGGCGTATTAGCATTAGTAAGCGGACAGAGTCACTGGTATGGTGGGGCTAGTACACAAAAGAATTTTCTAAAATGGCTAGGTGGCGATCTGAATAGTCTTACACTCAACTTTCCTAGCAAGCCTAATACACAGATTGCTGACAGTTTTGCCATAGTAACTAGTACTGTATCAGGACATACACTAAACATTTCTAGCAAAGGCACAGGCGGCGGCGCCGCACCAAGTCTAAGCGGCATTAAAGTTCCAGACCATCTGCGTAGCAAAAAGCAATATAAAACAGCTATAGATATTATTGACCTATGTAGCAATGCTAACATTCCTAGTCCTAAGAGTGTAAGTCAAGTATTTCTAATGATGAACTTGTTAAACGAAAGACTGCCGCACACCATTCCAGAAGAGTACCGTTCTTATTTGCCGTGGAAGCAAGATATTGTTGCTAAAGTTAGCGACAGCATAAAGAATAATACTAAAATGCCCAAGTATGAAAATCTGTTTAAAGACTTAGACAGTAAGGGCTCCGATGGCGGTAAACTAACCTACGTTACTAAGAAAGCGGTAATGGAAATCATTAACGGCGGTAGCGTTCCTGAATTCCAAAGTGTGGTACTAGAAGTATTAGACTACAACTTTATTCAACAGTATGCATCAGTGGCAGGCAAGACAGGCGTTATGACATTTGCTACTCAATGGCCTGCAAAACTAGATGGCCAGGTTAGTATGGAGACTAAGTCAGGCGGTACTGATCCTAGTAAGGGCGGATTTAGTTTCAAACTGCATCCAAAAGGATCTGCTGTTAAAGTCGATGCTGGACCAGTCCCAGGAACAGAGCCAACGGCTGAACCGACGGCTAAACCTGCCGCCGATTTATCGGGCGAAAAAGATATTAGATTCAAGCATGCTGATATCAAAGCAGCAAGAGAAGTGCCAGCTAGTGACGAAAAGTCCTTGGGACGCAAACGTAGACGTTAACCTATTGCATCACAGATGTGATATTCGAGTGCTTCTTCGGCGCTGAGATACACATCATGCGGTGGCAGTAGTACCGATTTAATAGTATCCTCATCTAATTCAGTACAGGTTTGATAGTGTTTTATCATGCGCTGTTGAGTAAGTTCAAACTCTTTCATTGTTGCAAACAGTTCATGTGATTTACCCTCGCTGCCCCAACTAAATTGATGACTCAGGATACTGGTATTAGGTGTTAATAATCGACGACCTCGTGTGCCTGCCAGAAATATTAATAATCCACAACTGGCTATCTGTCCAAGTCCCACAGTCTTAATTGGTATCTTGCTGTTACGCATAACATCGATTAGTGCAAATGCAGGCTCCATATCTCCGCCTGGGCTGCAGATCATTAACAGTAATTCTTTGAGTTTTTTCTTTTTAACGTAATTTTCTAGTAGAATCCATTCAATAACAGGCTTTACGGAATCGTGATTAATCTCTCCCATCAGCAGCATAATGCCGTGATCGTTTAAAGGATTAGTATCTGTTGGAGTGTCTTTTTCTATTGTCATGGGCTATAAAATGAAGAAGCAGTACTGCTATTATACAGTACTGCTCTTACTTATGTCTAGCATTATGACTACTAGATTACTGCTTTGGGAAGAATTTTTCTGCTGCGTCTTTGGTAGTTTTGCTAACATATTCTGCTGCTGCTTCTACGTTTTTAGCTGAAGTTTTGGCAAATTCTGCTTGTTTGTCAGCTAGATCTAACAGAGTTGTTCTGAAAGATTCTGGCTGTACATAACCTACTGCTGTTTTAACACCTTTGGTGTATGTGTCTACTAATTCTGCAAATGTGAACATGTTGTTCTCCTTTAAGTGGTTGTACTTCTATTGTAACATATATTTATATATAAATGTTGCAACCGCACATTTTTGTTTGCCTTTTTAATTAAAATTTTTAAATGTTCATTAACTAGGTACTAAATAATTGTACAGGAGATACACATGTTTAAAGCACTCAAAGAATTCTTTTTTGGCAAACCAGCAGCACCTCAAGCCGAAGCACCTTATAAAATAGAAACACCTGCAACCGTTGCACGACCACCAAGTGCCACTGTAGTAGCTGATGCCACTACCACAATGCTGACCATTGACGCCCCGGTCGTCACCACCTCCGCTCAGGACTCAGTGGTGATCATTGATCCAGCCCAGCCGGTGGCACCACAACTCCCACGTCCGACTGCAAAAAAACCCTCGGCTAAGCCGGCCACAAAGAAATCAGCTGCCGTCGCCGAATCCAAGAAAAAGCCGGCCACAAAGAAGCCGGCACGTTAATCAATCGATCCAATCGATAAACGTTTGGGCGAAAGCACGACTGGCTAATATCTTGGCCTTGCTTTCGCTTGCCAAAACACTAAATACTTGTATGAATAATTATTATGTATATCAACTGATTGATCCTAGAACCGGTCTTCCATTTTATATTGGTGAAGGAAAAGGAAAACGAGCTTGGAGTCATTTAACATTTACTAGCGGGTGTAATAACCCGCATAAAGATAGAGTTATTAGAAAAATACAAGCACTAGGACTTGAAGTAATAGTTAAACTTGTTAAAATTAATTTAATTAAAGAGGAATCTATTAGATATGAGTCACAGTTAATAGAAGAAATTGGTTTAGATAATTTAACTAATATTTGTCCAAACGCAAATCCTCCTATATTAATCGGCACGGATAATGGATTTTACGGGAAGACCCATACTGCGGAAAATAAGAAAAAATGCGGCAATGTAAATCGGGGACGAGATATTAAAACAATAGAAGGCAAAGAATCTATTTCAGCGGCAATGAAAGCACGATGGCAAGATCCTCTATTAAGAGAAAATCAAATAAACAAACTCAAGGCCAGGAAGGGAGAGAAGCGTAGTTTAGAGGCAAGAGAATCTTATAAAAAATCTGCAGCCATACGTAATTCTAATATGACCCCAGAACAAAGATCGGCTCGAACACTTGCCGGAGCGGCTACTAAAAAAATCAAATACGCAGGACTGCGTCGTCAAGGGTATGTTGATGAGCAAGGGAAGAAACGATTCCGTTGGATTCCCTCCACTGATTAAATAATTCAGCTGAAGCTAAGTTCTTGGCTTTTGATTCCGCCATACAATCTGCCCATTCTAAATGTGTTAACGCCCATTCATTAATCTTTCTATTAGTATAGAAATCGCTATGAGCTCTGAGTTTAGATTTTTTGGCTGTAGTTAGCATTTCTGACATAGACGGAATTCGATCTAAAAACTTGTTAATGTATTCATCTCTTGATTGACTATAATGAAAAGTAGGGCGTACACCTTGCCAGCTTTCGATGACTTGCTGAATTCTTGGGTCATTAGATTGAATATACTCATCTTCTTTAATTAAATGATGATGAATATCTAATACGATACCTACTTTCTCCTTAAGAATTAATAAATCGTCTAATCCTTTTTGATATTCGTCGTTTTCGAGTGTTAGACAATTTCTTAATTCTGGACTCATTTTATTCCAGGCATCATTAAACCCGTCGACTCCTCTACGACCGCTTAAATGAATATTAAGTTTAAAATCTAATTTAGATTGACCAAAACCCATCCATCGAATCATATTAGTATGATATTCTAATTCAGCGATCGAACGGTCGACAATCCCTGGGTTATCAGAGACAATGCAAGTGAACTGCCCGGGATGCATAGACAACCGAACATTGCTATTGCGAGCAATATCACCCACTCTCTTAAAGTGGGTTTCGCAGTATGATACAACGTCAGGCTGACGCCAAAAATAACTCCAATCCCGGTGAGTATAGACTGGTAGTATATCACTACCAAGACGAACCATGCGAAGTTGCTCATTTAATTCACTTACCCTTTTAACTAGTTGATATGTGGACTCAATGTTCTGCTTCATTAAATCCCATAGCTTTTGTTCAGCAACTACTTTAGATTGACGACTAAGCCAAGCTACCGTAGTACTACCTGTGTTATACTTCTTAGCATCGTCTGTTGCTTTAATGCCATTAACTTGTTCTGGACGGTCAATCCATTTACAACAAAAACCTACTTTACCCTTCATAGGGATCCTTTAAATCGTGAGCAAAAACAAAATAAAACCAGGTGCAATCTTTTTGATCTTTAAATCGAAACTGTATGTTGTGAGATCCAGTAAAATCCCATCGTTCGCCGCGGTCCCCAAAGTTCTCACGGCAATATTTTATCATCTTAACAGCAAGACGTTGATCTTGAATTGGTTTAGAATATAAATCAGCGGAGTTTCTCATTGTGCTAGTAATTGTAGCACATTCTCCATAGTATCGCAAGTGAGATTGGCAAGGTCTTGACAACTTTTATCAACAAGACCGTTGTGGTCTAACAACACATATTGAGCAGGACTTCCTGCTATTAAGCTGCGTATTAACCCGTAATAATTTTTGATTTTATGTAACTCAAATCGATCACCTGTATCTACAATTGCAGGTAATTGAAATCCGGCTAACAAAACTAAATCACTATCTATTGCAGCTAAATGTATAGCAATGATATCTTCGATATTGTTAACTTGTGATTCGTATGATCCGCTATACAACTTAACTTGGTTTGGTCTATTAAGTTCTAGATAATTTTTTTCCGGGACATAAAAATTGCAACCTTCTTGGAATTTGCGTTTAATCAACTCTTTGGATTTTGATAGATTATGGCAGATAACGTTGTCAGTACCACAGCCTCGCCAGGTATTCCAAGAACCCCAAAAAGGTCCTATCTGTTTAAGAACCTCTATATCAACTGCAGGATCAAATTGATATCCAGATGCCAGTACCCAATTGATTCTCATTATGCACCTTTAAGTGGTTGCCATTGAAATGATCCCAAACAGACCCACCCAAACGGACCACCCGGTTGCGGATCCGAATTGAATACAAAGTCGCCTCTGGTACCGCTATATCCTGGAACTGCCGGTGCAAAGCCTAACTTAAATCGATCTACTTGCAGTTGTTTAACTATAGTAAGACCAGTCGGATCAATAGTGATCTGTGGTATACGATTAATACCAATTGCTAACGACTGAGATCTTGCTGTTCCAATGTAGGCTGTTTGATTAGCCAATTTACCGGCAATAACACTTACTTCTTCATCCCAAACACTTAATGCCATTTCGGGACTTTCGGTATTAATACCAATACGTTTTGTGTTTACATTTAGCGTATTGTTTAGTTTAACGGATCCGGTTACCGTTAAATCCTTTAATGCTCCAAGACTTTGAATGTTTGAAGAAACTATATCAGGATTTAATGTACCATCTTTAACTAACGGTGCTCCGTTAAGCATAACATAATCAAAGTCGATTCCTTTAGTTTTAGCCGACTCCAATACTTCCTCAACTAAACCTTGTTGCCATTGTTCAGTTATACTAGCCAGTACGTCAGAAGATATCTTATTAGATAATTCATCCCAACTGGTGTTGTCAGTATTGATCAATTTTTTAACTATCAGATTATCGACTACTAGGTCGCCGGATATTACCGCAGCACGATTAACGTACAATTTGTTAGCGACTAAATCATTCTCTGCAACAACAGCATTGTCTTGAATGGTAAGTTGTGTAGTTGTAGCATTGTCGGTAATACCGTTAGTAGCAAAATCTTTCTTAAGTCGATCTTGCCATCTATTGATTCCTTGATCGATATGAGTTATTAATAAAGAATTCAAATCAATTGATTTTAGTAAGCGGCTTAACCGCTCCGCCATATTTTGATCAATTTGATTTTCTATCTTAGTGAGCCAAGCTGGATCAACTGTTAAATTAATAATTGCCGAATCGATCAATGATTCTACAGCTCGATCAACTGCTTGGGTTATTTTATCTTGATTAATATAGTTTTTTAAATCAGGCACGGCGCCTTGATCAAATAAAGTAACTACACTGGTTTTTACTGTATCTACTAAATCCGGTACTGTAGAAATGTTAGAAAATTTTGCTATAATTCTGGTTTTAATTGATTCTACAATACTTTGTTCTATATTGTTGATCCAATCTTCGTTGGCCATTAAGATCTGTACCTGTTGATCTACAGATGCCTTTATTTGTTGTTGTGTTAATTCATTTAATGATTGTGCATCAATCATTGCTTCTCCAAGTGTCAAGTGTAACGCAATGAAATCCACCGCCCAATGTACGACTATGTCTAAGTTCGTGTGGTATAACTGTAAAACTCCATTGTTCAAGTTTACGTATTAATTGTGTCTGTTGTCGATCCACGATAACTGTATGCGGATCTATCACTAACATATTTAATGCGATCCATTGGCTAGCATACGGGTATCGGTAAAAGTCTTGAGCTACAACTCGATCAACATAAATCTTATCCCACTTTTCAAATACCTTAGGACAGTTATCTCTGTTGACTCTTGTGCCATTTAATAATACCAAGCCTTCGCGTAACGGTACTACAGTCGAATCAATATGTACACCGTTATAAAAACTACAAGTCTCTACCGTCCAGTCCGGTAATTGTTCAGATAACCAATCTGCTGCTGCTTGATTTCCGCTGGCGCTGACCAAGTATAATAGTGTATCATTTAGTCTACATACATTAGCTGCATCTAATATAAATTCAGATTCTCTGGGCATAGTAAGAATCTTATTACCTGCCATAACTGCCTGCAATGCTTCTGTTTCCATGTTACGACAGGGATAATGCATATTGCAATCAACAATAGTATCACCAGCAATCAATAAACGATCACGAGGACAATAATTGTATAATCCATCAAGTGCGACAAAATCCATATCTATAGGACGATGTACTACCACTCCTGCTTGTCGTAATATATTACATAATCCTTCGAGATCTTCGTTGGTTTCATCTATTATCCATTGTGGAACCGGGCCGCTGGGCAACGGACTATCTTTCCATCTTGTAGTCAATTGTTCGGCTCTGAATATCGTATCATTTACGGGCCAATTGGCATTAGTAGCAGTACCTACTACTATTTCTCGTAAGCGATCCCATTCATTATAAGACGATATCTTCATCAACTATACCTGTAATTTGTAATGTATATCTTGGATCAATTCCAAGATTAGCTGCCATATGCGGCGTGTCGTAAACCCATTCGACTACTGATCCAGCAACCCAATCAGTAATTCCTTGGCCGGCAATTTCTAGATAATGACCGGATTTCCAATCTTCTAAAAATATTACCGCACGGCGGATTGTTTGCTCTCGACCTTTAAGATCAAATAGTTCAATATATTTTTTATATAAATCACTATGCAAAGGAAGTATAGTACCAGTTGCCATTCGATAATAACTAGTACCTATATTTTTCCAACCTCGTGCTGTAAACCATCCAATAAAACCACTATTCCATGACGGTTGTGGATTACGCATATCGCACATTTCGCCTGTGAATTTATTTGCGTAACCGCGGTCTAACCAGTGCTTAACCGAATCAGGGTTATTAAAACTTTCATGGAAATAATCTAAATCTTTAAACTCGTCGTTCCAGAAAACCGGCATGCGATACTGCCGGTACTCAAAATCAAGAAGATTGTCTTGTGTTACCATAATGTACGACCTCACATCCAGGAATATTGCCTAACTTACGCCACGGGTCTACTACAACAGATCCAGGTCGGATATCGAAGTAAAATGCATCTTCTTTATTCTCACCTGTATATCCGTATGTAACTGTACGGTTATGTGCCATTAGCACTATTGCCGGTACATCAACATTTTCAACTACGCTAACACGATCATCGGCTAATGGATCAACATAGTATAAAGATACGTTATGCTCTTTAACATAATGTCCTATTAAAGTCGAATAGCTACCAATACAATAAGGAACATCTGGTTTGTATGCTTTGCCGTGAATAATAATTGGTAAACGTTTAGCCTTGGCAATTTCTACTAGGTAGTCGGCTAGATTCTTTGCCTGTATTTCACGTGCATGCATGATAGTATCAAAAAGGTCGTAACCAATATTATATTCTTCGGCTAACCAACGTAGTGCAATATTGTCACGAGGATGGCAAGCACCAGCATCGCCCATACCTGCTGTCATGTACTTAGGTCCCATGATACGCATAGTTGATTGTGCTAATGCATCAGTTACAACATCAACATTGATATTACCAATCTTCATAGCAAAGTCTTGTATCATGTTAGCAAGACCAACTTTGGCACTAATGAACGTGTTATAAAAGATCTTAACAGCTTCACATTCGTCCCAAGTACCTACAATGTATCTGGGATCGTTCTGCATGATTTGCTTGTAAATGTCTACTAGCTCTTTGGCTAGTCCATTCCAGTTACCATCCTCTGTGCCGATCATAACCATCTCTGGATTAACCATATCCCACTTGACTGATCCCATTGCGATCAAATAAGGATTGTAAAGAAACTGATGTTGCGAGTCTAGTGTTGTGATAAACTTCTTACGTGTAGTACCTGGCAATACTGTTGAGATCAATACAACTTTCTTTGGGCTAGTTGCATACTTGTTTACAGTTGCGATTGCATCAAGTACCGCATCATGCCCAAAATCCTTTGGGGTCATATGGCTACTTGGCACAGATCCGTCGTATCCTTCTTCGTGCGGAGTAGGTACTGCAATAAAAATCCAGTCACTTTCGTTAATTGTTTCTTCTGGGGTACAAACTTTTACCGAGTCACTCTCACGTGGGTAAATATCGTATCCGCGTACTGTAAACTTTTCAGCAAATACTTCAGCGCAGTCAAGCCCGAGTTTTCCTAGTCCAATAAATCCAATATTCATAAAATCCTCATAAAATGTCAGTTCCTACACATAATTTATACGACTTTGTACACCTGGTAACAAAAAAGAAGTTCATGCTATCTTATTTTTTAAAATGGGGTAGCAGAGACTTGTCCGATGTTTGCTGGTATCAAATTAACAACGATTGGCTTAAAGGACCTAAGGGCATACCAGTAAGTAATCGTATTAACATTAAAAATATTACTGCTGATTCTATGACGCTTGATCATATGTCATTATTTCAACCTATGCTGTTTTGTCATGATCAGGAACCCTTAAACTTTGATTTATATACTACTCCTCATAATACCATCGAAGCACAACTACCATTGGCATTCGTTAGCCCTATTAGTAATACATTGAATCTAAGATGGCATAATATCGATTCACTGCAAAAATACTGGATACTACTACATTCTGAGTTAAACTCGGAACAGGTCAAACGATATGAATCTACTGGTATGTACAAAGGAGCATTCTGGTGGAGTCATGCTATTATAGCACGTGACTGGTATAGATATGCAGAATACGATACTTCTTTGTTGCCGTCGGACAATTACACAAAACTGTTTCTTGTATATTGTAGAGCTACAACTGGTTCAAGGGAATATCGAAAAGATTTTGTAAATCTCCTTGAATCAACATCGTTAATAAATGATTGTCAAACACGGTCTTTTCATAATCAAGAAGTAGGACCCGATGCCAGTGCAATCTATGAACCCATTGATTTTAATCAAACAGCGATCAGTATAGTACTTGAAACAATATTTGAAAAACGCATACATCTTACAGAGAAAATCTTACGTCCAATAGCATGCGGTCACCCGTTTATGTTAGCAGCCGGACCGGGTAGTTTAGCCAAGTTACGTAGTTACGGATTTCGTACATTTGATCCGTTTATAGATGAAAGTTATGACAACATATCAGATGATCAAGAACGTCTTGCTGCTATAGTTGCTGCCATGGATAAGTTTAAGAAATTAGATTCAGTATCACAGGGTATAGCTTTAAAAGAATGTAGAGCTATAGCTGCACGCAATAAACGTTTGTTTTTCTCTAATGAATTTTTTACGAGTATTACTAAAGAACTTCATGACAATGTCTTTGCTGCCTATTCAGAAGAATTAGATCTACAAAGATGGTGGGACGATCATAAATGGCGTAGACGGAATCAACCAGAAACTGTAGATAATCCTAGATACAAAAAAATTAGAGATCAGTTGCTGCCGCTTTATCGACGTCAGCGTACTACTCCGTCCCAATCTTCTCCGGGGTCGTTGTCTTTATAAAATTGTACACGGTGGGCAAAATGATTATAAAAAGTATCGACTTCGCCGTTCCAATGTCCTATTAGATGTTCCAATGCTTGTTCGCAAAATGACCAATTACGGTTATAATAATTGTTGATCATATTTCTATGTAGATCAACGTAGTTTTCGAGGGTCATTAATTCCGCAATAGATATATTCGACAAAGCACAGTAAGCAGTTCTTACACAATCCAGTTCCAGAGAATATATCTTATCTAACGGTAGTAGTGTATACTTTTTGTTGATTTCGTCTGTAATAGAATCTTCAAAAATTATATTCATGCAACATCCGGCTCAAGTTTAATTTGTAAAGGGTAGCCTTCGGATCTTGCACTAACAGTTATTTCTATACCTTTTTGTTCGGCTATCTCGTATGGAAGAATAGCAACAACAGCGGATCCGGCATCGTGAATATCCCAGGTAATTTTTTCTGCTGTTGATAATGTATGCTCGAAATAATTAATTAAACTTTCAATAACAAATTCTACTGTGGTGCGATCATCGTTCAAATAAATCACTTTGAACAATGGCGGTTCCTTAACGTCTACTTCTGATTTAATTTTAACTTCGGCTTGTGACATATATGATCCTTGAGATGCCCGAGTCGCCCCGGGCACTTTTATTTACACAGTTGAGGTTGATTGATACGAGATAGCAATCTTCTTAGGCTTTTGCGATTCAGGAACGAATCTCTCTAGCTTTACAGTAAGAATACCATCCTTAAGGACTGCGTCGTTAACTTCTACGTATTCTGCTACGGAGAAGGTACGAACAAAGCTACGTCCGCTGATGCCATGATGTAGGTATTCTACTTCAGGTTGTGCACCAAGTTCAGTGGCTTTCTCTCCCTTAACAATGAGTGTACCATTGTTAAATTCAACGTCAATCTCGCTTTGTACAAAGCCAGCTACTGCTACACGAATCTCGTAAGTTTCGTCGCCAGTGCGTACAATGTCATAAGGTGGATAGTTTGTTGAAGCTGCCGAATCAAGTTGTGTAGTGATACGATCAAACAATCGATCAATCCCAATTGAGTTACGGTAAAAGGGGGTGAGGTCCAGAGTTGTGAGTTTTGTCATTTTGATCTCCTATTAAGCAAAATTATGACTTGTAAGACCCTTATTAGGCATCTTACATAAGTATTTATTATACTTGAATCTGATTTAAAAATCTATGAGTTTTGGCGATGTTGAACTTCATGATCTGTAAGTAACCGCCAGGTGCATTCAAAATCTTCTATTGGAACTCCAGAAGTGTATGTAGGGGCAGGATCAAATGTTAGGCCAAAGAAACTGTAGGTTTTTTCTTCTTCAAAACATAAGATGACAGTATTTTTACGCTGTTTTATTTGTATTGGAATTTGATACTTGGCAGACCATTTTTCGATTTCTGCAATAACAATAACAAGTGTTACCGAAGCAGATCGCTGGCGAAGATCGCCTGGAGCAATATCAAATTCTATCAGCATTAGTATAGTTTTTTAGGTAGTTCTTGACCACGCAAGTACTTTTTCCAACGAGATTTGGCCTGAGCTTTTTTAACCTTGCGGCGTGTTGTTGGTTTAATGTATGTTTCGCGTTCACGTAATTCAAGCAAGAGTCCAGATTCTGCAATCTTTTTCTTAAACTTACGTAGGGCTTGTTCGACTCTATCGTCACTGACTATAACGGTTCTACCGAGTAATTTCAAGTTTTTTCCTTTCTAAAACTGTAGGATTATTTACCTGTGCTTCAGTTACTATAACACAATCCATGCCTTGTTTTTGATACTGCTTTAAGTGAAACATGTGCGGCATAAGCACACGTTCTACTTCACTGTGTAATGCTCGGGCACCTGTACCCGAGTTAATAGCACGTTCTACTATAGCAATAATAGCATCGCTATCAAATTGCAAATCTACTGCATCTTGTTTAAACAACCAACGATATTGCTCGATCAGATTGTGTTTGCTTTCTAACAAGATTCGAACCATATCTTCTCTTGTTAGCTTTTCTAATGTTACTACTCCAGGAAAACGTCCTACAAATTCAGGAATAAGTCCAAACTTTACTAAGTCATCAGGGCATACTTCGGCCAGATCAGCTGCTTCTTTGCTTTTAATATCTCTACCAAATCCAATCGCAGTTCCACTTTTACGACCCTGAATAAGTTTATCAAGACCAACAAAGGCACCGCCAGCAATAAACAGTATATTGGTAGTATCGATCTTAACAAAGTTACCACCGGGGTGTTTGCGGCCACCCGATGTAGGTACTCGACATACTGTACCTTCTACTATTTTAAGCAAGGCCTGTTGTACACCTTCACCAGATACATCTCGTGTAATATTAGAACTTTCGCTCTTACGTGCAATCTTGTCAATCTCGTCTACATAGATAATACCACGTTGGGTCTTTTCGACATCCTCCCCCGATGCTGTATAAAGACGAGCAATAAGAGATTCGACATCATCGCCAACGTACCCAGCTTCTGTTACACTGGTAGCATCAGCAATGGCAAATGGAACATCCAAGTAACGTGCTACCGAACGTGCTAATAGTGTTTTACCGCATCCACTGGGTCCTACCATTAAGATGTTAGCTTTGCTGATTTCAATATCTTTATCAGTATTTCTGATACGTTTATAGTGATTAACAATAGCTACACTAAGCATAATCTTGCTGTCATCTTGACCGATAACATATTGATCCAAATAGCTTTTAAGCAACATAGGATCTTGTATATCATTAGAGGAGTTTTCTGTTGCTGTAGATTCAGGTTCGTTCTTTAAAAGATCATCGCAAAGATCAACACAATCATTGCATATTGCAACCGAATCGCTTACTATTAATCTTTTAACTTCTTCTTTCTTTTTGCCACAAAAACTGCAGACGTGCTTCAACACTTCTGTCATCATTCACCTTTAATTGATTAGACGTTGTTCAATTTGACTGCGTTCTGCTTCTGTTAGTAGTTCAGGATCATATTCCCCAGAAGCAATTTTATCCATTAGATAATCTATATATGATAGATTGTAAACATATTGATCAGAAAGAGACTTGTCTACTTCAATCCATTTTTCTGCATTAAACTTGTAAAGTTTAGTAGGTACGGTTGATGTGATTAGGAACATTTGGCCTTTAATTGGTCCGTCCGGCCATTCGGTACCAAACTTAATTACATTATCAGCTTCGGCTAATACACTACGCAATCTTCTAAAATTGTTTAAATTAAGTTCGTATTCAGACAGGGTAGCATTGTCATTTTCTGGGGTTTCGTCCAGGGCAACAGTAGATTCTGTTTCTAGCTCGGGTTCCGCCAATGTAGTTGTAGTTGTCCAAGATACTGCATTGGCTAAACTTTTAGCAGATTCTAACTCGGCCTTTAAGCGATCGTTTTCGTCATATAGCTCGGTATTTTCTTCTTGGAACTTACCGATCATTTCATTTAGTTCTGCTATCAACTTATCATCATTTGCAGGCTGGTCTTTTTCTTGTCTACGAGCTATACGATCCGCTTTGACCCATTGCCATTGCTGATCACCGGCCAATAACAATACCACAGCTAACGGATCAAATACGCTGACAATAAGGATAATAACCCAACGCACAGCACGTTCAAGTAGATCAGCATTGGGATTATCGCCATAGATCAGTGCAGCAACATATTTGATAGGGCCGACTTCGGCTTCGACCTTTCTTAACTCTTGATTGACTTTGACTTTTTCTTCGTTGAGTTGTGCGATTGATTTTTGAGCTGTTTCAATCTGAGCCGATATATCTGCTCGGTCCTTGACTTGGGTTTTTCTAAGTTGGCTACTACGGGAGGCTCCTTGCTCGCTGGTACTTCTTGCAAGGACTTGATCCACTGCATCATCCAGTTGCTTAAGATTTTTACGAGCAGCATTGATATTCTCCCGTTGTGTTGCAATTTTTGTATCTATCAGTTCTATTTGTCCTGCTACATTACCTGTCGGTACTGCTTGATCTAAGTGGGCCTTGGATAAGAATCCAAATACGCCCATACTCGTGAGAACCATTAAAAACAAAATAGCCGGTACCAAATACAGTTTAAACTGCAAGTTGGCCCGCTTCCAATTTTTATGCAGCCATAATGCTGCCATCAACTTACCTGCTTCTAATACACCACCCATAATAATAACAGGCATGGCGGCAGCGGCAAATATACTAACCAATCCAAGGATTGAATAATAGGCCGATACTGCACTGATACACACAGCTACTAATAAGGTTAAAAAGGTTAAAAACATAATTGTATATTTACGTATTTTTTCGAAATTCAATTCTTGATACTATTTTGGATTTACAAGATTTTACACAAGTTGGTAAATGTCTTCCTGAATAGAAATGCTCTTCCAGGCGATTACTAAACAAACTACTTGTTAGTATAACAGACATTTTGTTTTTAGACAAGTCAATTGAGTCAATATCGCCAACTATTTCATTAATTAATCTACGACCTCCCGGGTAATCCAAATATAGATCATTATGCATCATACAGCAGGGTATAACGTGCTGTTGATAGGCAACATACAATCGTCCTTTCATAAGATTAGGGCAAATAAAATCATGAATGTCCAGCTCGTTTGTCAATACTTTTTCGTAAGCAGGGATTGATCGATGTGTAACATTGTGTGCATTCATATACTGCTGACTGGGCTCAATTGTATGCAGTAATTGTCCTTCTGATTTAACTTCCCAAACAGGTTTACCTAAAAATCGTCCAAGATCCCCACGCATAAACCATATGGCAAAAAATCCTATATCCTGGCTGAATTTTACCAAATCGTCGATCTGATGATCATTGTGTTTAAACATCAAAGTTTTCATCAATGCATTACCGCCGGCAGCAATAAATGCCTGTGCGTTTGCTACTATGCGATCAAAATCTGTGCCTACTCGATATAGATGATTAGTATCTTTGAGACCATCGATGCTGAATCGCACTATTAGATTTGGTATAGCAGCTATCCTAGCCCACCAGCGAGTAGTCTGTATACTGCCATTAGTGGTTAATTCGATAATAGGTTGACTGGGTACTTGAGAAAAGTAAACTAATAGATCATACAGCTTTGGGTGCATAACTGGATCGCCTTTGTCGCCTTCAATGATGATTCGTTCTAAACTGGTCATCTTTTCGGCTTCTAAGTTAGCGATCACTGCAGGCATATCCCAATGACTTAGACGTACAGAAGGTGCCAAAAACCCACTACCATCCTCGCTGAATCTTGGACAATGTGGGCATTTGGCGTTACAGTAAGTTGTTATTTCTAACTGGAGAGTTTTGATTTGATCAATAGCAATCGACATGCAGCTATTTACTGTGATTTTGTTCGCTCTACAATATCCTTGTAGCCTGCCCAGCTTGGATGTATGCCATCCTTTTGAAGACCGTTGATAGGCAATACAGTATCACCGTAGTATTGGGCAATTTCACGTACAATCTGTTGTATCTGTTCAATTGGCACTTCGCTGGCTTTGAGATTACCAGCAGGCAGTACCCAGAATACATTCTTAGCACCTACACGTTGCCGCATCTCAAACATTTGATCATAGGTCTTTACTCCTTTATGGTCATTTGAACCTAGACTGATAATAACTGTATCAGCATAGAAACTGCCTTTATACATACGATTAAACTGCCAAGTGTTGATTCCACCTTTGCCTTGCAGTTCACATTGTGGTGCAAACTGTTTGGTTCCTACTGCAATACTATCACCGACGATAAGACACTCAATCATTCTTCAACTCCGAAATGTTCTTTTATTAGATCACCAAGAGAAAACCCACTAACGTGACCATTACAGCCAGCGACTTCGGCACATTCCCTGACAATCAACTCGGCGAACTTTTCTATACCTTCTTTGGCATAGTCATCAAGTTCGTCCCAACAACCTTGTGCAGTTAGTCCTGCTTGATATAAACAATGTTCAATTCGTTCGTTCATAATACCGACACCAAAAAGATTATTAGGGCAATGACTGGGTGGCCGGTCAATAAGGCAAACATTGCCAAGATAGTTCCAAAGAATAGTCGGTCATCCATTACAGTTTCTCCCCGGGAGTTTATCTTATTACTATATTAACATTAAACCCCATTTCTTTGCAAGCTCTATATTTTGCAAGGTTTTTTTCTTTATACTTTTTCCAGGTATATTTGGACTTAACTTCAATAATTTGGTTATACTTAGGGATATAGATATCAGGATAGTACCTTCTTTCTATACCTTCGAAGATGTAAGTAATATGTGGCACATTTCCGGGACCATTTACTATGTCATCTTCAGCAAGCCCCGATCTAAGCAATTCCAATATAACCTTGTCTTCAAGTCCCTGATATCTTATGACCCGGCCACTGGGCAAAACCAATGATTTAGTTTGATACGCAGACTTAGCATTTGATATTACCACCTTATGTGCAATATCAGGATTTTTTGTAGGGTTGTCTACTCCATATTTTTCAATCCAGGTTGCCTTTCTTCGAGCTTGGAAATCTGCTGTTTTATTGTAACTATCGACACCGTATTTTCCCAGCATTGTTTCTTTGCGTTTACGATCAATAATAGGCCAGGCATCCTTTATTTTGTCTCGGTTAATCTGTGCCTTAGCTGGATTTCTAACACCATAATTCTTCATCCAAGTTTCTTCACGCTTGTCTTGCACCGATTTCAACTGACTAACATTAGTTACGCCATATGTATCTAATAGATTTTGTTTTTTCTTTTGCTGTACTCCGGCACAACTATTTGGACTGGTAGCACATCGCCAGCCGATATTTGATTTATTTTTGATAATGCCAGACTTACCACATCCATATATGCACAAATGTTCCATAATGCCTCCGTATTCAGTTATTTATGGCTACGAAGGTATTATGGTGGTTTACTTGTCGTCTCTAAATCGCAAAAATCTGGGAAATCTTAAAGAATACCCCCCGTCTTGATTTTGTGTAATGACATCACACAAAATCTCAACAGTTTGTCCTATTAATAAAGATCGGTTATTCCAAAACTCGTTGCGTTGTGCATCAGTAAGGCCGGATCCGACATTTACCTTAATATTTTTTCCATTGTCAACTCCTTCACATACCAGAGCACCAAGTTTACCTGTATTTTTTCCAGTTCCTTCTTCATATGCAACAATAGATAAATCAACACTTAAAACGGGTTTCCATTTTAGCCACGCACTTGAACGACGACACTCATAAGGTGCATCTAAATCTTTCACTAAAATACCTTCGTATCCATTGGCCACAGCATCTTCTGCATAACGACGCATTTGATCGTGTCCTTCGCAGGTATTTAAATTGACTTCAATGCCCGACATAATACGCAAGCAGTCTGTTTCGGCAAATACACTACGAGCCGCTTCCAACTGCTCAATGCGTTTGTACTGTTGTGCATTGTAGTGACCTTCTTCAAAGCTGGCCAACGGAATACAGTCAAACACATGATAGACCATGTTGTCAGTTTCGGCATTGCCTTTGCGATGTGCCTGCTTCATTAGTTTCTGAAAACTTTCGCCTACAATTTCACCATCCAATACAAAGCTTCGTTTGCCCAAGGCAGGATAGTTGTCTTCTATTGCAGCAGCAATCTGCGGAAAGTTTTCAAATACCTTGCCATTGCGACTGTATAGTGTCACAGCACCGCCCGAACATACTGCCAACACACGAACACCATCTAGCTTGACTTCAAGACGCTTGCGTCCCTTCATCTTGTTAGGGTGATCAGTTGAATCCTGTGCTAATTGGCAGGTAAAGACTGGAATAGCCCAGTCGGTATTTTTACAGATCTTGTTGATGGTCTTTTCGCTTACACCGCAACGTAGATCTTTAGTGATAACACGGCGACATAGGCCATTCCATTGTTCTGAATCAAAACGCAGACTCATTGCTTCAATTTGATCGCGAGCACGATGACCGGTGAAAGTTCTGGTACGTAGTCCTTCTAACATACCCCAAAACTCGGGCCAGGGATTCTCTTGGTTGGCAATGCCCACAGTTTCGGGCACTTGACGTACACCATAGACAAAGTAAGGATTATATGCAAGATAGCAGTTGTACAGGAAACATTGAGCCGAGGCACTACCAAGTTTGGCAGCCATTAGGGCTTTCTCGAATACCTTTTCTTTGTGTATTCTGCTGTCGCTGGACTCCAGGTCAAAGATCCAATCTGCTGCCACTTTTAGTCCAATAAATTCTTCTGATGTATAGTGTCTTGTCATTATTTACTCGGGTTGAGTTAGTAGTTCTGCTACCAGTTCTTTCTGAAAACGCTGGTAGTGTTCGTTCTTTGACAGCCACCCACGTACAGTTTCAGCATCGCCATAACTACCATACGGGGCACGGTAAACGACCCAATTAGCATACTCAGATATGATCTTCTTGTTTACAAAATCAGCACGGGCCACAGCACCATAAAGATCATTGCATAATACAGAAATCATAAAGCCGCCTGGCTCGAAACCATATACAAAGTAATTGTATAAGGACTCTTTGCTTTGCTCAGTAAAGCTATAGCCGTCAAAGTCAAGTAATTTAGTCTTGTTCATTAATTTCTCCCATTTCTTATTTTATCGTTCCATTCATTCACGGTACGACCTTGCATTTCTATGATTCGATTATAACCTGTGATTTTTACAAGTATAGGATACCATAGATGATCTATATATCTCGGAATTGTTCTAACTGAAGTCATTCTTCAATTCCGAAATGTTCTTTAATCTCAAGTTCAGCATGCCCAAGAGCCAAATTCCATTTCTCAAATGCGTCGTCATCACCCGACACCACGACAAGACCGGATAGTTTGTCAATACATTCCTGAACAATCAACTCGGCGAACTTTTCGATAGCATGATTGCCCACAAGAGAATCGCCCATGTCGATATCATCACCGTTGCCAGTATACTCGGGATCAGCTTGTTTTGCAAGTTCTTTAATTCGTTCGTTCATTCTTCAACTCCGAAATGTTGTTCAATCTCATCAATCGCATCCATTCTGCCTGCCTTGCGAATTAGATTGTCATATTCTTCCTTACAAGTAAACTCGGGCATTTTATTTTTAATAACTGTGATACATTCCTTGACAATCAACTGGG
>Ga0214172_1000318_pt1 | contig 23466 bp, 8 predicted proteins | sample TroBogEpilimnion_29_FD_153010 | JGI IMG/M metagenome (GOLD analysis project Ga0214172, IMG submission 153010) | Freshwater microbial communities from Trout Bog Lake, WI - 12JUL2007 epilimnion | ecosystem: Environmental > Aquatic > Freshwater > Lake > Epilimnion/Euphotic zone | place: Trout Bog...
TTACACTGGCCAGATATTACTTGTGTTAAGTGTAGCATTCACCCAGCCATACTATGGTCCAAGTTTTACCCCAAAATTATTTAAGCCGGCAGTTTAAAACAAAAGATGGCGCTGTATATTGCATTCCAAAAATCGGCAGATTCGTTCATCAAGCAGATCGTCAACGCCACGTTAATAATGCTATTATTAACTGATTCATAATAATTTAATCAATTCATCAACGTAGCCACCTTGGCCATTAGGCAAAACAGCTTTGGATGAAAAGCTGATTAGAGGTAGTGCATTAGACACTTCCCTGTCACGCTGTGTCTTGCAAAGCATTCCCTAGCCATGTGGCCACCACGCCCACACATCGTGCAGAACTTCCTATGGCAGGCCTCTGACTTGTGCCCGTAGGTCCCGCATTGGGAACAGATCTGGTGGTCCTGCTCGTTCTTCTTGAGAATTGCAAATAACTGGTTGGTGAGTGAGACTTCCTTGGTTCCCTGGATGTCGCGAAGCTTGTTATCAATATTACCATAAGTCACTCCAAAAACTAGGTCGCTGCATATTTGGTGCCTCTGCCATACTGTCTTTATTGCAGTGCTGATCCCATAGGCTCCATTGAATTCCCAAGAGCAATCCATAACCATGATAAATAATTTGTTAGCAGGAATATGTGTATTTGTCACATTCACAACAATACCAAATGCAGAGGGTTCCAGCCTGCCAGATAAGTGAATCCGTCCCCATCTATGAGTTTCAAACCAAATTTTATCCTGGTGGGAGTCTATCGTACGGACAATCCTGTCGAATTCAGACTTCATGAGTATGAGGCTCTGCTTGAACGCTTTGGCTCCCAAATGCATGCTTCTCTTAGCCCACTGTTGGTTCCACTGCTCAGCCAAGGCATTGGTGATCACAATATCCCAACCAAGCAATATCTTTTCCTCTTCCTCGATTTGATATGCTCTGGCAGCCTCCAGCGCCCTCTTCTGGCAGTTGTTGCATTCCCTGCTCACCACTAGGATGTTCTCCAACCTTCTAGGCATCGGTCCCAATCCCATCACGTCGGCCACTGCAAACTCAGCGATCCCTAGCCCAGTCTGCCTGGTCGAGTCAGCCTTGGCCTTCCCTGTATAGTGCGTGTGCACCACCTCCAGTGCGTACCTCTTAACCCCCTCCTTATCGTACAGCATGCAGTCGTAGCGCCAGAGCCCATCTGCGCTGCGCATCTCCAGGCGGATGGAGCAGTCCTGGCAGTGGAAGACATCCTCAGCCCCGCACACCTTGCACCGCTCTGTCGCGAAGGACAGGACGTTCACATACTCCCGGAGCCTTTGCTTGGCCATCCTGTGCTGGAGGCTCTCCCCGCCTGGGCCACAGACGGATTCAGTGATCCTCTGTCGCTTGCCTCCGTTGGTGACATGGGCAAAGTAGTCGGTGAACGCCCGCTTGTTTGCCCTGCCTGATGGCTTCACGTGTTTTAGTGTGTGCTTCTCTGGGCATTCGCAGTAGTAGGTTGCCAGCTTGTTGAAGGGGGCATTCGTTGCATTCACCCACTGGCCCTTGGAATTCAGTGCATACTGGTGATACTTCATCTGGCTGTCAGGTGTTCAAGTTGTGGCGCGCTTAAATAAAGAAAAGCGCTGCCCGTCAGTTTTTTAGTTTGATTCAAATAGTATTAAACCATCCCATGGTTGGACCAATGGTTGTATATTTTACACTATGGTTAACGAGGAGCTTGTTGCATGCCTTGCAGAACCGCATGCCGGATTGCTGCTCTGTGAGGAGCATGACATGCTGGGGGTGCATTGTTTTTGACATTGCTTTCAACATTTTTTTTTGGTTATTATACGGCTGGCTGGTTCTGTCTGATTAGAATCTTTTTTAACTAGCCTGTTTACACTGGCCAGATATTACTTGTGTTAAGTGTAGCATTTACCCAACCATACTATGGTCCAAGTTTTACCCCAAAATTATTTAAGCCGGCAGTTTAAAACAAAAGATGGCGCTGTATATTGCATTCCAAAAATCAGCAGACTCGTTCATCAAGCAGATCGTGAAGACCCTTGCGGGCCCGTACGTCCACACTGACATAGTCATAAAAAGGAACAACACGCACACGGTCTACTCTGCCCATATGGACAGCAGCTTTTCCATGACCACTGGGGACTTTAGTGACCTAACGCATGACTTTTTGATGGTCGCTGTGAGCGAGGAGGAGCTGAGGCGAGTGGTGGCGTCGTGTGAGGCCTGTGTCAAGAGCAGGATCCCCTACAACACCCAGGACATGATTTTGAGCCAGGTTCCATTAAGGAACCCAGTGGAGCAGGACCTGTACAGCTCTGAATCCCTGTTCTGCGCCCAGGCTGTTGTGTTGATCCTGAGATCCTGCCTTGACCCGAATCGCGGGCTGCTTGAGAGCTTGGCTGCCGTGAACAGCAGGACCGTCAGTCCGTCCCAGCTGTACGAGTGCATGGCCTTTGTGTGTGCGTCGAGGAATGCCAACCAGGTCCTTGAGCAGAGGCTTAGGAGCTGTGTTGTACATGGCTTTTTGGATTGACTGTTTTGCCTTGGCCACAAGGAGAGCAGCTTATGCTATGGTTAACTAACGCTAAAGCAGTTGGAGTGTATATTAAACAGTTTTAAGTTCAATTTTTGTACATGACATCTAGACAGCGGATAGCTTATTCCTGCATGATTGTCGTTTGGATACTGACTTTTTTCAATACAGCACATCATGTGGTAGAAAACAACAATCCACGTCACATGGTAAAGGAAAGGGATTTGAGTTGCAATAAAGGTAAGGAAAACACCATGTTGATGAGATACACAGCGCTAAATGGAGTGGCATACGAATTTGATATAGCATTACACGCTCCAGAATTGGACCAGGTAATTTCAAAGGGCATCAAGCAGGGGCTCTTTGGACCCAAGGGCACTTACCCCAGCGTTGATGAGCTTCACTCCATTTGTGAGTTCAAATTTGCTAAGTGTGGAAAGGGTGACGTGCTGGTAGAAGTAGGGAGTGCAGTAGGAATGGTGAGTCTTTATGCAGCGACTAGAGGCATGACGGTGTATGCGTTTGACCCACTACCGCCAAATATTGAGTTGTTAAAGGCAAGTAGGTGCATGAATAAACTACAACAGAATCTCACCATCATCTGGGGGTTGGTTGGATCCCAGAGTGACCCTGTTGGGAAATGGATTGAAAGCGAGCCTGGTAACCTAGCAGCAACAATGAGGGGTGGTGGTCGAGTGAGAGCAAAGGTCAGTGTTGTTACTATAGACGAGACAGTGGCAGAGCAGAGCATAGAACTCTTGCTATTAACATGTCAGGGGTGTGAACTTGATGCTCTAAGAGGGTCTACAGCACACCTGAAGTCAATTCCCACAGTGGTCTGGCGACATCATTCAAAGGAGAGATCTTTGGAAATAGCACGGGTTCTGAGTGGATACCACTTCTTCAGCTTAGAGGATGCCAGGGCAAGGGGTGGCAAACCACAGCCCATTCACAGCATCACAGACTACCTTTCCACTGCTTTACCTGCTGGGTCCCATCCTAACATCCTCTCAGTTTTGGCTTATCCATACCCTTGATGGCGGACAATTCACGCCTGGCCTGAGCATTGTGAAAGCATTTGAGTTTTTTTATTGAATACCTTATTATGTGTTTTTGTTTACTAGACTATAGCATGGTCAACCAAGTCAAACACTTCAATCAACTAGCATAGCCGCCTTGGCCACAAGGGAGAGCAGCTTAGGCAGGAGCATGCAGGGGATGTAAACTAGGAAGGACCCGAATGCCATGCCAATCCCCACCACCACCACCAAAGGGATCAGCTTGACCAGGGTCACCCAGAAGCAAAAGGTGCAGGCGGGGAGGGACTCGCCCGCCTCGATCTGCGCAGCGCGCGTCAGCATGGCATCGGACAGAGCGTCCCAGCTCCCGATGATTCCAGCCGAGTTCCTGCATAACCCAATGCTGGTGTAGCAAGCCCCGTAGGCTAGGGTGTCCCTCCATCCCAGGAAGGCCATGGGCGGGGTGGAGCAAGGGACCAGGCAGCGTGTCTGCGCTGGGTCTGCCAGGCAATCAGGGGACACCTGCAGCTCAAGGGGGATGGCGATCTGATAGGGGAAGAGCTGGTTGAGGGTGTAGACCACATCATCCATGAGGCAGGTGGGGAGCATGGGGGCGCACGTGAGGGCCATGCCATACGAGTACCAAAGTAAAAAGGGTATGAACCCTACGAGCATTAGGGCTGTGCCCAGGATGGGCATGCCGATCAGCCCTGAAACGTAGGCCACTATGATGTAGAAGAGGAACAGCAGGATCGCTGAGGCGAGCAGGTCCTTCCTGTGCTTGGTGCAAAAGGTCACGGCCTCAAAGTCGCACTTGAGGAGCGAGGTAGTTACTGTGAAGATGTTGGTTTCGGAGTTGTCGCTGAAAAACTGCCTTACGTACCCTGCCTGGAACCCCACAAGGCTCCAGAGGGTGTGGTATGCAGAGGCTATCCACGAGTCCTCTGTGCCTGTGTCCACACTTGGCTCAGTTGGCTGGTTTGCGTAGCAGGTAAAGTTCGGGAGGTTATCCCAGAGCCCCCTTGGCGGGGTAGGGGCTTTAACGTAGGTGCTGCCGAAATAGCGGGTCAAAACGGAGAGCAGGTCGTGCAGGATGTTGAGGAGGGCTGTGGCCACGTCGCACTGGGAGGACGCTATCTGTGTAAGGAACGGCGGGGGCCAGCTGAAGGGTCCTACCAGCCAAGTGTTGGCAAACTGGATGTTGGTGTTAGGGTTCGTATTTGAGTCCTGCGAGTTCAACAGCCGCCTGCCATGGTGGTGATGTCTATGCTCCTCCAGTGCACCCTCTTCATCCTGCTCTTCGTCCTCTGCCTGCTGTGCATGCTCAGCCCCGCCCTGATGAGCCGTGCCCGGCCGGCTGCTAGGGAATGCGTGGCTCCAGTTTCGTGTGACCTGGAATCTTCCCCCCAGATCGAGGGACATGGATCGGAGGGAGAGCACGGCTGCGTATAAGGGCTTGATGAATGGCGAGTGGGCTGCGGCGAAGAGCATGGCTTCCGGGTTTCTGAGCAGCTGCACCAGCACCCATTTCTGGGCCAGCGCTGCTGCAAAGTCATCCGTGGACAGCAGAAACCCGTCCCTCCCCTTGAGCGAGGTGAGGTTGTATTGCTGGATGGTCCTGCGCCCCACCGTCCTCCAGTAAGCACAGGAGTGGAGCTGCAGGGTGTCTGTTGGGCCCAGGGCGGGTGAGCCGTGGGACTGCTGGTACAGGTGCGCCAGGGAGCTGCAGGGCTCCGCCGTCCCGTTCCAGTCCTCCAAGAGAATCCCATGCCCCTCGTCTGGCAGGTAGTACTCGGACTGTGCGCTGTGGACCTGGAACTCTGGCTTTGAGGGGTTGCCCAGGAGTCTCCTGCCGAAGGAGGAGCTGAGCGGGGCCATACCTAGGCCCACCGCCATGGTGAGGGCACTGGAGCCCTGATTGGAGCCCTGATTGGAGCCCTGATTGGAGCCCTGGTACACCTGGGCGCAGTAAATGTAGGCAGGGTTGAGGTAGATGCACCTGGCCAGCGAGAGCGAGTCCCAGTTGAGGGCAGTCACCTGCTGGGACTTGTCAGAGCCCACCAGGTACCCGCACATGCTGTTGGGGGAGGTTATGGGGACTGGCTGCCCAGGGAGCTGGCTGCACTGCTGGATGGGCTGGTTCTGGAAGACACAGCCGCACGTGCCGACCCCAGTGCTGTCAGTCACTATGCACTGGACCTGCTTTGTGCAGGCGGTGCATGGCTGGTTCCCGTATGACATTGAGTCCAGGCCCGTGAAGAGCTGGCAGGTGGTAGTCGCGAAGTAGCACTGGTCGTTGCTGGTGCACCTAGTGGACTGAGTGGTGGGGGTGTTGCAGGTGCACATTTTGGTCAGGCTACTGCAGCCGAAGACGCTGAAGCCCGGGTTGACGTCAGGGCAAGCCCCGCAGACGATGGGGTTGGACATGCCCACTCCGCTGTAGCAGGTGTCTGACTCTGTGCATGACAGGAGGTTGCTTGAGCCCACATCCCGCTGGGAATCCGCCCAGCAGCGCGTGGCGACCATCATGGCGCCGCGCTGGGCGTCCGATCCAACCAGGGAGGGGAAGGTGCAGTTGAGGATCTGGGTGATGTTTTGCATCTGGTAGTTAAGGCAGGTAGTGTCGCTGGTGATGTACATCTCCATCGTGTCGATCGCTATGAAGACGTCCTGGAAATTAAAGAGGGTCCAGTTATCAGGGTAGAGGGACATGAGCGCTGCGTTTTCCTGGCTCTGCACGATGGCCGAGGCGATGCCTGTGATCAGCCCGAGCTCCGGGTTGCTGGCTATCGCTACGGAGGCTGCCATTTCCGCCACCCCCTCCAGGGTCGACGCCAGCCCTCCCCCCACTGCCCCCGCCGCCATGGCTGCATTTTTCTTTTTGTTTTTTGTCTCTGCCTTGTCTGCGGACAGCCCCTCCTTTTTGGACTGCTTTGCGCTGTCCATGTTGTCCTGCTTGCTGCGGCTCTGGTCGTTGCTGAGTGCGTACTGGAAGCCCTTTACGAACCCCATGCTCTCCAGTTTCGACAGGGCGTCCATCCCCACTGTGGTGAATATCGCGTCCATGGCTGCGTTGACCACTGTGAACCCCGTCTGGCACATCTGGGCGATCTGCCTGATGCCCCCCAAAAGGGATGGGGCCAGGTCGATGGCGATACCGCACCAGACCTCCAGCCAGTACCTGTACGCTGTGTTTGCGTAGCCGCACGTGTTCTGCAGGAAGGTGTAGATCTTCGTCCCCACGCTGCCCATATGGAAGAGCATGTCGAACATGAGGTTGCTGAGCACCCCCATGAGGTCTTGGATCGCCTTGATCATGCTCTGCCAGTAGTAGACGATCTGGGCCTCCAGCACTGCCTTGTTGCCAGAGTGGGCCATCGACAGCGCGTCGACTAGGATGTTGATGGCGTAGAAGAGCACCAGGGCCATGGTGTCCACCACGTCCCTGCAGGCCTGGAGGGCGATGTACATGGCCATCACGGGGGTGGCTGCGCACCGGTTGAGTACGGCCTCGTTGTTTGCTATGATGGCGCTGAGATGGCTGGGGCAGGCGCCAGGGGCTATGCGCGTGTAGAAGCTGGATACAGTGCCGTGCACAAACTCCTGGTTGCTCACGTCCCACATGGAGGGCTGGTACAGGAAGGGCTTGAGGGCGCAGCTGGAGGACCCGCTGGCCAGGCAGTTGGCCTCCCTCACTAAGGCCTGCGCCTGGCTGACGGCCGTGCACAGGTTGTCCAGGTCCGAGTTGATCAGGCACACGTCCACCGTGGACATGACGTTGGGGGTGTTCCTGGTGAGGGCCCTGATCTCCTTGTAGCATGACTGGAAGCGGTCCTGGCGCCAGTCCGCCTCGAGTATGCTGCCCTGGCAATCGCCCGTTTGGAGTTCGGCCGTGGTGTTGCAAAAGACCCAGTTGCTGGGCCACTGTTGGGGTTTTGCTGTGGATGGGCTGGGCATTGGCCCTTGGGCCTGATTTTGGGTCTGATTGACAAAGAGATCCTGGGGCGACCTGAGGAGGGTCCCCATGAAGTCCTCGTTCCACGCCGACTGATTGATGAGGGAGGAGCAGTTTGGGGTCCCCGAGCACAGCATGGCCATCAGGTCAGCTGCCACCGCCCTGGAGGAGGAGAAGCGGAACGGTATGCCGAAGCTAGATTCTGCTGGGATGGTCCTGCCGTTGGAGTTGACAAAAGTTGGGGGTGGGGAGCACTTGGAGCACATCGTCCGCTGGGTCTGCACGGCCGACACCATCTGGTCCAGGGGCGTCGACTGCTCCTTGCTGAGCGTCTGGCTGGTCCCGTCCTCGCACGACACTGTGATGGATGTGGTAGTCTCCGATTGCTTGACACAGCGCGTAGTGAGGATTTTGGCGACAGTCGCTGGAGTTAGGGTGGCAGCCCTCCCCGTGTGGCAGACCCCTCCTTGGTCCAATGTGGAGGTCCCTGGCACTGGGGCGGGTGGAGCGCCCGGCTTGTACCTGTACTGGAACGGCCTCAGCCGATCCAGGAGATGGCATTTCCTCCCCACCGTGTCCGAGCCCTGGGTGTACTGCCCCTTGATGGTGGTCCCGTCCCTGAGCTGCCCGTCCAGGTAGGGCCAGTCGAACTGCATCGTGCACGGGGAGGCCGTGCCGTCCTGGGCCTGAGGGGTGAAGGCCACGCTCTGCACCCACTGGCCCTGGAGGGCCTGGATGGTCCTGGCCAGCGAGCAGTTATGGGACACGTCGGATATCGGGATCTGGCACTGCCCCTGGATGGACTGCTGGCTGGTGGGGCAGTAGCAGAAGCCGTTGCTGGTGGTGTATCCCCCCAGGGAGGAGCTGTTGCGCTGGAGCACTTGAGTAGGGTGGGAGGAGAGCCCGCCAGTGATGCTGTTGAATATCAGCCTCGCCCTTCCAGGACTGGGGATGGACGGCGCAAAGTCGCTGCCAGGGATCGAGCCGCTGTAAAAGGCCATCCTCCTGACGGGGCAGTCCCAGGCCCAGCTCCCCCTGTTGGCCTGCTCAACAGCGTGCAGCGCATCCTCCGCCTGGAAGGCCGCCTGCAGGCCTGGGATCCAGTCCTTTGATTCCATTGATTTCCAGTCGGGCATGTACCCTGCCTGTGCCTGGAGGAGGGTCTTTGAGACGTACATGTAAGGCAGTCCTCCAGTCACTGACACGACCTCCAGGCCGATTCCCACCGCGCCTATCTCATCCCCTGGGATGTTGAGCACCCCGTAGTCAGAGGAGGATATCTGTCCACCAAACAGGGGATTGTTGCCCCTCGGATAGATCCCGCCAGGCTGTGGCCAGCTTGTGACGTTGTTGATCCCGTACAGGTGAGGCACGGTCGGATGGTTGAGGACGGACTGTCCCCTTCCCCCTCCCACCATCCCCTGGGGGTTCAGGCAGATGCTGTCCTGGTTGTTGAGCTCCACGTAGCACAGGTTGGTGGGGGCGTTGGTCATCACGTCCTGGTAAGTGGCGTGCTGCTTCTGGCGGGACGAGCAGGATGATGCGCTGTACGGGAACATGTAGGAGGTCCTGTACTGCCCCTGCAGGTCGGGGCAGTGGGGGCAGGCGAGGGTGTCGAAGGGCCAGATCACCTCCTGGCCATCGCTGAGCCCGCTCGCCTGCTGCACGTCGCACGTGTCGTACGGGTTCCACTGGCCGCTCATCCAGGGGACCCATGGCCTGACGCTGCTGGCTGCCGCCCCTGTGCCACTTTCGAGGCAAACCCTGTTGGACATGAGCTCCCCGATTCCGCAGCGCGCTGTGTCGTTGAAGATGGAGCCCAGGAGGACCTGGTCCCACCGTCTCTCGGAGTTTGCAAATGCAAACACGCCTCCCCTGGCCAGGAACGCGGACGAGGCCTTCCAGTTCAGCTGCTTCCCGCTGGGGACCAAGGGGGCTGCCCGCTGCCTCAGGCTGGCAGTGAAGGCCTTGAGGGCTGCGTAGTTGGGGTCGTTGCAGGTGGTGAAATCGACCACCGCGTCCGTGATTGTGCACATGATTTCCTTGGTTGTGTCCGGGTTGATGTTGCTCATGTAGGACTGGATAGGGGTGACGTCGTAGCCCCAGCCAGGGAAGTAGGCGTTGTTGTACCTGAAAAGGTCGAACTCGTATAGCGTTACATTCGGGGCCCCGTACTTCAGGAGGTTGGAGATGAATCCGCTCTGAAGGCTGGCCCAAACCCGGTCGAGTAGGCTGCTCAGGGACTGGTAATCGTCCTGCGTAGGGTACCCACAGGCCTGGGGACCTGTCTGGTACACGAGGGGATAGGTGTGGCAGGGAGCGAGTCCGCACATGAGCCCTGACCCCCCAGCCCCCGGCTGCCAGGTCTGCGTGGAGCAGGGGGAATTTGAGCTCATCAGAGTGGTGGGCACGTTGAAGTAGGTGTACTCCTCCAAGAGGTCGTTGAAGACGCAGGCCTGGGTCCCCAGGGCGACGGTGTTCCTTGTGAGGGCCCCCACGTTCTTAGGGGGGGCGTAGGCTGAATCCATGTCGCTGTACAAGGAGTAGTCGGCGTATTCGAGGGTCAGCGTGTTGAGGATCTCTAGCTTGTACTTCTGGAAGCAGGCTCGCAGGGCCATGTCTTGTGGGTACGAGAGCTTGAGGGGCCACCTCACCCCTGGGCTGTAGTCGAGCGTGATGCACTGTTGCAGGATGCTGTTCAGTAGGCTGGGAATGGATGGGAGACCGTTCTGCACCTTGGAGTACCCCTGCAGAGTGGTGAACTTGCCTATGGCCTGCAGGTAGCTGAGACCCAATGCGTCGAGGACGGCAGCCTGCGCGTCCACTGCGCAGACCGTATCGTACAGGGCCGCCAGGAGCTGCCGCCCAAGCGTGCCCAGGCTGGCCTTGGAGGCCCAGACCTGGCTGTTGGCGCAGTAAGGCACCATGTCGCAGTCCACGCCCCAGAGGCTGCAGATCGCGCTGTATTCGGGCACGCTGGCGACGGCTGGGATGGACCTGTTCACCCAGACAGAGTACGCCCTGATGGCGCTAACGATGTCAGAGCGCCTGTATCCAGCGAAGAGCCTCGTGGAGTCCAAGGGCTGGCTTGGCGGCTGGCCCAGGACAGTGGCCAGGGTCTGGCTCTGGGAGTAAGGCACGCACTGTATGGTGGTGGCGGACGGATTCACCTCCACGCCCGCCAGGTACGTGCACTGGTATATCCAGGCCAAGGGGATCTCGTAGAGGGCAAACATGAAGGGGTAGTAGACCGCCGCCACCGAGCCGTTGTACCTGTTGGGCTGCATGGACAAGTAGAGGCTGTTGAAGCAGTCAGTGCCAGATACGTGGGCAGCCAGGGAAGCATCGCTCTGCTGGAACACGCCGAACAGGGCCTGGAGGTTTTCGTTGTTGGCCTTAATGGTGGCGTGATCTGAGGTGTAGGACGCCTGGATGTTGCTGCAGATGCCCAGGGCTTGGGCCCTGTTCACCACAGGGTAGCAACCAACCTCGTCGCTGGCAGCGTTCGTGCAGGTGCACGTATCCAGGACCTGTGTGCTCCTGGGATTGCAAAAGGCGGCGTAGAGGGGCAGGACCTTCTGGTCCAAGATGCAGAGCTTCTGGTTGCTGTCGTAGTATGCTGCCACCCCGCACCTGAAGATGTCGTTTGGGTTGTAGGGGATATTCACGCTGGGATAATTGTTGTAGGTCCTCTGGACAGGGGCCCCGTTGGATGTGAATGGGTACGCGTAGCAATTCTGCAGCGTGTCGCAGTTGATGATGGTGTTGGGCGCAGCAAGGGCAGACGTGTTCATTCCAAGGAAGCCAGTGCTGTTGGCGCCTGTGTACGGAAGCCTGGCTATGGAGGTGCCGTCCGAGTTGTAATTTCGGAAGAGGCCTGCGTACGTGATGGGGTACGGGGTGTTTGAGTTGTCCACGATCTGATTCTGGAGCACAGCGCTGCTGGGGGAGCATCCTACCATCTGGAGGCCGCTAGGACCCCTGAGATGCTCGTAGTCCCTGTCGCACACAGTGGGGAGGACGGGGAACTGCTTGGGGATCGTGCTGCTCTGCGGCCACCAGACGGAGGAGTTGAAGGGCAGGCTGCACTTTCTGGAGTTGAAGGAGCAGTACGAGCTCGAGCATGAGCCGCAGGAGCCCACGCTGATCAGCGCCAGGCTGTAGTAGTACCAGTTCTTGTTGGAGCACATCCCATGCCCGACCAGCCAATCAGGGACGTACTCCCATGGGGAGGCCCCGTCCGTGTAGTAGGTGTCCGAGTTGGTCTCGTCGCACCTTTCAGCCCAAACGGATGCCTCTATGGGGGCTGTGATGCTGTTCAGATAGGTTATGTAGGCCTGGGCGCAGGTGCCCGTCCCGTCGCACATGTACCCCAACGGGCAGTCCATGTGCCTGTAGCACCTTGGGTAGGCGGCAGCGGGCGCAAAGTCAGAGCTCATGCACACACCCGCTGGGAGCAGGCAGAAGAAGGAATTGGGGCAGTTGGAGTTGGTTGAGCACGTCTGGATGGCCCAGTCCGAGCACCCCTGCCCCCAGCCGTTGCCCCCTGCTTGTATGTCGTTTAGAATCTGGGACATGGTGCCTATTCCAAACGACTTGGAGGCAGGGTAGGTGGTGTCTGTTGCAGAGGGCATGTTGGGGACCGTCCCCACCGAGTGGAGGGAGGAGTCCTGAATTCCGGTCTCGTCAAACCAAGGGACGGAGGTGCTGTCAGTGCTGCACTGCTCAGGCCCGAAAGTGCCCACCCCAGGCGTGGACGGAATGGAGGGGTCCAGCGCGTCAGGCCCTGCCTGTCTGGTGCATATGCGCATCTGGTTGGTCTGGATCAGTTGACCCATGTTGGAGGCCCTGCACACACCCCCTCCGCCCAGCTGGGTGTCAATGATGGAGGCCGTCCTGGTCAGGTCGTGCTGATACACCATCTTGACCATTGTGAATTCGCCTGGGACTGTGGTCCTCTCGACAGCAAAGGCGGAGTCAAACGTCCTGTACCCCGTCTGGTCGCTGGAGCACGGCATGGTGGCGTGGTATCCCACTGGGATCGTCTGGTCCGTTGGCCACCAGTCCGCCAGTACATCGCAGTGCCTGCCCGTAACATTGAGGAAGCCCTCCTCGGTGGCCCAGTCGCCTCCCCTGGGTAGATTCCCGACTGTGTCCCCAGCCGAAAGGATAGACTCTGTGAAGGTTGCTTGGTCAAACACCTCCAGCGGGGAGACGGTCCACCCCCCTAGCGGGATGCTGTCTGAGACCATGCTCCTTGGGTCGAACGGGATCTGGCATGAGGGGATGAACAGGTTAAAGTATGGCTTGCTGGGGCCGCAGGTGAATTGTGGGCAGTTGCATGGGTCGTAGAAGAGCCCGCTTGACTGCACCAGGCATCCTGGCGTCATGTAGACATCGCCGTAGCTGTTGGACAGGGATACTGAGAATGGACACGGAAAGGTCCTGTGACCGGGGTCTATGGGCGGCTGATAGGCGTCAAGTCCCTTGCAGAGGGCCAGCAGCGCGATCTGGCCCTCGCACCGCACTCTCCACTTATCAGACGTGAGCCTCTGGGCTGCATACGCCCCCCCTAGGCCTGGGTCGCCACTCATAGCAAGGGACAGAGCTGAGAGCAGGGCGTACTCCACAGCGTAGCGCAGGCAGTATGAGGTGGTGCTGGACTCGTAGATGCCTTGCGCCACCGGAAACAGGCGGGTCACAAAGGACCTCAGGAGGGTGTCTGGGTCCAGCAGCGGGGGGCCAGTTTCGTAATCATCCGCGCAGAACGGCAGGGAGTGGTCGGCCGTCCATGACGTTGCCCCAGGGTTACGCGCAGGGTATGTGCCTTGGGAAAGGTTTAAAAGGTTGCCCACCCTCAGCCCGCTGCGCCCCCGCCTCAGGAGATCGCCCCCTGATATGGTGTAGTTGCGCTGAACCCCTAGGAGCCAGTCGTTCATCTCGCTTGAGTCCATCACGCCAGCGTGGTCGGAGAGGGCTAGGAGCGGGCAGGGCCAGGCGCTGCTCCACTTGGCCATGATGCCGTCCAGGGGGGTGCCGAAGGGGAAGGATGGGCATAGGGCTGGGAGCGTCTGGCAAACGACGGCTGGAGGGAAGCAGTTTACGCCATCCCCGTCCCAGCCGCAGAAGCACTGCCGTTGGGAGAGCTGGAAGGCATCCGTTCCGTAGGCAGGGAGGGAGGGCCAGGTGGACGTATCCAGCAGAAGGACGCCCCCTGCCCTGTACTGACTCACGTTCACTCTGGAGGGTTTGGGCTGCTTCACAGGGCGGTTTCGGCAAAGCCTGGATTCCGAGGGCACGTAGGACACGTTGTAATGCCTGTAGAGCGGGCTGTGCATGTACGCCTCGTGCACAGCTGCTGAAACGAAGGCGTCCAGACCGTCGAGCCCGTTAAGGTCGGGGAGGTTCCTTGGAACCCCTGCCTGCATGGGGATGGTGAAGAAGAGCTGGGACAGGAGCCCGTGGCACTGATGCCAGATGGACGTGGTGATCATGGGGGAGCGCGCCTCGCTGCTGTCGTACTGGATCACAGGCTGGTCGGTCCTGTAGAGCCCCTCCCTCATGACGATGGAGGCGCCTACCGGGTCAGTCCAGTTGTAGGACTTCAGCGTGGCTGCGTCCAGGTAGTTGGTCCATATGACGGGCTCCTCCAGGGCGTGCCTGTAGAAGTCCTGGATCTGCGAGGTCAGCGACCTCAGGATGACGTCAGCGGAGACCGTCTGGTACACGACCTCCAGTGAAGGCGGAAGCCAGTTGCTCCCGTCCGTCAGACAGCAGGTCAGATTGTGTGTTACGTTATCTCCGCAGAGGCAGGGGTAGGTAAGGTTGTTGCTCCAGGCCTGGGCGAGCTCCTGGGTCAGACTGGTTACGATGTCCCGCATCACAGCCCCCTGGTTCTTATCCAGGTACTTCCTGAAAAAGTACTTGATTACAGCCTGCCTGGACGGGCTGCCACACGAGTACGGGGGGGCCTTGTCAGCGCTGGCGTGCACGCAGCTCTCAGGGTCCACTGCTCTGGAGGTACCGTTGCCGTCCCTGTACCAGACGGGCACGCTGAGGTGCCCCTGGCTATCCCCGGCCCAGTAGTCCACCTTGTTGTACGGGCCCATGAAGACACAGTCCATCATCTGGTGCATGATATCCCCCTCAGGGCTGAAAAAGACGGTCTGCACGTTTGGATCATTGTAGCCAACTAGCTTGGACAGGGCCTCGCTGACCAGGGCCTGGGCTGCGTCGTACTTGACCTGGACCGCCACCTGCATAGCGCTCTCGTCGACGAAGTGGACTGCGTGCTGCTGGGCCACAGGGACAGGGTTGCTGGACTGGGCCGTCCAGAGGCTGGAGGAGATCTGGCAGTTGGAGTTTGCGTACTGGTCCAGGCAGGCCCTGAACATTCCGGTCTGTGTAGGGGGCAGGTTAGGGTTGGCTGCTGGGCCTGTGAATACCTGGCAGGCATCCACGAACTGGGACTGCGTGGCTGTGGCCAGGCTGTTGTAGATAAAGTACATATTTAGGGCATCCACAAGGAAGGCTGCCTGGCACCCCTGGCTCAGGGCTGGATTGGCCAGGCAAGCCCCCACCTCTTGGGTGCTGGCTGGAAGTGTGGGGTAGTCCACTCCCCTCACCAGCTGGCTGAACAGGGTCTGGTTGAACAGGATGTGTGCTCCCTTATCCCACTGCATGTTCAGGTAGTTATTTTTGCAGGCGGTGAGGACGGTGAGGACGGACACCCCCTGAGACTGCAGGAGGGGCGCGGAAGGCGGGTTGCAGTTTGTCTGGCCTGCCAGGTAGGTCTTGCTGGACATGCACGCAAGATACGAGTCGGCGCCAGACGCGTAGGCGACCAGCTGGGCGTACGTGTAGGGGTTGTAGATTACGTACGGCTTGTTGGAGGTGTCCAGGAGCGACAGGGTCCCAGTGCACCAAAAGGCCATCTCTGCCAGGCCCTCCTCCCTCCTCTGGATCGAGTAGGGGCTGTCCCCGCAGGAGCAGAACACTGAATCGTTGAGGAAGTAGTCTGGCATCTTGCAGTGGGCCATGTCCACCGACTCCAGCATATCCGACAGGCCCGAGAGGACCCCCATGAAGTACGAGATCTGGGCGTCCAGGACGTGCATGACAGAATTGAGCGAGCTGCTCCGAAAGGTGAGCGACGGGAGGACGGCCAGCGCGCTCGACTGGCCCACCTGTGTGGCAATCTGTGCTGTGGACTGGGCGTTGCTGGTGTCCGTTGGGTTCGAGCTCCTGGTGACGAAATTCTGGGTGAGGCATTGGCCCACCAGGGAGGAGGAGGCGGCCTGTAGGGTCGCGTCGCCAATGGAGATGCTGAAGCCGTTTGTGTCGAAGACGGCCACAACGCCCTCCACGTTGCACATCATGATCTTCTGGGTCACTATGAGCACGTAGATGGGGCCCAGGAAAATCTGGTACAGGAAGCTGGTGAGGGCGGTGATGGGCATGGTGACCAGCGCGTTGAAGTTGCTGTCGATGGTGTGTGCGCCTCCCTCCAGGTAGGTCATGGCGGAGTGGCTGATCTGCACCACGTCGTTTATGGCGGAGGTGAAGATGGATATGAAATGCGCCTGCTTGTCCTTGACTGTGCACACGTACCCGAAGAAGCTGTCGTCTGGGAAGGAGATGGTGATGCCCGTCAGACCCTTCTGCAGGGACAGGTCCATCATGACCATGAACATGTCCACAAACACCACCCAGCCGCCGAAGAGGACGGCCAGGTTCTGCCTGGACTCGTCCGCCAGGGTCTGCCCCAGCTGGCAGAGGACGCGCCGCATGTTGACGGGCGTGCCTATGCAGTTGATTACTGTGCACGCCTGGACTGCGTCGCAGAGGCTCTGGACCTCCCCGTCCGGGCAGCCCAGGCAGGAGTTTACTGAGCACTGGGTGGTGGTCGACACCTGGACGGGGACTGTCTGCGACGAGTACGCCGCAGCGGATGCCCCATTGATCCGGAGCTGGGAGAGCCAGGACGTGCTGGAGGAGGAGGGGGCCCCTGCAAACGCGATGTAGGCGCCCTCCGAGTCGATGTAGCAGTTCTGTGACAGTATCCCCCCGCCTGAGATCAGGGTGCCCATGCCAGGTGGGGTGGAGGAGAGCGTGGTCAGCTGCCACTCGACGACCCCGTTGCTGATGCTGGTGTCCCATTGCAGCTGCCAGAGGTTCATGGGCAGCCCGTCCGACTGGGGTATGAGGATGAAGTTGGCTGGGTTGAAGGCGCTGACCTGGGACGCGGAGTAGCCGCTCAGCTGGGCGAACAGTGTCAACGGGCTGCTGCCTAGCTCGACGTTCACCCAGTTTATCTCGACTGGAAACGCTGCCGTGCTGATCACCAGCTTCCTGTGCAGGGACCTGCCCGAGATCTGCGAGGACTGGCTCCGCACGAGCACGTTCAGGTGGATGCTAGCGTAGGGGGGCATGCAAAACACCTGGAGGCTGGTGAAGAGCAGCGCTGTGTATCCCATCTGCAGGTCTTGAGTTGCAACAGTGGCCAGGGTTTGATTGACCAGGCGGTTCCCCAGGTACAGCCCCCCTGGGCTGGCCAGCGCCACGAGGTACTGGCCGTCCGTGTCGCCAAACTGCAGCTGTAGAAGGTTATCGCTCCAATCCGAGCTGGTGGGGAAGGTCCACTCCAGGGTGGAGTCGCGCGTCCTGTAGACGCTGGACGTCATCATCATTGGGATGCAGTAGTAGAACACCTGGACAGCGCCTCCCCTCACGCCCGCCACCGCCACGCAGGGATTGGTCACCCCGCTGTTCTGGCCCCCACAGACCCTCGCGCAGATCTGGGCAGAGGGCTCCGTCACCGCCATGATGTCCATGGGGTTGAAGCTGTCCACCGTCATGGAAGGGAAGAACAGGCTCTCCACGTCCACCGAGACCGTCTGCGTGAATGAGGCCTGCGAGCTGCTCGCTGCGAGGCTGCTGTCGAAGGCGTCCCACACCCCAGCGCACTTGGCGCGGCAGAGCGAGGTGCTCCCGCACGCCTGGAAGTAGTCCACTGGGTAGGGCATGATCACAACAACGTCGGGGTCCTGGTTGTAGTTGAGGCATTGCCCCGCCTTCGGGTCCAGCCAGCTCATGGCGTAGTCTATGGAGGAGCCCAGGGCATCCAGGCTCGCAAACTGGGCGTTGAACCAGGGCTGGACGGACGCCACCATCTCGGACTTTGTATAGGATATCATGTTATGGCAGAGCTGCTGGGCCGAGTTGAAGCCAGGGCCTGATGCTACCACGTTGCTGGCCTGGATCATCTGCAGGAGGACAGGGCGCAGCCTGGTGGAGGCCTGGGGGACGCAGTAGGCCCTAGCGTAATCCCCAAAGACCTGGCCGGCAGAGCCGCTGCACATGCACTGGGTGAATGGCGCCAGGTTGAAGACGCTCAGTGTCAGGTCCACTCCAGAGGAGAGCATCGTGTTGGCAGCGATGCACTGCTGGTAGACGAAGACCGCCCAGGGATTTGTCAGGCCCATCATGAGGGAGATCCCAGCGCAGGACTGCCTCATGTTGTCCACCACGTCACTCTCGTACTCGTCGCGCATCTCGTCTAGCGTGTTGACCACGATGCGCCAGGCCCTGCTAGCGTCCAGGCGCTGGCCCTGCAGCACGTTCTGCGTGATGGTCATGGACATCTTGACCACGCTGGTGTAGCCAAAACGCGCCCATCCCAGCGTGTTGGACGCTATTTTGAGTCCCCCTTGCGCCCCCCCCATGAGGAGAGTGGTGGGCATGCTCTCAACCAAGGTGCTGGGCCCTGCCTTCATGACACTCAGGACCTTGAAGGAGGCTGTCCACAGGTCTATGGATCCAGCCCCGTACCTGGCGACCCCGTTGAGGCCGTTCTGCACAAACTCACTGGCGTCTGTATTGGTGGTGCGGCCAATAGCAGAGGAGAGCATGGTGAGGCTGGACCAGAAGATGTTGGTGGAGCTCTGCAGGGACGAAAAGAAGTCGTCCAATAGGAAGGCCTCGCTACCGCACTGCTGCAGGACAGAGTGCCCCCTTGTGTGCAGAGGGCAGACGGTCCCAGACGACCAGAGGCTTATGATGCCTGGGAAATACACCACCACGCCCACCACTGTCTTGACAAGGAGGATGGCTGCATTGACCAGCCCTGCCACCATGGAGCCCAGTTCGGGCAGGACCTGCATGGCAGGGCAGAGGGTGTATGCGCCCATGGCAGTGGTGATGTCCTGGGCCTGATCCTGCCAAGGCCCCTGGTCTGGGGGGTTGAGCTGCATGGTCTGCACATTGAGCCAGTAGGTGTGGTACTCGACCAGGGAGGCAGTGACGTCTGTGCGCTTCACCGTGACGGCAATGTTGATCTCGTTGATGTACTCCAGCTGCTCGATGGCCTCGTTGTACGACTTTGTGCAGTCGTAGCTAAGCTCCCCGCTATCGTAGGTCCCGTTGGAGAAGGCGTCTGGAATGTCGACTTGGCTCACGAGGTTCGCCCCGCACCCGCTGGCGTCGCACCTCCTGTAGGCGTCCACCCTCCAGATGCGGATGGGGCTGAAGCTGGATTCCATTATCAGGCCAAACTGCGGAAGTTTCTGGTTGTTCCTGCAGTAGTTTAGGTAGGCTTCATACACCTGCATGGCCGGGTTGACAGCGTAGAACACAAAGCCCTTTGAGCTCACAGCAGTTGTGGCCTGTCTTGCATAGGGGGTGGTCAGGTGGTCGTGGGGGTACTGGCTGAAGATGGCGCTGGGCACGTCGGGTGGGGGGCTGGAGGGGAAATTGTTGGACACTGTGGAGAGGGTGTACTCCGTGCCTGTGGCCCCTGTCAGCCTCTCAATCCTCACTGTGTACTGGGCGTCCCCGTGCTTGATGGAGGTGAACAAGGTATCTCCAGTGATCACAAAAGGGGCCAAAGGGTCCCTTAGGAACGCTGGGGTGGGTGCATCGTAGGCGGGGTGCAGGGATCTGTTGACCTGGCTTGTCACCAGCAGATTGTCCGTGCAGGATACAGCCCCTCCCACCACATACTGGGGCGACCCCACGCCCTGCTGGGTTGAGGAGACGCCAGAGCTGGCTGCCCCTGCAGCATCAGACACAGTGACGGTGACCTGCAGCTGTGGGGTGCTGGACTGGAGGTTGCAGTCCCTCCTCACCATGTACACCTTGTTCCGCCACTCCTCCGCCCCGTACAATACCAAAGGCGAGGCCTGGGACGCTGTCAGGCGGGAGGCCATGCAAAAGGGGAAGCACGCGCAGGTGGAGCTCTCGGGGCCGCAGCCTGCCCTGGGGATCACCCATATGGTGGCGTCGACCTGGTTGCACGATGAAGCGAGGGCGCAATCAGGGGCTGTGGTGGTTGCTGATGTGAACCGTGTGGCAGGCCAGCGCACGGACTGGACTATGATATCCACATCCGAGCAGGCCAGGTTGCCAGCCTGCTGGGAAAACACCTGGATACTCGTGGATTGATTGGCCAGCAGGCCCTCGTAGGGGAGGATAGTGCATTGGATGTTCATGCCTTGGCTGCCCTGGCCGCTTCCCCCCTTTAGACCGTTTGCGTTAGAGCACGAGCACCCCAGGATGGCTGTGCTGCTGGCATAGGAAGAGGAGGACAGGCGGGTAACATCCAGGTTGGAGGACCTGGCGTATGTTACCGCTGCAAGGCCGTAGCTGATGTTGACAGGGGAGGGCCAGGAGGACACGCGCATACTTCCGCGCCCGTAGTAGGCGACCACCCACCCGTCCGTGACGGCCATCAGCCAGCCCGTGAGCCCTACTATGCCTGTTCTGTTCTCTCCGAAAAGGGACGATCCCAGGGTGGAGTTGTAGAGGAAGGGTGGGGCCATGGAGGTCTGGCAGTGGGTGGGAAATCCTAGCACGCCTTGCACGACCACGTAGACCACGTCCAGCCAGTTGTCCACCATGATCCCCAGGCTGCCAACCCCTGAAACTAGGAAGGAGAAGACGGGCTCAAGGTCGGGGGTGCACATCAGCGACGCCTCCTGCCCGTACCGAGCACAGCGCATGACAGTGACGTCGGGGGATTGGACGAAGAGGTAGAGGACAGCGTTGACCAGGCTGTGCACGCCTGTAGCAAAATTGAGGTCCATAAACGGATAGGTCAGGATGTCCACGATGGGGCCCACTGGGGTGCAGATCGTGTGCGCAAACGCCACGCAGGAGATGACTGCGTCCCTGAGGCTGGCCATGGGGGTGACAAGGTCCAGGGTGCGCCCAGAGGTGTCGAAGCAGGCCTCGCCCTGGGACAGGGGGCAGTCCACCACAACAGACTGCATCCAGCTGAAGAGCGAAACGCACAGTGTTTTGGCGAGCTCGAAGAGGGACGCCCCAAGGGACTCAAAGGTCGACGCCTCCTGGATCATCACGGGGAGAAGGTAGCCCTGCAGGCTCCTGCTGATGAAGAAGAAGACGCTGTTCCACAAGGGGATAAGCCCCTTGAAGACCATGTTGAAGAGGTTCAGGATCTGGATGACCGTGCTCTGAAAAAAGGGGCCAAAAAAGGCGTTATAGGCCCTGATGAGATCGGTCCAGACCCACGGGGACTGCTCGTAGCAGACGTAGAGCACGGAGCCCATCATGAGCACCACACACGCCCATGTGAGCACGCTGAGCAGGGACGAGGCCAGGTTGACAGCTGCGTACAGCCCGCTGAACAGAAAGTGGCACAGTGTCTCAAGGAGGTACACTAGGAAGTCGGAGCTGGTGGCCTGCTTGAGGCTGTCAGCTACGGACTCTGGGCTCTTAAAGAGTCCCAATATGGCGCACACCATCCGCTCTAGGATAAAAAAAAGGATGAGACCCCCCGCCAAGGCAGGACAAAAGGTGATGGAGGTGAGCATACCGGCAAAATATTATTTTGTATGCTTATATATCTTATATATTTCACGGACAAGGAAAGAGCAAACATTTGCATTTCTAAGAAGGATTAGAACCTTTACTGGCATACCGCCACACTGGGGGAGGTAGGCGTTGGACTCGGTGCTGTTGGAGTGCAAATCCCTGGCATCGATTTGAACGGGGCCGAGTCCTCCATGCATATATGGCCGTACTGCTCAGAGTACCCGCACATGCCGCACGGCACGCAGCCCTGGTCAAAGGTGCTCCCCTGCTGGCAAAGGACGGGCAGCTGGCTGACAGGGCAGGAGGTCGTGCATAGGGTGCAGACCGAGTTGCCCTTGTCCTGGCTGTAGTAGCCAGCAGGGCATATGAAGCTCTGCCCGTACATGCAGCAGGACCCTGGGAGGCACTGCTTGCACTGGCCTGCGCTGTTCTGGTAGTAGCCGTCGTCGCAAGCGTATGAACTGTACCCGTTTATCGGATGCGAGTTGGAGGGGAGCAGGCTTATCACCCCGTTGCCAGGGCAGTACCAAAAGTCCTTTCCTGGTACGTTGTTAAGAGATAGCTGGTTGCCAGGCACAGCCCCTTTCCCTGGGTATTCCGCGCAGCCCCCTGGCACCATATCGGCTGTGGGAGAGCATGGAGTCTTCACCCACTGCCCTGGAGCCACTGGCGTGCACTGCTGTGTCTTGCATACATTGTTGGGGGTGCTTACAAAGAAAGTGCCTGCAGGAGGGACGCCCGTGGAGAAGCAGGGCTGGCACGTGCCAGCGCTAGTGCGAGCGCATCCGACTCTTTGCTGTGCAATAGGGCATGAATCACAAGTGGAAAGGGCAGAGTAGCAGTAGGTGTAGGTGGTGTACTGCGAGCACACCCCATTGTTATCGAAAACCCCTACGCTGTCATCACACCTCCTCTCCTGACATTGTGTTCCCCCTGGCCCACAGTCATTACAGCGACAGTCCTCGTTTAAGTTTCTCCAGCATAGGTAATACCCGTTGGACGAGCCATACACCCCCCCTCCTCCCCAACCTTCATGTTCATTTGAACAGTAATAGGTACCATCCAGGTAACGCGCAGGGACACAGTTATCAATAGACCCCCCTTGGTAGTAATTATAGTCAGCATCAGCACATAAGACTAAAAGATAACAGCCTAACAACTTCAAGGGATTCATACATAAAACACAGAAGAATCTATTTATAGATCAAGTCTGAATTTATTCACAACAATCCAGCCAAATGGATTCCAAATGGCACCCTCGAAAGGGGAGGAAGGCGTTGTCCAGATCATGTTCAGCCCAAAGGGACCAGCCTTTTTGACTTGGATAGTACAGATGGTCATGGAAGACTGGGGGGACGATGAAGGCCTGCGAGTACATGAAATTCAGTTGGAATTCAATTTTGGGCCCCAAATTCAAACCAAACCAAGGTTAAAAAGGAATAAATATATTTTTAAAATACCTTTAGGAACGCTCGCCACGGATCCGACGGGCCAGCTGAATGTCCTTGGGAAAGATGGTCACGCGTTTGGCGTGGATGGCACAGAGGTTGGTGTCTTGGAAGAGACCAACCAGGTAGGCCTCTGAGGCTTCCTGGAGGGCCAGAATGGCCTTGGCTTGGAAGCGAAGGTCTGAAATAAAGTCCTGGGCAATATCCTTCACAAGACGCTGGAAGGGCATCTTGCGGAGAAGAGTGTCTCCAGACTTTTGGTACTGACGGATCTCACGGAGCGCCACAGTGCCAGGGCGGTAGCGGTACTGCTTCTTGATGTGAAGTCCGCTAGCCTTCTGTGCAGCCTTGGCAATTTTTTTCTGCCATTCCTCATTGCTCATGCCTTCCTTGCGAGCCTTCATTTTTGGGATGGCGTTGGATGCCACGCCCTCAGCTTCCTGCCCTGCAACAGCTGCATACAGCTGCGGAGTCCTCTTGCCAGCAAACCTGGGTGCCTTCTTTCCAACATTTTTGTTCTGAGCGGAAGGGTGGTTTTTGCGTGCCATTTTGGTTGATGTCTGTGGACTTGGTTTCTTTTATGTAGACTTTTTTTTACCTTTTTTTACTTTTTTTACTTTTTTTTAAACTTTTTTTTACTTTTTTTTACTTTTTTGTTTTATTAAA
>Ga0214172_1000323_pt1 | contig 23168 bp, 27 predicted proteins | sample TroBogEpilimnion_29_FD_153010 | JGI IMG/M metagenome (GOLD analysis project Ga0214172, IMG submission 153010) | Freshwater microbial communities from Trout Bog Lake, WI - 12JUL2007 epilimnion | ecosystem: Environmental > Aquatic > Freshwater > Lake > Epilimnion/Euphotic zone | place: Trout Bog...
GACTCGTCCGTATACGATCGGTTCGAGTACGATCGAACTGAGGTCGCTCGAATACGGACAGATTCAGACTCGTCCGTATACGATCGGTTCGAGTACGATTGAACTGAGGTCAATTGATTATACGAATTGGTACAAACGTTTTTAATAAGCAAGCTTTGGTTGGCTTTGGGAGAAGTGTTTGATAATGCCAGATGTATAAAGACAGCCCATTTGATCTGCCATATCCTTGGAGCATTTCTAGCTTGTTTTTGGGGTCCATGTGTGGTCCGCTTTCAAGGCTATCAAGCGCATCCTCAAATCGTGGCATTCTTCTTTTCGTTCCAAAAGATCATTGTAAAATTGCTCGCTTCGTGTATATTCCGCTTCGAGAGCAGCTTGGAGTGCTTGGTTTGCACTTTTCAGCTGTTCATAATCTTGCATTTTTTGTGTCATCTTTTGGATCTCTTGTACAAGCTGGCCATGTGTCTTTTTCTTGTGGTCTGTTGATTCGATGTATTTCCAGAGAAGCCCTTTCTTGTACGTTGAGATTTCGCCGTTTTTCAACCAGATTCTCATTTCTTCCTTTTTTTTGTTGAGCAGTTCCACCATCCTTTTAAAGCCAGGGTGGTTGTAGATCTTCTGATCTTCGTGTGCTGTATTGCAAGACAGTGTTTCATAACCAGATATGACGCTGGTGATAATTCCGTGGGTTGTGTTCAACGTTTGCAAGGCAGTTTTGAGCGCTGGATGCCTCATGCGATGAACTGAATCGAGATGAATTAGTGTGTACTTTGATTCTCGCCATGTTATAGTATAGCATTCATCACATTGCACATTGGCTTCATGTAGGAGTTCTGGGGTCAGGTCAGATGATCCAGAAGCATATGTGATCAGCCAGATTTGTTTCTCGTGTTCGCGCACCTTTGACAGAAAAACATATGTCAGATTTTTCACTGCAGCGTTTATTTGCTATTACCTTTGCCTTTTTTACTGGACTGGGCTGTTGGCTGTCATCTGGTGTGGATCGATCGATGCTTTGTGGTTCATTTTCTGCCATGGTCTGGGGCAAGGAAATGACACGTGTAGTCGACGTGTCAACAGGTGTAAATGATTTTTTTTAATTTTTAAAATACGTTGCATTTTAAATTTTGCCCGTCCCAAATCAAACCAAACCAAATGTCCGACGACCCCTGTGCTGGAGCAGAGGCTTCCGTCGATGATAGAACGCGAGTTCTTGAACTCCAAACAGAGATACATCAGTTGAAGGTGCGGCCTTGGGGTATTTCGTAGCGCTATGTGTGAATACCGAATGATTTCTGACGATTTTCAGGAGCACAATGCTATCAGGGAGCAACAAGTGTCTTTGCTCGAAGGTTATGCTCGCTTGTACGGTTATGGGGACAGCCTGTTGTGTGCAGAGTATGTGACGCTATCTCGACGCATTCGAGATGCATTGGGAAGCATGGATATGGATATTTCTCCTGGCTCCTTCAGTGACGTTGCCGAGGGGACTCTCGACCCTGTTCCTGCTAATGAGGTTGTGAATGCAGATGTACAAGGCGTTCGTCCCATCGACGCAGCAGCAGCCCCTATCACCAACGACGAAGTCACCAGCACGCTGCATCGCCTGGCCAACAACGAGGCAGTGGACGAGCGGCTGGGGGTCCCGCCTGCCGAGATGGCGCGGATGGTTGACGCGAATGCCAGGTTCAGGGCGTCGATGGGCCCGCTGTCGGTGGGCGAGATGCTGTCGCTGCGGGACGAGTTTCAGTCGGCGTTCGATTCGATTGGTGGTGGTCCGATTGGTGCTGGTGCTTCGTCCACCTCGGCGCTCGTAGAGCAAGTCAGGGCCGCGATGCCTCCTTCGGCACAGGTGTATGCGTTCTCCGACGCGACGTACGTGGTCGAGCCGTCGACGAATACCGGGATCGCTGTGCGCTCTGGCTCATCAGGGGTCTCCTTCTCTCTGCATCTCGACGGCGCTATCCACGACGCGCTGGCCTTGGCAAAAGAGTGCATCGAGAGCGCCAAGACTGCAGAGAAGGAGCGCGACACCGCGGTGCGCAGGCACAAGAAGCTGAAGGACGCGTTCAACGCCAAGGTGGCTGAAAAGGCCGGATACTACAAGCAGTACGCGAAGCTGGTGAGAGAGTTTTGACACGTAATCATGATGGAAGGGTTTTTGGTCTTCTGACACGTAATTTTTGGCCCCCTCAGTTCCTCGAGCCGCGCCTCAAGCAGCAAGCAGACGCCCACGCCGCCGAGATCAAGCAGATTCGGTCCAAGTACGACAAGGAAATCGCCGGGTTGAAGGCCGAGATGGCGGAGCTGAGGGCACGCTTCGATGCCAAGATCAACGAGCACCACTTGTCCAAGACGCACGAGCTCGAGCGCAAGCGGTCGCAGAGGACTATCACGGATATGCAGTACAAGGTGGAATCTTTTTCGATAGGTATTGGGGTGTTGGGTGACTGTTGGCTATTTGCAGATCGAAAAGCTCGAGAGTGATCTGAAGCAAAGGGACGAGACCATCGCCACCAACCACGCGGCGCACGCCAAGCAGAAGAAGGATCTCAAGCAGGCGTTGCTGGACCTGTCCGAATTCGAGGCCATGAAGGCGCGGATCATCATGCTGGAGGCGTGCATCCGGGACAACACGGAGGTGCAGGACGCGACCCGCGACGCCGAGAGGCGGATCAAGGGGCTCGTGCGCGAGGCGGAGAGCGAGAAGCAGCGCGCGGACGGCAACTACAAGGTGCTGACCGCGGTCAACGCGTCCTTGGCCAAGGCGCAGGTGTACGAGAGGCAGCTCGAGGGCGCGTTTCAGTCGTTGACGGATGAGTTTGTCCGAGCCGTCGGGACGGAGCCGGTGACGAAGCTGCCGGTGAAGGGGGTGGAGGTGATCGATGGGTAGGGTGGCTGATATGATCTCGGAATAAAAAAGAGCGCATCCGGGTTCGAACTGGAGACCTGCCGATCTGCAGTCGGCCGCTCTGCCACTGAGCTATACGCTCGTTGATGGGAATAAATTTTTGTGGAGCGCATTGTGTATGCTGAGTCACACACAGCATTCGTCGTTTGACGGAACGTGTGATGAACGTTGGATTTAAAAATACACCTATTCGTCAGTTGACGGAACGTGTGGCGAACATTAGATTGTATAATACACCTGTTCGTCGGTTGGCGGACAGTTGACGGAACGCGAATCAAACATAAGTAAAAAATATGGATTTTAAAACACACTTCCCAAATCAATTCAAACTCGTTTGGAGTTTACTCATGTCCGACCGCTCGTTGGACAGGCTCGCGCTGGTATCGAAAATCATGCTGGATGAGCGTGTCATCGCCTTGAGGAAGGAGAATGAGCTTCTGCGGTTGCAGCTGTTTTGGAAGAACCACCGCAAGTCTGAATTGCAGAAATTGATGGGAGAGGCCAATCAGAGCAGGCCAAATTGCAGCTGCTTCTCGTGTGCCATTTCTGGTCGATTGGATCCAGAAAGCAGCCAAACTCTACCACGGGGGGCTCCGTGCACGTTTAAGCCTTGGTTTGAGAATCTTCTTGTTGGATGTGATATGACATGTGTGACAGGCATGGGTGAAGAGGAATCCGTCACGCAGCACATGAGCTGTGATTGCGGAAACTGGGTTTACAATGTTGATGCTCACTTTCATAACCTTGCGCGCGACGATTGGGTCTCATGGACGTATGGCGCGAAGCTATGGAAGGCACAGTCTGTGAACGACCCGGAGCTGTTGAAGCTGAAGAGGCTGTTCGAGGTTTTGGAAACTGAGGCTTATGGTCCGGATGAGTGATATTGAGGAATAGTAAACGATCTACAATGGGTCAAGCGGGCGGCGTACTGACACATGTCACTGTATCCTACTCCTAGCGCGAGTAGCAGCGCAGACAGTTCATTTCCCAATCTCATCCTCGGTAGCCTCTATCATTGCCTTAATCGCCTCTTCCGCATTCGACAGCGGGCACTCGCGGATTTCGTACATTTCATTCGTAGTTTCCGCCTCGGTGCGCATCGCTTCTTCGAACGTCTGGAGCTCCTTGACTGCGTCCAGCGCCCTGTTGGCGAGCTCTAGCGCCTTTGCTGCGTTCTTCTGCAGTGTCGCAGTGCGCTTCTCATCTTCTTCGTACCTGCAGTAGGCCTTTGCGTCGAGAATTTTGCGCTTGCCTGACAGTTTGTCGCTCCTCTTCTCGAATTTGATGTCCCGAACGATGTGTCCAAAAACGAGCAGAATGCGCACGGTTGTGTCTTGCAAAAGCGCAGTTGTTTCTTCTGGGATCCTGAGCATGGGGAGATCGCCGAGGTACGTGTAGGTTTCGCCTTTGTATTGGAGCTCGTAGCTTCCTTGGAGGTATGTTGCATTCTGTGCAGCGATGGAACTTCCTGGTTCTTGCACAGGAATCGTGACTATCTTGGCTTCCGGGAGAGTCACAGTGTGTTTGCCTGATTTGACTTGCAGACCTTCTTTGGTCTTCTTTGCTATTGGATTGGGACCGAAAACGTGTGGACTTAATTTTCCGTATTCATAGTTGAGGTAGGCTGTGCCGTTGTAATCGACGTTAAAGCTACCCTTAGCATAAGTGGCAGCAGTACCGTCGGCCATGGGGATGGTTAGGGGTTGCATTTCGGTTTCGGGAATTCTGAAATCGGATGGTTTTATAGGGTTGGATGGATTCGAGTTTTGAATCTGCTGTAATTGTTTACATATGTTACTGGGCCATGGTATGGTTTTCGTTTATAATTCTGCTGTAATCATTTTCACAAATGTGTCTAAACTATTTTTAAAAAGAAAAAAGAATCAAATCGATTCAAATTGATTCGAGTGTCCCTATAAATTCACTCTCTCTCTCCCTCATCTCACTTCAATTACCAAATGGCCAAGACCAAGCAGATCGCACGCCGAGCTCCCTGCATGACGCCCGCCCAGCAGCGGAAGAAGGAGCGCGACGAGGAGAGGATCCGGAAAGCGCACGAGAAGCAAAGGGCCAGAGAGCTTGCGATGGCCGCCAGAGTTTTGAAGGATGCTCCCACGGAGCCTCGCGCCACGCGAAGCGGCTATGTGACGCCTCCGATGTCGGAGACTGTCGTTTCGGCTGAGGAATGAATTTGTGTTCAGATTCTCAAATCAGTATCATGAAGTGAATCTATAAATTATTGTGTCAAAAACTGGCAATCGCTGCTTGCATTTTCGACAGTGGTCATGTGTGATGTTACTAGACCATGGTATGGTTTTCATTTATAATTCTGCTGTAATCATTTTCACAAATGTTTCTAAACCATGTTTAAAAATAAAAGAATCAAATCAAATCAAACCGATTTGAGTGTCTCTATATTACCTCTCTCCCTCATCTCGCTTCAATCACCAAATGGCCAAACCCAAGCAGATTGCACACCGAGTGCCCAGCATGACGCCCGCCCAGCAGCGGAAGAAGGAGCGCGACGAGGAGAGGATCAGGAAAGCAAACGAGAAGGAATTGACTAGTTTGCTTGTGATGGTCGCCAAAGTTATGATGTGGGAGAGGATCCTTTCTGCTGAGGAATGAATCTCTGCAAGGCCCCGAGCCTTCGGATCATTACGTGTAACTCCATGCTTCTTTGAGCTGATGCTCAAGAACGCGGATGAAAATCGTTGGCTGAAAGTAAAGCTGTCTGGTGTTGTGACGAACGCAGACCTTTGTGTTTGATGCGTCTGTGTTGATTTTGATGATTGTAAAGGTCTCTTTCGGCGTCCTGCCGATTTCCGACTTGTTGCTCGCCGTCCTTGCTGTCGCGCACGCGAAAACGCTGAGCTTGGCTGGATGGAAGATGATTTTGTCCTGTTCGTAGATGAGCGTTTCGTTCCAGTCGGCTTCAGACACATATGCATTGTGTGCAATTGCAAAGGTGTGGATGACTGCCTGCACAGCTGTCCAATTCATTTCGTCTGAGTTATTGTTTAAAATTCTTTTGTAACCCTCGGAAGGTCGGGCCCCCATATATCTTGCAGCAGCTCCATCAGGTCACACGGCAGGCACACATGGCTGTTGAGGCTCATGAAGCATTCTCGCTTTTTGTCACACTCTATAGTGATTAGCCCCTCGTCTACGCATCGTTTTAGGAAAAGCAGCACCAGCTGTGTGCAGTGCACGCCTCCTGTCCAGGTGGCTGGTTTTTTGTAGTCGAAGTCGTCCTCTTCGTAATCGCAGTCGTGTCTCCCTATCAACCTCAGCAATGACGCCTCAATGACTCGTAGGGCCCTGTATCCGTATCCTATGTATTCTTTCGATGATTCCGTGACGATGTCGTTTGCTATCTCGAATGCCTTGACGACCGCCTCCGTTCCGTTGAAGGGCAGCTGGATCATTTCCCATGTAAGGTCGGATTGAGGGGGGAGCGTTTTGAAGGCGATGCCGAAGGAGTCTGATACGAACATTTCCGCTATGCTGTCTCCGAACCAGACGGCGCTGTGCGCCAATGTGTTGCCATTCTGTGCCAAATACAAGGCGGTTTGGTCGAATGAGTAAAACGGCGGCCGTCTGTAAAACGCGATGAACACGGGAGCGGATCTGTATTCGATCAGATCTCGCGTTATGCTGTATGCTTTCGAATTGGACGACACGGTGTCTAGCACAAAAAAATGGTCGACCTTGTCGTAGCACATGTAATCGCGGGCGTTTAGGTCGATTCGAAATATGGGTGTCATGTCTCTGTGCGCCATGTTTTCTATGTATTCAGCGTCGCTGCATGTGGCCATGTGCTGCTTGGTTTATCAGTTCCTGAAATACATTTTGTATTTGACAACTCGGGCCTTGTTCATTTGATTGTTTCACCACTCTCGATGCCCCTAAACCTATCAGTCGAAGGAAACTGGTGCTCTGTGCCCGCCTCTACGGTGCTCAGCGTCAGCTACGAGCCCCAAATGACGATGGGGGAGTACTTGAAACAGGTTCTGGCCCCTGCGTTGGGCCTAGAGTGCGATTCGGATCAAACAGTGCATTCCAAGATTCACACCACGGAACTGCGTGTCGTTTTCAATAACGAGTGCCGGCATCGGCGCGTGGGTGAGCTGTTGAAGGACGGGACCCGACTGATGGCCAACAAGTGGCCGCTCAACGATCCCAGCACGGAGAAGAGCCTCCTTGGCAATGCGGACAGCGTCATTTTTGCAAAGCCAGAATGAGGGTCGCCTGTGTGCTGATGATCTGGTCCTTGGCCGCCAGGGCGATTTTGAGCGCATTGATCGTTTCGTCCTTCGAGGCAATGGCATCACACACCGCCTGCCTTTTGCACGGCTCCGTGCTCTCGTGCTCCCTCTTTCGGGTCTTGTCAGGTCGTTTCCATATTTCGTCGGGCTTGAAGTTCTGAATGAAGGTGGGGTTCAATATAATCTTCCCCTCCGTGCTGCCCCCGTCGTCGAGGATGGACCTGAATAGGCACTTGGAGCGCGGCTTGAGCTCGTTTTCGATCGCGCTCAGCGCTGCATTGAAGGCGTCGAATTCCTTGACCCGGTCGCATTCGATCATGTGCAGCCAGCCGCCCTCGTGCTTCATGGATCGAATCATTGCTGCGCCAGTGTGCCTGGCGATGAGTTCCAGGTCGATCCGCGCATTGGTTTGGATCAGCGCGGTCTTGGCGGCGGACACGAATGGCATTTTGTGTGTGTTTGTTGACTGCTGCTTTAAATTGACAACTCGTTACAGCTCCGATGAGAAAAAAAATCTCCGAGTCAAAAGTGGTCAAACTCCGAACCGGCTTCGAATGTTTCGTTTCATGTGCATAGCGATTAAAAGAATCCCCGTTTCAGCAGCAAATGGACGCTCTTCGTGCCGTGGCTGTGGCGATTAGTCTGGCAGAAATGTGCGTGCTTCTGGTGTATTTTGTACCCTTGACATCCGGGGTGCCGTTTTGGACGTGGGCTGGCAATCACTCGGCGGTGCATGCCGCTGATTGGGATAACAACTACGTCTCGGATCTGCTTTTTGGCGACGCGGTCTACCGCCAGCTTGTGACTTCTTTGGTCGGGCTGCACCTTGTCGTCTGCGCCATATTTGTCGTGCGCCTCAATTGGTATGCTGAGGGCTCTTGGCTTCTGGTATCGGAGCTTATTTTGATGATCATGTCGTGGATTGGGTGGGCGATCCTCACGGCGGACTATCACACGGAGACCGGTGTGATATCGAATGGGCACTTTTTTGGGACGGGTGTGTTCACATTCGCTGGCATGGTGTATTTTCCCCTCATGGCGTACAACGTCTACTGCCGCTTTCCTCGAAGAAACTGGACGGGGTTGGACGACCTGGTTTTTCTTCTGACCATTGTGTCGTTTCTGCTGTGCCTTGGCGCTGGGGCCTATTTTATTGACAGTGTGGTGCGAGGGACCGAGGAGTTTGCGTGGATATTCGAGCACATGGCGTTTATCTTCTTCTTCGCTGCACACCTGTTTTTGTTTGTGCTCGAGGGCCTAATGGCGGCGGGCTGTTATGTCTCGTCGGGCGACCGGTGCGTGAGTCAGGTGAGGATTACCGAGGTCAGCTTGCCCGGGGTTTGATTGCCTATGTTTGCAGCAAAGTAAGCTGGCACCGAGATCTTGAGAGTAAATTTGTCTGTCTTGACACTCTCCGTCTTGATGCAGAAGACTCCGTTCCCCGGTGCAGGGGCCTTTCTTGAAAACGTAATGTCGTCGGAAACGTGAACGGCGCCGGGCGAGTGGAGGTACGCGTGCTGTTTGTGAACGACGCCCGAGGCCTGCACCTTTTCGAGGTCTTCCGGTGGAAATTCGTAGTACATGGGCTCCCCTGGCTCGGACGGATTCAATATGCTGCCGCCCTCGTTCAGGAACAGCACGCCTGGCCTGACTTGCTTCCACATAGAGATGAGGGAATCGGAGGCGTCGAGGTTCCAGTTGTAGATGCTGTAGTCTGTGAAGGAACTGAGATCAAACCTCGGGATGCGCGGATCCATCTGGCGCGTGGCCAGCCCGCATGCTTGGTAAAGCCTCACCAGCCTCTTGTCGGTGTCGCATCCGAGCGTCCTGCGGACCGCGAGGCCAATGTACAGGTCGTTTCGGATGGCGTTGCGCCACGCTGCGCGTCCGTACGAATTCTGCTCTAGCATCAGCGCCCCCAGAGTAAATATGCTGTGCGTGAGCTGCTGGGCCAGCCGCCGACCGCCGTGGGCTCGATGGGTGCACAGCGAGGAGATGTACAGGTACTGTGGCTGGGACCCGTCCAGCGAGCACCGGAGCTCGACCATGCATCCTGCGACCACTTGTTGGGTGGATTTGAGCACGACCAGAAAGTCGTAGGCGAGGCCGGCTATGCATCGTAGCGAGGACTCCCTGTCGCTTTTGAATCGATCGGAATAAATGTCGACGTACTCGTCGAAGACGCTCTGCGGGCTGTATCCTCGCTGGAAGCACACCACGTTTTGAGACAGCGCGATCCCTCCTTCGCTTGTGCGCCCTATTCTTGGTGGCGGGTCCCATGGTTCGAGAATCGGGGTAGCTAGCAGGCGTTTTTCGACCCAAGTAGCCCGCTGCTGGGCGGTGGTGGGAGCGGGGGGTCCGAGGAGCGCGCTGAGTTTGTGGTCGATCAGGGTCAGACTGTGTCTCAGCATTTGCTGTCTCGGTGATCGACATATATATTTTTGGCATGAGTTCGCGGTGTGTTGGTATAAATTTGAACCCGGGCTTCGTGTTCAAAGGGCCAGAATATGGAACTCTCCTCAGCGCAGCTGTACGCCTATGGGCGTCCCGTCGCATTTCCGTACGCCTTGATTACGAGAGGATCTGCTCCCTTCAAGTGCGGCCGTGGTGGATTTTCCGTCAAGGAGGACGGATGGAAACTGATCTATGCCTGCGATGACCTGTGGCAATGTGGGCTTTTCACGAAGAACGGGCACGAGTTACTCGAGAGCGGGGTTCCCATGTTGAGGGCGGTTGGCGAACATTTTTACGAGCACTACGCTGAAAAGCTCTATCCTTTTCTTTGTCTTTTGCACAAGCGGTTCAGAGCCTCTGCGCTGCACATGGAGTTTGTCGCCAAAAAGACATATCCGTCTGGCGAGGTTCGTTCCTGCCTAGAGGATCTGTTGTCGGGCGCGTGCCTCAAGGACGGAAAGCTCGATACCGAGTCCTACACGTATACTGTCAAGATCTTCGATGCTGTCTTCGAGAATGCTAAAGGAGACCTCAGGCGATTCGAGTGGTACGAGAGAATCGAATGCATCATCGACACCTATGGCAGCGAGTTTGCTGTCAAAGTGATTAACACTGTGGCCGACTTTCGACACGCATTGTTGCATGAGGAGGGGGTGGTGGGCCATGAACTGTACGAAGCAGTAAAGCCCCCCAAGATCATCAAGATCAAAATGCCAAAGATTCCCGTCTGCGTGGAGATCGCAGGCGTCAAGTCCACCTTGCCCGATTCCGAAATATGGAACATGATCTATCTCTGCGTCAATGGACCCGATCCCAAGATCAAGCATGCCGTCGTCGTGTATGATTACACTGCGATGTTTACGCACGGATCGGACAGCAAGGTGCACGTGAATCCCAATTCTGTCAAGCGGAGCGGCGACGGGGCGGTTACGTGCACTTCGTCTACCGTGATGGGGCCTATTCTGAATGCCCTTTTCAGCGAGATCAGCAAGTGCAAGCTTTATTCGGCCGGATTTGTGACGCCCACCCTGGCGAGGGTGCGAGATGGGGTGCGGATCGTGTGCGGGCCAGCGCGAAAGTACAAGCTCGATGCCGGGATCCAATTTCTCGACCCGATGCCGAAAATCACAGTCGGGGCGAACAAGTGCTGGCTCAATTCCGACGGGTCCGTCCACCTGCAGGCGCCTGCGCTGCTTTCCACGTCGTCGTATGGGATGCAGCAGTATCAGGAGCTGCCCGTCACGTCGGTCGGCACTTTGGAGTCCATTGCCAGGGAGCAGCCAGAGGTGGGTAGCGTGTACCACTTTGTTGGGATGAAAGCAGGTCCGTTGGACGACTTGGCTCCGATGAGCCCCCTGTCCTTCATCACCTAAGTATCCGACGAATCATCCTGCGCTGGGTGTCAGTTTTTTTTTGCGAGGGAATAAACGAATCTAGCCTCACCGGCGATTGCGCCTGCGGCGTGAGTGTGTATTGCTTCCAGTTTCGCTCGTCGTCCGAATTCAACAGCTCCTCCCTTGGCTTCTTTTTCCCGATCCGTCCTCGCAGCTGCCGCGTGTCGCACATCTGCTCATGGTTGGTCTTGGGATCCTTTACGAAGCGCCTGCAGTGAACGCACTGGTGGACCTTGGCCATGTGCACTCGAAAGGCGTTGACGGGATTCGCGCTGCAGATGACTTGCGGCTCGTACCGCTGGCAGCCCTCGCCGTCGATGGGGCACAGTTCGGGGATACGGCCGTCGGACGTGATGTGAGAGTCAGCGGTTTCGTCGTCGTCCGCAATCCTGGTCCTGCACTGGGCCGTTCGGCCGCGCGAAGCCAGCATTTCGTTCTCCTCTTGGAGGCTGTGCACTTTGCGTTCGAGGGCCTCTACCTCTTCGGCGAGCTGTTCGTTGAGCTTGAGCGTCGCTGCGTATGTCTGGTCGGTGAATGGTTCGTATCTCTTAGTACGCTCGAACCCGGAGAGTACGGTTTCCAGGCGCCGCATCTCGGTGTACGCTCGTTCGAAGTTGATTTTGAGCACCCGAATCTCCTCCATCAGGTTGCGGTTCTGCTTCTCATACGCCGCCGATGTTTCCATGCATTTCGCGGCGATTTCTATCTTCTTCATCACCTTTTCGCGCGTCATGACCTCGCCGTTTGGCATCATGAGCCCCATGTCTCCTGTTGCGGCGTCGCGCACTCTGGCGATGGCGTTTTGCGTGATGGCGGTGTTGTAATGGGTGGCCTGGATTCGCTGCAGCGCTTCGACCTCTTTCTCGAGATCAATTTTCCTCAGGGTCATGTTCTTGTGCTGGATGCGGTATTCGACGCACGTCGGGTTGGTGCAAGATGCCATTTTGACGTTTAACAGTTCACGTGACGGCGTTTTTGCAACGGTTGTATATAGCCACGTGATTGCGGCGCTCCGATATGGCGGAAGTGTGTGTGCTCTGCAACGTTTTATCCTGCGTCCCTGGCTTCTATTCGAGTGGCTGCGCTCCTGGATCCGTCCGCGACGCTGTATGCCTGCCGTGTTCCAATGGACCGTCTGTTGGGCCGTACAACTGGACGTCTGGATGTGCGTTTGAGTGCAGCCCCGGCTACTGGCTCAACGAAACACAGTGCTCTGCGTGCTCGGTGGTGAGCTGCTCGCCTGGCTGGTATCCGTCCGAATGTGGGGGTGCAAACAATTCTCGGTGTGTTGCTTGCCCTATTCCTCCTGTCAACGGCCCTATCAATTGGACCGACGGCTGCTCGTATGTGTGCGCGGACGGTTATTTTTTTCGAAGCGATCAGGAGTGCGCTTTGTGCACGGATCTCATCTGCTTTCCTGGCTATCTCAAGGCCCAATGCACGACGCACAATGACACCGAGTGCCTGGCGTGCGGCGAGCCCACAGGCCAGTTCGCTTGGATTGGAGGATGCGACTACGTCTGCGTCGACGGATATTATCGGTCTCTGGCTGGCAACTGCACGGCCTGCTCGGCTCTCGACTGCTCTCCTGGCACATACCTTGCTCCGTGCAACGCTTCGGCCGACGCAGCATGTGTGAGGTGTGCGGAACCTGTCGGAAGCGGGTTTGTATGGACCAGCGGATGCAACCATTCGTGCGTGGAGGGCCAGTATTGGTTCGACGGGACTGAGTGCCAGCGCTGTGCGTCGAATCTCAGCTGTGATCCTGGATGGAGCCCGTCGGTCTGCTCGCAGACTCTTGATTCCGTGTGCACTCCGTGCGTTCAGACGCAGGGATCGTTCGAGTGGACTGTGGGCTGCGAGTTCCGCTGCAGCGAAGGCTTCTTTCTTCGCGACGGACGATGCCTTCCGTGCTCCTCGCCTGTGTGCCTTGCTGGCACCTATCCTGTCGGCTGCACCAATGTGTCGGATGCAGCGTGCGCAAACTGCAATCCTCCGTCTGGAAATTTCGCCTGGACCCAGGCGTGTGATTTCGTATGTGGCAGTGGATATTTTATGCAAGGCGGCACGTGTGCCTTGTGCAATGTGCACATCGTGTGCGATCCCGGGTTCAAGCCATCAGCCTGCACTGAAGGCAACGACGTTGTCTGCGAGCCCTGCGGCGCTCCGCCAGACGGATCGTATGTGTGGACCTCGGGGTGCGACTACTCCTGCGCTCACGGCTATTTCCTCAACGGTAGTCGATGCGACCGATGCAGCGCCGGTCCCTGTGCAGCGGGTACGTTTATGGTCGACTGCACTGCGAATTCCGATTCGGAATGCCTCCAGTGCGCTGCTCCGAGCGGGGCGTACCGGTGGACTGCCGGATGCGCGTTCGAGTGCGCGGATGGTTACTTTGTGGACGGTGCCATGTGCTCTCGGTGCTCTGCACTGACGTGCTTGCCCGGGACGTACTTGAAAAACTGCTCCCGTGCTTCGGACGCGGTGTGCTCTGGCTGCACCAACGCGCCTGCGGCTGGGTATGCTTGGACTGCGGGGTGTGATTTCAGGTGCTTGGAGGGATACTACAGAGATCCGCTGTCCAGCTGCACTCGCTGCAATACTCGGAGCTGTGGTGTCGGGACGATTCACGTGGCGTGCACGGCAAACTCCGACGCGAGGTGCACCCCGTGCATTTCGGCCATGGCAGCGGAGCGCTTTGTGTGGACGGACAACGCATGCAGCTTCAAGTGCGCTGATGGCTACTATCTACTGAATTCGTCGTTTTGCGAGCGGTGCTCGGATCTGGCGTGTGGTCCGGGGTTTTACAAGGTGGGTTGTTCTACGTCGACAGACTCCTCTTGCGCACAGTGCTCTGGGGGCGGAGCAGGCGTGGTATGGGGTGTCGACTGCCAATTCAGCTGTGTGGACGGATTTGTGTTGAGGTCCGGCCAGTGCCAGCCCGTTCCGATAACGACGCCTCTGGTCTTCGCGGTGGTCCATTCAGAAGTAGCGATGCAGAACACTGTGAGCGAGATTTGCGCCGACGTGATATCGCTCACGCTTGCAATGAGCAGCGCGCTGAGCACGCTCAGCAACGGGACGGTGCAGTATAGCACAAACATCACGATGCTGGACGGGCAGCCGTGTGTGGCCAACGTGTGTCCGCAGTGTGTCGCTCAGAACGGTCGCAGGCTGCTTTCTACTGTGTCCATAAGCGTCGTGAGCCAGTCCACTGCGCCGGTTGTATCCGCTGCCGTGGCTTCGATCCAGCTGTCCTCGTCTTCGCTGAAAGATGCGCTGGTGCAGTCGCTTTCGTCGTCCGCGCTGAATGTGGGAACCGTTGCGTCAGTTGTGAGTACCAAGGCTGCTTACGTCGTTTCGGAGCCTGTGGATTACGGTTTCCTGTATTTTTGCCTACTGATTTGCTCTGGTTCGTTTGTGTTGTGTGGAATCTGCTTCGTCTGCGTGGCGTGCTGCAAACGGTGGAGCTGCGATTTACAGCAGGATGCGAGTAAGAAGGAGCCGTGTGGGGGCGATTTTTTCTCTCAAAACAATGCCAGGGTGTCGCTGAATTCTGGTCTGGCCTTTCGGAGGCGATCGAAGAGCCGAGAGCGTGTCCTTTCTATTGGGCTATTATAAATGCCAGCCGGACTTTGCTCACCGGATGCGGACGCTGGAACGGATCGTCGATCGTCTCTGGCACCTGGGGTCCGATTTTGATGACGAGCAGACTTTGCAGGACAAGGCGGTGAGATTCAACTTTCTTCTATGGGATCATACGGCGTTTGGGGTCGGAATGGGATGCTTTGAGTGCGACGAGAGCGTTTATGTTCTCTTAAACTACACATCGACCAGCGACGGGACACTGAGGCTGTTCAAGGGCGAGGCGTGGACTTCCGATGCATCAACGAAGAATCGGCGCAAGGCGGATATGGGCACAGCACTACAGTTTTTGGGCGCAATGCGGCAGGCGGAGCAGCTCAATGTGAATGTTGTGTTTGACGGGCAGATGGAAGTTGAGAAGAATTTCGATCTGCATTTGAATTTTGACCATTTCATTCAAGATCAGAGTCTTTTGGTGCGAAACGTCTTTGACTGCGACAACCCATTGATGGTCATTGATCGATTTAAGTGAAATTTTGCAAATGTCCTGCGAAATCGACGCCTTTGTTTGTGCATGGGACGCCCTCGAGACGGCGCACCCGTTTGGGATCGACCGCTTTACGCCGTTTTTTATGGATTTCGGAGTCCCTATCGAGTTGTGCGAGTATGTGGATCGTTTTCTGTATCTCGATATGATGGTGCCGAGGCACGTCGACGTCAGGCGGCTGAAAGTGGAGAGGCGCCAGTCGAGCACCGTGTCGTGGGTGTATGTGCAGATCATTTCGCCGTCCGCTTTGGCCGTGGCGTTTCAGTCGACTCCTGCTGCTCCTTTTGAGCGCATCATGACCATGGAAGCGACGCCCCGTGCTCTGATTGAGGCTCTGGTTCTGTATCACGGGGCGTCGTTTCCTCCGAGGATGCGTTGCACGTGGCAAAAGCCATCAAGGCATAGGATGGCCTGAGGTAAAAATTTTAATTTTCTGTAGACAAACCCAAATGAATACAATGTCGTTGCAGTCTGTCTTCGACACTCGTCGGCTGGTCGAGAGGGTAAAGAAGGCGCTGGAGGCGCTGTACTCATCTATGCCGTATGCCGAAGGAGATGTGGTCGAGCAGGTTGACGTTCACATAGTTCGCCTCCGTGTGCAGCTGGTGCAGATGGATCAATCACAGAGGGAGTTTCTTCAAACGGAGGAGCTGTGCCGGATGCAGCGCGTCGTGAGCCGGAGCCCATTGGCGATGAAGACTTTCACCCGAATGCAGCGCCGGGTTTTGTTCGTTCGGGGCCTTGAGCAAAGCGAATTGGTCAGGCGTAAGTTGGCCGCTCTGAGGCAGGTTCTCGAATCAAAGTCCATCTGCTATGACCTGTTTGTGACGATCGCAGCGCACGTGCTCGCTACATCGACTGGCGGCCAATGAGCACGTCGAATTTTTCGAATGGCCTTGCTCCGCTCAGGGCCCTTGCAAACGCCCGCAGCTCGTCGCCGATGACCTTCTTTCCGTCCTTCCTCGGCTTGAGTGCCTTGGGGTACGCGACCTCCTTCTTGCCGTTGTATTTGACGGTCCCGTCCGTCTGGGAGTCGGTAAATACCCCGTTTCCGCGCTCGAAGGTCGCCTTGCGCCTTGTGCTGTCTGTGCTTAGTCTCTGCGAATTCCCCTGAAGGAAAGCGGCAACCCCCTCCGAGCGCGCGTCGGTGATGGCCGGGAGGCGCCTGCCCTCTGCGTCGAAGCAGTTGGTCTCGGCCTCCCAGTACCACTGGATGATGTCGCCCGGGTCGACGGGGAACGCCCCATTGGTGATGGTGCGCATCCCGCCGAGCATGGTGGTGCAGACCGTGTCGCCGCTGAGGGGGTGCGGGTACGCAAATCCGACGCTCACGCCCACGAAGTAGAACTCGGGCATCTCGGCAATCTGCTTTTTGGCGATCTCCGACATGCACGGGTCCCACATCTCGGGCCTGCGCTCGACGTTGGTGATGAAGCGGTCTCGTTCTTGAAAGTTGTTTGGGTTGTGGAACAGGGCGACCAGGTAGTTCTTGGCCGGCTGCTCCATGCGCGCGAGCGTGGTGACCACGGAAGGCTGGGCCTTGTTGCGCGTGTTTCCTCTGGAGGATTCGTTCTTCCTTACGGGTTTCGACACTCCAACCGTGATGTCGTCCTTGGCGATGGAGAAGGCGTGCTTCTCCTTCTGCAGAACAACCTGCTCGTAGCCGACCCACGACAACAGGTGCTCGTAGCTCGCGCGGACGGCGATCTGGTGCTTGGCAGCGGAGTCGAGGCGCGTTCCGGTTGCGCTGGCTACATTGGGTCCGTTGCTCATTGTGCGCGTTCATCGCGCAGTGTTTATATACAGAAGCGTATATAAGTCTCGTTTGGCGCGACGGTTCGCTGCACAGATGGCCGCTTCCTTTGAAATCGTCCTCCGCTTTAAGGAGATTTCCGAGTCCTTCCCTGTCATAGTCGGCCAGAGGCTTGGCCGGGCGGTTATGAATGGACCGGAGTCCAGGGAGTTTCGGGCGGTTTCTAGGCAGGTGGTTGAGGTCGTAGCGTTTGATAGCGAGAGCGTTAGGCTGCAAAAGGTCACACCGAAAATGCAGTGCAAGATCATTGACTCTGCGGGCGGAGAGCAGACTCTAACGACAAGCGACTTCAGGCTGCGTGTCGGCGAAAAGGCTGCATTCAGCGGGCACCAGTGCGTTGGCAACGACGACGATGTTGTGGAGATTAGGTTTCCCCCTGTCAGCATAAGTGACTGTTTCTTGGTGAGCCTGAAACCTGTGGCGGCGCCTGTGGAGGTCAGAGTTAAGGCTGAACCGACCGTCGAGCTACCCGCTGTTAGACCTGTGGTCATCAAAGCGGAGCCAGTCAAGGCTGAACCGGCGACGCGCCAAGAGGAGCCCAAAGCAGCGGAAATTCCTGTTGTATGTGAGGCAGCGGAGCCAAAAGCAGTGGAAATTCCTATCGTACGCAAGGAGGCGGGGCCCGAAAAGGCGGCGGAAATTTTTATCGAACGCGAGGTGGCCGAGCCCAAAGCAGCGGAAAACCCATCGCTCGAACCGCCAGCTGAGCCCATAGCAGCGGAAAGTCCCGAGCCCGCTGCACCGGCGGTTGTCAAGTCCGAGGACGGAGTGGAAGCAATCATGGAAAGCGAGCAGAGCGTGCAGATTCAGATCACTTTCCCGGGCCGAGATCTTAAAACGGTAAAATTCGCGGGGGTGATGTCCGATGAAGTCTTCGGTCGAACGGGGATTTCGCAAGCAGTGAATTACGAAAAGATCCGAAATATCAAAACGCTGATTCCAAAGGAGGCATTTTCAGTTGACAATGTCAAGACCGGCGGCGATGAAATCGAAATCAGCAATCTATCGCCCCTATTCAAATGCTATCTCGTTTCCGATGGGCAGGCGAAAATCGAGCTGCCTGACTCGTTTTGCTTGAAGCGCAAAGAAGTGGTGCTATTTTTCAACAAAGCGAGGCTCTTGGAAGACAGCAGTCTTGACGAGGACAGGGCGCTGTTTTCCGTGTGCTTTGTCGAAGACGAAATCAACCTGCTGACCGACGACGATGAAGAGGAGCTTGAGAGCATCGAGCCCTTAGCTGAGGGAGAGGATTCCTCTGGAGAGAACGCGTACGACGAGGACGACGGCTTCATCGACACTGAACTCGACGACTTCGGGCAGAAAGTTGGCATGGAAGTCGCGTCGATGATGGATATATCCATGAAGCATCTCGCAAAGCAGTGTCGCGAAGAGAAAGACGTTGGCGTCTTCTTCGAAATCCAGGGCAGGGATGAGCTCATGGCAGCTCATGAAAAACTGGAGGATCGTGTGAAGAGTCTCAAGCTTGTGCCGGAGTCGGAACGGAAAGACACTTTTGGGTTCGTTGTTCAGAACGTGGACGACAACGAAGAGTGCGACAAGAAACCGTTTTTGTCGTTTGAAGCTCACAGGAAACTTCTTGAAGGGCTTTACATCCAGAGTCACCTTAACAAGCAGAGGGGGGACGAACCATGCTTTGCTTACCGCCCTCCCAAACCAGTGGAACCCTCCGGGTCACCGGCGCCCAAAAGGGCTCGAACCATCAAGCCCACCGTCGTCCCGCATGCGGAAGCCGTCGTCCCGCCTGCAGCGGCCCCGGAAGCCGTCGCCGCTGGAGAGGCGGGTTGATGTGATTTCTTTTTTCCGTGTCTCACCTCTGACGTGGGGTGAACTTAAAAGTTCAGCGAATGAACAAGGAAGCCCTCCTTTCTTGGCTGGGGAAAACGAAAACCGCCGCGCGCCGTGTCGTGTCCGCGTATCTGAAAACCATGCCCTTGGACGTGCGAGTCGAGGAACCCCGGCTTCAGGCGCTGTGTCAGTTTCACCCTACCCGAAAGTTTCCCGTCTCAGGGGTTGGATTCGTGCAGTCCGCGCGCCCGCCGTTCTTTACCAAGGCCTTGTTTGTGGAGGCCAGGACGGGCGGTCTGCTCGACTTTTCGTGGATCAAGTGCGTGGAAAACCTGTACGGCAGCTACACGAAAGCCAAAAATGTCCGAGCCAACACGCTCGCCGCGCTTCGGAACGAGGCGTTTCGATCCGACGCGATGCAGCAGGCGCGCGAGAAGCTGGGCAGCTCGTGCGCGCGATGCAAGAAGGAGTGCAGGAAGCTGGTGGTGGACCACGACGTGAAGCCGTTTGCGCAGATTTTGGATGAGTTTCTCGACGAGAGGGGCATTTCGCTTTCGGATATCAAGATCAGGGGGTCTAAAGGCGGATTCCGCGTGAAGAAGCTGGGCTCTAAGTGGCGGAAGTTTCACGACGCCAACGCGACGCTGGTGGGGCTGTGCGCCGGCTGCAACGGGAGCCTGAATTCCAGGGGGTATCGCATGAAACGGAAATAAAACACCGAAAATGGAGGCGGAAAATCGTTTCGTATTGAATGTAGTGTGCTCAACTATGGACGCCTTCTGGCGCGCCCTGATGATGCGTCTTGCATTGCATTTGTCCTTGGGCATTTTGCGTGGACTGTTGATGGTTGTAAAGGATTCTTAGGTCTTGTGTGCACACTTTGCCCATTAATTTGGAACTGTCTGTGTGCTCTGGACACGTCGCGACTGTTCGAAGACCACTTCTAAACGCGAAAAACGTACACGTTTCGTTGCTTCTTTTTGTGTCTAGTAGCAGGTGGATGTAAATTTTCAGATTGGGTATTTAATGCAGAGGGGCTTCTTCATTATAATGATGAAGGATTTGGATGCAATGATCGAGGTGTTTAAAAAATGTCTTAAACTTTGGGGTATAGACACGTTGTTAAAATGTCGTAAGGTCCAGATGTCCCAGACAGTGGATTTTAGCGGATTTAATGAATTCTGGGAAAGGAATTTTGACAGAGGGTTTCAGACGACCGTTTCCCGCGACGCTGCAGAAATCGAATTAAACGGCAGTGTGAAGGCTGAAATAATTCCTTACGGTCAGTTTGACTTTGTATTATGTGATGTACGCAAAATACTATTTCACGCCGATTTGCCAAGCATTCGCAATCAGTACTATGATGAGTATACTCCGGGAAATGGGCGAGAAACAGCTGGTTCCAAGGATGCATTTGTATATGTTTTTGGGACAGGAGGGGCTGAGATTTTGGCTTTCGGGTTGCCTTCTGTATATGAGTCGGTCGGTACTATTCGCAGAAATATTAGACTGTCCTGTGTTGTACAATCGCAGAGAACGCCCGTTGTAGAATCTGGTTCAGCAACGCAGACACTGACCGTAAAACCCAGACCGGCTTTGAGACCGTTGCCTGTCGTGGGTATCAGTAAGGTGGTATCCATTCTTAAAGATCTCAAGTCGGCTGTAGAACGGTTGAACAACGACGATGATAAAGCCATAATAAGATCTATGATCGAGAGAATAGAGAAACTTGTGCCTGAAGCAGCAGGAGGTTCTTAGCGGAAGAAGAGGCGTTTATGTGGGCTCGCGTTCATGCCTGAATTATTACTTATCCATAGAGAAGTGGTCCTCGAACAATTCCAAATTATGCTGTGCGATGTCCCGTACTCCTTTGGCTTCGAATCGGAATAAAAACTCTCCCTTTTGCAGTCGATGGTCTCCGCGCTCAATTCCGACTTTGAGTCCGGTCTCTCTGACCCTCCTGCTTCCGTCTGGCACGACTGGCTCTGGGGATCGGATCTAGCGGAGCCTGTGACGGTGGACTGCCTTTTGAACCGGTCCCATCTTCTCGGCCTCTTGGTTGCTCGCTACCGCGCGCTCCGTGAGCCTCTGTTGATGGAAGTGTGCGTGTCGATCCCAAACATGATTTACGTCAATTCGCGCGTCTCCTCTATGACGGCGCGGCAGCTTCAGGACACTGTGCAGGATCTGCAGCTCCACTGGCGCGACTATGTAGAGACGGTCGACTCTTGCGCGCTTTTGGAGCTCGTGGACGCGCTGATGACGCGGTTTGGGCATTTCAACCTTTATCCCTCAGTGTACGAAGATGTAGCTATGCGCGATTCGGCCAGCCCGGATCGTATGAGTGTCCTGTGCATCAGGCGCTTCGTCACCATTTTCTGCATCCTGTACCGGCATCTGGATCTCTTGCATAGGTGGTGCGTCCCAGAAGATATGGGCGCCGTGGAGGAGATCCAGGATTTTCACGTCCAAGCGTCGATGGAGGAGTTTTACAAGCACACGATGCACGCGGACCTGCCCCCGGCCGCGCGGTTGCTTTACAGGCAGGACTTTTCGGGCTTCTATCACTGCGTGTCGCAGGCCGTCTACTTTCATTTTCCTAGCTACGAGCGCAGGGTGCAGCTGGGGTTGGAGGAAATCAGGGCAGGAGAGAAACAGGTCTACACACTCGCGCCGCTGATGGAAATGTATCCGGAGATCAATTTATGCTACGAAGACGAAACGCCCTCACTGGGCAGATGGAACTGGTTCCTTGCGTGCGGGCGCGTCTACTTGCTGGATGACGTTGGAAACGCGTGGTTCGATCCCAACATCCTTCGAATGGCGGGGTTTTTCCTGGCGAAAAATTCCAAACATTGAAGTGGCGAGTTGTTCAGGGACCCGGTTGCATCCGAAAGAAGGAGGCGGCGAACGCCGAGATCGCCCTGTTCAGGGGCTCGGTTGCCTCGATGAAGCTCTGCATGGAGGGCTCGACGGCATCGATGATGCTCTGCGCCGAAAGGAATGAGTCGGTGGTTCGTTGCACCTTGGGCTTGCGTTCGGCCTCCGGGTTGGTTCTTTCGCTTTTGTTGTCTGTCGCTGCCTTGAGACTGGCGCCACTGCTTTCGAGCGGAGCTTTGAGGCTCGAGCTGCTGCTTTCGATGGGGGCCTTGGAGCCGCTGCTTTCGATGGGGGCCTTGGAGCCGCTGCTTTCGAGCGGGGCTCCGTTTCCACTTTCCTCGCGTTTGCGCTTGCATCCCGCTGAGGCCTCCGTTTCGGTGATTTTCGATGCGAATAGTTTCAGCAGCAAGTCTGCTTGAGGTGTGTCAAATTGGAGCACAGGGTGTGTGGGCAAGACTTGTTTCGTATTCAATGCAGCCCTGTCCAGCACTTCCTGATCTGACACGGCTTTTTCCAACCTGGCCGCTTCTATTTCCGATATTTTTGCCTTTGCCTCTGCTGCCCTGAGCTCGGCCGCGACCGCTCTCAACTCTGCTTCTTTCTTTTGGACCACGGCTTGCTCGATTTGGGTGATTATCCCTGCAGTCTTCGTCACTGCGAGTTTATCCACACAGCTGCCTGCATTGATAGCCTGGTTCGTTTCGACAGCAGCAGGGACTTGGCTCGTTTCAGCGGGTATGACAGCCTGGCTCGTTTCAGCAGGTATGACGGTTTGGCGTGTTTCAGCGGGTATGACAGCCTGGCTCGTTTCAGCAGGTATCATGGCTTGGCGTGATTCAGCGGGTATGACGGTTTGGCGTGTTTCAGCTGGTATGACGGTTTGGCTTGTTCCAACGGCGTTGTTCACCGTACACCAGCTTTGAGCCATCACCCATCGCATCATCGCAGCTGTGCTGTCTGGCATGTGAGTTGTGTCAAATACCTGTTGGTTCACTTTGACGTGGAATCCGGGACTGTCTTCGTTTGCTTCCTCGCCCGTCAGTTCGACGCTCACTGCGTTTGCATGCCTTAGCTCATTGAAACCATTGAAAAGGTTTCTTGCATATTTTTTTGGATTGCCTTTCCATTTGTACAGGTGTACTATGTTTGGGATATCGTATATGCTGGGCTTGAGTATGTAACCACTGGGCATATCATCTGCGGAAGTCGTCTGAGATTTTCGCCTGGTGGTCATGTGAGCCTGGCTGACCAACGTCCTTGTCGTACTTATATACACGCCATGTTAGTTGTGCACTGATTTTTTTAGCACTGACGTGTCCTTTTTCACTCAATGCAGTTTCAGCCAATGCTGATAATCCCCACGCCCCTGGGCGACGCCATCCGTTCGTGCGAGGACGTGGTCGATGCAGACTCCGGCGTGATACGCCTGAAGCCAGAGGCCTCGTGCACCTTTTTACCGGAGCCGCTGCTTCGGTCCTCGGTGCCCGTTTCCATGTATTCGTGCACAGAC
>Ga0214172_1000324_pt1 | contig 23017 bp, 20 predicted proteins | sample TroBogEpilimnion_29_FD_153010 | JGI IMG/M metagenome (GOLD analysis project Ga0214172, IMG submission 153010) | Freshwater microbial communities from Trout Bog Lake, WI - 12JUL2007 epilimnion | ecosystem: Environmental > Aquatic > Freshwater > Lake > Epilimnion/Euphotic zone | place: Trout Bog...
GAGCGGCAAGCTGGTGGTGCAGGGCAAGGGCACCGGCGAATTCGTCGAGTTCGTCCTGGAGCCGGAGATCCTCAAGCAGGCCAAGGTCGGCTACGAAACCCTGTTGAATCCCGATCTGCTCCTGCCGCGCATCGGCGTGGACGAAAGCGGCAAGGGCGATTTCTTCGGACCCCTGTGCATCGCCGGCGTCTATGTGAACGAATCCGTCATTAAGATTTGGGCCCAGGCGGGCATTCGCGATTCCAAAAATATTTCCAGCGACAAGAAGATTTCCGACCTTGCCGAACTCATTCGCACCACGCCGGGGTGTGTGACTGATTCGGTCGTCGTCGGCAACGAAGCTTACAACCGGCTCTACGCAAAGATGCGGAGCGTCAATACCCTCCTCGCCTGGGGCCATGCGCGTGTGATCGAGAACCTCATGGGCAAGCGCTACCAGATGAACCCGCCGCCCGTGAAGGCCATCAGCGATCAGTTCGCCGCGAGCAAGACCGTGATTGAAAAGGCGTTGATGACCGCCGGCCGTGAGATTGAACTCGTCCAGCGGCACAAGGCGGAAGAGGACATCGCTGTGGCCGCCGCCTCCATTCTGGCGCGCGACGGCTTTGTGAAAGGCCTCGCAAAGTTGGAAAAGGATTTTTCCGTGAAGCTGCCCAAGGGCGCGAGCGCGGCCGTGGACGCGGCGGCGAAACAATTTGTGGAGACACGCGGCGGGGCCGAGTTGGGCAAGATCTCCAAGCTGCATTTCCGCACCGCACTCCGGGCGCAGGGTCTGCCCGAGCCACCGAAGACGGAATGGAAGCGTGGCCGGTAAGGCGATTTCTATGACGATTGCGCAATCAGAAAAACACCGGTGAGACCGTTGTTTTTTAAAGCAGGCACTGGTCTCGAAGCCGTGATACCCATCAATGTCAGGAGAGGGTCGGGAAAAATTAAATTAAAATCACGGCACCGCTTGCCCGACTAAAGCACCGTTGTGAAATTTCCCGTTCACCCAAACGACTTGTCCGCAGGGCGAGAATGTCCCACATTAGTGGCATTATGAGCGAACCCATCAATTGGCCCAATGGCGAATTTACCCTCCAAACCCTCGTGGCCTTGAATCCCGCATTTCCGCAGGCGGCCGTGCGTAAAAAACTTTCCGCCGCCATCGCCGCCAAGACCATCATTCAGACCCAGAAGGGTGATGGGAAAGTCCAGGGCGCGTTTAAAGTGGTCAAGGGAGCCACCGTCTGAACCGGAGCCTTCACGGGCTAGGGGAAACTTTGCGGGTGGCTGGCTAATCCGTTATGCTGCCGGTATGGCGAAACCCAATTTCATCGAACTGCCGGGCTGCGACCCGATCAATATCCTGTTTGAGGACCGGTCGGTGCTGGCGATAGACAAGCCGCGCGGCTGGATGCTCGTGCCCGATTCCTGGCGCAAGACGAACTGGAATTTGCAGACGGCAATCGATTCTTCCATCCGCGCCGACGATTTCTGGGCGCGCTCGCGCAATCTGCGCTATCTCCGGCACGTCCATCGTCTGGATGCGGATACGAGCGGTGTGATGCTCTTCGCCAAAAGCGAGGGCGCCATGCGCGCGATGGGCGACCTGTTTGAATCACGCCGGATGGAGAAGACCTATCTCGCCGTGGTCGAGGGCGTGCCCAAGGCAAAGGAATGGACGTGCGAACTCCCCATCGGCCCGGATCCGAAGAATTTCGGCAAGATGCGCGTGGATTACACGGAGGAGGGCAAGGAATCCGAGACCCATTTCCGTGTGCTGGAAAGCAACGAGCGCTTCACACTCATTGAGGCGAGCCCGCTCACGGGGCGCACGCATCAGATCCGCCTGCACCTCGCCGAGTCGGGCAGCCCCATCATGTGCGATGAGATTTACGGTCGTGTGGAAAAGGGTTTCCGGCTGGGCCTGCGCGCGGTCCGGCTGGCCTATCAGGACACGTTCACCCGCCGCCCGGTGAGCATTCTCGCGCCGGTGGAGGAGTTCCTCCGGGAATTCTTGTTCAAACTCACGCCCGCGATGCAGTCGGCCAAATGGGTGCGCCGCCCGTTTGTGCCCAAGGAAAAAAGCCCGGTTGAAAAGCCGCCGCTGCCCGGGAAACCGGTTTGATAATGAGCGCTTCGGGCCGGTGGCTCATCTTCCCGGTCCGGGGCCGGACGCAGCCCCTCAATTCGCGTAGTGGACGGCGCAGCCGTAGGATTGGGTTGCTTTGAGAGTCACGGGCTTCCCCGCGAGCAGTTCGTCCAGGGCGGCGCGGACATAATTTTTCGCGGCGCGCGGATCCCCTTGCGGGGTGCGGTTATCGTCCAGCGCACCCGCATAGGCCAGGGTGCCGTCGGCGGCAATGACGAACAGGTGGGGTGTGGTCTTCATCCCGTAGAGATGGCCAATGGTGCCGGCGTTGTCATCTAGCCACGCCGTCGCGGCGAATTTCTGTTCCGCCCACACCTTCTGTGCGGCTTCTGGTGTCAGGTAGCCGAAGTTCTTTTTGTTGACTGAATCCACGACGAGCCAGACAACCCCCTTGGACGTGAAGTCAGCTTGCAATTCCTGCATCGCGCCGCTGCCGTAGTGATGCTGGCAGAAGGGGCATTGGGGGTTGTACGATTCGAGCACGACGATCTTGCCCTTGTAATCCGAGAGCTTGAGGGTCTTGCCGGTGATGTCGGTGCCGGTGAAATCCGGCGCGGGTTGGCCGGTTTCCACAGCCACAGCCGCAACCGTACTCAGCACCAGCGCGGCCAATAAAGCAAAAGTATTTTTCATAAAGCGCGTTTGTTCGTTTTTGATGTGGTTCGTTAATTAAGACACTTAAAAAGTGCCGCTGTTCAACGCCGCGGCTTGATCCGGCGGGCTATGAGCGTGCCGAGGACCCAGACAGCGCAGCCCCCGCCAAACCAGTTGCCGTGCCGCTGATAAAACGTCGGCATGGGCCTTTCCATGGGCGCGCTCAGGGGGATTTCCACCGTCAGCGCGCCCGCCCTGTATTCGCTGCCGGCCCTGTCCCGCAAGGTTTCCTTCATGCGGCCGTGCGCGTCAATCCAGCCGGTCACACCGTTGTTGGAGCAGCGCACCAGCGGCAGGTGGTTTTCCACCGCGCGAAAGACGGCGTTTGCCAGATGCTGCCGCTGCTCCGCGCTTTCGCCGAACCAGCCGTCGTTGGAGAGGTTCACCAGAAAATCCGGTTCCCCCGCCGCCGCGGCGCGCGCGGTGGCGGGAAACACATCCTCAAAACAGATCAGCGGCGCAATCGTGAAATGCTCGCCGGCAAACACCACCGGCCGGTCGCCGGGCGTCCAGCCGCCTTGAATCGGCGTCAGGTATTTCAGGAACGGCAGCCAGCGCGCGAGCGGCACGTATTCGCCAAAGATCACCAGGTTCTGCTTGTGATAGACCCCCGTGCAGTGGCCCTCAGTATTGATGAAAAAGGCGGCATTGAAAAAGTTCGTCGCGTCCGTCCGAAACTCGGCGTCGTCGCCATTGAAGAGGATGGCCACATGATTGGACCGCGCGAACTGGCTGATGATGTCATAGACGCCGTCGAACATGGGCACGCCGGATTCCGGCCAGACGAGCAGTTCTGTGCCATTGGTAAGGGCGCGCTGCGAGCGCGCGAGCAGTTCGGTAAAACGTTTTTGGTCCTCATCTGCCGACCAGATGAGCGTCTGCGGCACGCTCGGCTGAATGAGCGTGACGCATAGCGTGGCGGGCCGCTCGGTCGGCCGGTTTGCCGGTTGAGTGGTGAGATTTATTTCAAAAATGCCGCCGGCAAACAGCAGCAGCACGGTGACCAGCGGCAGCATGATTTCCGCCTGCCAGACATGGCGCCGGGTGGGGTTGAGAAAGATCATTTCCGCTGCCGCATACAGCCCGAGCGACAGCCAGACGACGAGAAAGGACACGCCATACACGCCCGTTGCCGCCGCGATTTGGATGAGCGGGACGAGTTGGTATTGCGACGCGCCCAGGAGGCTCCACGGAAAACCGCTGAATAGCCAGCCGCGTAGCAGTTCCAGCGTCACCCACGCCGCCGCCCCTGTCAGCGTCCAGCGCACCCGGCTAGACCAGCTCGACCCTAGAAACTGGAAGCTGGAAACCAGCCAGACCCACACGCCAAAGAACAGCGCCACATACGCTGCCAGCGCCAGCCAGCCGAGAATGGGAAACCCCGTCGCCGGCATCAGCAGCAGCCAGTAAAGCGATACGAGCCAGAACGTGATGCCGCTGGCGTAGCCGGCCCGGAAGGCGTCCGCTCCACTTTTTCCGCGTGCGGCCAACAGCATCAGCGCCGGCGCAATCCACGCAAAACCCGCAACGCTGTATTTGGGGAACGCCGCGGCCAGCAGCAGTCCGGCGACGATGGCGATGAGATAGCCGCTGCGCCAGAACAGTTCCAGGCAGAAACGTTTTGCCACGGCCGTGGCGGAGTAGCCTTCGCAAAACGTCGGGCCGACCTGGGTGCACAGGGCGGCTTCGCGGAGGACGTGGCGGCTGGCGTTGACCACCACGGCTTGGCGCGCGCCGCGCCAAACGGCGTAATCGGCGGACGAATTGCCGGCGTAGTCAAACCCGCGTTCGCCGTATTTTGCCACCAGGGCGTGGAGTTTGTTTTCGCTGCGCAGATTGGTTTGCCCGTCGCTGGCCAGCACTTCGTCAAACAGTCCGATGTGCGTGGCGACGGGTTGGGCCATTTTCAGATCCGATGCGGTGGCGAGGATGAGTTTGCGGCCGGACTTTTTTTCCGCGCGCAGCCAGGCCAGAAACGGTTCGTGGTAGGGCAGGGCGGCGGGATCAATCGTGACCCGCGCGGCGAGCTGCTGCTTGAGCCGGGCGCGTCCGCACGTCCACCACCAGAGGATTTGAAACAGTGCGAGCGGATTGCGGCGGAGTAGACACGACAGGGACTCCCACATCATGTCGGTGCGGATCAGCGTGCCGTCGAGGTCAACGACGAGCGGAAGATTGGGAGAGACGGTCATGCCGGTGGCAGATTTATCCTCGTCGTGGCCGCGTGCCACAAAGGGTCAAAGTTTCTCGGTCGGAGTAAATGGCAGGCCGCGCTCGCCGTTGAACAATTTTTTCAACCGCCGGTCGCTGGAGCTGGTCTTGCGCCGGATGACGCCGGGGGCGACGAGTTGGCTGCTCTCGCGGCGTGCGCGCCGGCCTTTGAGCCAGTCGGCCCAACTGATAGAGCCTTCAATCGGGATGCAGGGGATTGTTGATTTTAAGTTCATCAGCGACTTTTTTCACCAGTTTCGCGCACTGTGAAAGGTTACGATATGCCGGCAGATTGGCAAGCCGGCGAACTTCGTTCCAGTCCATTTCAATTTCCTTGCGCAAGGCGACGGCGGTAAGGATTTTTGCGCAGTCCCGCGCCGTTTTGTTTTCTCCCGTGTAAAACGAAACGAACACCCGCTCAACCAGCAAATCCTCTGGCTTCATCACGAGAATCCTGCCGTAAGGCGCTTCGACGCGGCGAAAGGGGGTGCGGGCAAAACTTTCTGCCCAGCCGAGCAAATCCAGATACATTCCGGCGACCTGCCAGTTGCGCGGTCCGCCTTTCGCGCCGAGCAAGGCCATGATTTTGTTGCGTTGAGCCACGGATAAAGTTGCCGCCGTGGTATGGCACATATCAAGATCGCCGGAGGCATACGCGCCTTCCGTTAAAATTTCTATCGCCGAACCGCCGACCACGACCAGTTCTACACCGTGTTCCAACCAAAGCGCGCTGCACAGTGACGCCAGTTTTGCACTTTTCAGCGTCGGGTCTTGCTCGGCTGTAATGTCGGTCAGCGCATCACGGATCTTTTGGGCGTCCATGCGAAATTAATTTCATTCCACCGTCACGCTCTTGGCGAGATTGCGGGGCTTGTCCACGTCGCAGCCGCGCGCGACGGCGATGTGATAGGCGAAGAGCTGCAGCGGGACGCTCGCGAGGATCGGGTTCAGCAGATCCAGCGCCGGCGGCAGGTAAATCACGTCGTCCGCCACTTTCTTGATGCCCTTGTCGCCTTGGGTGGCCAGCGCGATGATCGGCCCTTTCCGCGCGCGGATCATGGCGAGGTTCGCCATCGTCTTGGCATACATCGCATCCTGCGGCACGAGGAACACTGTCGGCGTCTGGGCGTCAATCAGCGCAATCGGCCCGTGTTTCATCTCCGCCGCCGAATAGCCCTCGGCGTGGATATAGGAGATTTCCTTGAGCTTGAGCGCGCCTTCCAGCGCAATCGGAAACGTGTAGCCGCGGCCCAGAAAGAAGAAGTCGTCCGCCTGGGCATATTTCTTTGCCACTTTTTTCAACGTGTCGCTCTGCGCCAGAAGGGACTCAATCTGCTGCGGCAGCGCTTCCAGTCCGCGCAGCACATCCAGGGCTCGCTTGGCGGAGAGCTGGCGCATCCGGCCCAGATGCACGGCGAGCAGGGTCAGAATTGTGAGGGTCGAGACGAAGGCCTTCGTGGAGGCCACGCCGATTTCCGGGCCGGCATGCATGTAAATGCCACCGTCAGCTTCGCGCGCAATCGTGCTGCCCACCACGTTGACGATGGCCAGCGCGCGGTGGCCACGCCGCTTGGCCTCGCGCAATGCCGCGAGCGTGTCCGCCGTTTCGCCGGACTGCGAGAGCACCAGCAGCACGGTGTTCTTTTCCAGTGGACAGTTCCGGTAACAAAACTCGTGCGCGAACTCCACCTCCACCGGGATTTGCGCCAGCTCCTCAATCAAATATTCGCCCACGAGCGCCGCGTGCCAGCTCGTGCCGCTGGCCGCGATGACAATGCGGTCTATCCCGCGCAGCTCGGCCGCGGTCATGTTCAAGCCGCCGAACTTCGCCGTTGCCCCTTCAAAATCCAGCCGGCCGCGCAGCGCGTTCAGGACGGTCTGCGGCTGCTCGTGGATTTCCTTGAGCATGAAGTGCGCGTGTTTGCCGCGCGCCGCGTCCTCCTGCGAAAATTCCAGCTGGCTGATTTGCACGCTGGCCGTGTCGGTGCCCAGATTCAATACGTCAAAGCGGTCCGGCGTGATGGTCGCCACGTCGTAGTCGTTCAGATAAACAACTTTTTTCGTGTGGGCGACGATGGCATTCGCGTCGCTGGCGAGAAAGTTTTCCTTCTTGCCAATGCCGATGATGAGCGGCGATCCGCGCCGCGCCCCGATGATCAGGTCCGGAAAGTCCGTGCAGATGACGGCAATCCCGTAGGTGCCGATGACCTCGCGCAACGCATCGCTGACGGCTTGGGTCAATGCATTTCCGTTTTCCGCTTTCCGTTTTCCGCTGTGGTTGTTTTGGTAATGTTCGCCGATCAAATGCGCGAGCACTTCGGTGTCCGTGTCGGATTTGAATTTGTGCCCGGCTCGAATCAGCCGTTGCTTGAGGGCATCGTAATTTTCAATGACGCCGTTGTGGACGACGGCAATCTTGCCGGATGCGTCGAGGTGCGGATGACAGTTGAGGTCCGAGGGAACGCCGTGCGTGGCCCAGCGCGTGTGGGCGATGCCCAGGCTGCCGGCAGCCGGTTCGGCTTTAAGGACCCGGGCAATGCCTTCGTCAATCCGGCCGGTTTTCTTCCGCAGCGAGAGCGTGGCGTGATCCAGCACCGCCACCCCCGCGCTGTCGTAGCCGCGATACTCCAGCCGCCGCAAGCCTTCCAGCAGGATGGGCGAGGCCGCTTTTTTCCCGACGTATCCAATGATGCCACACATATTAAATTTTGTTGGTTTGATTTTGAGTTTTGAGTGTGTCACTCAAAATCCACTCCGCCATTTCCGCCAGACCGTCCACGACGGCCGCCGGTTTGACCCGCTCTCCGTCGTCGCGTTCAAAGCCGGCGCCGTAGCCGGTGCGGACGAGGATGCTCTTTTTGACGCCCGCATTCCAGCCGCATTCGAGGTCAATCAGCTTGTCGCCCACCATGTAGCTCTCCGCCAGGTTCAAATCAAAGGCGTCCCGCGCGTCGAATAAAAACTGCGGCGACGGCTTGCGCACCCGGCTGGGCTGGTCGGGCGCTTCCGGCGCAATGTAGGTTTTTACGAAGCTCACCCGATCCCGCGCGAACTCGCGGCTGACGTGGTCGTTCACGCGTTCGGCGTCGGCCAGCGTGAAGTAGCCGCGCCCGATGCCGGACTGGTTGGTGACGATGAACAGCTTATAGCCCGCGTCCGCCAGGCGTTTCAACGCCGCCCCCGCCCCGGGGAATATCTCCACTTCCTCGGGCCGGTGCAGGTAACATTTTTCCGCAATGAGGGTGCCATCGCGATCCAGAAATACAGCGCGGTTCATTTACCGCAAATTGTGGGCAGATTGGGGCAAGAATGGAATTGAATTTTTTGGGCGGGGCGGGCAGGATGCCCCGTCTCGGCGGTCCGGCAACAACACATTCTTTCAAAATACATGAGCATTAAAGGCAGACTCGGAATTTTGGTGGGCGGCGGTCCGGCCCCGGGCCTCAACGGCGTCATCGCTGCGGCCACCATCGAAGGCATCAACCAGGGTTACGAAGTCATCGGCTTCCGTGACGGCTTCAAATACATCGCCCAGGGCGACACAACGCAGATCAAGCCCTTGTCCATCCGCGACGTGAAGGACATCCACCTCAAGGGCGGCTCCATTCTCGGCACCGCGCGCACGAACCCGACCAAGTCCGAGGAACAGATGAAGAACATCTTCACTGTGTTCGAGAAGCTCGGCATCACCGCGCTGGTCAGCATCGGCGGCGATGATACGGCGTTTTCTGCCAGCTACGTCGCCAAGTACAGCAAGGGCAAAATCCGGGTCGCCCACGTGCCCAAGACGATTGACAACGATCTCCCGCTGCCTGGCACCGCCCCGACGTTCGGCTACGAAACCGCCCGCCACTACGGCGTGCAAATTGTCCGCAATCTCATCGAGGACGCGCGCACCACGTCGCGCTGGTACCTCATCATCAGCATGGGCCGCGCGGCCGGTCATCTCGCGCTCGGTATCGCCAAGGCCTCCGCCGCTACGCTCTCGATCATCTCCGAGGAATTCCGCGGCCGCCCCGTCACCGTGGACGAAGTGTGCGACATCATTATCGGCTCCATCATCAAGCGCACGGCCGAGGGCTCGCGCTACGGCCTGGTGGTCCTCGCCGAAGGCCTGATTGAATCGCTCGGCGAAAAAGGTCTTGTTGCCGCGCTGCCCGACGGCCAGCTCGAGCGTTTCGGCAAGGTCATCCGCGACGACCACGGCCATCTGCGCCTCGGCGAAATTGAATTCGGTCGCCTGATGAAGGAGCTGCTGACCGTGCGTCTGGAAAAGCTCGGCATCAAGATGGCCTTCATTGATAAGGATCTCGGCTACGAACTGCGTTGCGCCGACCCGATACCCTTCGACGCCGAATACACCCGCGACCTCGGCTATGCGGCGGTGAAATTCCTCCGCTCGCCCGCCGCCGAACAATACGGCGCCATCATCAGCTTTGTGGACGGCAAGATGAACCCGCTGCCCTTCGACGACATGCTCGATCCCAAGACCGGCCGTATGCAGAACCGCCGCGTCAATGTGGATGGCGAAGCCTTCGAATGCGCGCAGGCCTACATGATCCGCCTGGAACACGAGGATTTCGAGGACGCCAAGCAGCTCGCCAAGCTCGGCGCCGTCGTCAAGATGACGGCCGACGAGTTCAAGGCCCGCTTCGGCTACCTCGTCGGCTTAAAGTAAATCATTTGGTTTACGCCAACGGCGGCAGAAACAATTCTGCCGCCGTTCTTTTTTTAAAATTCGCGCAACCCCGGCGCCTGCGCTAGAGTCGACCATGTTTTTCATCGGCCTGGGAACCGCCGCTCCCCCTCAGTGTTACGAACAGCGTGCCTGCTGGGAGGCCTTTCGCCACTCCGCGCCGTTCGGCCAGCTCACGCGCCGTTCCCACGCCATCCTTAAAAAAGTGCTCTGTGGCGACAACGGCATCGCGTCCCGCCATCTGGCACTCGATCCGCTCACGGAGGTGTTCGACCTCACGCCCGATGCGTTGCAGGCGCGCTTCGCGCGTCACGCCCCCGCACTGGCCACGGAGGCTGCCCGGCGCGCGTTGCATGACGCCGGCTGTTTGCCGGCCGAAATGGATGCGGTGCTGGTTAGCACCTGCACGGGTTATTTGTGTCCCGGCCTGACGAGCTACGTCGCCGAACAGCTCGGCTTGCGCCCGGATGTTTTCACGCTCGATCTTGTGGGTCAGGGCTGCGGGGCGGCGTTGCCCAATCTGCGGGCCGCGGAAGCCATCCTCACCGCCGGTCGCGCCCGAAAAGTGCTCTCCATCTGCGTTGAGCTGTGCAGCGCCGCGTTTTATATGGATGACGATCCGGGGGTGTTGATCAGCGCGTGTCTCTTCGGCGATGGCGCGGGGGCTGCCGTTTTAACCAACGAGCCTTCCCCCAACCGCCGTCAGGTGAAATGGCACGCCGCCGCCTCCCACCTGGCGCCGGAGCATCGGGATCTCCTCCGCTTCGGTCACAAGAATGGGATGCTGCGCAACATCCTCATGCCGGAAGTGCCGCAAATGGCCGGGGCCGAAGCGGCTCAATTATTATTCGCCACCCTCGCCGCTGCCGGCGTGAAACGCGAACAGATCACGGGCTGGATTCTGCACACCGGCGGACGTGACGTGCTCCTCGCGTTGCGCAAAAACCTCGGTCTGGCGGAAGCCGACGTGCGCCACAGTGCCGCCGTCTTGCGCGAGTTCGGCAACATCAGCAGTCCCACCGTTTATTTTGTGCTCGAACGGGCGCTGCGCGACCCCGTTCCGGACGGCTGGTGGTGGATGTCCGCCTTCGGCGCCGGCTTTAGTTGCCACGGGGCTTTGCTCCAAGTCAGCTCGTGAAACGTCTCGTCTATCCTGAACTGCTCGATTCGCTGCCGCCCGCCGACCCCCGGGCGATCCATTCGCGCCGCGATTTGCGCCGCATCAACTGGTGGATGGGCAACCCCGGCCTCCTGGCGCAGGCTTTGATAAACAATCTCGCCGCCCCGCCCGGGCAACTGATCGAACTCGGCGCGGGCGACGGTAGTTTACTGCTTCGGGTCGCGCAGCGCCTGGCGCCGCTGTGGCCGGAGGTAAGCGCCATGCTGCTCGACCTGCAGAAAAATGTTTCTGCGGACACGCTCGCCTCATTCGCCCAACTGGGCTGGCGGGCGGAGGCGGTGGTTGCCGATGTGTTCGATTGGTCGCCCGCTGCCGGCTCGGACCCCGTGGTCCTCGCCAATCTGTTTCTGCACCACTTCGAGGAGGCGCAACTGTCCGGCTTGCTCCGCAAGGTCGTCCAAAACTCCAACCTCTTCATCGCCGTGGAACCGCGCCGGTTCCCGCGTCCGTCGCTCGTCGCTCCACTGCTCGGGCTCATCGGCTGCAACGATGTGACGCGCCACGATGCCGTGGTCAGCATCCGCGCCGGATTTACGGGGAAAGAAATCTCCGCGCTCTGGCCGGATCAAAAGAACTGGCAGCTCACCGAGCGTCGTGCCGGTCTGTTCAGCCACCTGTTCATCGCGCGGCGCCGCGTCTAAACCATGTCTACCACCCGGCCCATCCAAATTATCGGCGGCGGGCTTGCGGGCCTCACGTTGGGCCTCGCGCTGCGTCAGCGGGATATCCCCGTTACCATCCGCGAGGCCGGCCATTATCCGCGCCACCGCGTCTGTGGCGAATTCATCAGCGGCGACGGTCAGGCCTCTCTCGCCCGGCTAGGCTTGCGGGGCTTGCTGGCGGACGCCGGCGCGGTGACGGCAACTTCCGCCGCCTTTTTCACCGCCACCCGCTCGGCCGGGCCGCACGCGTTGCCCGCGAGCGCCATTTGCCTTTCGCGGTTCAAGCTGGATGCGGCGCTGGCGGCCGCCTTTCAAACGCTCGGGGGTGAACTGGTTACCGGCCAGCGCTGGCGCGAAGAGGATTTTGCCGCGGGCATCGTTCGCGCCGCCGGGCGGCGGGCTCAAGTCGGGTCGGGCGGGGCCCGCTGGTTCGGCCTGAAGGTTCACGCCCGCAAGGTGCCGCTCACCGCTGATCTGGAGATGCATCTTTCCGCGCAAGGCTATGTCGGCCTGTGCCAATTAGCCGGCGGCGAAGTGAATATCTGCGGCCTGTTCCGCCGGCCGGCCGGTGATAAATCCCCGGCGCACTCGCGCGACCTCTTGCGCGGCCCGCCCGGATCGCTCTTGCGGGAGCGGCTGGCGGGCGCGGAGTTCGATGAGCATTCATTTTGCGCCGTCGCCGGCCTTTCGTTGCCGACGCAGCGCGCCGTGGCCCGCCCGGAGATTTGCGTCGGCGATGCCATCACCCTGATTCCGCCCGTTACGGGCAACGGGATGTCCATGGCGTTCGAGTCGGCGGAGCTGGCCGTCGCGCCGCTCGTGGCGTGGAGTCGGGGTGAAACGTCGTGGAACGACGCCCGCGAAACCATCGCGCGCGATTGCGATGCCGCGTTTGCCCGCCGCCTCGCGTGGGCCAAGTGGCTGCAGCGCCTCGTCCTGACGCCAGTTTTGCAAAATCCGCTGGTTGCCCTCGCCGGCTATAGCCACGGATTCCGGCGGCTGGGCTTTAAACTCACGCGTTAAGCAAACCGGAATCTCCCTGGCGCTGCGCTGCCCACGAAGCATGCGTTCTGTTTTAGGTTTTCCTTTGTTCCTGCGCTCGTTTGTTGTTCACTTTTCGCGAATGAAACCGCTCGCCGACTGTCGGCTTTACACTTTTGTGGACACGGCCTACCTGCAGGGCCGCGCGCCGGAACTCATCGCCCGGCAGCTCTGCGATGGCGGCAGCGACCTGATTCAATTGCGCGCCAAGCATTCCTCACCCGCGGAAATTCGTGCGCTGGCGGAAAAAATCCTGCCCGTCACGCGCCGCGCGCAGGTCGGCTTCGTCATCAACGATCATCTGGACATCGCGCAGGAGTTGGGGGCGGACTTCTGCCATCTGGGCCAGGAAGATTTTTTCGACGCCGGCCACACGCACGTTTCCGCCCTGAAACTTAAAAATCCAACCCTGAAAATCGGTTTGTCCACCCACGCCCCCGCGCAGGCGCAGCGCGCGCTGGATGCCGGGGCGGATTATATCGCCATCGGGCCGATCTACGCCACCGGCACCAAGCCCACCGCCAAGCCCGTGACGCTCGATTACGCCCGCTGGGCGGCGGCGCACGCGACCGTGCCATGGTTCGCCATCGGCGGCATCAACTTGTCGACGCTGGATGCCGTGCTCGCGGCCGGCGCTACCCGCATCTGCGTCGTTTCCGCCATCCTCAACGCTCCGGACATCGCCGCTGCCTGTGCCGAGTTCCGGCAACGGTTGCAATGATTTTAGAAGCACCGCGCAGTCGCCGCGTGTCAAAAGAAAGTTGCCCGGCGAAATCGTGGGGGAAGGGTCAAATGTGAATCCAGCCCGGCTGGCGTTGGCTTCCCACTGCGCGAAGGTGCCTGTGTTAATTGAGATATTTGCCCACGACCCCAACGAATGCCGGATAGTGATGGCTTAAATACGAATGGGGCAGATCCATCTCGCCCAGCAAATAGGTGCCGGTCATAATCCGGATGAATCCGGACGCCAGCACCACCACCGTAATCGCGGACAAATAGATCCCAAAAGTCTGGGGCGGGTCCGGTTGCAGCATTTGCGGCACGCCATGATACAAGACCCAGACGGTGAGGCCCACCCCCAGCCCCCAGGATACCCACGGGCTCATTTTGGGATCCAGATTCAATAGGTGGGCGATAAAGAACGGAGTGAACGCATACGCCATCAGCTTAAAAGTCGGCAGGCTGGAACGCCGCTGCCCAAAGGTCTCGACAATCCGTTGCAGGACAAAGGTGCTGAACACCACCATCCCCAAAAACAGCCCGGCCTGCACCAATTCATAGCTCATCGCCGAGGTGGGTGTGAACTCCTTGATCCGCAGAAACCGCAACTGCCATTTGCCCCAGTGGCATAGGCCAATGCCTTCCGCCACCGATACCAGCAATATCAAGGGGATCAGGTGACAAGCGAACACACGGCCATACCCGCGCCGGGTCAGCGCCATTTTTTCCCAAGCCGTCCGTGGGTTGAAAGCTAGCAGAATATAAAACATGCTCATGGGTGTGACCATGATCGTCCCATTCATGGACAATAAAATCCGAATGCAGTGAGCGCGGGATTAAATGCAGTGAACGCTGGAATATCGTCCGGTAATCCTCAATGTCTGCGCCTGCATTGTTTTTTTTTGAAGACATCTGCCCTCATATTTGCCTTCTCAGTTGGGAATGGCCCCGGACACGCTGCTGCTCGCTGCATGGTTGTTAGGACCATGTTCCGCCCAGTTCAGGCCATGGATTTATTCCCCGCGAGAAATCTGCTGTTTAATGGCCGAAAATGCAAAAGTACCGATTCTCTGCATCGTGAATGGGACGCACTTTTTGCCGTGATCTGACCTCTGCCATTCGTGGTACCGTCAGTAGGAATCAAACTCCACTTGAGGGCATTGAGTCAAAAAACGCGCCGGACCAAAATCCATCGACAGTGTCCTTCAGATTTGCGAAGCGGCGGTGTGTTTGAGCAAAATGCTGATGACCCGGGACACGTTGTCTTGGTATTGCGGATCGGTCTTCAACTTTTTCCAGGCGGGGGACTTGGAAAAGCCCTGCCAGTGCTCCTTGTGGGCGGTAAGGTTTTCGCCGCACGTCATGTAAACCAGGCAGGGCATATTCAGTCCGGCCAAGGTCCGGCCGTAAAAGATTGGAGCTAGCCCAACTTCCTTCATCAGGGGGATCTCACCACTTTCGAACATCTGGATTTTGTTTAGCCCCTTGCCTTCGCTGGAGCTGAGGTAGGTACGCAATTCAAAGATATTCGGTTTGTGGTCTGCCGGAGGCACGACCAGGTGCTTCATCCCGGCGAATGCAACCAGCAAAGAACTTTCAAAACGGGTATAGGCGGGATTCGCTTTGGGAGCGCTCAGAAATTCGGCGGCCGTTTTCCGGTAGTCGGTGTCGGCAGCGAGCTTGGCCGGAATCGCGGCGAAGTCATCAAGCGATTCGCATGGTATGAAAACATAAATATTGTTGGTCGCGGAATCCTGCAATTCGGTGAAGACGCCAATGGGTTGGATGCCCATGCGGTTGTAGGCGGGGACTGCCGCATTCTGCCAATATTCATTGACGCGTTTCTGTTGTTCTTCCGATTGGGTGCTATAGATCCTCACCTCGTAATACTGCGGTTTTTCGGCATCCGCAGCGTCTGCGCGGGACAACATGCCAAGCACCGCAATCATGATGGTGACGCCGAGAACGGCATGGAGAAAGAGTCGGGTGTTCATGTTTTTGATACGATGTGGCTTAAGCCGTGTTAAATTTTGTTTGGTCGCCGACAGGTTTTTGGCCAGGAGACGTTCATCCTAAAATAATTCCTTCTGCGGCAGCTTCTCTTTTATTGTCGGCGTTGGTTTTTTCTCTCTTGCACCCCGTAATTCCAAAAACTCTGTCTCAGTCAGTATTTTCACGCCCAGCTCTTTGGCTTTGTCCAACTTCGAACCAGCTTCTTCTCCCGCGAGCAGATAATCGGTGTTTTTACTGACGGAACCCGTCACATTGCCGCCCGCATCCCGAATCAGAGCCGAGGCTTCGTCGCGGGATAAGGTCGGCAAGGTCCCCGTGATGACAAAGGTTTTGCCGGTGAATGCCAGCGGGGTTGCGGTGTTCGCCTGAGTCGTCAGGCTTCCCACCGGATGGATCCCCAATTCGCGTAAGCGCACCAAAATCCTTTTGCCGGTATCCGCTGAAAAGAAATCGAGAATGCTTTTGGCCACCACCGGTCCGATCTCCTCGGACAACCCCACGGTGGGTAATCGGTTCTTCCGGGTCTTGATGCGGTTCTTAAGGCTGGTCTTCTTCTCGGAGCCCGCTTGGCTTTTTTCCAGGGCATCCAGCTCGGCTTGCAGCCGGTTGATTTCTGATTCCAGATTCTGTCGCTGATGTTCTGCCGCCGCTTTTAACGCGGGGTTGTGGGATAAAATCCGTTCCACTTCCTTTTGGAGCTCACCGGATTTCTTGCCTTCGCCGGCAATGAGATGCAACAGCTTGGAATTCGCTAATTCATCCAGATCGCGATGGGTCTTGGCCAATTCGTGCGCAATGTTTTCGCCCACATCGGCAATCGCCAATGCGTGGATCCACCGGTTCAACGGCGCGGTCTTCGCGCGCTGGAGCGCTTCCAGAATCTTGGTCGCGTTCTTCTCACCGAACGTCCGCGGTTCGTCTTCCGTGCCGAGATTCAATTTCCCCAGCACTTCCAGTTTCAGGTCGAACAGATCCAGCGGTTCCTTGACCAGGCCGCGTTCCACCAGTTTCTCCGCCACGCTGCCGCCCAGCGATTCCAAATCCAGCGCTTTGCGCTGCGCGAAATATTCAATGCGCCGCGTGAGCTGCGCCGGGCAGCCCGCGATGTTCTGGCAGCGCCACGCCACTTCATCGGCATCCCCGGCGGAAACCTTTTCCTTCGCAATCGGTCCTTTGCAAACCGGACATTTCCCTTCCACAAATTGATACAGATCAAACTCCTTTGCCCCGGCGGGCCGCTTGGTGGTCACGACCTCGAAAATCTCCGGAATCACCATGCCGGCTTTCCTCACCACCACGGTGTCGCCAATGCGAATGTCTTTGCGCCGGATTTCATCCTCGTTGTGGAGCGTGGCGCGCGCAATGGTCGAGCCCTGCACAAACACCGGCTCCAGTTCCGCCACCGGTGTCAGCACCCCGGTGCGCCCCACCTGCACGGTGATGGCGTTGAGCACCGTCTCCGCCGGCGTGATCCACGGCACCGGCTTGTGGACAATCGCATAGCCCGGCGAACGGCTGCGGCCGGGAATGCGCGGCCAGTCGGCCAGCGTGTTCACCTTGAGCACAATGCCGTCAATCTCATAGGGCACCTGCCGGCGCAAATCCCGCTCCTCATCGTAGTGCGCCACGATCTTTTCGCGATAAACGGTGAGCACTTCCTCAATGCCGTTGCACACCCACCACAGTTTCTGCGTCGGCAACCCGCACCGGGCCAGCGCTTCCAGCATTTCCGAATGCGTCTGGAACGCCATGCCCTCCACCGCCCCGACCGCATAAAACACCGCGCGGATGGGGCGTTGGGCCACCAGCTTGGGGTCGAGCTGCTTGAGCGTGCCGGCCGTGGCGTTGCGGGCGTTGGGAAACGCCTTTTCCCCGGCTGCGGCGGACCGGGCGTTCAGCGCGTCAAAATCTTTGATGGAAATATACGCTTCGCCGCGCACTTCGAGCAGGGCGGGGGGCTGCTTGAGATGCAGCTCCAGCGGAATGCCGCGCACGGTCTTGAGATTCGCCGTGATGTCGTCGCCTTCCGCGCCGTCGCCGCGTGTCACGCCCAGCGCGAGTTTGCCGTGCCGGTAATGAACGCTCAGGGAAACGCCGTCTACCTTGGGCTCAATGATGTATTGAATCGTCTCGCGCCCCAGCTGTTTGCGGAGGGTGGCATCAAACGCCCGCAGTTCCGCCAGCGTGGTTTCGTCCTGGGCGCGATTGCGCCGGTCGCGGTCGGGCTCCTCGTCCTTGGTCGGATGGTCGCTGGCTTCCACCTTGTCCAGCGAGAGCATCGGCACCAGGTGCCTGACGCGGGTAAACTTCTCGCTGGGCGCGCCGCCCACGCGTTGGGTGGGCGATTCCGGCGTGACCAGGTCGGGGAACTGCTTCTCCAGCGCCTGCAGCTCCTGGAACAGGAGGTCGTATTCGCGGTCGGTGATGAGCTGCCGCCCCTCCACGTAATAGGCATGATCGTGCCGGCGGATGTCGTCGGCAAGTTGCGTGTGGCGTTGTGTGGCTTCAGCCTGTGTCACAGAGAGAGTTTGGGCGGAGTGGGCTGGAAAGGAAATGGTTTTCGCGCTATCCCAGCGGCATTTTTAACGCGGTATAAATACGGCCCGGATTTTGCCGGCAATCGAGTACGCGATAGACCACCACTTTTCCCCGGAGCGCGCCCGTCCCCGGGCGCAGCAATCGCCAATCAGGAGGGCAGGCTGGTCTTCCTCTGCCCGCTGTGGTTGCCAACCCACGCTTACCGCCTCAACCCGACGGCAAGGGAGGGTGCGTCACTCCGTGGGCGCCGTGGTGTCAGGTCAAACGTGCCGGATTGAGCAGCCGGTCGGTCAGGCTGCGGGTGCGGGGGATTGTTCCAAGCTGCGTTCGACGAATTTTTCCACCAGCGGCAGCGCGGCGGCCACCTCCGGGGACAGGTCCATCGTCATGGCCCCCAGGTCGCCGATCGATACGGTGATCAAATCCACTTCCGGCAGATCGCCCAGCAGCGCGGCGGATTCCAGCAAATCTTTCAGCCCGATGTCATGCGCGGTGAGCGTCGGGGGGAAATCGCTCGCATAGCGCGGGTGGATCAGCGAGACGGTGCCCAGGGGTTTGCCGTCGGTCGCGGCGTCGATGAGGATGAGGTGCTGCCGGTTGCGAAAGAGTCCCAGCAGATGAAAGCCGCTGGTGCCGCCGTCCACCAGTTCGGCCCGCCCGCCAAACCCGTTCGCCTCCAGCCGCCGGATCGCGGCAATGCCCACGCCTTCGTCGCCCATCAGCAGGTTGCCCACCCCCAGGATCAGCGGCCGTTCCGGTTCGGCAAAGCGGTTCATGGCTTTTTCCCCGGCTTCTCGTTTTTCAGCAGCGGATGATATTCTTTCTCAATGAATTTCCAGCCGCTGCCCATGGAGGAAATCTCGCCCCGGCCCTCGACGTAGTCGTGGTAGAACACGATGTAAACGTGGACGAGCGCGAACAGAATGAAAAACCACATGAACGCATGGTGCCACTGGCGTACGGCAAAATCCCCGCCCATCAGCGGCACGATCCACGCGAACAGTTTCGGCAGCCAGGCTTTGCTCATCGCCGCGTACAGGCCAAAGCCCGTGATGCATTGGAACAGAAAGGCCAGAAACGTGATGAAATACGTGAAGCCGGCGACGGCGTTGTGCCCGATGGTTTCGATCGGCGTGTTGTCCCGCTGCAACACGTCCACGGCGATGACCTGCTTGATTTCCTTCCACTGTCGTTTCCGGTACGGGATGAAATTCTTCCAGCTCGCATAGCGGTTGCCCGCAAAGCCCCAGTAGATCCGGAACAGGAAATTGAAAAAGAAAATGTAGGCAAAGAGAAAATGCACGAACCGCACCTTGCCGAACCAGTAGGCAAAGGACGCTTCGGACGCCTGCTGGATCGCCAGCGGCGCGCCGATGAGATAGCCCGTCACGCACAGCACCACCAGGCTGAACGCATTCAGCCAGTGGTAAAACCGGACCGGTATTTCCCAGACATAGACGCGGCCAAGGGTGACTTTTTGCATAGATGCCTCCTAGCCGCCGACCGTCACGCGGTTGAGTGTGCGCCCCTGCGGATCGTACAGATGCACGGCGCAGGCGAGGCAGGGGTCAAAGGAGTGGATCGTGCGGATGATTTCCAGCGGCTTTTCCGGATCGGCCACCGGCGTGCCGATGAGCGCGGCCTCGTACGCCGATCGCTGGCCCTGCCCGTCGCGGGGCGAGGCGTTCCAGGTCGAGGGCACCACCAGTTGATAGTTGGCAATCTTCTTGTCCTCGATCACGATCCAGTGCGCCAGCGCGCCGCGCGGGGCTTCGCTCATGCCCACGCCTTTGGCCTGGGCGGGCCAGGTGTCCGGCTCCCACTTCTCGCTGTTGAACGTGCGCGAGTCACCGTTCTTGATGTTCGCCAGCAGATCGCTGTAAAACTCCTGCGCCCACTGCGCCACCAGATACGTTTCAATCCCGCGCGCCGCCGTGCGGCCCAGCGTGGAGTACAGCGCCGCCACTGGGACGTCCAGTTTCTTCAGCACCATGTTCACCGCCTCCTGGATGTCGGCGCGGCCGGAGCCGTAGCCCACCAGCATGCGCGCCAGCGGGCCCACTTCCATCGGATGATTCTTCCAGCGCGGCGTCTTGAGCCAGGAATATTTCCCCTCCACGTTGAGCTGGTCGTAAGGCGGTTGCGGGCCGGTGTAATTCAATTTCGTCTCGCCTTCCCAGGGATGTTTCGCCGCCGCATCCCCGTCGGAATATTGATACCACGAATGCGCAATGGACTCCTTCACCTGTTGCGGGTCGCGCGGGTCCACGTCGTGGATGGTGCTCAAGTCGCGGTCCAGGATCACGCCGCGCGGAAATTTGAATTTGCTGGGATCGCCGAAGCCGTGCGTGGGCAGATCGCCGTAGCACATGTAATTTCTCAGCCCGCCGCCGATGGCGCCCCAGTCCTTGTAAAAGGAGGCGATCGCCAGCAGGTCGGGGATGTAAACCTGCTCCACAAACGTTTTGGCGTCGGTGAGCAGTTTGCCCACGTAGGCCAGGCGTTCGGCGTTGATCGCGTTGACCTCATCCAGATTGAACGAGCACGGCGCCCCGCCCACCAGATAGTTCGGATGCGGATTCTTGCCGCCGAAAATGGTGTGCACCTTGACGATCTCTTTCTGCCAGTCCAGCGCCTCCAGATAATGCGCCACGCCCAGCAGATTGACCTCCGGCGGCAGCTTCATCGCCGGATGCCCCCAGTACCCGTTCGCAAACACGCCGAGCTGCCCGCTCGCCACAAATTTGCCAATGCGCTGTTGGACGTCTGAGAAATAGCCCGTGGAACTCTTGGGCCATTTGGAAATGCTCTGCGCCAGCGCGGCGGTCTGCGCCGGGTCGGCCTTGAGCGCGTTCACCACGTCCACCCAATCAAGCGCATGCAGATGGTAAAAATGCACCACGTGGTCCTGCATGTATTGCGCGCAGAACATCAGGTTGCGGATCAGTTCCGCGTTCGGCGGGATCACGATGCCCAGCGCGTCTTCCACCGACCGCACGGAGGCCAGCGCATGCACCGTGGTGCAGACGCCGCAGGTGCGTTCGGCAAACGCCCAGGCGTCCCGCGGGTCGCGCCCGCGCAAAATGATTTCCAGTCCCCGCACCATCGTGCCGGAGCTGAAGGCGTCGGTGACAAAGCCATCCTTCACCTCCACTTCCACGCGGAGGTGGCCTTCGATGCGGGTGACGGGATCAATGACAATTCGTTTGGTGGCCATAAATTATTCCTTGGTCGGACATCCGCCCTGTTCCGCCCGGCAGTCCTGCACGTCTTCGCTCGCGGCAATTTCCTCCTGGATCAAATGCCGCTTGCGGATGTTGGTGGAAATCGCATGGGCCGCAATGCCCACGGCCGTCACCGCCCCCACGGCCACGCCCACCTTGTCCGCCGTGGTCTCAATGCCAAAGCCGGGGAAGTTGGGCAGGTGCCGGTAGAACGGACCGTTGTCCCAGAAATTCGCCTCGCTGCAGCCAATGCAGCCGTGCCCGGACTGGATGGGAAAGCTCACGCCGCCATTCCAGCGCATCACCCCGCACGCGTTATACGTCACCGGGCCGCGACAGCCCATCTTGTAGAGGCAATAGCCGCGCTTGGCGTTCTCGTCGTCAAAGGAATTGACGAACAATCCCGCATCGTAATTGGGCCGGCGATAACACGTGTCATGCACGCGCCGGGAATAAAACGCCTTCGGCCGGCCGAGGCCGTCGAGCTGCGGTATCCGGTCGAACGCCAGCAGATGCACAATCGTTCCCGTCATCACCTCCGCAATGGGCGGGCAGCCCGGCACTTTGATGATGGGCACGCCGGAGATGATGTCGGCGATGGGCGTGGCCTGCGTGGGATTGGGTTTGGCCGCCTGCACGCAGCCGTTGCACGCGCAGCTGCCCCAGCACACCACCGCCTTGGCCCCGGCCGCCGCTTCCTTGACAATGTCCAGTGCGGTCCGGCCGCCGATGCAGCAATACACCCCGCCCGCGGCGGTGGGCACCGAGCCTTCCACCAGCATCAGATACTCGCCCCTGTATTTTGTCATCGTATCGCGCAGCGCGTCTTCCGCCTGCTTGCCGGAACCCGCCATGAGCGTCTCCGTGTAATCGAGCGAGATGCGATCCAGAATGATGTCCGCCACGGCGGGATGCGACGAGCGGATGAAAGATTCCGAGCAGCAGGTGCATTCCTGAAAATGGAACCACAGCACTGGCAGGCGCGGCTTGGTTTCCAGCGCCCGGGTCACTTCCGCCACGGCGGTGGCGGGCAGGCCGAGCATGGCTGTCATCCAAGCGCAGGCCGTTAGAAAGTCGCGGCGCGAGACGCCCTTGGACTGGGCGTGCTCCCAAATGGTGGGCCGGGCAGGGTTCGTCATAGTTTGACAGGGGTTGGCGGATGAATGTTGAGCTTCCTTGGAGTCGTTCTGAAAACCATCTTCCGGGCAGTCCCGCTGCCTGTGCCACAGCGCGTGGCGATCTCGCCTGCAGATCCACAAAGCTTCCCGGCTCGGTGTTCCTGACAGGAATTTTCAGACCAGCTCTAGAACGACTCTCCCTTTTCTGGAAAAAAGAAACCAAACCAATTTGGCGAATTCTTCAACAATTCTTGCCCTTCCAATCCTTCCCCCGGACCGCGAGTGGTCCCCACTCGCAGCACATCGCCAGGCCATGGGACGAAATAAAACCAGCCGTGGATCGCCCCTGGGAGCGCCGGCGTCCCGCCCGGCGAGTTATTTATTTTGTCCTGTAGCAGCCGACGTAAGGAGGCTCAAACTGAAAGCCCTGGAAGGGCGCCAGAAAGTAGGCCGGGGTAAGGCCAGCAGGCGCCACCCCGGGTCCCATCCCCAAATTAAAACTTCCCACGCCCATCGGGTGGGGAGGGGGTGTGGGTGACCATTAACGATTTAAACTCCATCACTCATCCCCAGACTGAAGATCCGATCAAGGCATATAAACCACCACCGACTTATCTGGTGCGGTTCTGGGGGGCCTTCCGCCACTAAGGAAGTGCGGAAGGAATTTGCTGTCAGCGAAGGCACGACGCTGGCCGAGAGCGTGGACGCGAACGAGTCACCTAGGCTATAGCAATTAACAATAACATAGGCACATATTGGCGATAAAAAGGAAGGGGTTGGCGGCGGTGGGCAGGTCTTTGCGGAGGCGGGTTTTGAAGGTGGC
>Ga0214172_1000325_pt1 | contig 22927 bp, 24 predicted proteins | sample TroBogEpilimnion_29_FD_153010 | JGI IMG/M metagenome (GOLD analysis project Ga0214172, IMG submission 153010) | Freshwater microbial communities from Trout Bog Lake, WI - 12JUL2007 epilimnion | ecosystem: Environmental > Aquatic > Freshwater > Lake > Epilimnion/Euphotic zone | place: Trout Bog...
AACCAACGGCTGTGCTGTTTGGGTTTGAAGTGTTACCATTTAAAGCACCATAGCCAACTGCTGTGTTGTTTGCACCTGTATTTGTTTGAAGTGCAATAACGCCTACTGCAACATTGGCATTGGATGTTGTATTAGATTGACCCGCATTATATCCAATAAAAACACCATTTTGACCAGTTGTATTACTATACCCAGCTTGGTAACCTACTGCGGTGTTGTTAGATGCTGTGGTGTTTGCATTAAGGGATTGAAAGCCAATGCCAATATTGTTAGAACCAGTAGTGTTAGAACCTAATGAAGTATCTCCAACTGCCACATTGTTAGAACCAGTAGTATTGGATAAAAGTGCTTGAATACCAAAAGCATCATTGCTATTTCCTGTAGTGCTTGCTTGTAATGCTTGCAAACCCATAGCGGTATTTTGACCAGTTGTATTATTTCGTAAAGCATTATAGCCAACTGCTGTGCTGTAGTTTCCTGTTGAATTAGAATATAAAGCACCATAACCAATAGCAACTATATCTGTACCAGTTGTATTGCTGTACACAGCTTGATAACCTACTGCTGTGTTATTAGATGCGGTGGTGTTGTTTTGAAGTGCAGCTTGACCCAAGCCAACATTGTAAGAACCAGTTGTATTGTTAAATAAAGTTGTTTGACCAAAAGCCGAATTTGATACACCAGTTGTATTTTTTGCTAATCCATTTTGACCAAAAGCAGAATTATATTGTCCTGTTGTGTTTGCATTTAAAGCATAATAACCAAAAGCAACATTTCTGTCGCCATCGGTGTTAGTAGCCATTGCACCGTAACCAACAGCAGTATTTGCAACGCTTGATGCACTATTTGCACCAGATAAAGCATTAACTCCAATTGCCGTATTTAATGATTGACTACCACCACCCTTACCAACAGTAAGACCTGATATAGAAGCATCATTAGCTAATGTTAGCTTTGTGCCATCAAAAGTCATATTGGCTGAGCCAGCCAATGAACCACTAGAGTTATATTGGACTTGGGTGTTAGAGCCACCAGCTACGCCAGCACCGCCTTTACCAGCGATTACTTGCACAACTCCGCTAGAATCTTTATAAAATAACTTACCGTCAGCGATGTTAATCGCCAACTCAGCACCTTGAGTACTGTTCACCAAATTAGAGGCGGACGGTACATTGCTAGCGGTTGAGCTAGAGTAAATTTGTAGGGGTGTAAATCCGCTTTGTGGCATAATTAAATCCTTTGTGAAATTATAGCTTCAAATCAATATAATTAAAAATTTCCACCGCCAACGCCAGTGGTGAATGTTCCGCTACCCGTTACAGTAAGAGCAGAACCGCTAAATTGCAAATTTGAACTTGACGCAAATGCGCTCGTTCCGTTACCGTAAGGTATGTAACCCGATGTTAAAGTGGTTAGACCCGTACCGCCGTTAGGCACTCCTAAAGTGCCGAGAAGAGTAAGTAATTGGGCATTTGTAGCCACTGTGTGGGCTGAAGTGCCGTTTCCGTATAAAATACCTGTTAGAGTTCCCGCTTCACCCGTACCACCGTTAACCGCGTTTAAAACACCCGCTAGGGTAATAGCTCCGCTAGTCGCGGTAGAAGGTGTTAAGCCAGTCGTACCACCACTGAACGTAGTAACCGCTACGCCACTCAAAGTAGACCATTGCGGAGCAGTTCCAGTAGAGGTCAAAATCTGATTGGCTGAACCAATCGCTAGCGTGTTGTACGCGTTTGTGCCATTTCCGTAAACTAACGAGCCAGCAGTTAAGCTGGTCAAACCTGTGCCGCCGTTAGCTACTGGAGTCGTGCCGAGTAATGACAAAAGCTGAGCAGTAGTAGCTGCGGTAGCATAACCAGTGGTATTGTTAGCGTAAACAAAACCAGTCAAACCGCCGATTTGCAGGTTAGTAGTGATTAGGTTTGTAAATGATTCAGTGGTTGAGCCAGGAATTTTCTGCCATGCGCCGTTACTGAATATTGCCCAGTCACCAATGTTCCAGCCTGATACGCCGTTCAAAGTAGTGTTACCAGCAGTCGTTACAACGTAGTAATAACCAGACGTACCCACGCTAGAAGTCAAAGTAGGACTATTGGTATTAGCGTTCCATGTACCTTGATAAGCAGGCGCATTACTAGCTTGAGTGCTGATTGAAGTTACTTGACCTTGAGCATTAACCGTCAAAACAGGGATAACGGAAGATGAACCGTATGTACCCGCAGTTACGCCAGTAGCAGTAATAGAAGGAGTAATTGAACCCGCGCCATTGGTAATAGTGATACCTGTGCCCGCAGTAATAGTAGTGCGAGTGAAGCCTGTACCGTTACCAATGTCAATCTGACCGTTAGAGGGAGTAGCAGTCAATCCTGTACCACCGTTGGCGATAGCTAAAGTTCCAGCGAGGGTTATTGCGCCAGTCGTAACAGTGTTAGGTGTTAAGCCTGTAGTCCCAGCTGAAAAACTCAATACGCCAGTGTTAGCGATTGTTACGGGAGTAGAACCGTTAAATGAACCGCCACTCAAACCAGTTCCGATTGTCAAAGTAGAAGTGGTAGAAGCAGTGATCGTTCCGCTCGCACCGAGGGCTACGGTAACACCGTTATAAGTAACTGAACTATTTGTCAATCCAGAGTTAGGGATTGTAGCATTAATCTGGCTAGGTGCAATACTGATATTTACGTTAGCGGCGAGGGTTAATTGACCCTGAGGATTAACCGTAAAAGTCGGTACAGCACCCGCGCTACCGTATGAACCAGCGGAGACGGCAGTGTTAGCAATCGCGATAGTTCCTGTTGAAGTGATTGGACCGCCAGTTAAACCAGTACCAGTCGCTACCGAGGTAACACCAGTACCCGTAGTAATTGAACCCCAAGCACCGTTAGCGTAACCTTCAAATGTTCCTGTGTCAGTATTGTAATGCAGTGTGCCGTTACCTAATCCAGGTCTTTGAGCAGTAGTACCGATAGGTACGACTACGCCGCCCACACCAGGAAGTGTAGGATTGTTTACAATACTTACCGTTGGAGTGGTAGTATTGTTTACTACGTTAATTTGATTTGCTGTACCGTTGACTTGAGTTACAGTTCCGCTACCAGTACCGAGTATTTGCCATACGCCACCCTCATAAAACTCAAAAGCGGAAAGAGTAGTATTGTAACGAATCTGACCCGCGTTAGGGGCAATAGGTCTTTGTGACGTAGTTCCGTTCGGTACGGTAATACCGCCAGTACCAGGAAACACCGCATCATTAGCAAAAGAAACAGTAGGATTACCGCTAACTCCGTTGCCGCTGGCTACGTTAATCTGATTTGTGGTTCCAGCAATGCTCAGAGGGCTGAGAGTGCTTCCGTTTGAAAAGATTAACCCAGTGCCACCGAGGTTAGCGAGGGAGTAGAGAAGACCCGTAACGGCAAGTATAGGGTTACCACTCACACCGTTACCGTTTGTTACTGATAGACCTGCTCCGCTAGCTGAAAGCACTCGAGCAGCTACTGTGCCCGCCGCTGTTTTTGCAATTAAGCCGTAACCCGCAGTCTCAAGTGAACCCGATGTACCGTTTAGAAATAATGAGAACTTACCTTGAGCACCGCCATCAGTGATCCCAATACCAACACCAGTTCCGAAATAACGACTATTAGGCAGGGTCGGCTCATTGTTTACTGTCAGGAATGTTTGAGTTTGTGAAGGACTAGAAACTAATTGATTAACCGTAGCTTGAACAGTCTCGCCGTTTTGAACAATCGGTACTAATTCAGCACCAGTAATTGGTGAAGGAGCTACGGGGAGTTGGCTGATTCTGACGTTCATGGTGATAAATTGTCCAAATTTCCGTTCAAGTCATCTTCTGAAGTTTCAGGTGCAATACCGTATTCTCCAGAAGTACCTTGTGTTACATTGTTCGGTGTATTAACGACGTTAGGATCAGTCGTAATAGCGTCATTATAAACTGCGATGTCTGCATCGGGGCGCGGAAAACGAATAGTAATTTTTTCAGGCTGACGGGCGGGTAAACGGTATGGGTCAAATTGATCAGAACACCCATAAATGCAAACGCGCAACGCAGGAATATTTCCGTCATTGACAATGTCCGTATAGGCGCGTTTAAATTTACATCTATCACAAATAGCGATAGAAAGTGCATTATTACCTTTTGTATCAAGCCATTTAGGCATTTTGAACCCCCTCAAAATACAAGCGAGTTACTTTTAATAATGACCTAATTCTGCAAGTTTTAAGATAACTTTCTAACCTTTTTTGTTTACCTTCTTCAGATATCTTACCATATCCGATTTTCTTTCTAGAAACATGAGAAGCAATTGCAGCCTTTTTTCTTTTATCTGATATTTTCTTAGCAAAAGAAGGGTCTTTCATTTTTTCTTTAAAACAAGAATTGTAATCTATGATAGAAGTCTTATCGTATTGACCCTTAGCTCTTTTAGTTGCAGCCATTTGTAAAACTGCTTCATGATTACTCATAGGGTTCATATAACCGCTATCTAGCACGTTTGTTAAAGTGTTAAACTTACGGAAATAAGATATTAGCAACGCTTCTTCATCTAACGCTTGCTTTTCACTTTCAAATTCAGCCAATATAATAGCTTTGAAACCATGTTTATTAACTACATGATTCCAATGTTTGTTTCTGTAATCTTTGTCATACGCGCGTTTGTCTTTTCCTTTACCTACGTAAAAGATTTCTCCAGACGGTTTTGTATGCGCGTATACGTAGTACATATTTTACCTAGTGTATGGTGAAATATTAGGTGCAAAATAGATAGGAGACTTATCCCTGTTCTCGTTTTGAGCCATGAGTAAGTGCTTCTCGTACTGTTGCTCTGCGTATGTGATTCTACCTGCATCCACTTGAGGCAATTCGCATGCCATCTGGTGCGCTAATCCCCATTGAATCGCGAGGTAGAAGTATTGCGGAATTTCAATTTGACCGCTCAAATCACCTACGTCTTGAATATAACGGTTAAGCCAGAGTTCAATCTGAGGCTGAATAGAGTTAGGCACTGGCCACACTTCCATATTCGGCTGAGGGATTGTACGGTTAAACCAGTATTGCAGTGGGCGTAACGCTTGAAATTGACGGTTAGGCAGGTTTGAGTAATCATCCCTGTTCATACGTGCCATGGGGATTGCCACGGGCATGGTACCGAATTGAACTTGGTATACACCCATGTTTACGCCAGAGATCTGCTGAATTCTCCAGTATGGTTGAGTAACCGTAGCTTCTAAATCATAATATAACCATTGACCAGCGACCCAATTTACGGCTCCAGGAGCTTCAACAGTTTCCCATGTTGAGCCATCGCTAGACGCTTGAATTTGAATCGTAACTGAACCAGTAACCGCAGGTAGGATACCTACGGTGTTAATATAAAGAGGATTACCTGAGCCGCCGTTAATACCGATTGCGCCAGTGTTATTGCTGAGTTGGCAAACATTTTGTCCAGTCCCGTCAAACGCATTAGCGGTTACGCCTGATGTGCTGTATGAGCCTGTAGTAATATTGGTAGTTGTGCGATAGTTGGCGTTCAATACGTCAACAGTGCCGACTGGTAGGTAGTAATAAGTTTGGTCAGGGATTAAGCCAATGACGACTTTATTAATTGCCCAATAGTTAATACCCCAGTTAGTGAGGCTTGAAAGCAAATAATAAAGACTGGTCTTTGCAGCGTTTACCTGCTCAACGGTTAATTCTTCAGCTAACTTACCAGCGCGACGAGCACCATGATCAATAAGATCCTGAACGCTGACGACTGTTTGACCTACTGTTCCGCTAGTACTCATTTCACCATCCTGGACATTTCCATCGTTTTAAAGATGCCTTAGCGCGAGGTGCGTCACCTTTTGATTTTTTGACAACACCTGACATTCTAGCACAGAATGAATCTTTTCTTGCACCACCTTCGGGTTGAGGAGCTTTTAAGTGTGATCCTGTTTCCCTGTTGTACTTAGCACGACCTTTAGCAGTGAGACCAGCACCTTTAGAAGTAGGCAGCTTTTCGCCTTTCTTAATTGAAAGACTTACGTCGCCACCTGTTTTCTTTTTAGCCGTTTTAGCTGATTCAATAAATGCCTCTTTAGTAGGCGCACCTTTAGAACCAACTTTACGCATTCTTTCACCAGAACCAGCTTTAATGCGTTCTTGCTTGGCATGAATGTTAGCATAAAGACCATTCTTAGCCATGATTACCAGTTCTTAATCTTTTTTGTAGATCCGCCGCTAGATTTCTTTTCCAAAATCTTATTTGCTTTTGCATCAATCTTTGATTTGCTTGACTCTGAGAGTTTTCCTGCTTTGACAGCTTGAGTAGCGCGTGCCTTAGCATTCGCTGCGTGGGCACGGTCAGGCATAGGATATTTACGCTCTCCTGGTAAACCAAAATCTGACTTAGGCAATAACTTGCGAGTCTTTGTAGTCAGTTGACCGCCAGCTTTCTTGCTGCTTGCGGCTCGCTTTTCGCTATACGCGATTGCTACGGCTTGCTTAACTGGCTTACCCGCCTTGACTTCAGCGGAGACATTATGCTTAAAAGCCTTTTCAGATTTTGATTTGATTAATGGCATGATTATGGAGTTACGTTAGCAGGTTGATCAGCTTGAATCAATAGTCCTTCAGCATACATTGCAACGTGCTGTGTTGAACTGTCACTTGTTGAAAACAAAAACTGAAGATCAGTCTTTGGACCAAACACGTTTGCGCAATACCTATGAACATCCATAAATAATGTAAAGCTAACTTGCGCGGCAGAAAGTGATGCTGCTCCAAATTGTTGAGTCAGCAAATTGTAAAAAATATACACGTTTGAAGACAAAGAGCTACCTGACCAGCAGTTAATACGACGCAAATAGAAATTAAATCCATTAGGTACTGAATATACAGTCATTTGACTACGACCTAAACCAGCATTGATTTGACCGTAGGTGGTTGAGCCGTTTTTAACTGTAATTGTACCTACGTTAGTAGTTTGACCAGTTGCAGGCGTTGTCATAGCTACGCTATTAATGCGTAAATATTGATTAACAGTAGTTACGCCAGTAGTGCCATTCAAAGTAACTGATTCAGAAATCGCATTCCAGTTTGCATCTAATCCGTTAACAGTTACTTTTGCTGGAGAAGCATCCGTAGCGGATGAACTAACTACAGTCATTGTTAAAGCGGAAGCTGGAAAAGTGTAAGTCGAAGCATTTTCCCATAGCGGAATTTGTGTTCCTGCTACGGCAGCATTATAACCATTTATATTAACATTACTGTGACCGTACACTTCATTACGGTTGACTTGAAGGTCAAACGGTTCAGATGTACCCGCACGAGTAATTGACGAAACTGTTGCAGTCATATCTCATTCTCCAAAATTTAAGAAGGCGGGGGCGAACCCCCGCGCAATCTTAGTAATTACACTTACCGCCTGCTTTTTTAGCAGTAGACACCTTAGTCGTGTGCACTTTATGCGCATGACCGCCATGAGCCATATGTTCCTTGTGGGACACATGACCACCATGGGCGTGGTGCTTGGTAGAGTGTTTGTGATGAGATACGTGACCACCATGAGCCTCATGAACTGAATGATGCTTGTGATGAGCTACGTGACCGCCATGTTTGTAACCAGCAACGCCTTCCTTGATAGAACCTGTACCAGCTTTCTTTGTAGGCATTTTTGCGCCGTCATGAACCAAAGTATTCTCATAACGATTAGCAACGCTACCAGACACAGTGCCACCTTTAGCGAACTTCTTGAGGTGACCACCGCGCTTATAGCCTAAACCTTCAACACCGCCTGTTTTGGTGCTGAAAGACTTAGTTTGCTTAGCTTGATGAACTTTGTCTTTGACGTCGATTTTTGGCTTTAGAGTAGTCTTGGTTTCAAAACGGTCAATAACTGCACCGCCATCTTTCTTATACATCTTACCGCCCATGCACATTTTGGCTTCATGCTTGTGGTGCTCATGCATCTTTTTGTGATGCGCAGAACCGCCTTCTTTGTGCTTAGCAGCGTGATGCTTAGCCATTGCCTTGTGATGCTCATGTGAGCCTACAGGATGACCAGAAATGTGGTGAACCTTACCGCCGTGTTTGTATCCTGGACCTTCAATACCTTCGGTCATATGCTTAGGATTACGACGAGTAGCTTCAATTCCACCAGCCAAGCCGCCCATTACATCTGGACCAGCTTTTGGAGCGCGACCACCAGCTTTTAAACCATGATGGGCTGATTTAGCCTTCATACTTTCATGATGCTTGAGTTCTTTTTGAACGCGCTTAATTTCAGCATGTTCATTGCGCTCTTCTTTACGTCCACCGCGAATTTCTTTTTCAACGCGTTTGAGTTCAGCTTTTTCGTTACGAATATGACCGCCCATGGCGTGCTTTTTGGCACGACCACCGCGCTTCATACCGTCACCGACTTCATCTACTGAAGGCTCGGTTGTGAACATTTTTGGTTCACGCATAAATTTACTAGTTGCCATGGTGTTTATCTCCTATTAGGCTTGGTTTACACCGAGTGCACCGAGGCGAGTAGCGTTTGGACCAACCGCGATCGCAGGTACAGCCAATGAACATACTAAACGACGAACACCGTTAGTCGCGCTTGAAGGAGTGTAAGTTCCACGAACGTCACCAGTAGTCGAAGTAGCTGGGTTAGTCATATCAGCAACAGTTGCAGTTCCAGTATCTTCAGCCAATGCGCTAGCCCAACCTGCGCTGATGATGTAACCAGCGTCAGTAAAGCGGATAGGGCAGCCGAGTACATCAGTAGTACCTACTGACACAGCAACGGTAGTGCCAGCGCTAACAGAGATAGAAGAAATCTGATAGAACGCTTTTTTACCAGGAGTAGTCGTAGAAGCAACAGTGCCAGACGCGATAACTTCAGTCATAGCTTGACCGTAGTAGTCATAGCCAGAGATAGTGAAGTTTGCACTAGCTGGGCTACCTGAACCAGTAGTTACGCTTACGGCACGTGGGCAATCCAATTGGATTACAGTTGTACCGTCAGTACGTACTACAGATTGAGTGCTTGTACCAGCTGCTAAAGTAGCAGTGCCAGCGGCAGCATAAATAACAGCTGCAGAAATGTTTGCAACTTGTTTAGCTTCAGGAATAACGTCCCAAATATAAATACGACCAAGAGGACCAACGCCGAGGGACATTGGAGCTGGATCGCCTAGGAAGTAATTGCCAGAAGCAGTTACAGTAATAGAACCAGTAGCAGATGAAGAGGCGCTTAAATTATAAGTGCCAGTTGTACCTGAACCAGTCGCGAAAGAGGTAATATAAGAACCAGCAGTAATACCAGTACCAGTAACATATTGACCAACGGTCAATGGGTCACCAGATTGTAACGCGGTTACAGTCAACACTGTACCAGTTACAGAACCAGTAACTACAGAAGCGGTTGCATTTTTTGCAGTGCCCATAAAGGTGGGCGCGGAACCTAGAAATAGGTCATCACTAAATTGTGGCATGTGTCTTTCTCCTTGAAAAGCTTAGACATATTACATTAAAAGAAAAGGGGCTAGGCTTTTGACCCAGCCCCTGTGTTACATTAGACTCCAGGTGTGCCGTACATAGCACGTGGGTCTGTCCAGCTTGGCCAATAACGCTCGGTTGCCTTGTAACGCATGGAGTCGGTTTCAAAGTCGCCTTCCATGGTTTTCTCAAGAGCACGACGCATCATCAACTTCATACCTTCTGGGGCATCAGTTTGAACCCACCAGTTAGTCGCAGAAGTCAAACGGCTAATTACTGAAGCACCTTCTGGCAACAATCCAATTGATTTGATTGGGTTGATGTCATTGTTTGCTGTACCAGTACGTAGCACTGACTTGAGCAACACTTCGGCTTGGAACACGTTGCCAGGAGCCACAACCAATTTCAATGGTTGTAGGCGGATCTTCTTACCGTTGTTGTCAACGGCTTGACGAACCTGAATCAACATTTGCTCAAGTGAAGTCTGGGACAAGTTAGCCGCAGTACCTAGCAAGTTGCTAAATGTGCCGTTAACGATTGGGTGAGCAGAAGAACTCAATGCAACGCCGTCACCACCAGTGTATGAACTATTGAACGCGCGGTTCAAAATGTTAGCGCATAACAATTCTTTGGTTTCAACGAGTGACTGGGCTAAGTGTTTAGCATATACTTGACCAATACGGATGTGGTCTCCGTCTTCAACTAAAACCTTAGTCAAAGCGAATGCCAAACCAAATACTTGGTAAACATAGCGTTGCAAGAATAACACGCCACCTTGTTGATAGGTTACTGGGCTGCCATCAGGTAACTGAGGAGCTGCACCAAAACCGTACAATACTGGTTCTTCGTGGTAGTTACGTGGAATGCCTGCTTGTTCACGGAAAACTGTGGACCATTCATCGGCACGTTGATCATAAACTCCGTCAAATGCTTCGTTGAGGATTGGCTCAACTATTGAACGGAAGTCCGTACTGCGCATCGGGGCTGCCATAGTTCAGTCCTCCTTAGATAGCGTTAGAAATAGCGATAAACTGAGGTTTAGAGATTTGTATACGAACGATTGTATACGCATCACCCCAAGCATTATCAACATAGGGAGCCAAATCAACAACACGCATTTGACCATTGTTACCTGAGCCTACTGCAGTAGCAGAGCCGAGAGTACATTGTGACAAACCAGTAGTTGTAGAACCAGCGGTGAGGTTGGTAAAGTTATACTCATTACCGACTGAGGTTTGAGCCATAGAGCCATCTGCTTGGATTTCATAAACGATTTGTTGGTCGTTATAGAAATAAGCAACGATGCTACCTGCAATAGCGGTAGTGCTTGCTGGCCAATAGTTAGAAACACGACGGCGACCAGTTGTATCTGTCCACTCGACACCTTGGAATGAACCAGAGAATGCCTCGGTAGAAGTTACAGGCTGAATAACACCATTGTTTGCGTAATACTCGACGGGTTGACCCTTCAAAATGTTTGAAGCGTAGCCCGATGGGATACCATTTGCTAATGCCTGAGCACGTTCCAAGCCTGTTGGAAAGAATGCAGGGCGCAAGCCAAATGGAGCGGAAATAGCTGACATAGTTTGCTCCTTAAAACGGTTAATAGGATTTTGGTTTTTAGCTTTGTTCAAAGCCGACTTGGCAAAATCACATTGGGCGCGATTTTAAGGTACATCTACTTCTAATTTAGACTAAGCTGCGTGAAGCAACTTGAATTTGAGGAAATTATAGCTCAAATTTGGGATAATTAAAATTTTATTTTTAACTACCCCAATTTTTACGACTTATTCAAAGATTGGAGCTTGACGGCTCAGGTCAAAGTCCATACCATCGCCTTCGATTTGTCCTAGGCGTTTGCCGTTGGAGTCCTTAGCGTTGAGGAGTTGTTCCTGTTGTACTTTGATTTTTGTTTGTTCATCCATTGGGGCATCATGGTGCATTTCACGCATGATGTCTTGATAGATGTCTAACGGAATCTTGTACGCAATCATCTCATTCACTGAAATGAAGCCTTCATGCTCACCAGATTTGACTCTCAAGTGGTCATATCCATCAGGCAGATCCTCTTTAGTCACTGGAGTATAGCCCATTCTCAAACGCTTATGAATTGGGTCATACTGATTAGTGGTTGAAAGCCAGCATGTATGAAATCCAGGGATCTCAGGCAAGGTTGGTAATGCTTCTTGAAACCACTCGGAGCGGAACATGCGGCGACGCTCCTCAGATGACGCCATTGAGTCCGCTGGGTTAGCGCGAACTTCATCTTGACCACGGCTTTCACGTCCTGCTGTGGTGTTTTTCTTTAATCTGTTATCCATTTTTAGCCTCTATTCTTTTGTTGACGGTCATAATCAGCAAAACGCTTGATCATTTTCTGGCGTAGCTCAGGATTATCCCATGCGCCTGCCTCTTTCATTGCTGCAACACGCTCAGGACTAATACGGAACTCATTAGCCTTTGTAGTTGCGGTAGATTCCCTGCCTGAACTTGTCATTACTGAGCGTGGACGAGCTTTTGGTGCTGCGGCTTGACCCTGCTTAGGTAAATAACGAGACATGCGGTCACTCAATTCATCCCAGTAGTCTTCACTTGATGGGTCGAATCCTTCATCGGTCAATTTTTTGTCAATAATTTGAGCGATTTGAGATTCTTCGTTCCCGCCGTGTGGGTCGTACCATGGATTATCTTCCATCCAATCAGCTGCCATCTTTTGCACCATAGGGTCTGGTACTTGAATGTTCTGCTGAGGCATTTGAGTCATTTGACGAGTAGCATTTGCTTTTACGTTCTCTAGGGATTCTAGTTTACGCTTGGCTTCATACCACAATTCTTGAGCACGGGTTACGCCTTGACCGTCATTTTGACTGACTGCCTCGGTTAATTTCATCTTTGCGTACTCGACTTGAACGCCTGCGTCTTCGATTGCTTTGTCAACACGGGCTAATTCGGCTCCTGAGGTTTTCTTTTCAACAGCAGCGAGGCGATTAGCTAATGCTTCGTTCTGTTTTTTGAGGGCATTAATCAGCGAGCTGGACTCTTTTGCTTTTTCGCGGTGAAGTTGCTTCTTGAGGCGGCGTTCTTCCCGTCTTGCCTCACGAATCTTTTCCCGTTCAGCCGCGTCAGCAGCTGCATCAACGTCATTATTGCCGCCGTCATTGTCATCTTGACCTTTTGGCTCTTCAATTTGTGGGTTTTCTTCCCCTTCAGGTAACATTACTGCCGCGCCACCGTCTTGTAACTCCTCTACCGCTAGTTGTGCTTCCATTTTATCAGTGGGATTCATACCAGTTTCCTTTCAAAACTCAGATAAAGGCTTTGATAGCGCGGGGATCTCCCGTTATCTTGCCGATTAATTCATGATCATTAAAAAACGTAAACAGTGCTTTACCTTTGAGACCGTTTTCATCAGTGAAGTCTACTTCCCAACGGTCGCCACCCCACTTAATCACACGTACATAATCTCCGACTTTGCACCATGCACCTTCTGGCCAGTTTTCGTTTGTGTCGCGCTTCTTAAATGCGATTGGACCCACGGCTAGAACTTTGCCGACTTGGGTATTCCACTTCTCTGTTTCTTTGGTTTCTTCTGGCAAGACTATACCAGCACTTGAGATTTTCTCTTTTACAGCGCGTAATTGAACCAATACACGTGCTCCGAGGGGTTGGATCATGGGATCCACTTTTGGAAATGCTTCTTCCAGCGTTTGCTCTACATCAAAAGTCATGCGACTCTCCTATTAAAAGCGCCATGCGGCGCGGGTTGTACTACAAATCTTTTTCTGATTCTTCGGATAGTTGATCGATCATAGTCAAGACTTCTCCAAGTCCCATATGATGACCAACTAGCCTATGATAGCTTTCTATGTTGATTGCTCCACCGTCAGCTAGGGAAAGAGCGATTTCAAGTCGCTTATTCTTTATCAAGCCGATTAGGTCGCCGATATTAACGCCCACGTGCTGCGCCGCCTTTTTTCATTGTAGCAATGCGAGCCTTGCCAGCTAACATGTTAGGCTTGAGTGGAGCACCTTTAGCGGGTAGGTTTGCTACTTGAGCATTAGGGATTGAGCCTTTACCTTGACTCATTACTGCGCCACCTACGGCATACTTCTTGACCTTGCCGCCTTTTTTCATGACGTTACCTTCGGTAATACCCATTGCCATCTTTTTATGGGCGTTGATTGCTTCAGACATTTGATTCTCCTTGAGGTTGTTGAGTTACTGCTTGCTGTTGGATTGCTGCTTGTTGAGCTTGTTGCTCTGCCTGCTGCATCTGTTGCAGGTGTTCTTGATTCGCTAATTGATCTTGATGAGCACGTTCGGCTTCTGCTTGCTTAGCTTCGAATTGTTTTTCAATCGTCATAGTATTAGCGTCATGAGTCAACTTAGCTGTCTCAATCTGCTGCTGACTTACGAGTGTTGATTCTTTTTCTTGAGCGTCTTGATTCTGCTTTTGCGCTTTGAGTTGTAGGTCAGCTTGATCATAAGCGGCTTTGCGTTGAGTTTCAGCCATTGCTGCATCGCCCATAACCTTAACTTGCGCCATGACGTTCGGGTCGGTAGGCATTTGAGGTTGTTGCTGCAGTCCTTTGAGCATTTGTAGCATGCGTGACATACCCGCGCCAACTTCAGCGAGGTTCTGCTTAGAGTCTTGATGCACGTGCGCAGTAGAAGCGGCGAGTAGCTTTTGTGCCTCAGCGAGGATTGGTTGAACTTTGAGTACGTCAAAATGCTTACCGAGTGCGGCACTGGTATATCCGTCACACTGTTTGAGGTACCAGAGAGTTAAATGCTGCTTCAAATGTTCAAGACATGCAGGAATAAACGTAGGAGCTACAATCGGGTTCGCCCCGAAGATAGGATCCTGCGCATAATTCAAGTGAGCGAGGAAGTGTGCGAGGTGATCCTGCGCGGGGAATGCCCCGACTGGTTTACCGAGCGTCATGGATACATTTTCTAACGCTGGGTTCATGTCTTCTACTTCATGTGGGTCAGGCAATACGCCGTTCACGTCAGGAATCTTGATTTGTTTGAGGATGCGCTTCTCAACTTCTAAGCGGTTATACAAATCAGGATTAGCTGCAGCGCGAGCCGCGAGCGTTTGAATTTGAGCATACCGCTGTGACTCAGCAAAGATGTGTGGGTCAGAAACAGGAATGATATCCGTATTGCGCTCAAAATCTTCTTTAGTGACTCCCAGCTCTTGAGCCATGTCATTCTTAGAATACTCGTCCATGTACCAGCGGTTCAAACGCGCTAGGATCATTAACACTTTCTTCTGTGACTCGTGCAGGCGAGCATGTACCGAGCTGAATACGACTGCACCTTGCTCAATCAACGCTTGAGCAGTTCCGACTGGCATATTGTTACTTGCGTCGGCAATCTTTTCTTCACTGGTACTTACGACGCCTTTCGCCGCGGAGTCTAACCAACCGAGCAGCTGGAACAACACAGGGCTAGGTTGATTGAACGGCACAGGCATAGCAATCTTACGTACATCGTCTACTCCTGGTGCTCCTTCGATTTCAGATACTTGCGTAGGTTCGATGACTTGAGATTGACCCGAGATCTTCGCTCCTTTAAGTTTGAGCATTGTGGGGGCGGTGTTAATATGTGCTGAGTCGAGCAGAGCGCGTAATGCACCAGTAAGAGCAGCAGAAAGCCCACCAATAAGATGAGGCAAGCCAATAGCATAAGCACCACGCCAAGGTATGAATTTAAACTCAACAATCCAGTCCAGCTTAGTGAGGGTATCATCACCATCCTCCCAGTTACGGTAGAGTCCAACTACGGTGCGCTCATTCTCATCAATCATCATGATGTACGGGGCGCGTTCACCTTTGCTAAACGAATCGTCTTCGAGTTCTAACCATGTACTAATGTGAAACACGCGGCGGATGCCGTCAATGTTGTCAGCTTGAGACTTACGACCTTCAATCTTATTGTTTGCTTTTTCTGCTTTACTTTCTTCTGGTTCTTCAGATGCTCTAAAGATCTCGGTATCAATGTAAAGACCAGAGGAGATACGTAACTCGTATTCCTCTTGAGTAATGTCTTGTACTTCGGTTACGCGGCTAGCGGTATAAAAGTTACCAGCAGCGAACGGAAGGTAGATATTATCAATCGGGACGAACTCAGCGCGTGGGCGACGTTGCTGAGCATCATGCCACATCTTGAGGTACTGGCTACCACCGAGTGGAAGTTGAGAGGTTAATTGCTCTTCTTCATCTCGGAACTCAGGAATCTGCTCCGTGAGCTGCCAGTTCATATAATCACGCTTACGCTCGGCGCAGTTTATCTTCTTCTCGTTTGCCTCGCCGATAATCTTTGTGCGTACTGGTCCGTCAGGTGGGAACAATTCTTTAATTGCCCGAGCCGAGAAATCTACGCATGACTCCGCCATGACTGGGTGAACGACCTTACTTGCACCTTGGAACTGTGCACCACCAGGAGCGTCATGTCCTAAGCCAGTGCGGCGCAGTCCTTCCTCATACTGCTTGTCTCGGTCTTCCCGTGCTTCTTTATCTTTCTCGATTAAGTCAAGATACTTGAGGGCGAGGCTGCTCATCTTCCAGCTGTCAAGTGTGTCAGCTAGGTTCTCATAAAAGTCTGGGGACTCATCTGGTCCTTTTGTAGGCATGCGTACAATCGCACTGCCGTCTTCTAGCTCTTCTACTTCTGGTTCTTCTTCATCTGGAATATCAAATACGGAATCAGTAGCTTCCTCAGGAGTAAATTCTTCTCCGCTTAAAGGTGGGATATGACGATCGTAATCCTGCGGAATTGGCATTTCAGGCATTATTTGTTCCTAATTAAAGTGAGGCGCATTTCATCTATTGACGGAATTTTAACTGATCCGCCGTTTTTAAAGTTTTTTGCTGAATGATATAGAGCATCAGCATAACTTTCACCTGCTTTTGTTTTCTCATTGAAATTTCGAGCAGCTGTACCAATCCGTTCAAGCATGGATGGTTCATATGCAATAGCTTTAGGTTCCAACGGTCTTACGCTTTGATAATAATAATTTGAAAGTTCAGGAGTATTGAGAACAGCTTTACCTAGTTCAGTGTCTACTAATCTTTCACCGCGATTTAGCTTTGCCTCAAGACCTGCGAGGTCTGCTAGGCGTTCATCAAACCCTATAGATTGATTATTAAAATATGCTCCAAGTACATTATCAGGAGTTTGGTTCCATGAATTCTTTTTTAGGTATTCATCTTTATATTTTTGATAATTAGCTTCTATTTGACTCTTATAACGGTCAGCATTAATCTCTTTAGAGTGTGATAAAACTTTCTCAGGGAAAGTTCTTTTGTCCCAATCATTCATAACTCTCGTATCGGCATCATATTCTTGAGAGTGTTGAGCCTCATGACCGAGCCTATTGGCATGTTCCCACGGGTCAGTATATAATGTTCTTAAGTTCACTACACCAGGATTAGTACCGACAAAGTAACCTGCCGTTGTTTCATTTGGCATCTCTGCGCCAGCGCGAATTTCATGGACACCTAATGTGTAATTAGGGTCGGCGATATTAGTATGTGAAACATCACTAAGCATAGTCTGGGTATGTGCTACGTCTGACGGGTTACCTGTAATTTCAGGCATACCTGTTTGCGCGTAATGCATTTGAGCATTTGAGTCAATAGGCTCAGGGGTTCCACCTTCAGCAAACTTTTGAATGCGTCCGCCGTTCTTGTGACCTTCAGGCGGTAATAAGCCTTGATCCCGCATGCGTTGTTGAAGTGTGCGTGGCTCATTAGCGCGTTGGGCAGCTTGATCTGCTCGGCTTTTTGCGAATAACTCTTCCCGCATTTGCTCAGGGGTTTTTGCGAAAGGCTTTTTGCTGTCAAGATATTTTATAACGTCTTGAGCTAATTCTTCAGGACTGCTGTAGAACTTCTTACCGAATTGTTTTGAGAATTCTTCATTAGGTAAAACTGAATTAGGTCTCTGTTGATTGACGATGTTTTTAAACGTGCCGCCTTTATGCAGGGAATCATTCAGGACGGATGTCCCTCTAAACAATCCTACATTTTCTAAATCTTGAACTTCACCAATCTTACCTGCTTCTTTATTGAGCCAGTCTTTGATGTAAGTGCGATATTTATCGGAGACTGCTCCGTTACCTTTACCTTTAATCTGCTGGATGTTGATTAGGGGATTATTCTTAAAATACTTCTCACCTTCTTGAATCTGTACGCCAGTGTAATGATGAAGCCAACCCATAGAGTCTTTTGGGTAACCTGCTTTGACTGTTTCGTCATGAGCCTTTTTATCAATCTGCGCTTTGACGTCATCAGGAATCAACGCAGGATTGTACGTCTGCCGACTCGGAGTCGCTTCAATCGTTGCATGCGCTCCACCATTAGCATCCCTAAGGGAAAAAATTCTAGAGTGACCGCTAGCTACGGAATCAGTGTAACCACCGACGCAGTGACCCATCTGCTCACCTTCGTTCTTGAGGGCTTTGTCTAGCCTTTCACGAGGACTGTTCACTCCATAATTGTTAAAGTTGTGAATAGCTTCTTCAGGAGTAGCACCGTATTTAATATGTTCACCAGTCGGAGAAACAACTCTGAAAAAAGCTGTTTGATATGGGCTTTCTTTAGGATGGGGTTCTACTTTATAACCTTCAGGCAACTCTTTTGGAACTTCAGGCAGCTTCAACTCATGAATGTTATAACCCTTACCAGTCTCATGAACAATCGGGAAATCTTTTAGGCTGTCTTTTGCAGCTTTCTCCATCTGCTCAGCGCGATACTTATTGATCTTTGCTACATGCTTGACGGCGTGCGGCACGGTCATCTTGTCAAGTGTTTCGGGCTTCAAGCGTAAATGCTGAGGCAATCCAGAACGTGGGTCAATAGAATTCTTGAGTTCATCAACAATGTGCCCGATGCCTGTGTCATTGATAAAGCCTGACGTAGCATGCACTGGAGTCTTTGGGTCAACGGTCTTGAGCCAAGGATTGTTCTCTAAATGGCGAATAGACATTCCGTAAGCACTTGGGCTTTCACCCTGCTTGACGTACATACCTGCTGTTTTGTTTCGGATAGCTTCATCAGCGAGGTTCTCCCAATTCCTACCTAATGGAGTGTTGGCGAACCCTTGAACGGGCATACCCGCTGCGGCGCGTTGAATCTTTGTGTTCTCAAGTGCGGGGAAGTAATTAGGATTAACTTCACCTTGATTCGGTAAGTGGGTAATACCTTGATCATGCAACTGAAGCACAGGATCATTCGGTGTCCCCATCTCATTGCGTACATAGTTCTTGAGCTTTTTGTCTACCCAGTTATTGACGGCTACGCTATCCATGAAGTCTTTAATCTGCTCGGGCGCGTAACCGATCTTTTCCATCTCTGAAATGTGATGCGCAATCTTTTGAGGATTGCCGTTGTCCCATGCGCTATCAAACCGACTCTCACCGACGCTCTCAATCGGCTTTTTGAGCCAGTCCAAACTGTCAAGCCCATTAGAGAGCCAATTACCGCCTTTGTTCTTGACGGCGGAAAGGATCTGCGGATTCACTAAGTCAGCGGGAACTCCTGGTATCAAACTTTGACCCGCCATAATTCGCTCCCCAGCGGCTGAGCCGAGGAAGCGACCAGCGGGCGCGAGGGCAGGCACGCCCATCGCCGCGATTGAAACAGGCTCGCCAGATTCGTAACCTTTGTTATATGCCATGCCCGCAGGAGTGAACAATGAGTTCGGGTTCTGAGCGGGTAAGCCAGTAGCGGAGGCTGCAAAGCCTGCTTGCTCAGGTAATGGATTCTTACCCGTCAGCATCTCTGTGAATGCGGCAGGATTGGTCAATAGGCGTTGCGCTTGAGCGGGAAGGTTAGCGAGGTAATTAGCAGCCTCATCAAGAGTCGGTAATGAATCCAAAACCGAAGGGTTGGGCGCGGGAGTAGGGTAATTGGTTTGATACTGAGGAGAAGCTACTTGAGTTGCATACTTCATCTCATCAACTGAAGGGGCTGGAACACCCAATCCGCTTTGACCACCTAGCAAGCCAGCCTGCTGCATTGCTGCGAGCTGGGCGTCAGTTATGCCTGTGACGTTTACTGATGAGGACGGATCATTAGCCATGAGATTGACCTAAAGGGATTTCTGCAAATTATAGCTCATCAAACGGCATACGGGTTGATTCTGCGCGGTTGCGTGTCGTCCACGTAATCGTCAGAGTTGTCGGGAATGTAATCCGTGGTCAGGAATCCAGCGTCCCGTAAGTAGCGCAGAGCCTGTGACGTAGCGTCAACGAGGTCATCATGCCTTACCTCAGGGAATGCGCAGAGTTGATTGACGAGGGGATCACACCAAGTCCTATGCACCTTCGCCTTTGTTTCACTTTCGGGTAGGTAGACCAATCCACGAGCAATGATTGGCGAGACGATGTTGAGTCGCTGAGTCTTGTCGGCATGTCCAGGATTGTAAGCACGGACGGGCAGCCCAGCGCGTTGTAAGTCTTGAATGAGTGAGATGCCTGCGGACTTGTCCTCGATCAAAACTAGATCCACCTTCTTCCCGTTACCCCACTCGTCATCATCGCCGTAGATTGAGCCATACTCCTCAACGACTCTCGGTCTCAAGTCGGGATACTGCATGTGCTCAGTCCAGCAGTCAATGACCATGGCGGACATCGGCTTATCTGGGCTGGGCTTAAAGATGCCGAGTACCACGCAGGCAGTCGGGTCGTTCGCGGTCTTGTCGCTCGTTGCGCAGTCATAGCTTTGCACCACGTACTGGAACTGAGGCAATGGGCGGTCAGCTGGCCAGAGTTTGAACCACTGACGTTTGATGATGCCTGACTCCTCAGGGTCAATCAACTCGGCGTATAGCTCTTGACGCCCAAGGGTTGTTCCTTCGTATTGGAGGATCTGCTTCTTGAACGTCGGTGCGAGGTTGTCAATATTGTCGTACGTGCTTGCTGAGACGTAAGCAACGTCGTCACCGTCACGAGCCACAAGGTCAACAATGAGTGGTTTTGGCTTCGGGGTCGTCGTGCAGATCAACTTAGGATGCCGTCCTAGTCGCATACCGAACTGAATCATGTCCCATGACTCATCAAGGTAGTCCCATGCTGCTAGCTCGTCCAGCCATCCGTGATGAAACTGTGGACCACGAAAGCGTCCAGGCTCACTAGCGGGAATACCTTTGATGAGCGAGCCGTTAATCAGGGTCAACTCGTTGAGCGATGACTTATAACCGTTCGGGGCAATAATCTCATGCGGTATCACATTCAAGATTCCCGACTCACCCTCAAAGCATGTGTCCCTAACGTCGGCAGACGTGGGCGCGGAGACAAGGTAACGAATGTTCGGCTGATCCCATGCTGTCCACCAACACTCCTCAGCTGCGGTACGAGTCTTCCCTGCGCCGCGCCCCGCGAGTAGCAACCAGATTGACCACCAATCCCCTGTGGGTTCTATTTGATGGTTACCTGCCACAGCGAGCCACGCCATGCGCTTCATAACTGCCGCGCGATGCTCAGGGGGAAGGTGGTCTAGCGGATTGGGCTTTGAGAGTTCCCGCTTGACAATCTCAGCAATGTTCATCCGATGCCGTGGAACTTTTCAATCATACGTACTAGTTTGAGCAATCGCTCGGAGTCTTCACATTCTCCCGTTAAAGGGACGTTAAACACCTCTTGAATATCAGCAAAGGACATCGGACGCATCGGGTCTCGGGCGCGTTCAGGCTTTACGCAGTTGCAGAACGGTAAGGTAACACCATTCATCAAACCTTGCAGCGGGATCAATCCCCCGCAATTAGAACATGTGCTCATGATATTCCGTGAAACCGCTCAACAGCGCGGATTGCAGTAAAAGTCAATCCTTGATTCGCGGCAATCAATTCTTCTGCCTCGGTGAACGACATTGGCTTAGTCTTGATTGTTTTCTCTTCTTTCAATTCATGCATGAACGCCAACCCACGCTCAAGCGCGGCGATGTCCTCTATCAATTTGTTCTTCGGCATAGTGTTAAATCCGTCAACTGAAGCATTCTGCATCGGGACAAACCCATCTGGGTGATAATTATCATTGCTCAATTGTCTGCCTCTTTCTGTTTAGCCGCGAGGATTTTTGCCATAAGCTCCTTAGCAAATGTCCCTGCTTGTTCTACTTGAATTGGGTCACCGTCAGGACCGCTCATCTCAATACTTTGAGTCGGCGTTCCGTCTAGGCGGGAGGCTAGCTCCTTGATTGCAGCCATGTCTCCTTCCTCCGCTAATTTGAACAAAGCCTCAGCAATGCGTTCTAATTTCTTAGGATCTTGAACGAGCTTCCTCCGCAGGAGCGCTACAAAAGCTCCCCTTTTTACGCCGTTTTCATTTCCCTTCATACTCTCTGCAATCTTTTGATTTTTCGTAGCCATATCCAGTTCCTACCCGATTGATTTCTGAGAATTATCCCTCATTTTTCCGCAAAGGCAAAATGCGCTCAATAATCAACTCACTTCCCTTCATTTCCACTCTTGCTTTTCCGTCAGCAACGTCCCGCAGGACGCCCATCGTCATCACCATCATGACCACTGCCTTCCTGACCTCAAATTGAAGCCAGACCGCAAAAACCGAGGCAGCTATTGCCCAGAAAAGTAGAAACAATTCTGCAGCGCTCAAAGTAATTTCCATTATTTCTCCCCCAGTAAAGGTACACCGTCATCATTTGATTTAAAGATTAACCTCATCAACAAATCCTCCCTTGCTTTTCTAAATCTCTCATTAGCCAGATTCTCAATCAATTCATAATGAGCAATTGCCATTGCTTTTTCTTCCTCAGTCCACTCAGATCCGTCATTACTTTCAAACTGATATTCTGCCATTTTCCACCCCCAAAAACACACCCAATTTCTATCTGGTTTTTTCTGTCTGGTTTTCCTATAGAAGAAACCAAATAAACCAGACACACTCAACCTAATACTCTGTAGGGGCTTGATGCCCCCATACAGAGGATATTATGTTCTGGACTTGCCCGTCTAGTTTTTCCAGTAAACCAGACAAAAACCAGACACGAGGTAAGCCTATAAACATATACATCTATCTAGTTTTTATCCAGTAAACTAAATAAACTCCCAGTCACCCTTCAAAACGAACAATTCAACTTGGTTATACTTCCAGCCTTTTGACAGTGCTTCATCCTTGCTAATCTGAATTTTTTCTACTTTGCCTTCATTAATCAAATCAAAAATCAGGTTCTTGACCTCGGTAAGTTGCATGCCAGTCATCTCCCGAATTTTTGACTCGGTAGTCGGTTCGCCGTGCTTATTCAACTTACGAATTGCATCAAAAATCTTATGAATCCTCTCTTGATTCTTTGTTTCAATTTTGAGGTTAGCATTGCTGATTTTATCCGAGGGGAAATACTCAGTTGTGTAATAATCAATCGTGTCAGGCTCACCGTAGGGTGTTAAGCCTTCCGCTACGTGATGAGTAATCATGGCTCG